>Ga0114999_10003809_pt1 | contig 18641 bp, 14 predicted proteins | sample ArcticOcean_MG_C_3_FD_89820 | JGI IMG/M metagenome (GOLD analysis project Ga0114999, IMG submission 89820) | Marine microbial communities from western Arctic Ocean - ArcticOcean_MG_CB8_126 | ecosystem: Environmental > Aquatic > Marine > Oceanic | place: Arctic Ocean: Canada Basin | collected...
AGGCCACTCGTAGCGGTCACGTCCGTGAAGGGGGGGTTGGCGGAAGCTGCCATCATGTCTGCCACCATGAGGCAGAGAGCGGCCCACACGATCATGCTCTGCTGCGAGTGGGATTGACGAATGCCTGTGGTGATGGAGCTATGGCAGCTGAAGAGCAAATGAGGTGAGATCTTGATGTTTGTGTCGCGGTACTCGAAACTTGAAAAGAAGACAAACTGACTCCCCTCATGGCAAAGCCATTACGAATCGAGTTCTCTGGTGGATGCTGCCACATCCAAAACCGAGGAATAGCAAAAAGCTAAAAAGTCGAACGCTACCGAGTCATAGACGACACCTCGCCAAATGTTAACGATCATCGAGGCCGCATGCGCAGCTGGGCTTCTTTTATTTGGACAATGCGAGAGTTAAAAGAAGGGTGGGTTGAGAAATAGTCGGGAATATCCGATTCCCCCAATTCCTTCAGCCGCTCAAACATGCGAACGGCTCCCTTCGGATCATGCCCGGCTACCTTGGCGAGCCGTATGCCGAAGTCGTCCGCCTCGTTTTCGTTGTCGCGCGAATACTGCGTTTTAAGGAATTTCAGGGTGGCCTGTTTGGCTGCCCCCTGCAGAAGGCCACCGACCCGCAGCCATTTACTGATCACTTGAATGGAATGCTCGGCTATCATGCGGTCAAACGCATGCCCTTTCACAACGTGGCCCATTTCGTGAGCGATAATAAAGGCGAGCTGGTCTTCGTTGCGCTCACAGAACTTCACGATGGCATCTGTTAGAAAGATATATCCGCCCGGCAGCACAAAGGCATTCACATCGCTTGATCGTAGGACCGTACAGGTGAAGCGGTGAGGCGTATTGATCCATGCCGCCAGTCGCTTATGGAGCACCTGAATAAATTCGATTTGGACGCATTCACTTTCGGCTGTGATTTCTTTGGCCATCTGATGGCCCAGTTTATACTCCGAGGCGATGCGTTCTTCTTCGGTTCCCAGTAAGGAATCATAGAGCCAGCGGGACTTATTATAAGTCTCTCCTGCCTTTTTTCCAAGCCCCTTAAAAAATGAATCCATCATGGTATCTCAGTGCTAGCGACAAGGACCAGCAATGACAAAAGAAAACAGAGGAATCCAGGGGGTCAAACCTTGAATCAGTTGACTTCGCAAGCTTCCAAGGAATGACCCCAACGTCGACCGACCTCATCGAACTGTTGGGCCTCATGGGCCTACTCCTTTAAGGGTATGCAGTATACGCAGGGAAGGTGAGTTTTCCGGTTTTTGCGTTGTATTCAAATCAACGATAGAACTCTTGATTCGGATCCAGGCCGCGAGCTCCGTAGACTACAGGAGGAGCACCTACTTCGAGCGCCCCCAGATCGGGTGCCTTGCCAGTGAAGTTATCATTCACGTTGGGAATTACAACGCCGGCATCGACTGCTATCCCGTTAGAATTGAGATTAAAATTAAGATCCACTGCGTGATATACGGGACCAGGCATTTCACCTAACGGTGTACCTACCGGTCCTTGAATCGGTTTCTGGAGATCCTCAAAATCATCATAATCGACTATTATACCGTGAGCTTCAAGGCCACTCGCTTTCTTTAATTCCCCTAATGTCTTAAATTCTTCCCACTCCCCTTGGGGTGACAGCCACCTGAATTGACCTTCAGGGCTTTCAGGACCTTGATTGGGTCGATAGCCGTTATAATCAGCGATCGAATAGGTGGTTGTATAAGGGAATCGAGAAATGTATGTATGCCCATCCGAACCCAAGATCAAATTATTTCGGTAGTTCGAATTTGGGTGTCCACCACCACCGTTGTTTTCCGCAATGAAGGTATTGTGATAGGCTGTGAGACCCGGTACCCCACCGTGAATTTTAAGCGCTCCTCCCTTTTGTACATTGTAGAGTATATTTCGGATATAGTAGGCCGGACCACCAAATACGGGTTGAGCACTTATTCCACTCTGTGCTGTGTTTACACCTCGGTTCCGCATGATGCGAATATTGTGCACGCCGCCATCTGCCTCAACGAAGTCATCGACCTGGAGGTGTAAGTCATTGTTATAAATATCGATCGAAACCGCTTTTAATTCCTGCTCTTCCTCCGGGCTGCCGTAGGTAGAAATGCCGATGGAATCGTGGAAGAAGGCGATGGAGTTGTGAGCAATTACGTGACCGGATCCATACACTTTGATGCCATAATAAGAATCCAATAAATGGGTTCCATAAGGAATGTTACCTTCCCGGTGAGCAGCCCAACCGTACACTCTGTAACGATCATCGCGACCAATCATGACATTGTCTTGAATAAGGAAGTTTTTGGATCCGGCAAATTCGGTCCGAAGGCCCTCACCAACCATTTCAAAGCGACAATTACGCACGGTCAGATTGCTGGCTCCTGCCAGATGTTTCCGGCCGGCCTCGAAAACCCGATCGACATTCCTGAAGGTAAGCCCTTGGAAAATATGGTGGTCGGTGGCCATGACATTAAATAGATTGGCGGCTCTCGCTCCATCAAAGATGACTTCACCGTCCCCGGCTGCTTCGATGACGATGGGACGTTCCGCAGTACCTTTTGCGGTGAACCAATAAGTTCCATCGAAGGGAATATTATGCCAATCAGGATAGTTAAGAAGAACCCCCTGATAGAGTCCTCCATGTATTTTGATGATATCTCCGGGCTGTACCCTGTCTTCACCTACGACGTACCAATCTCCCTTTGTGTTTTCCGATCCGTGATACGCTGAAACAAGACCTGGGTAATTCGGCTCTTCTTTCTCACCGGTATAATATTGTGAATACACATGCCTTACTCTTCCTCCACGGAAAGCCTTGGGCTCTGCGCGCGTGGATACTTCGACGACTTTAGTGGCTTCGCCCTCAACCCCATCAGGATCTTCCATGGAAAAGCGGGACTCGTACTCGGTGCCGATATTGAGATCCAAAATGCTTCCAGCAAACATATGGGGAGTGGTGTAATCAATTCCGGCTCTTCCAATATGTTCATCCCCAATTCTAAGGAGAGGCATTCCTGATTTCCATTCGCTGCCCGATCCGGCGATTCGATACTCAACCTTTACCGTGGCATTACGGTTATCATCACCATCAATATACCATTCGAACCCCAAATTTTGAAGGGTGGGTGGTTCAATAATAAATTCACCTGGTTGAACGCTGTCCTGGGCGGATGCTGAACTGATTAATATTAAAGAAAAACAGAGTGTGCGAATGAGATTATTCATGGGGTATTTGGGGTTAGTCTCCTGCATTGGCAGTATTATTGAAAGTGCTTAAAACTGTCATTCGCGGAAAATAGATGGTGAAGGACCGAGGTTACGGTGATCTGGTTTGCCATGGGAATTCGATTTTTAAGACTCCTAATCTGGACCGCCTTCACGTAGAGTCGGTCATGCTTACCGATTTTCATGGCAAGTCAGATCCAATTTTATCCAAACAACTGGGGCACAGGCGTACCACCATCGGATATGGGAACTGGGCGGTCACCATCGTACAATTCTTTGGATGGGTCGATCTTGAGAGTAGAGAAAATGGTGGCAAACAAGTCTGGAACTGAAACGGGCGTGTGTACTATGTTTTTCCCAAGCTCATCGGTTTCTCCTACGGCTCCGCCGTGGTTGAGTCCACCCCCAGCCATCACAATACTGAACGCCTTGGAGTAGTGACCACGACCACCTGCTGCATCAAACTCAGCTGGACGTCCGAATTCGGTCCCTATGATTACTAGCGTGCGGTCCAACAGATTATGTGCTTCAAGATCCTGGGTTAATGATGCGAAGGCATGATCCAGCTCTCTTATTAAACCATGTTGATTCAGTTGGCCTTCTTTATGAGTATCCCACCCTGTGCCATTGATAAAATTAAGGTTGTGCGAGACTTCCACAAAACGCACACCTGACTGCACAAGACGTCTCGCCAGTAAACAGCGCTGGCCGAATTCACCGCCATAGGATTCACGAAGTTCTGGCTTTTCTTGATCCAGATTAAAGGTGCTCATGAAGGATGATCCAGCCAGTTTCATGCTGGTTTCGATCCCGACGTCGTAATTCTTCACCACATCGTCCCGGTTGCCGCCCGCAAAATAATCTTTTCGCAATCCATTCAAAAGCGCCTGCCTTTGATGCATACGAGAAGCATCCACATCGGGAGGTGCGATCAGTCCACGGGGTCCAGCCTCGGTGTCAATAAGGTAAAGGTAACCATCGCGCGCTCCGAGAAACCCCGGACCTCGCGTCAAGTTTGGGTATCCGATGAGCACATACGGAGGAACACCCTCATCCCCTGGACCACGTTCGTGCGCAATGATTGAACCTATGGACGGATAAATAACAGTGCCACTTGTGGCCCTGCCCGTATGCATGCGGTTTACGGCGGCGGCATGTTCGTTAATCGTGTCATGGTTAACCGTTTTCACTATCGAAATACGGTCCATGATCTGCGCTGAGCGCGGAAGGTGCTCACAGACACGAATACCATCAACTGCAGTGGGAATGGTATCATAGTAGGTTCCTGGTTCCCTGGTCACGGCATTGCCTTTTCGTTTGGGATCCCAGGTATCGATTTGAGCGCAGCCACCTCCCAGCCAAAGCATGATACAATGGTCTGCTTTACCCATGGGAAATTGTTTTGCCGCCAAGGCAGATGGACCACCCAAAAACATGCCTGCCGATCCGGCCCCTAGCGTACCCATAAATTGGCGGCGTCCGATAATAGGTGGTGGATTATTTTCTTTTTTCACGGTACAAATATCATTTCAGGTGAGTTTATCAAAGCCCATAAACCGTCTTCGAAATTTTTTCTCCATTCACTTTTCAAAAAACGCGTCGGCGGTTTCCCGGCCTCAATATCCCGCGCAATGAAGTTTTTAACATCGTTGGCTTCGGATTTCAAATGATTCGACCAGGTCACATAAGGATAATGATTGGGTTCGGGTGCAGGAGCCCGTTCGCTCTCGGGAATGATTCTCTGTTTATACCCATCGCCCAGAAGAGAAGTGTAGGTTCTTCTTTCCGTTTTACTCGGAGGCCGGCCTAAGGTTTTTAGGAACAGCATGTCGACAAGTTCAGCTACGTCACGCGTTTCCATAATCAATTGAATTAAAGGATGGTCATCTGACAAACGAGTGAGGCGTTGGCTCATAATACCGTTGGCCAGTGCAGCTGGTTGGAGAACATTCATTTCATGATCACGATTGTGAATGGGGTTCTGTCGCGAGCCATTCCATCCATAGGCCTCCAGCACATCGACATACACTTGTGCATGCGGCAAGGTCAGACTCGGCCGGTCGCGTTCATTGGACAGCGATGTGAATTCCCATGCCCGTTGTGGTTTGCCCAGGTTTATAAATTGTTTAATCGGTCGTCTGCCGTCCTGGTCCATGTTCAACTCCTCACTGTCTATCTCTCTATCGGTTGCGAGATGCAGTGAATCCAGGATTTGTTCGGCGCTCATACGTCTTCGGCTATGGCCGGCAAACAATCCCGCCGCTTGAGTACCTGACTTCCGTAATACCTCTCTTTGGTAGGTATGCGAATTCAGGATCAGTCGGCACAGGTATTTAATGTCATAGCTATTTCCTACCAATTCCTGCGCTAGAAAAGCCAATAGATCGGGGTGAGAAATATCCGCGTTTTCCCAGTCGATAGCCGGTTCTATTAATCCTTTTCCGAAGTACCGTTTCCAAGCCCAATTGGCGATGGCTTTTGCAAACCGGGAATTGGTCGGCGAGGTCATATGAGCAGCCATCGCCTCGCGTGAATCGTTCGGATCTCGAATGAGGCTTCCAGGCAGTGGCGAATCGCTAAAATCGTCGAATGGCCATACGGGATCTATCTTCTCGTCGGGCTTAAGTGATACTTTCACCAGCGAATTGCGTCCGGATAGTTTATCCAAAGGCACGATACTGCTCGCCGGTACTTTGATCGGCTTGCGCTCAAGCATTGCAGCTAAATTAAAGAGGTCTTCCTGTAGCACAGACTGGAATGGCGCGTCGTGGCAGCGCGCGCATTTCATTTGGACACCCATAAATGCCCCGCCCAGGATGTGGGCTTTGGCGGCCATCGGCACATCATTCTGCGTAGCCATGCCAAACCCGGCCGGACCTACATACTTGTCACCGCCCATCCGTATCAGATCAGATACAAACCGGTCCACAGGTTTGTTATCGAGGAACGATTCATGTATCCACCAGCGAAAAGCCCCGGTGTTGTTTAAATTGGGTTTAACGATATTGGGATTTTCGGCAAGAATGTCCTGCCAGAACGGCACCCAGTGATCGGCCCAACGTGAGTCATTTAATAAACGATCAATTACTTTGCTTCGTTTGTTCGAGGACTTGTCCGATTGATAAGCTTTGATCTCATCAAGCGTGGGGATCAGACCCACCGTATCCAAAGTTACACGACGCAGGAAATCAAGATCGTCAGTTAATGGCAGTGGAGACAATTGTGTGGACCTGAGTTCCTTGGCCGATGGATGACGCGAAGCGGCGATCGTTTCCTGATCGAATTTATCCCATGACGCACCTTGTTCAATCCAGCGAGTCAGCAAATCTATTTCCTTCTCGTTCAGTAGCCGGCCTTTCGGCGGCATGTCTTCGAGCGTAAGCATTTCGATCAGTAGACTTTCTTCGGGGTGTCCGGCAATAATCGACGGTTCCTCGGATTCGCCTCCCAGTAAAGCACGCTCGCGCGAATCCAGACGCAGATCGCCTTTCTCTTTATCCGCATGGCATTTCAAGCAGTTGTCTTGGAGAATCGGTTGTATATCTGTTTGAAAAAGCACCAGGCCTTTCGAACGCGCGTCGCGTTCTGCAGAATCCCGGGCCAAGCGGTGAAGCGCTGCTTCTTCAATCCGCCGCCCGATGAATTGGTCGATAGCATTGTGCACAGGAATCAAGTTACTCACCGCTGGTATAATGACCGGATCCTGATCCTTGAGCCAGTGCTTTGCATAGGTGTGTCGTTCCTGCCAGTAGTGCGTCTCTTTAGTAGAACGCGCTTGGCGCTCCTGACTATCCATGACCCGGTAACAGGCCTCTTCTTCTTCAATGAAATCGGCCCAGCCAGTATTGCTGAAATCACTCTTTTTGTTAGATCCAAGAAGCGTAAAAGAGTCCTCACCTGGACCGGCAATCGCGACAGCCAGCAAACCCAAATCTGGTCTACGCCCTGATCGTCCTACTACCGTCTCCAACGTGAACGTATGTGGAAGGCCGTCCGCAATCAACGGGAAGACCTTCTCGGTATTTCCTGGCGCAAAATCTTTAATCATCGGTGAAACACGTTCAGGAATATCACGCATAGGATTATGACCATCTGATGGTATTTGTACTACTTTGACCGTCGTGAGCAGCTCACCGTCCATTCGGAAACTCGCATCATCACGTGTCCGGATTAATATTCGGTGCTCGCCTTTCTCCAAGGTCAACTGGGCGGTGGCTATTAAAACAATAGGGCCCTTTTGCAACTCACGCACACCCGTTTCATCATACTTAAACGGTAGCCGATGAAATCCAAATGCACGCGCCTGATACACGTGGTCTGGAACCTGGTTTTTAGAAATCGATCGGATACGTTGCTCCCCATCAGGTTCAGCGGTGTCATTCAAATTCAACTCAATGGCATCATCATTGAGTGACTCTGGGATCACTCCGACCGCATCACTTAAATTCACGGTCACCCGTGTTTTCTCATCAGGCGATTCCGCCCCCATGTCTTCAAAAAGTTCCACCTGCAAGGTGAAAGCATCGCTTGAACCGGCCTCAGACGCCAGTGTCGAGCCAATAACTGCGACCATAAGCAGTACGAGCAAAGCAATAAACCGATGGGGAAATGCGCTGCCACGAGTGCATTTAGGGTATTGCCGAATCGATGGGATGCCGGGCATTAGAAGTGTAGTTATAGTAGAAATGGAGGGTAACTCAATCATAATTGATAGGAATGGGCTTTGACCTGCATTCCTGAAGTTAGTGCGCGAATGAGATTATTCATGGGGTATTTAGGGTTGGTTTCCTGGATAGGAGGAGTCTTCATTAACTCGCATTATAAACCGAGTTGAAAAGACGGATATCCTGTCGACGCGACTGCATTTTATTTTTCTGCTACAGACAAACGCGCACTGAAGGTCGGTTCGGAGTTGGTTCAGGATATGTATTAGAGTTTATTTTCCCCAAATGATCTTTCGATCTGATTAAAATGCTATTGATTAATTAGCATTTAAGTGGAGGATAATACGCAGTGATTGATATCCCTGTTTCGATCCTCAATTCCCCAAAGAGAAAGTACCCCATGAATCGTAGAAAATTTATTGAAAAACTTGGCCTTGGACTCGGTGGTCTCGGGTTCTGGAGCACATTCCTTCCCCCTCATCTCGCTGCGAAGCTTCCGAAGAATATAAAGATTATCGATCTAAAAGCCTGGGCTGTGGGCATTGAGGCTAATCAGGTATTTGTGAAGATTTACACTAACGAAGGTGTTACCGGTTTGGGCGAGGCCTCGGTTCATAGGAAAACGGGAACGACCCTTGCTGCCTGTCTAGAATTAAAGGATGTGTTGATGGGCCACGATCCCACTCGAATCGAATTTCTGTGGCAGGGGATGTTTCGCTGGCCGCGGTGGCGTGGTGGACCTGTGCTCAATACAGCCATCAGTGCCGTGGAGATCGCGCTTTGGGATATTTTGGGGAAACTACTCGATGTTCCGATTTACAACCTGCTTGGCGGCGGGGCGCGGGATAAAATCCGTCTCTACATTCATGGTCATAGTCGAGAAGACGTTCAGTTTGCTAAGGAAAAAGGGTACACGGCTATCAAGACTGGACCTCCGCTGAACGTCGTGAATGATCGTTTGCAGTTCCCTTGGGATTTGACGGCGGCAGTCGATAAATTTGCAGAATTGCGTGATGAAGCAGGCCCCAAGTTTGATATTGCGACGGATGCCCACACCAAACTGACACCCATTCAGTCCTTACAATATGCAAAAGGGATCGAGGAGTTTCGGCCTCTGTGGCTCGAAGAGCCGATCAATATTGAATTCAATGATTCGCTGCAATGGTTGTCGGAAAGAACAACCGTTCCTTTGGCGACCGGTGAGCGCCACTTTACGAAATTTGATTTCGAAGATATTATTAGCCGCCACTTGGTGTCTTATGTTCAGCCCGACGTTATTCAGGCTGGAGGCATATCTGAAACGCGAAAAATTTGCGCTATGGCAGAAGCTCAAGGGATTCAGGCGGCGTGCCACAATCCGTCCAGTTTACCTTGTACTTTGGCGTCGTTACACATAGATGCTTGCACGCCCAATTGCGTGATTCAGGAATCGAAGTTTAAAATGGTCGAACGCCCATCCGGGTGGGAAGAAGACATCTTTATGGGAGCGCATGTCACTGCCAAAGATGGATATGCTATGTTGCCAGAAATGCCTGGGCTAGGGTGTGATTTTGATGAGAAAATCGCTGAAGAGCATCCGTTCGAGCTGGTGAATCCGCAGCCGGTTTATGAGGACGGATCGGTTCGCGACCACTAAACTTTCTGGAAATTTCACCGGATGGGTGCAATGGTTTAAAATATAATCGAATAATGGGGATAGCCTTTGCGGTAATTATTCCTATCTGTTTTTTGCTTGTAGCCATCCTGGAGCCGACATGCCGAGTGTGCCTCTTTTTCAGCTCACCCACCCACAGAAGTGCCTTCCATCGCTGATCAATCGTTAAACTCGACATCTCGATCTCCTCAAATCCCCCAGAAAGTCCTCGGTTCGGTGCTAATTTGGAATACGGCTATTGCAGTTCTTAAATTTGTAGGAGCGGCTTTATGCCGCGATCCTGTGCGGATCAAAACGCAATCGTGGGATAAACCCACTCCTACAGTAAAATTAATCACTGGCAGTCGGTAATCCCACCTCTCGGCTTTCATTAGCTCTAGCAGGGGTGAATCGATTAACCGGTTCCCTGGTTCTTACCTGTTCGAGCCAGAAAACTCCATCGTAGGGGTAGCTGTTCCCTCGGGTGGATACAAAATCGACGTCTCCATCTTTATCCAGGTCGATAGGAACGAACTTATCAAACATACCACGGATGCGGCGGGAGATATCGTGCCTGATCCATTGTCCTTCAGGATCTCCAGGGTGTTCGAACCAGGCGAGACGGCCGATGTTGTCATCCACCGTCCTGTCTTCTCCGTCATGATCCCGAGGTGATCCGCTGTAAGTACCGGTCATTGCGTCCGGATTGCCGTCACCATTGATATCGGCCAACACGACTCCGATCAAACTGTCCGGAAGCGTGAATCCGATGTGGTGTAATTTCCAGGGATCCTGAAAGTTGTCCGGTTGTTCTATCCAACCGAATTTTTTCTTACCTGGACTATGGTAGACTACGATATCCAGACGCTCATCCTTATTGAAATCGTAGAAATCCACATTCACTCCAGTAATTGGATAGGGCGTTCCATCTTCAAAGGCGTTGATGGTATGTTCTTTGAATGAAATTGGATTGGTTCCAAGATTTTCAAACCACACAATTCGCTCCTCGGTACGTGATCCGGCTAGAATGTCCTGGTCGCCGTCTCCATCCAAGTCCACCGGTCGCGCATTTTCGGGTACATTCATCCGTGTGAGTTCGTGCTCTATCCAACTGGATCCGCCCATCATTTCACCGGTTATCTCAAACCAGGAAATCGGCGTACTTTTTTGGGCCCGTCTACCTGATTGGCTCCCTTTGTTAGGGGCAACAACTTCAAGTTTTCCATCTTGATTAAAATCGGCGAAGAAAACGCGAATAAAGGATCCGCGGTCCTCAGTCACCTTGGGTATCACGCGTGGCCAATTTCCTGCTCGGATGTCCTTTCCTGGGTTCTGGAAGTAAATGAGGTGCTCGAGCTCGCAGGCTGCGATAATATCCGGCCAACCGTCACCGTTTACGTCAGCGATGTCCGCGTCCTCCGCTGCTCCAGCTTCTTCTCCTTCCGCAAGCGTTACTAGTTCCCATTTGTCCGGGTCGGCCGATCCAAATGCGAGGCGTATATGTCCTTTGGCTATGCCATCGTATTCGATGTCTGATTCATGGACTGAAACGATGTCGGGGTAACCGTCCATATCCAGGTCTCCCATAATCAATCCATCGCTGCCACTGATGGCGACTCCACCGATATCTACGTCGTCTATACGGTGTTCTATCCAGGAGATATATTGGCCGTTCGCTGCCTTTGCGTCGGTGAATCGGGATGCTACGGGCGGGTTGTCGTTTTTGACGGGTGTTTGAACCTGTTGGCTACAGGAGACCGCAAAAACAGATAATAGAGTGTGGAAATATCGGGTGATCGCTTTTTTCAAAATGTTGAGTAATCAGTGTCGGTTTTAATTGTTACCGGGACGGCACTGCAGGGGTGCAGTGGCCCTACCAAGGAATTAAGGTAGGGCAATCGCGTCCTCGAGATGCCGATTGCATTGAATATATAAGGAACTTTCGAAAATCACCAGGTTCTCTCCTTTAGCAACTCCTGTATCTGTTCCTTTGGTACAGAGAGCTCATCCATGTGGTCTCTCAGCCAACCTGAAAAATCTTTTTCAATTTCATCGGACCAGCGTCCGTCAATCTGTCCTGGAGAGTATACCCCTGCTTTGAGTCGTTCAAATCCGAACCCATCCCTGAGTCGAATTACTTCGGCGGTCTTGACTACTTTTTCAGCCAGATGAGGTGGAATAACAATGACACCTTCGCGTTTTCCCAAAATCACATCTCCCGGAAAAACGACCACATTGCCGATATTGGTGGGGACGTTGATTCCCATAATCATAGAGGCCCGGTAGTAGTCGGGATTCCAGTTGCGAACATAAGCATTAAATCCATCGAGCGCCTCCATTTGTTCCAGGTCACGGACTTCGCCATTTACCAGCACGCCATTGCCGGATTTTGCGAAAATAGAATTGGCGAGGTTACCTCCAATAATGGGACCACCAATCTCTCGATTATAAACATCAGCGACATAGACGTCACCTTTGACCAACATATCAATCGGCCAAGAAACTTGATTCCCAATCCGACCATCTGCTTTCCCTATATCGTTGGTAACTTCGTTCTCAACCTTTCTCAAGGGCATGTAAGTTACGGTAAGCGCTCTACCAACAAGAACAGCGCCTGGGTGTACCATTTTCCACCCACGTTCATACTGAAACTCGTAGCCTTCGTTTCGTAGTACCGACCAGGCTTCTTCAATATTGACCAGTTTCATGCGTTGGATGATATCGTCTGGGACTTTGGGTCGTCCGTCGGGAAATCGCTCTCCCTCCCATTCGGGAGTGTAACGAATCATTTCCTCCTTACTCATTTCTAGAGGCATTGAATAGTTGTTCAGGACAGGAAGCATACAGCAGACGATTGAGATGGATAGGGTGTTTAGGAGTTTGGTTTTCTTCATATTTTTATAAGTTAATGAATGCATTGCGTGTTCAGGAGAAATCTTGTGCTGATTTCTCCATCTCTTTTTTCCAATCAAAGTAAATGCTTTTGAGTTCCTCGAATTTCTCAGGAAAGAAATACCGGAGGTCGCGATTCTCTCCAGGGTCTTCTTCGAGGTTGTATAAGAATTCTCCATACTTGACATCCAGGAATTGTCTTTGTGCCTGTTTCAGATCGTTCGCTGTTTTCAATTTCCATTTTCCTTTTAAGACAGCCGTTTCGGCATTCATGTCCCAAACTAGAACGTCGTGTTGGAGGTTTGGATCCCGACCCGACAGTAGCGGCATTAAATCCAAGCCGTCTGTGAATTGGATGGGAACGTCGACGGCAGCACATACGGTAGGAAAAATATCTAACATACTGACCACGTTCTCAATAACTTGTCCTTTCCTAATTGTGCTTGGCCAAGACATCAAGAAGGGTACGCGTGTGCCACCCTCATAGAGCGAAAACTTACCTTCACGTAATGGATCGTTATTCGCATAGTTTACCGGCGATCCTCCATTGTCGCTGATGAAAATGATAAAAGTATCATCCCTTAAATTCTCTCTTTCGAGAAATTGAAGTATTTTTCCTATCTCTAGATCAAGGTAGTGCAATTGTCCCAAATAGAGCGCACGGCCTTCCACATTGTGTGGACGTTTTGCTCCCTTATTCCAAGTAATGTAGTCTTCAGACAAAGGGTCGAAGTCGTGGTAGCCTTTCAGGCCTTTTTTCTTGAGATACTCTTCCGGAAGCTGGTGAGTGAAAGTGTGCACCGCGTTAAAACTCAGTTGAACAAAAAACGGGCCGTCCTTGTGCTGTTTCATGAACCTGCGTGCCTGCTCGCTGAAGATCTCCGTGCTGAATCCTTCCGCTTTTACTCGCTGTTTGTTTTTCCAGAAACCACTCGGATTAATACTGTTTCCTCCATTTCCGGTTGTTTTGAGTTTTGCCTGTTCCGCTGCTTCCAAAGCATCATCGTGTTTTAGGTAATCTTTTCGGCTATGGGTAAATCCGTAGAAATAATCGAAGCCATGGTTGTTTGGGAAATTGCGACTAGTTGTGTCTTTGTCGCCCTGTCCATAGTGGGATTTTCCTATGTAAGCCGTGGCGTATCCCGCCGCCTTTAGTTTTTCGGCCAGGGTAGGATAGTTCTTGTTGGGAATTCCCGGTCCGCCAAACCAGTAGTTTCCCTGTCGTTCCTGATAGACTCCAGTTATCAGGGCGCAACGTGAAGGACTGCAGACTCCGGATGTGGCGTAACCGTTTTCAAAACGAACACCACTTTTGGCGAGTCGGTCGATATTTGGAGTTTTGGCATCAAAGGTTCGACCGGTGACACCCATATCGGAATAGCCTTGGTCATCCGTAACTATCAACAGGATGTTTGGTTTCCCGCATAGGAGTGCAAGTGAGCTTACAAAACCTATAACAACAAAAAGATGACGAAGCATGTGTCCTATCGAATTATGACCTAAGATCATAGTCAACTCATCCTGGGGTTTTTCATTAAATAACTGCCTGGGACAAAGGGGAATTTCTTTTCTACGTCGTCAATGAGCTCTACACCGAATCCGGGCTTATCCGGGAGTTGCATGTATCCATCTTTAACCGTTAACGGTTCTTTAAAAATACCTTCCTTCAATGGATTGTAGGTTTGATTCAATTCACAATATTCCCCGTTAGGAATTGCAGCCACAAAATGCGCATTAGCCATGGTGGTGCCACCTCCATGCCAGTTGTGTGGAATACTCATGATGCCTCGTTGGTGTGCCATCTGAGAAATATACCAATTCTCCGTTAGGCCTGTGACATTGCAGTCAGCCTGGACGACATCGAGGGCTCCTTTATCCAACCATATCTGTGATTCAAATCGTTCTCTAAACCGTTCTCCACCGGTTACCAAAACATTGGGCATTGCTTCCTGAAACCTAAGAAACCATTCGATATCTTCGAGCGCAGTTCCACCGGGCCCTTCTTCGAACCAGTAAAATCCAAGCTCCTCCAGAACCGGGCAAAACTCATTTACAATACGCTCCATAGGTGTATCCGTTTTCCCCATAGCTTCCTGACACAAACGGAAGTCAGGGCCAACCGCTTCCCGAACATGACGCAATACGTCGATGTATTTTTCCAAGGTCATACCACTGTAACTCCATTCGGTGCCTTTCCTGATTTTCATGCAGTCGTAACCATCGGCTTTATGTCTTAATGCCTGGTCAATCAGGAACTGTTCTCCGTTGTCATACCACTCGTGTTCGACACCGCTGCTGGCATATATCGGAATGCGGGTTCTGGGTTTATTGTGTGTGGCCAACAATTCATAGACTGGTTTCCCGGTGGCTTTGCCAATCACGTCCCAGAGTGCGCAATCAATGCCTGCCCAAGGTGCTCGTTCATGACGTGTAGTTCCCCGATTAGTGAATAGCTCAAGATCGAAGGGGTTCTTCCCCACCAGCAGAGGCTTAATTTCTTTCTCCGTAAACTCCTTGATATAGTCCGGACCTTCATAAGGGGAACCTTCACCAATTCCTACGATCCCTGCATCGGTGAAAATCTGAGTAATGGCTCCATCGGCTTTCCAAACATGGTAACTGGCTGTTCGCCATAGATTTTTATTCGGATCAACGTAGGAAAAGGGGATCACTTTTACATCGGTGATCTTGATATTTTGTCTAGCTACACCGTCTAGAGGGTGGAAACGTATGCCACTCGTATCAGAAGAACTACTACCGGGATTGCATCCGGTCATGGATGCGACTGCCCCTGCTCCAGCCAGAGTGGATGTTGTTTTAAGGAAATTTCTACGGTCTAATTTATGCATAATGAGTGTCACTCAATTTGGAATTGTTATTATTGTAGGAGCGGGTTTACACCGCGATTAGGTTGTACAGCCTCGGAAAGATCGCGGGATAAACCCGCTCCTACAGTTTTGAAAATAATCTGTCCCATGCCTATTTTCATCGTTGATGTTTCAGTCATTATGAACCGATCCTCGGATTCTGCATGCTGTAGGTTCCTGGAGCAAAAGGAAACTTCTTTTCGATGTCGTCGATGAGCTCCATGCCGTAACCTGGTCTATCAGGCAGTTTTAAAATACCTTTTTCCACCACAAACGGCTCTTTAAAAATTTCATCCTTAAGCGGATTGTAGGTTTGATTTAATTCACAGTAGGATCCGTTAGGTATGGCTGCCGTAAAGTGAGCATTCGCCATGGTAGTGCCTCCGCCGTGCCAGTTGTGAGGAATGCTTTTGATACCTCTTAGGTGCGCCATCTGCGAAATATACCAGTTCTCTGTTATCCCCGTAACATTACAATCAGACTGAACTACATCCAGAGCTCCTTTATCCAACCAGATTTGAGTATCAAACCGATTAAGAAAACGTTCGCCGCCGGTAACCATCACATGGGGCATCGCTTTCTTGAATTGAAGAAACAATTCGAGGTGTTTCGGTAAGGTTCCGCCGTAGCCTTCCTCAAACCAATAGAATCCAAGCTCTTCGAGCACAGGACAAAATTCTTTGACGATACGCTCCGAAGGAACACCGGTTTGCCCCATGGATTCATGGCACAACTTGAAGTCGGCTCCAACGGCTTCTCTCAGGCGACGAAGAATTGGAATGTATTTTTCCAAGGTCATGTTGCTGTGCTTCCAACTGGTGCCTGTTCTGAATTTCATACAGTCGTAGCCTGCAGCTTTGTAGCCCAATGCTTCTTCGATTAAAGTCTCCTCTCCATTATTATACCATTCATGGTAATCGCCGCCGCTTGCGTAGACAGGGATTTCAGTTCTCGGAGGATTGTGAGTAGCCAGTAGTTGATACACCGGTACGTTTTTGACTTTCCCGATAATATCCCAAAGAGCGCAATCGATACCGGCCCAGGGAGCTCGCTCGTGTCTGGTCGCACCTCGTGCATTAAACAATTCAACGTCAAAAGGATTTTTTCCAATCAGAAGAGGCCTGATTTCTTTCTCGGTATATTCTTTGATGTAATCGGGTCCCTGGTAGGGGGTTCCTTCTCCGATGCCAACGATACCTTGGTCCGTGAATATCTGCGTTATGGCACCATCCGTTTTCCACACCATGATGTCACCGCTTCTCCAAAGGTTCTTTTTCGGATCCACATAGGAGAGAGGAATGACTTTTACATCCGTAATTTTTATTTTTTCGCGGGATATTCCGGCCAGAGGATGAAAACGTTTCGAGCCTGTATCTGCAAAACTACTACCTGCTTTACAACCGGTTAAAGATGCAAGTGCCCCAGTCCCGGCCAGTGTGGAAGTTGTCTTGAGAAAGTTCCTACGGTTTGTTTTGTGCACAATATGTGTCGCCCAGTTTGGAATTGTTATTGTTGTAGGAGCGGCTTTACGCCGCGATTAGGTTGAACGGCCTCAGAAAGATCGCGGCGTAAAGCCGCTCCTACATTTTGAAATTCGACTATCATTTCATAATTGGATTCGAACGTTGGAAGCGGCGGGGCAGGGTGTAGTTACCTGAATCAAAAGGAAACTTTTTTTCAATGTCGTCAATGACTTCCAGGCCGTAGCCTGGTTTATCGTTTAATTCGATCCATCCGTTTTTGACCACCATTGGATCTTTGAAAACCGCATCCTTGAGCGGATTAAAAGTCATGTTGATCTCCAACATATGCCTGTTAGGAATGGCTGCGACCAGATGGGCATTGGACATGGTTGTCAGGCCTCCATGCCAGTTGTGTGGACAGTGAGTGCGTCCAAATGAATCCGCTTGCCTGGAAATCTTCCATGCTTCGGTAATGCCGCAAGTGTTGCAATCGGCTTGAACGATTTCAAAGGCGCCACGCTGGACCCACTCTTTATTATGTTCAACATTGAGCATACCTGCGCCGCCAGAGACAGGGAGGTGTTTAAGTTTATTTGCGACCTCGATAAAAGCCTCAATTCCAGGCATCGGATCTTCGAACCAGTGGAACTTCAAATCGTCCAAGAGCGGGCAGAATTCATTTATAATTTGGTCCAAACTGACTCCGGTTGGGCTCATGGTCTCATGAATCAATCTAAAATCCGGTCCAACCGCTTCTCGCAAACGCTCCATAATTGGCATGTACTTTTTTAGCGTCATGTTACTGTAAGGCCAATCAGTGCCAGTTCTGAGCTTGAATGCATCAAACCCCATGGCTTGATATCTGAGGGTTTCAGTAATGAGAAATTCTTCCCCGTTTTTATACCACTCATGTTCGACTCCACCACTGGCATACATTCGTATACGAGGTTGCGGATTTCCATTCACGGATAACAGCTCATAAACAGGCTTATTCTTTACCTTACCGATTATATCCCAGAGCGTGTTGTCGAGACCTGCCCAGGAAGCACTCGAAATGCGACTTGCGTAACCCGACTCAGGATATTTTGCAGCCCACTTGCGACTGGGTTCTTCCAGATTTGGCGGTTTCCGGACAACATCAAAAGGATTCTTGCCGACCAGCATCGGTTTAAGCACCTCTTCGGTATACTCTTTGATCCTATCTGGTCCGGCGTAAGGATTTGCTTCCCCGATCCCGATGATTCCCTGGTTGGTGTAAATCCGACAGAGTACCGCATCCGTTTTCCAGACTATGTAGCTAAGGTGTCGCCAGAGGTTTCTCGTGTTATCCACATAAGAAAGAGGAGTCACAGTGACGTCGGTTATCGTTATTTTTTCACTATCGATGCCATCCAGTGGGTGATGACGATTTTCGGGAGCGATCATGCCCATGGATTGTTTGCCGATTGCTGCAAACCAAGCGGCTGCTACCGTTTTTGTGAGAAATGAACGACGAGATAGGGGTGTCATAGGGTAATTTTCCTAACGGGGTGATAGGACGGTCTGTATTTTTTCCGAAACTTAATTCAGGATATTTAGTTGTATATTCGACTGTTAGAATCTGTTCAAGTACAACTTCGGTGAGTCATGATGTTGTTCGATATTTTTTCAAGGGGCTGTCCTAGCTAAAGTTAGTGTTTAGTTGATTTATACCAGTGTTTAAGCTGCTTGAGAAGCTTTTGATGGCCTCCTGAGTTGAAGCGCCATTCGCACTCTTTCAATCAGCTTTCACTTCTCCAGACAGTTCATAGCTCGGTAGTGTACTGGCTATAAGCTTGCGTAAAGGCATGAAAAAACCTGCCGCTGTATTGCGGTGTACTCCTACCACTTCAGCTGCTGCTCGG
>Ga0114999_10003812_pt1 | contig 18635 bp, 17 predicted proteins | sample ArcticOcean_MG_C_3_FD_89820 | JGI IMG/M metagenome (GOLD analysis project Ga0114999, IMG submission 89820) | Marine microbial communities from western Arctic Ocean - ArcticOcean_MG_CB8_126 | ecosystem: Environmental > Aquatic > Marine > Oceanic | place: Arctic Ocean: Canada Basin | collected...
AATCCGCGGTTACGTCTCGACGCTCCGCAAAAACGACCTGAAAATCCTGGACGGCATCCAATCCGCCTTCCACCAGTCCCCCAACCTGCCAGCGCACATCTTCGTCACTGGGTAGTTACGATCGTTTTATCCTCACTGCCCGAAGTGAGTGTCTTTCCATCCGGGGAAAAGGCAATGGGGCGAACTATGTCGTCGTGTCCTCTGAGAGTTCGTGTTTCTTTCCATGTCTTTGTGTCCCAAAAAGTGATGGAACCTTCTCCTTTTTCCGATGACGATGAAAGTTTGCCGCGTGCCACAGCAAACGTCTTCCCATCCGGGGAAAAAGTGACGGAACAGGTTCCCATAATCAGGCTCCCAACGACGTGCCCCTTGGGCTTGAGCAATTCTTTTCCTGTCTTCGCATTCCACAGCCTGATCGTAGTGTCAAGAACATTTCCTGAAGCGAGAATTTTGCTATCCGGGGAGACTGCGACAAATGAAGCTGGCCCCGACTCCAACGTGATCGTCAGCCGTTCTTGGGCTTTCAGATGAGTCGTCCAGAGCCCTGCCATGACTGCGACAAACAACATTCCCAATCGAGAAACCCGAGCCGATTCCATGTCCAATCCTCCACGAGATGAGAACGGTGATCGAAACTGGGAGAAATGTATCCCCTGTTGGAAAATCGCACAATGGGAGATGCGAAGTTCTCTCCCATCTCGCAATATAAGCTCATGAAAGGAGTGGCGCAGAACAGGCTCTCGCCTGACGCTTGTCTCTACGGCTTCTTCGCCATCGCATCAAGCTCCGCCAATTTCAGTCGCACACTCACAATGTACGGCGATTCGCCTTTGGTCCAGTGGCCGTAGGTGGTGGTGACGATTGTGCCGTCGGGGAGGAGTTCGACGCCGGGGTAGGCGCAGTCGCCGCCCTTGTGGTTGTCCATCAGCCGCACGCGGTATTGGCCTTCTTTGCCGTTGACGATGTCGTCGTAGGTGCCGACCCATGCCACCCAATCGCCTTTGGTGGGGCTGACGTGCGTGGTGTCGCGAAACGAGATGAACAGTCGGCCGTCGGGTGTGTACTTGCCGGTGTGACGGTCGCCGGTTAACGAGGCGGGCAGTTCGCGCGGTTTGCTCCAGCTTTCGCCTTCGTCGTTGGAGAAGATGACGAAGGAGTTACGGCGGCGGCTGTTTTCGCGGAGCAGGACGGCCATCTGTTTTCCGTCGGGCGAACGAATGCAGCCCGGTTCGCAGAGGTGGACGTCGCCGCGGGCAAAGAGTGCGACGGGATCAGACCACGTCAGTCCGCCGTCGTTTGAAAACGTCTTATACAAAGTAAACTGCCTGGCCCGCTTTCCGTTCCTGGTGAAGAACCGGCCGTCGTCGTGAAACATGGCCAGATACCGACTGGGCTTTCGCAGTTTCTCGACGAAACCCATCACCACAATGCCGCCCCAATCGCCGACCGGCTTTAACTCCGACCACGTCTTGCCGTCGTTTTCACTGACCGCCAGCCGCGCCGGGTAAAGCCCCGACCACATGATGATCCGTTTCTTTCCCTGCGCATCGACAACGCGGTGCAGCGTGGGCACTTCTTTGCTGCTCGCCCAACTGGCCGGTGTGGGAAGCCGTTCGCTCCACGTGCGGCCGCCGTCGGTGCTGCGCTTGTAGATAATCGCGCCGCGTCCGTGTCCTTTGGGATAGACCGTCAGCATCGTCTTGCCATCTTCCAGCAGCAGTGTCGTCGGATGTCCCAGGTATTGCCCCGCCTCACGGTCGATAATCGTTTGCCGTTCTTTCTGGTCGGCGAGATCGATCGTGGGGATCGTATATCCCTTCGGCAGCGGTTCGTCGGCCGCGCCGCTGGGGGCGAACGAGAACCCGATGATGATCGACGCGAGGGCGATGGTGGTGAATTGGCCAGGGCGTTTGGTTGTGGATTTCATGATTCAATTCCTATTGGCTCAGCAAGGTGGTCACCGTAGGTCAATTTGGCTCGCATGCCTTTAAAGAAGTGACCACGAAATACTCGAACAACGCTAGAGCTGCGTCAAGACTATTAATTAGGGTCAGCGGCTCAAATCGTAACCCGAAAAACAAAACTTGACAAAGCGCTAGATTCAAGTAGACCACAACTCGCCGGGTAGAAGCAACGCTCCAATTGCAGGCGCGGCCAGAACTCAAGCGAGTGATTCTTCGCATGGTCGATAGAAGATCGCAACGGGAATGAGCAACAGGCTGGTGATGGCGAAGATCCAGCTGATGGAAACTCCCCAGTGTGCGAACCCGATCCCGCACAACTTAAAGAATACTGCCGACAGGAGAATACCAATCCAGTTCACCAGATTCATTGCACCAATCATGCGGCCCTTCTGGTCTTCGGGCGGGCGTGCCTGCATGAAGACCTGCAGCGGCACAACAAACAGCCCGGCAAACAGGCCTAGTCCAATCAACGTCAGCCGTATCAGTGTTTCCTGTCGTGTCCTGGGGATCAACAGTTGGCCAATCGACTCGGGTGGCGGACTCGCGACCCTGATCGACGAATCGTCGTTCGTCTCACCAGATGCTTCTGTTGACGCAGCGATGGTCGGCTGTGGTTCATCGGAACCTGGCGGTGCCATCGTCGTTCCCAGCCAAGTGATCGCCGCCAGACAAGCGGCCATTCCCCATGCGCCGATGGTCACGAACTCAAACCGCAACCGTTTCTTCGAGAGTTTTCCGGCCGACACACAACCGATGGCGATGCCGATGCCCATGCACGTCGCCATAAGGCTGGTGCGGGCATCCTTGAGCTGCATTTCTGATTTCCCCAACGCATTAACGGCTGGCAATACCAGTCCGCCAATGAACCAGAACAGAGACGAGATCAACAGCACGCCTCGCAGCGGCCGATCGCGCCACAGAAGTTGTCGCGTGGCGGCGTTGATCGCGAGCGAGGAGAACTCAAATTTCAATTCCGGCTGAGCAACCGGCGTTCGCCGTACCAGCAGCGACGTCAACGTGCCGACGATGGCAATGGCCACGCAAATTGCAGTGACGATCCACAAACCGTCGGCGAATAATTCCTTGCTATAACCGGCCGCAGCGGTTCCGAAAATGATTGCCAGAAATGTCGTCATCTGAATCATGCCGTTGCCCGCAGGCAGATCACGTTCGCGGATCATTTCGGGCAGAATCCCGTACTTCGACGGGCCGAAAAAGGCGCTCTGCGTTCCCATGAAAAACAGCACCGCCAACAACGGCCATAGCCCACCCGTCAGTAACGCAATAAAACCGGCCAGCATGACGGCGATTTCGACGACTTTGCACAGGACGATGATCGACCGCTTGCTCAAGCGGTCGGACAGATATCCGCCAAATCCGGAAAATAACACGAAGGGGAGGGCGAACAATGCCGCCGCAGTTCCCTGCTGATCGCCGCTCGTCGTCGCGAAGTCGATACAGAGCAACAGAATCAACTGCTTGAACAGGTTGTCGTTGAACGCACCCAAAAACTGGGTTGCCGTCATTCCCCAGAAGCCACGGTCGCGCGACAGCGGCGGCAGTTGCTCGTGTGCCAGATGTGTTGCATCGCTTTCGGTCATCGCGAATCGTTCGTTGTTGCGAGAAGTTCAGGGCATGCCGTGGGACGCTACGTTAGCGAATTGCCGTCGGCAACGGAATTGCACTTGAATCGTGATTTGCGAGGGACGAGCGCCAGGGTGGACTTGCTTCGTCGGAAGCCGGGCGTGTAGGGAACGCCCTCTGTGGCGTTCCACGATTGCGCGATCGACGGCGGATCGGGACGGAGCCCGATCCCTACAGGTCATTCTGAGACCTCTCGACGCTTGGACCTTGCCCTGCCCGGTGATACGATGCAAAGCGAATAAGAAATCGGTCTCGTACAGCAACACGGAGTCTCACGTCATGTGGAAGCAATTTGCGTTTTTCCTCGCCTTGTCACTGGCAGCCGGTTGCGGCGGCGGCAATGCGGACACGCCGAACGGAAATGGTGATGTGGGTGGCAACGCATCGGGCGGCGGAAAGAAATACCGCATCGCCGTCATTCCCAAAGGGACGTCGCACGAATTCTGGAAGTCGGTGCACGCCGGTGCCGAGATGGCCGCAAAAGAACTTGGCAATGTCGAAATTCTCTGGAAGGGGCCGTTGCAAGAGAATGACCGCGAAGGCCAGATCAGCGTCGTGCAGGACTTCATCACCAAGCAAGTTGATGGCATATGCCTCGCCCCACTCGATTCGCAGGCGTTGATCGATTATGTCGTCGAAGCGGGCGAGGCGGGCATTCCCGTCGTCATCTTCGACAGCGGACTGGACGGAGACAAGAAGAATTACGTGAGCTATGTCGCCACCGACAACTACAACGGCGGTGCGTTGGCTGCGCGGCGGTTGGCCGAGGTGCTGGGAAAGCAGGGCGACGTCATCATGCTGCGATACAATCCCGGCAGCGAAAGCACCGAGAATCGCGAACGCGGATTTCTGGAAACACTCGAAAAGGAGTTTCCCGACATCAACGTCCTCAGTTCGGACGAGTACGCTGGAACAACTCCTGAGTCCTCACTCGACAAGGCGACACAGCTGTTGCAGAAACATCGTGAAAAAGTCGATGGCATTTTTGCCGTCTGCGAACCGAACGCGACCGGCGTGCTGGGCGCGCTCCGCGATCTGGAGATGGCCGGCAAAGTCAAATTCGTCGCCTTTGATCCGAATCAGCCGCTCATCGAAGGAATGAGCGAAGGTAGCGTTGATGGGATTGTGCTGCAGGATCCGGTCAAAATGGGTTACGAAGCTGTGATGGCATTGATGGCCCAGCAACAAGGCAAAGATGTCGAGAAGCGAATCAACACCGGCGAATACGTGGCCACACCGGAAAACATGGACGAGACGGAGATGAGCAAACTCCTCAAGCCGCAGCAATTTGAGGACTGACGCGTAGGAATTATGAAGGTCGAATGACGAATGTCGAATGAATGACGAAGTCCGAATGGCGAATTGTTCTTACTCGATATTCTTCGGCATTTGATCCGTTGTTTTGTTGCATGAGTTGCATGAGTTTGATGACGTCTTGACATTCGTCAATTGAATTTCGACATTAGACATTGACCCTCCCGTGCCTGATCCGCTCCTGCGAATGACCGGCGTTTCCAAACGATTCGGGGCGACGCATGCGCTGCGCAATGTGGCGTTGGACGTCAACGCGGGGGAAGTCCTCGCCCTCATCGGCGAAAACGGGGCCGGCAAGAGCACGTTGATGAAGGTGCTCAGCGGTGCTGTCCCGCCCGACTCGGGCAGCATGCAGATCTCCGGACAGCCCTATGCGCCTCGCAGCCCGCACGCTGCGCGGTTGGCAGGCGTCGCCATGATCTATCAAGAATTGAACCTCGCGCCCGATCTCAGCGTCGAAGACAATATCATGCTGGGACAGGAAACCGGTCGCTGGGGCATTCTCCGCCGCGATCTCCAACGCCAGCGCGTCCGCGAAGTTCTCAACCGACTTGGACATCCCGAGTTGCAGCCCGATACCCTGGTTGATCGACTGTCGGTTGGCGCGCAACAACTCGTCGAGATCGCCCGCGCGCTCGTAATGGAGACGCGAATTATCGTCTTTGACGAACCGACAAGTTCTCTGGCCCGGCACGATGTCGAGCGGTTGTTCGCTGTGGTCGCCCGCCTGAAGGAGACGGGAATCGGGATCGTTTACATCAGCCATTTTTTGGATGAGGTACGCGAGATCTGCGATCACTACACGGTACTGCGCGACGGCTGCGCCGTGGGAAGCGGTTCGCTTGAAAAGGTTAGTGAGAGCGAAATCGTCGCGTTGATGGTCGGACGCAGTGTCGATGAGTTGTTTCCCTCGGTGCCGCACACTCCAGGCGACGTCGTCTTGTCGCTAGGTCGCTTGAGCGGATCTGCCGTACCGACCGACGTGACGCTCGACTTGCGACGCGGCGAGATCCTCGGCGTCGCCGGTTTGGTCGGTGCCGGCAGGACGGAACTGCTCCGATGTATTTTTGGGCTGGATCCAGTCAAAACAGGTACTGTCAAAGTTGGGCAGTTTGCGCCGCGTCGAAGGCCATCACACATGATTGCCGCGGGTTTGGGCCTGGTTTCAGAGGACCGCAAGGGCGAAGGTCTGGCGCAGTCGCGCTCGATTGCCGACAACATGACCTATAGTCGACTGCAACCGTATCGCACCGTCGGTTTCCTGAACCTTCGACGACGACGGCAAGCCGTTTCGCAATGGATGCGCAAGCTAAAAATCAAAGCGCAGTCCCAGGAACAGGCAATTGAAAACCTTTCCGGCGGAAATCAACAGAAGGTCGCCATTGCCCGCGTTCTGCATCAGGATGCGGACGTACTACTGCTCGACGAACCGACGCGCGGTATCGATGTCGGTACGAAGGCGGAGATCTACCGGCTGATGGGCGAGTCGGCCGCAGCCGGCAAGGCAATTCTCTTTGTCAGTTCCTATTTGACGGAATTGCTGGCGGTCTGCGACCGTGTCGCGGTGATGTCGCGCGGCCGCGTCTGCGAAGTGCGACCGGCCAATAATTGGACAGAGGAGACAGCGATGGCGGTTGCAGTGGCGGGTGAGTCGATATGAGCAGCGAGACAAACACCACAACCACGCCGGAGCCTCAACTGTTGGCGACGTCGCGTGGGAACGCTTTATTGAACGTGATCGGCCCCTTTCTAGCGCTGGCGGTTGTGTACCTCTTCTTCGGAATAACTGACGCGGCCCAGGAAGACGGTGGCACGTTTCTAACTCCTCGCAATAACCGTGCCGTCGCAATTCCGACCGCGACAGTCGCCGTGGCGGCGATGGGAATGACACTGATTATTATTGCGGGCGGCATCGACCTGTCGGCTGGGACCGCGCTCGCCCTATGTGCCACGGTGCTTGCCTGGTGTCTGAAGGAAGGAGCCTCTCCCGCGTTGGCCATTCTGGCGACTATCGGGACGGGATGTGTAACCGGACTTATTAACGGCGTTCTCATTAGCGCGCTGCGCGTGGTGCCGTTCATTGTCACGCTCGGAACAATGACCATTTTCCTCGGCGTCGCCAAGATCATCGCAAAGGAAACGACCGTCCGACCTGATCGGACGACTCAGATCCCCGAATGGTTACGCGGCTTTCTCAGTCTCCGCGAGCAGTACCTGGTTCCTGGCAAGTGGTTCGTTCCCTGGTCGGGCGAAGTCGGTGCCGATGCTTCGTGGTTTCGACGGACAGTTATTTGGGTCGCCGAATCGCTACGGCTTCCCCTGGGAGTTTGGCTCGTCATCGTACTCGCCATACTGCTGGCGTTGATTCTGCGGTACACGGTCTTCGGCCGCTACGTCTTCGCGCTAGGCTCGAACGAATCGACGGCTCGTCTGTGTGGAATCAACGTCGCCTGGAACAAGATTGCGATTTATACCCTGTCCGGTTTCTTCGTCGGCATCGCCGGCATTTATCAGTTCTCGCGATTATCGGTGGGAAATCCGACATCGGGTATTGGTCTGGAACTGCGGATCATTGCCGCGGTCGTCATCGGTGGAGGCAGCCTCAGCGGTGGTCGCGGAACTGTCGTCGGCACCCTGACCGGAGCGGCCATTATGGCCGTCATCGCCAGCGGCTGCACGCAGTTGGGACTGAGCAATCCTGTGCAGGATATCATTCTTGGTGTGATTATCGTCGTCGCCGTGACCATCGACCAGATTCGTCAACGGCGTCTGGCGGCCTAGAACCGAAACCCCATAGAACAGAAACCCGTTTTCTTGAAGAAACCGGGTTTCTCAACACAGGAGCGTCTGCAGAGCAAGACGCCGCTAAACCGCAAGCGTTCGCTGGAGGCCGAAGATATCTGATGACCGAATTGTCAGTCGATTACAACGACGTTCTCGATGCGTTGCCGTGGGTGCGCGAGGTGTTGCCGCCGACGGCGCTCATCGAGTGGCCCGGTTTAAGCGAACTGCTCGGTTGTCAGTTCTTCGTCAAACATGAGAACCACCATCCGGTCGGCGCGTTCAAAGTGCGCGGCGGGATTAATCTCATCGGCACGCTCAGCGACGAGGAAAAAGCAGGCGGTATTCTGGGTTGCTCAACAGGGAATCACGGCCAATCGTTGGCGTTCGCCTGTCGGCGGTTTGGAGTCGAATGCACGATTGTCGTGCCAGAAGGAAACAACCCCGACAAGAACGCCGCAATTCGAGGTCTCGGAGCGACACTCATTGAGGCCGGCCGCCACTTCGACGAAGCTCGCGATTACATGGAACGCGAAGTCGTCCCGCAAGGCGGTCGCTACGTGCATTCGGCCAACGAGCCGAAACTGATTGCCGGCGTCGGCACGATGGCCTGTGAAATCTTCGATGTCCTGCCCGACCCGGATGTCATCATCGTACCGATTGGACTGGGCAGCGGAGTTTGCGGCAACGGAATTGTTGCGAAGGCGGTGCGGCCGCAAACGACTGTCATCGGCGTACAAGCCAGCGGTGCCGATGCCGTCGCCAGATCGTGGAAATCGGGCCGTATGGAAACGAGCGACAGAGTCGATACATGGGCGGAAGGGATGGCGACCGGTGTTCCGGCCGAGATGACGATGGATATCATGCGGCAGGTAATGGATGACGTCATCATTGTCGATGACGACGAATTACGGCGTGCCAGCTTTTCTTTGTTGAAGCGAACACACAATCTGGCTGAAGGAGCCGGTGCGGCCACATTGGCGGCCGCGTATCAACAGCGCGAACGATTTGCGGGGAAGAAAGTGGTCGCCGTACTCTCCGGCGGCAACCTCGACCTCGCCGAACTCCCCCGTATAATGGCCGCGGGCGAACTTCGACCCGACTAGCTGCGATGCAACGCATCGCAGAGACACACGATTTCACTGTTACATCTCGCGGGAATCACATGACGAACGGAATCCGGTACAACCCCACTGCCGCACACAAATTGCTCGACGATCAACTTGTGACGGCGATGCGCGACAAAGTTCTGGCAGCGCGCGATGAAGCGTTGGCCGACATCGACCTGATGAAATCGGGCGGATCGATTCCGAACGAAAAACAACCGCTCGATGCCGGCTTCATCAATCTACCGGCCGAGCTTCTTGCAGATTACGAGAACAACGGCGACGACAGCCTCGTCGGGAACATCACACAGGCGGCAACCGAACTGCGCGCGAGAATCGACCGGTTTGTTGTGCTGGGAATCGGTGGCTCGTATATGGGGGCGCGGGCGTTGTTCGAGGCGTTATGCCACCCGTTTCACAATGAACTCAGCCGCGAAAACCGCGATGGCGTGCCGCGAATCTACTTCGAGGGGAACAACCTCGACAACGACGTGCAGCGATGTCTGTTGGAACTGCTGGAAAGCCAATGCACCGATGCGAACGACGTCGCGCAGCGTTGGGGATTGACGGTCATCAGTAAGTCGGGCGGCACGCTGGAAACGGCGGTCGCGTTCCGGCTGTTCCGAGCAGCGCTCGAACGATTGTATGGCGCCGACTCGGCCGAGGCTCGCAGTTGCGTCATCCCCGTGACCGGCGAGACGGGGAAACTTCGCGACTTTTCCACGGTGAAACAATATCCGCACGTCTTTCCCATTCCGGATGGCGTCGGCGGGCGATTCTCCGTTTTTACGGCAGTCGGTCTGTTGCCGGCGGCGATGCTTGGCATTGACATTGTCGCGCTGCTGCAGGGAGCGGCCGACATGACTGAACAACTCCGCAATGCGCCGCCGGGCGAAAATACGGTGATCGATTATGTCGTCACTGCGGCGCTGTTTGAAGAACAAGGGATGGACGTACGCGTTTTGTCCACCTGGGGTAAACGGCTCGAAGCGCTTGGGCTATGGTACGACCAACTCCTTTCGGAAAGTCTCGGCAAACACGAACGCGGGGCGACACCCATCACCGGTGTTAATACGCGTGACCTGCACAGTCGCGGCCAACAACACCAGGAGGAACGCCGCGACAAACTGATCACCAATGTGATCGTCGAGCAACCGTCAGCCGCGCTGCTCGACGTTCCCACCGTTCCCGATGGCGAGAACCAGGACCAGTTGAACGTTCACGCCGACAAGACTCTTCCAGAATTGTTGTCGGCGGCCATCAACGGAACCAACAAAGCCTACGCCGACGATAAGCGGCCGACCGCCGACATTCTGTTGCCGCGAGTCGATGCGTATTGCATGGGCCAGTTACTGCAAATGTTGATGTTGGCGACGGTCGTTGAAGGCCAGTTGATCGGAATCAACCCGTATGGCCAGCCCGGCGTCGAGGCCTACAAACAGAACATGAATCAGATTCTCAACAGTTAGCCCCCGGTGAACAGACCGTGGGCCGGCCATGGCCTCCGGACGGTCAACGAGGTATCAGACGCGTAACAACCACCGCACGCTGGCCCGCCGTGTATTCACGGCGGGCTAAATGATCCGCAAATACCCAAGGTCGCGTGAATAACGAGAGAGCAAACATGACAACATCGGTCACGTTTCTGGGACACGGAACGTTTCAAGTCGATATCGACGGCAAGACGGTTCTCATCGATCCGTTCTTCACCGGTAACCCGGCCGCCTCGACAACGGCCGATGCTGTTTCGGCCGATGCGATCATTGTCTCGCACGGACATGGCGACCACATCGGCGATACGATCGCCATTGCCAAACGAACTGGAGCGTTGGTGATCGCAAACCACGAAATTGCCGAATGGCTCGGCAATCAGGGGATCGAAAACCGGCACGCCCAACACATTGGTGGGGCGCACGAATTTGACTTCGGCACCGTCAAATTCACGATAGCGCACCATGGATCGATGTTGCCCGACGGTGCCAACGGGGGTAACCCCTGTGGGATTCTGCTGAAGACCGTGGACGGCAACATCTACCATGCCGCCGACACCGGCCTGTTTTACGACATGAAACTGATCGGCGAAGAGGGCATCGATCTGGCGATTCTGCCAATCGGCGACAACTTCACCATGGGGCCGGACGATGCACTGCGAGCGGTGAAATTGATCGAACCGAAACGGGTGATTCCCGACCACTATGACACGTGGCCGTTGATTGCGCAGGATGGCGAGGCGTGGGCGAAACGCGTCGCCGCCGAGACATCGACCGAACCGATCATCCTGAAACCCGGTGAGTCGTGCGCGCTGTAACTGTACGGCGATTGCTTGCGGTTTAGCGGCCCTTCGACATCTTGGGAACTGCGAAACCGCAAGCGTTAATCGTTCTCTGCGGGTGTCACCGGACGTGGCGGGGGATCGGGGACCAGTACCTGGACGTCATCGCCTTCGACGCGAAGCTGGTAGCAATCGGTCGCGAGTTTCGGATTCGGATTGTCCAACCACGTTCCGGTCTTGATGCAATACCGCCATGCGTGCCAGGGGCAGGTCACCGCGCCGTCTTCAACATGTCCGGTCGCCAGCGAAGCCCCCATGTGCGGGCAGGTATCGTTGATGGCGTGCAACTCGCCGTCGGAATTGAAGACGGCAACCATGCGACCGTTAACGGGGAAAGTCCGTGCTTCACCGTCGGGAATATCGCCCACCTTGGCGACGCTGACAAAATCGCTCATGAATGTTTCCGCTAAAAGGTTCACTTGAGATTCGATGGACCGCGAAACCGCAAGCGGAGATTTTGCGAGCCGCTCGCAGTCTTGTCTGTTTTGGGGTATTCTAACGGTCGTTGTCAGAATTCCCACCGTGAGACCTCAGCCGAATCGAGTGACAGTACGATGAAGAAGAATCCCGTCAAAGCTGCGTTGCAAGCCGGTGAACCGCAGGTTGGCACCTGGTTGTCCTTCGGAAACGTGTTTGCGACGCGACTGATGGCCCGTGTCGGTTTTCCGTGGCTGACGATCGACATGGAACATTCGGCCATCGACTGGGAACAGGCGTCACTTTTGTTCGGTGCCATTGCCGACGCCGGTTGTGTGCCTTTGGTGAGAGTCCCCAAGGGCGATCACACGCACATCAAACGCGTCCTCGATGCCGGGGCAATGGGAATTGTGGTGCCGATGGTCGATACCGTCGAAGAAGCAAGAACGGCAATTGCCGCCGCCAAGTACCCGCCGGTCGGCAACCGTTCGCTGGGTGGCGGGCAGCACTCGATCAACTTCGATGCCACGGCAGGAGAATACTTCCAGCAGGCGAACGATGAAATCCTGGTCGTCCTGCAGACCGAATCGCCGCAAGGTGTGGAGAATGCCGAGGAAATCTACAGTCTGCCGGGCGTCGATGCAATTTTCATCGGACCGGTCGATCTGCGAGCGCAAATGCGGACTCCCGATGGCGTCGATCCGTCGCCCGAAGCACACGAAGAGATGATGCAGCGCGTACTCACCATCGGCAAACAGGTCGGCACGCCGGTTGGTTTGCACGTGCAGACGGTCGAAGACGTCGAGCAACGCATCGCCGAGGGTTGGCAGTTCCTGGCAATTGGCAGCGAATTAAAAATGATGATTACCGAGGCGCAGCGAATCGTCGGCGCGCTCAGCGAATCGCGTGAAACCGCCGACTTGGCGCGTTACTAAACCTGAGAGGTCGCGCAAATTATTCGGGTTGCGATCGTTTTCGAATACGCCACGCTCAACGGCGGCGAACGTTCGATGCTGGCCGTGTTGGATCGGCCGGTTTGTCGGCAATTTGAGTTCGTTGCCGTTGCGCCGTCGGAAGGTCCGCTGACCGAGGCGCTCGATGCGCGCGGCATCCGGCGCGTGCCGTTGCAATTGCGAGACGGTGACGAAAAAAGATTGCCGCGCGATGTTGTCTGTGAGAATCTGCGCGGTGCCATTGCAGCCGTATCGCCGCAGATTGTCCACGCCAACAGCCTGTCGATGGGGCGGCTGACTGGAGCGATTGCCGACGAATTCTCTATTCCAACGATTGCGCACCTGCGCGACATCATCAAGCTGAGCCGGGCGGCTGTCGATGACTTGAATCGCAATCGGTTGTTGATTGCGGTCTCAGAGGCGACGCGAGATTTTCACGTCGCGCAAAATCTCGATGCCGAACGAACGCGCGTGCTTTACAACGGCGTTAACTGCGCGGAGTTTTGTCCCCGTCCGCCGACGGGACGATTGAAACGGGAACTGGGTTTGCCCGATGACGCGATTCTCGTTGTCACGATTGGGCAGATTGGCCTGCGCAAGGGGCAGAATGTGTTGGCCGAAGCGGCCGTTCGCGTCGCCGAGAATGCGTCCGACGTCCACTACCTGCTGGTGGGCATGCGTAATTCGTCGAAGCAAGAGAGCATTGATTTTGAGAGCAATCTGATTGCCGGGTTTGAATCGGCCGGTCTCGGCGACCGGTTGCATCGGCTCGGTTACCGCGACGACGTTGCGTGGATCATGAATGAGGCCGACCTGCTTGTGCATCCAGCGCATCAGGAACCGCTGGGACGTGTACTTCTGGAAGCGGCTGCAGCGGGGCTGCCGATCGTCGCCACCGATGTGGGTGGTACGTCGGAAATTGTGGAAGATGGAATCTCGGCACGTTTGATTCCGCCGAACGATCCCGCTTTGCTGGCGTCCGCGATAACGGAACTGCGGAGCGATGAAGTACTACGGGAACGGCTGGCGGCATCCGCTAGAAGTCGCGCGGAATCGACATTCGACATCGATGCCGCGGCGCGGGCGTTGTGCCGCGTGTGGGGCGAAATTGGCGGCGAATGACCATTCAGTAAGTTCCGCCGGGACGCGGCCCGGCGGCTTTGGCTATTCATCCGGTACCGCATGACATGTCAGTCGGCGCTGTCGAGCGGGTTGCCCTGGTGGAATTCTTCCCAGCGCTGCCAGGCGTAGGTCCATTCCATCCACATCCGCATCACCGACCACAGCAGTCGCATTTTTGTGAGTTGCTCTGTGGGGAGTTTCTGCTGGGATGCCGACGATTCGCGCACGGCGTGTGCCAAGCCCCAGCGATCGGCCAATTCGCGGCAGAGTCCGTCGGATGTGAGATCCACGTCGGCATCCTCTTCCACGTAGCCGGCACCGTGTGCCGTTACGAATAACTCGAAGAGCTGCGCTCGGTAGGGGTCAATCTCCAGCGGCTTTCCCGTATCTTCCGCTTCGACCATCAAGCTGGTCACCCGCTTGATAATATCGTCGGCCAGTGATCGATCGACCGTAGTGTCGCCTTGCATCGTTGAATCTGCCTTCCTGCTACCCGTGGATTTGTGTCTGTCTTGAAGTTCTGTCAAAACCCTCTGTTGGCTCACAACACCCCTAGTATTCAAGTGCAGAGTTCACCCACAACCGGGTTTTGACGTCGCCTCTTACAACAGTAGACACGGCCAGCGGCGACGATGCAACCGCCGACGATCGTGCTAATTGTGGATTCATGGGAAAACTAAAAACGCGCCGGTCATTACGCTCGCCTGCACCAATGCGGCTTTGGCATTCAGTGGAATCTGGTAGTGCAATCCCGGTGCACATTCGCCGGGCCGATAGTAGCCCAACGCATACCGGTGATGCTTCGGCGGCTTCAGAGCCATTTGATAGGGCAACAGAGCCAATTGCCCGCCAACTCGTTGGATTGAAATGAAGGGTTGCAGAATTGCAACGTGCGTGTGCCCGTATCGCTCCAGTGCCTTGTCTTCAAAGTAAAGCGGGTACGAAAAGACATTCGACGCATCCCAGTTGAACGGCTTTTCGTCGAACGCACGCGGCGTGTATGTTTTCACAATCCAGGGCTGCTTGATGTCATCTTCCGGACACGGACACGGCTTGGTTCCGCCCGGCTTTCGACAGTCGATTCCGTTGGCACAGGGGCAGATCGTCTTGCAGTCCTTCTCCTGCGCGGCCACTTCCGAAGGCTCGTAATCGAAGTACGGTAGAATCTCGCCAATTGCCGTTTCGACGTGAAGGACTGTGGATGGATCTGCGAAACTCGGTTGAATTTCGCTGCCGCCTTCATCCGGCGCAGTTTCCTGCACGGCCGACGCTGGGACGTTTGCGCTACCGGCGGCAAATGGCGCAACCGTACGCGTTTCATTTTGCACGGGAAGCAGGAATGGCTGCCGCGTCGCAGCAGCAACCGGCCGACTTTCGGAGTCCTGAGATTCCAGAGGCCTTAACCGCTGTTTCAGCACTTCCCACCGCTTCGACGGCGACCGCAATCTCAGTCGTTCCAATGGCGACGTGCCGACCGGTTTCGCCTTCACCGGGTCATCGGCATGCATCGCGGTGGCCGACGCGGCAATCAGCAGCGTCGCCAGCAGGCAATTAGACACCTTCGACCGGCGAATATTCCGCCGTGTAGTTGGGCGATTCCTGTGTGATGGCAATGTCATGCGGATGGTTCTCCCTCACCGTAGCCGCTGAAATCCGAATAAATCGGGCGCTGGTTCGCAGTTCATCAATGCTCTGCGTTCCCAAGTATCCCATACCCGCCCGCAAGCCGCCTGTCAGTTGGTACAACAACGCGTTCAGTGGTCCCTTATAGGGGACACGTCCTTCAACACCTTCGGGCACCAGTTTGCCGGCCCGCTTCGAGTCGCCTTCGGCCGATCCCTGCCGATAGCGTTCGCTGCTCCCCTTCACCATCGCTCCCAGCGATCCCATTCCGCGGTATCGCTTGAAGCTACGGCCTTGATACAAAATCATCTCGCCGGGGCTTTCGTCCAACCCGGCCAACAATCCCCCCAGCATGACGGTATGTGCCCCGGCCGCCAATGCTTTGCAAATGTCTCCGCTGTATCGAATTCCGCCGTCGGCAATAATCGGCACGTTGCTGTCGGCCAGCGCTTTGGCCGCGTTCGATATTGCCGTCAACTGCGGAACACCCACGCCGGAAATAATCCGCGTCGTGCAAATCGATCCCGGACCGATTCCCACTTTGACGGCGTCGGCTCCCGCACGAATCAGGTCTCTGGCTCCTTCGGTGGTGGCCACATTGCCGGCGATGACGTCAATGTCCCACCGTTTCTTTATTTCCTTGACGGTTTCAATCACATTCCGCGAATGGCCGTGAGCACTATCGACGACGAGTACATCGACGCTGGCTTCAATCAATTGGCCAGCCCGCTCGTAATCTCCCACGCCCACCGCACCACCGACTCGCAACCGTCCCCGGGAATCTTTCGACGCCAGCGGAAACCGTAAATTCTTATCGATATCCTTTATTGTGATTAACCCCTGCAATTGGTATTCGTCGTCAACCAGGAGCAGTTTCTCGACTTTATTTTCCCGAAGAATCCGCTCCGCATCGACGAGCCGCGTATCGGGCGGGGCAACGACGAGATTTTCTTTCGTCATCACATCTTCAACACGCGTCTCCTTCGATTCGAGGAACCGCAGGTCGCGGCGCGTTAAAATCCCCTTGAGTTGCCCATTCTCCGTAATCGGAACCCCACCGATGTTCCGCTCGTCCATAATGTGGGCCGCTTCGCCGGCGGTCGCGTTCGGCGACAGCGTGACCGGATCGACAATCACGCCGTGTTCGCTCCGCTTGACGCGATCGACTTCCAGCGAATGCCGTTCGATCGACATATTCTTGTGAATGATGCCCATGCCCCCCTCCTGGGCCATCGCAATCGCCATCTCACTTTCAGTCACGGTGTCCATCGGGCTGCTGATCACCGGGACATTCAATGGAATGTTCCGCGTTAACCGCGAGCCGATTGTGACTTCCGAAGGCACCACCTCGCTGAAAGCCGGTTCGAGCAGCACATCATCAAACGTGATTCCATCGCAGACGATTCGATCTTCCATTTTGTTTTCTCCCACCAACTGCCGTTTTTCTGAGAACTACTGTGGGGAACGCCCTCTGTGGCGTTCCGCGCTTGCTCACCGATCCGGAACGCCACAGAGGGCGTTCCCTACAAATGCCTGTTACCCTGCATCATCATCCACCATCTCCGACACCCCAATCGCCGCTTGCACGCTGCCGGCCAACTTCACCAACTCATGGGGTGCCAACTCTTCCGCTCGCGCGGTGCTCTTCAACCCCAACGATTCAAGAATCGCGTCCATCTCCGGTTTCGTCAACTGCTTGCGATACATCGAGACCATCATGCTCCGAAGTAATTTGCGTCGCTGATGAAATAGCCGACGAACAAAATCGTGAAAGAATTCGCGATCGCGAATCGTTGCGCGTTTCTGCTTGTTCGGGACAAGTTGCATGATGGCGGAATTCACTTTCGGTCGCGGCCAGAACACCGTCGGGCCGAGCGTCTTGAGAAGTTTTACCCCGCATTGCGACTGCAGCCAGACCGACAACGCGCTGTAATCGCTGGTTGAGGGTTTGGCGACCATCCGTTTGCCCAGTTCCAATTGAATGGTGACCACCATTCGTATCCAGGGCAATTCGGTCGCCACCAGATTGGAGATAATGGGCGTGGCGATGTTGTACGGCAGGTTCGACACCAACACGAGCCGTCGCTCCGGGGCTTCGTCCAATTTACTTTGCACCACATCCAGCACTTCGTTCGACAACTTGTTCTTGTTCTCCAACGCGTCGCATTTCAGCAGCGTGACGTTGTCGTATCCGCTCAGTGCATCTGCTGCGAGGCGGTGCATGTTTTGATCGACCTCGACCGAAACCAGCGCCGCGGCTTGCTCGGCCAGATAGGTGCTCATGCCGCCGGTGCCCGCGCCGACTTCCAGCACGACATCGTCGGGGCAAAGCTGTGCGCGATAGACGATGTAATCGACGATATTCAGATCGATCAGGAAATTCTGGCCGAGATGTGTCTGCGGATGAAAGCCTTTCGTGCGAAACAGCTTCATCAAGTAGGAACGCGTTTGTCGTTCGTGCGATTTCATTGGCCGTTTGCGGCTTCCATAAACTTAAGAACGTACTTGCCCAGAATGTCGGTTTCGATGTTGACTGCGTCGCCCGGCTGTCGCACGCCCAGCGTTGTGACATCGAGGGTATGCGGAATCAACGCCACGCTGAAGCGTTCCGGCTCGACATCGACCAGCGTCAAACTCACGCCGTCAATCGTCACCGAGCCTTTCGTCACCATCTGCCGGCCCAACTCGGCGGGGACGCGAAACCACATCGTCACCCATTCGCCATCGCGTTCCACCGATTCGACCGTGCCGACACCATCGACGTGTCCCTGCACGAAATGCCCGCCCAATCGACCACCGGCGGGAAGCGGCCGCTCCAGATTCACCGGATCGCCCTCGGCCATTCGTCCGAGGTTCGTCTTCGACAGCGTCTCCGCCCCGGCTTCAAACGCCCAGCAAAGACCATCGACCTCGACAACCGTCAGGCAGCAACCGTTGATGGCCACGCTATCGCCCAGGCGGCAGGGCAGATCGCCGTCGGTTCGGCCGGCCATCTCCGCAGGTGCTTCAACCAGCAGCCGCACCGCCGCCCCATCCGATCGGATTTCCCGAATCGTGCCTCGTCCTTCAACCAACCCGGTAAACATCAGTGCCTGCGAGAAAAGAAGCGGAGAGATGCCATCGTCCAGCGTCCCGCCGAAGAGCGGACAAAATGGTGGTTCTCCATCTTCCTAGTTTGCCAAAATCGCGAGTGTTTGGGTAGGGATGGGTTTTGGGTGACGGGGAAAGTTTTTGAGAAAGTGCGGTTTGTTGGTGCCGTAACCGTTCACAAAACCGCTCTTCGCGCATGAGGCGGAAGATGCGATGGTTTCGGGCATGGGAAAGGAAACCCCAAAACGACCGAACGGAATTCCTGCGGATGTGTGGGCGGATGCCGGCG
>Ga0114999_10003816_pt1 | contig 18625 bp, 13 predicted proteins | sample ArcticOcean_MG_C_3_FD_89820 | JGI IMG/M metagenome (GOLD analysis project Ga0114999, IMG submission 89820) | Marine microbial communities from western Arctic Ocean - ArcticOcean_MG_CB8_126 | ecosystem: Environmental > Aquatic > Marine > Oceanic | place: Arctic Ocean: Canada Basin | collected...
TCTATAAAAGAAACATCTATTCCAATCATTTAGGTGTAATTTTATTAAAACGATTATAAAAATGACTGGTATGGAACATACTTCTATCAATTGTACTTAACCGAGGGAATAATAGAAAAAGGATATTTCTTTATAAAAAAATATTTACAAAATTTAATTATGTGTAAAAATTTACTCTTTTTGTTTTGTTTTTTATTTTCAGGATTTATCTTATCTCAAGATACAGACGGTGACGGATTGTCTGATGCAGATGAAATAACTATTGGTACAGATCCAAACTTTTTTGAAGACAATGATAATGATTCTATTTCTGACCATTTTGATCCAGATGATGATAACGATGGTATTCTTGATTATGTTGAGTGTGGATATCCTGAAGGAGGATTAATAAATGGTGGTTTTGAGGAAAACCCTCTTAATTGTGGGGGTGGTTACTCAATAATTTCTGCTTCTCAAATACCAGGGTGGTCAACAACAGCCTCAGACAATAAAATGGAAATATGGTGTGATGGATTTTTAGGAAATCCAGCAAGGGAGGGCAGTAAATTTGCTGAAATTAATGCTAATCAAATTGCAGCATTGTATCAAACAATTCAGACAAATCCAGGTGGATATATGATATGGTCAGTAAGTCATAGAGGAAGAGCGAATAATAGCGAGACTATTAATATAAGAGCAGGTTATTCACTTTCTAATTCTATAATTCTTGCAACTAAAACTGCTACAAAAGGTGTTTGGAAAGACTATACAGGTGTATATTTGGTTCCAACGGGTCAGACTTCAACAGTATTTCTTTTTGAAGCAACTATTGGAGGTAGTATTGGGAATTTATTAGACAATATTTCATTTGATTTTCCGCCAAATACTTGTACCGTAGATACCGATGGAGATGGAATTAAAAATAGCTATGACTCTGATTCTGATGGTGATACTATATCTGACACATCTGAGGGAACTACAACGGATACGGATAATGATGGAGTATTAAATTTTTTAGATAATGACGATGATGGGGATGGTTTTTTAACATCGTACGAAATAATATGTAACACTGACCCTTTGGACAGTTCCTCTACTCCAGTAGACTTTGATGGAGATTCTATTCCAGATTGTGTTGATCCAGATGATGACAATGATGGTTTTAACGACGCGGATGATGCATTTGATTTTGATCCAAATGAGTGGTTAGATACAGATGGGGACGGTATAGGAAATAATGCTGATCTAGATGATGATAATGATAATTATACAGATGAAGAAGAAATTACCTGTCTTGTTTTTACTGCCTCATTGGATGCAAATCAAACCCCTGCTGACAATGATGCCGATTATAATCCGGATTGTATTGACACTGATGATGATAATGATGGTTTTTTAGATACTTTTGAAATCTTTTGTGGAACAGATCCTACAGATTCAAGTTCAGTTCCTATTGATACAGATCAAGATTCAATTCCTGATTGTGGAGATCTGGATGACGACAATGATGGGTTTACTGATGTTTTTGAGATTCAATGTAACTCGGATCCTTTGGATCCTTTATCTTTTCCTGTAGATACTGATGGAGATGGAGAATTTGATTGTCAAGATTTAGATGATGATAATGATGGGTTAACCGATGAAGAAGAACTAGCGATTGGGACTGACACGCTTGACGCTGACACCGATAATGATAACGTGGGAGACTTACCCGATGCTTTTCCACTGGATCCCGATGAGTGGGCTGACACTGATGGAGATGGTCAAGGAGATAATGCCGATCCTGATGCAGATGGTGATGGTTATTTAGATGAAGATGAGATTATTTGTGGAACTGATTCTCTTAATCCAGGGAATATTCCACTGGATTACGATGGTGATTTCATACCAGATTGTATTGATCCTGATGATGATAATGATGGTTGTAATGATGAAGACGATCAACTGCCTTTTAATGAGACGATATGTATTGATACTGATCGAGACAATGTTGATAATGAGATTGATTTAGATGATGACAATGATGGGATATTGGATACTGTAGAGACTTTTATGGATAATGATGTTGATGGGTATTCTAACCTTCTGGATTTAGATAGTGACAACGATGGCTGTGCAGACGTTTTAGAAGCTGGATTTGAAGACCCTGATAATGATGGAATAGTTGGATCCTATCCAGTTGTTGTGGATTCACAAGGGTTAGTTCAAGGGGTGATTGCTTATGAAACACCTTTGGATGAAAATGAAAATGGTGATTTTGACTTTTTAGAATATGGATCTGATTTTGCACCTATAGTCGATCTTCCAAATCAAATTAATTATCAAATAAATGAAACGGTACTATTTATAATAAGCACTCTTAGCTCAACCAATGTTTCTTATCAGTGGCAAAGAAGTCTAGACGAAGGACTCTCTTACAGCGATATATATGATTCATTAAAATTTTCAGGGGTAAACACTAGTGAATTAACCCTTAACAATGCAGATTATCCCGATAATGGTAGTTTGTATAGAGTAAAACTTACTCCTTTAGCCTTTGCGTGTGCACAGGAAAGAATTTCTAATGCTACACTTTTATTCTACAATGAGTTGTTTATTCCAAATGCATTTTCTCCCAATGGAGATGGAGTGAATGATTTTTGGGAGATACTAGGATTACAGAACCATCCTGGTAATAAATTGGAGGTATATAATAGATTAGGCATTAAGCTTTATGAGACTAACGATTATAAAAATGATTGGTATGGGACATATAATGGAGAGAAACTTCCTGACGGAACATACTTCTATCAATTGTACTTAACCGAGGGAATAATAGAAAAAGGATATATCTTTATAAAAAAATAGTTAGTCTAGTGAGAATTATTTATAAAATTTCGATATTATATTTTTTCTTTATTTCTCCATTTTTACGGTCTCAACAAGAAGCAGCATTTTCATTATACATGTTTAATCACCAAGCAATTAACCCAGCTTATGTAGGAGCACAAGATTATACTCAAATAACTGCTGTTAATAGATCTCAATGGAATGGTATAATTGGATCTCCAGAGACACAGGCTGTCAGTTTTGGTCATCAATTTAAAAATAAAAATACCGGTTTAGGGCTTTCAAGTGTTATAGATAGGATTGGTCCTACTCAAAACACAAGTGTAGCTTTAGATTTTGCTTATCACCTAAAGTTAAATGATAAAAACTTAAGGTTAGGTTTAGGGCTTAAAGTTAGTGGTAGATCATATCAGTTAGATAATTCAATGATTTCTCCATTTGATTCATCTGATCTAGTTTTTACATCTCCAATAGACAGCAAGTTTTCACCTAATATTGGAGCAGGAATATACTTGCATAGTCAAAAATTTTATTTTGGAGTTGCAATGCCTTACTTTTTAGAAGATGAAGAAGTTTTTTATAAAAGAAATTATTATATGTTTTTTGGAGGACTCATTGGAGAGAATAATGCGATTAAATTCAAGCCAAGTTTTTTAATTCAAAAAACAGAACTCCTTCCTTTAACTTATGATGCTAGTGTTTTAATTGTAGCAGGTGATAAATTTTGGATTGGACCTCAAATTAGAACTACAGTAAATTCAGGAGTTCCAGGAGAAGAAAATGCAGGATTTTATGGAGCTATTGCAGGAATTCATATTGGAAGAAATTTAACTCTTGGATACGCATACCAAGGTGGTTCAATTAATAAAAATATTGGAATTACAAATAATTCTCACGAACTGCTTTTGAGATTTCAATTTGCTCCAAAAATTGAAGGAATTTTAAGATCACCTAGACTCTTTTAGTTATGAAAAAAATTTTAGTAATTATTTTTTTGTTTAACAGTATTCTAATTATAGGACAAACACCTTCTGTGGATTGGGCGGATTATTATTATATGAATAATAAATATAGCAAAGCAATTAAGTTGTACGAAAAATCAATTGACAGCCTTAGTATTGATCAAGAAAGAAATTTAGCATTTTCTTACATGGAACTTGATAATAAATCAAAAGCGTCGTCAACTTTCAGATCTATAAGTGATAACGATTTAGCTGGAGTTGTCGATTATCTAACTTTTGCTCAACTACTTCCTTTGGAGTCAAAACTTTCAAAAGAGTATAGGGAGAAAGCAAAAAGGCTAAAAGTTCACCAAGAAGACATTATTAGAAATGATAGTTTGATTTATAAGTCTAGATTTTATAATTCAACATCAGCAGATTTAAATCCATTTCCAAATAACACTTCAAAAGATGAGTTTGGTGCTATAGCAGTTCCAAATTTATATAACCCTAATGATCATTATAATGATAAAAATCAAATAGAGTTTTATTATGTTAATTCAAACAAAAATCCAACAGAGAATAATAAAAAACTTAAAAGAATCAAATCGAAATCTACTATATATAATATAGCAAAGGGTTTGATGGATACATTAAGCAGAACAATGATAAGAGATGAATTATTTCCGTCTTCGATCAACTCTGTTTTGCAAGAAGGTCCTGTTGTTTATTTAGAGGATTTAAAAAAACTGCTTTTAACAAGAAGTATTAATAAAATGGATTCAGATAAAAACTATCAATTAAACATTTATCAGGTTGATTATCCATTATCAGAAAATGAGATTATTCTGGAGCCTCTTTTTGAATTAAATGATAATTATTCAAACATGCATCCAACGTATGATTCTAAGAATCAATGGCTTTATTTTTCAAGTGATAGACCGCAAGGTTATGGAGGTATGGATTTATATAGGGTGCGTTTTAATCAGAATGGTATAATTGGAGAACCAGAAAATATGGGAATTGATATCAATACCGATTCTGATGAAGTATTTCCTTATGTGTATAGTGATGATGTTTTGTTTTATTCATCTAATCAAAAATTAGGACTTGGAAATCTAGATACTTTTATGGCTACTCGTTTAATTGAAAACAGATGGTCAATAGAACCTCTTGGAGTTCCATTTAGTTCAGAGGAAGATGATTTTAGTTTTTATCTAGATCCAAAAACTAAACTTGGTTTTATAAGTTCAAATAGAAAAGGAGGTGCAGGTAATGATGATAATTATTATTTTGTTTCAAAACCCAAAGTTAAAGGGTTAGAGGATAGATATATATTTGGGTCTGACACTTTAGTTAAATCTTTTGAAGGAGTTTTAAAAAATGATGAATTTTTAATGCTTTCCGAGGACCCTCTTAATAGTTTAGTAGAAAAACAAGTTGTTTTATATCAAACACCAGATAACGGAACTGTTGATATTCAAGCTAATGGAAGTTTTTGGTATTTACCTAGAGGTTCTGAAATAAAAAAAGACACTTTTAGTTATTATTTGGAAACATCATATTCTAAAACACAACCAATCAATGTTTATTTAGAGAGAGAAAAACCAACAATGGTTGAGCCTGTTATTGATATTGAATACGTTTTTAGACCTATATATTTTGAGTTTGATTCAGCAGATGTTTGGAAAAAATATATTGATAGGATTGATGAGGTAATTGCTGCTCTTAATTTATATCCAAATATGGAAGTCAAAGTTAAAGCATATACAGACCGAAGAGGTAAAGATAAATATAATTTAAGATTATCTGACAGAAGATCTAAGTCAATAGTTGCTTATATAAAGTCTAGAATTCAAAACCCGAATAGAATTACTGGTGCTGGATATGGAGAGTCTTTAGTTAAAATTAAAGATACTAGAATTAAAGTTTCAAAGGAAGAACACCAAAAAGAGAGAAGAGTAGAATTTGAAGTCAATAATTTTCAATAAACTCTTGAATTTGTTTTTTATTAAATTCTGGATTTGCACCGGATTTTGTAGCTACCATTGCACCAATTGCACATGCTTTTTTTAGTGATTTGTCGGGATCATTTTTGTTAAGTAGTTCATTAATTAACATTGCTAAGAAACTATCACCTGATCCAACAGTATCAATTACCTTGACTTTAAACCCATTGTGTTGATGAAATTTATTTTCATGAAATAAAATAGCACCTTTATCTGCTTTAGTAACGCAGATTGAGTTAGTTTCCGAGAATTTACTTATAAATAAAACACAAGACTTAATATCTTTATTAATATGTCCTAGCTTACCAGATATTTCAATTATTTCTTCTTCATTGAATTTTATGAAATCTGCTTTTTCAACCAGTTTTTTTATTGTTTCAAAATCATAATAAGGAGCTCTTAAGTTAACATCCAGCACTTTAAATGAGGCTTTCTCTATTAATTCAAAAAGAGTTTTTTTTGATTGAAGATTTCTAGAGGATAAACTACCAAAAATAAAAGCATTAGAATTTTGAATTTTTTTAACCATCAAATTATTTGGATAAATAAAATCCCAGGCAACGAAATTTTTAATATCATATGTGGCATTATTATCTTTATCAAGAGCAACTATCACTTTACCAGTTTCATGTTTATTGGTTGAAATAAATTGACTTGATAACCCATTGTCATTTATGAAAGAAATGAGTTTATCGCCAAGCGAATCCTCACCGACAGCACTAATTATTTCTACCCTATTTCCAAGTGAATGTAGTCTAAGGGCACAATTTAAAGGAGCTCCCCCAATTGTTGTTTTGTCATAAAAAATATCCCATAAGACTTCACCATAACAGTATATTTGTTTCATGACTAAAACTTAAAAATCTAAAAAAATATTTTCTTAGCTAAGAAGAGATTGAACTTTCATGGCCAGCCCCATATCTCCAGATATTTTTATTTTACCACTCATTACAGCCATCATAGGATTTATTTCGCCATCACGTAATTGTTTTAGAATGTCACTTGAAACAGAAATAGTACAGTCTGCATCTTTGTCTTCTGCGTTAATTGTATTTTTATCACCAGTACCATCAATAAAAATCGCATTGTCATCTACAACAAACTTTATTGTCCCATCTATTGCGTCTACATTTTCTACTCGATCTTTCAGTTGTTCGAAAACTAAATTTTTATCCATTATAATTATAATTTATATTTTTTTTAAAGTTAAATATTAAATCGTAATTAAATTAATTTTTTCAAATCTAAATATTAATTAGCTTAGCACAATTAAATTATTTTATTTATGAATTATCGAATTAAAAAAGTTGTTGTTTTGGGTTCAGGAGTTATGGGTTCGGGGATTGCATGTCACTTTGCAAATGTTGGTATGGATGTTTTAATGCTTGACATTGTTTCTGCGAAAGACTCTAATTCAAAAGACAAAAAAATTCGAAATAGTATTGTAGATTCAGCACTACTTAAAGCTATTAAATCAAAACCTTCCCCGGTTTATGAAAAAAAGAATGCTGATAGAATATCCACCGGGAATTTTACAGATAACTTTAAAGACATTTCTGATGCTGATTGGATTATTGAGGTGGTTGTTGAAAATTTAGAAATAAAAAAACAAATTTTCCAAAAAGTTGAATTAAACAGAAAGCCTGGTAGTTTAGTGACATCTAACACCTCGAGTATTCCAATAAGTTTATTGGCAGAAGGTAGATCTAATGAGTTCAAAAAACATTTTTGTGGCACACATTTCTTTAATCCTCCAAGATATTTGAGACTATTAGAAGTAATACCAATTAAGGAAACAGACCAAAGTGTTATCGACTTTTTTATGTATTTTGGAGATGTAACTCTAGGGAAACAAACTGTTTTATGTAGAGATACACCAGCCTTTATTGCAAACAGAATTGGAGTAATGTCCGGGACAGCTTTAGTTTATCTAACAATAGATTATAAAATGAGTATTGAAGAGGTTGATGCAATAACAGGCCCTCTTATCGGCAGACCTAATACTGCTACATTCAAATTACAAGATCTAGTTGGTCTGGATACCTCAGAAAAGGTAACTTCTTTTGTCACAAGCGCTGTTAAAAACGATGAATTTTTCGAAGATATTAAAACTAAAGAAGTCCCTGCTTTTATGAGTTATTTATTAGATAATAAATTTTATGGTAATAAATCTGGAAAAGGATTCTATCAAAAAACTAAAGAAAGAGACTCTAAAGGAAGATCAATAATTAATGTTTTGAATCGTGAAACCCTAGAATACGAAAAAACAACACGACCAAAATTAAAAATTGTTAAAGAAGGAAAATCAATTCAAAATATAGGTAAAAGATTGTCTTTTTTAGTTTCAGGTAATGATCGTGAAAATCTCTTTTTGAAAGATTATTTTACTGCGCTATTTAATTACTCAGCTCAAAGAGCACCTGAGATTTCATCAGCATATTATCAAATTGATGATGCGATGAGAACAGGTTACTTCTGGGACTATGGGCCATTTGAATTATGGGATTCATTAGGTTTTAATGCTGGTATAGAGCTTATTGAAAAGTCAGGATCTAGCTTACCGGAATGGATCAAAATTATGCAAGATGGAAAGGCAACATCTTTTTACAAGTATGAGTCTGGTAAAAAGAAATACTTTGATCTTAATTCTAAATCATATTTACCTGTTCCAAGCTCTGACAACTATATAATATTAGACTCGTACAGAGAAAATAAACCTCTAATAAAAAATAGTGAATGTACAGTGCATGACATAGGTGATGGAGTCATGTGTTTGGAGTTTACAAGTAAAAGTAATTCTATTGGAGAGGGTATTGGAAATGGGATTGATCAAGCTATTAGAATGGCAGAAGAAGAAGGCTGGAATGGTATTATTATAGGTAATAATGCAAAGCAGTTTTCAGTTGGAGCTAATCTTATGAATGTTGGAATGTTAGCGATGCAGAAGCAGTTTGATAGTCTTGATGTTGCTATAGGAGGCTTTCAAGATCTTAACATGCGAATTAGAACATCTAAAGTCCCAGTTGTTGTTGCTACTCAAGGATATGTTTTTGGTGGAGGATGTGAAATAGCCATGCATTGTGATGCTGGTATTTATGCAGCTGAATCATATATTGGATTGCCGGAAGTCGGAGTTGGATTGTTACCGGCAGGAGGAGGAGTTAAAGAAATGGCTCTTAGAGCATCTGATAAGTTTTTTGATGGAGATGTTAAAATCCCAACTCTTATTGATCATTTTAAAACAATAGCTACTGCAACAATTTCTACTTCTGCATGTGAAGCATTCAATTTGAGTTTTTTACAAAAAAGAAGAGACCATGTTTGTTGTAATGTCCAAAGAAATATAGGTGAGGCTAAGAAAAAAGTATTGCAACTCTCTTTCAATTATGTGCCACCTTCTGTAAGAGCAGATATTGAAGTTCTTGGTAGAACAGGATTAAGTGTTCTTTATTCTGCAATTAATGAATTTTACTTAGGAGGTTACATGTCAGAATACGATGTTGAGATTGCTCGTAAAATTGCATTTATTATATCTGGTGGAGACTTAACAAGTTCTCAAAAGGTAAGTGAAACCTACCTTTTAGATTTAGAAAGGGAGGGAATGCTGTCATTACTTGGTAATCAAAAAACTTTAGATAGAATACAGTATTTATTAATGAATAATAAACCTCTAAGAAATTAAACACATTTTAAAATGGAAGCATATATTGTAAAAGGATATAGATCTGCAGTTGGTAAAGCTCACAAAGGTGGGTTTAAAAATTATCGTTCTGATGACTTGGCTGTAGATGTAATAAAACACTTATTATCTGACACAAAAAGCTTAGACCCTAAGTTGGTTGATGATGTTATTGTGGGTTGTGCTAACCCCGAAGGGGAACAAGGACTTCAAATAGGAAGATTGATTGCTGCCAGAGCATTAGGAAAAGAAGTGCCAGGAATAACGATTAATAGATATTGTGCCTCAGGTCTTGAGTCTATATCTATGGCAGTAGGAAAAATAAAAGCTGGATTTGGTCATATCTATATTGCTGGTGGTACTGAAAGTATGAGTATGATTCCAATGACAGGATACAAGCTTGCTCCAAGCTATAAAGCTAACCTTGAAAACCTTAATTATCACGTATCCATGGGAGCAACAGCGGAAGCTGTGGCTGATAAATATGGAATAACTCGTGAAATGGCTGATGAGTTTGCTGTTAATTCTCATACTAAAGCTGCATTAGCTATTGATTCTAAAAAGTTTGATGATGAGATTGTTCCAATTACAGTTGAAGAGGTTTTCGTAAAAGAGGGAAAGAGAATTACAAAAACTCATACTGTTAATCAGGATGAAGGAATTCGACGTGACACTTCTTTAGAGGGCTTAGCTCGACTAAGACCTGCTTTTCGTAAAAAGGGTGTTGTAACCGCTGGAAACGCCTCTCAAACATCAGATGGAGCTGCCTTTACTTTAATTGTTAGTGAGAAAATTGTTAAAGAATTAAGTCTTGATCCTATTGCAAGATTAGTTAGTTGTGCTGTTGGTGGTGTTGATCCTTTATATATGGGCATTGGTCCATGTGTAGCTATCCCAAAAGCTTTAAATCAAGCTGGTTTAAACATTAAAGATATTGAACAAACAGAGCTTAACGAGGCTTTTGCAACCCAAGCTTTAGCTGTTATTCAAGAGGCAGGCTTAGATCCTAAAAGTGTTAATGTAAATGGTGGAGCTATTGCAATGGGACATCCATTGGGTTGCACAGGTGCAAAATTAAGTATTCAATTACTTAATGAAATGAAAAGAAAGAAACAAAAATACGGAATGGTAACTGCATGTGTTGGTGGAGGTCAAGGAATAGCAGGTATATATGAGCGCTTATAGTTTCTAAACTTTTTTTACCACATAAGTTACTATTCCCCATACAATGAGTTGATTTTCACTAGTCACCTTTAGGGCTTTATATCTAGAATTTTCAGGCATTAAATAAATACAGTCGTCTTCGACTTTTAGTCTTTTTACTGTAAACTCTCCATCTATAAAACAAACTGCTATTTTTCCATTTTCAGGTTCTTGACTCCGGTCAATTACTAGTAAATCCCCATCATCTAAACCTGCTCCTTGCATTGATTGTCCATCGACTCTTGCAAAAAATGTAGCAGATTCATTTTTTACTACTTCTCGGTCAATACTTATTTTCAATTCTTTAAAATCTTCTGCTGGTGAAGGAAACCCTGCAGACACTCCTTCATTTGCTAAAGGAAAATATTTTTGATTTTGATTATCAGGTTTGAAAAATATTAGTTTTTTATTAATCATTTTACTTTTATGATTTCCTGTAATACTGTTGTGAACTTAGGTGAAAGATTTTCTTGTTTCATCTTCCATATACGATTAAGATCTTGATTTGCTAATTTTATTCGATGAGATCCATATTTATAATTTATAGTATCTATTGCTTTCATAAGACTGTCATGTCTAATTATGTTTGGTTCAAAAAGATTTAATTGACGATTTTCTTTTGATATTAAACCTAAAGCTAAAACACCAGCTTTTTTATAAGTTATACCGGGTTTAAAAATTTTTTGCAATCCACAAATTGCCTGTTTGCTTAGAGTTAAGCTAGAATCACTTGCATAACTTAGCTGCATTACACAACTATTATTGTATTGCTCTTCTTTTTTGAACGGATCACTTCTTAAAAATATTAACAAACTAGTACAGCAGCTATTTTGCATACGTAATTTTTCAGCGCAGCTTGTTGCAAAAGTTGAAATACGTTCTTCTATGTCTGACAAATTACTCAGTACAGTCTCAAAACTTCTTGTGGTAGCAATTGATTTTTTTCGAGATTTTATTTCTTCTAATTTAATAAAAGATGATCCTGATAAATCTTTTTTTAACCTAAGCCCTAAAATATTCATATTTATTTTAACCCATTGATCAGGAATATTAATAAAGTCTAAAGCATTCTCAACTCCTATAGATTTTAGAAGTTTGGTGTATCTACGGCCAATACCCCATACATCCTCAATAGAAGTCCATTTAAGAGCCTTGATTATTTTTTCTTGACTATCTAGACTGTACACTCCTAAAGTCTTATGATTGAATTTTTTAGCAATTTTATTAGCAATTTTAGCTAAAGACTTACTGGGAGCCAATCCTATTGAAACAGGTATTCCAGTCCATTGACTGATTTGTTTTTTCATTTTATAGCTTTCCTCTATTATGTCTAAATAATCAAAACCCGTAAGCTTTAAAAAAGCCTCATCAATACTGTATATTTCAATATTTGGACTGTAGCTTTCCAGAACACTCATCACCCTTCTACTCATGTCTCCATACAAGGTATAGTTAGATGAAAAAACTTTTACATCATGTTTTTCAAATAGTCTTTTATACTTAAAGGCTGGTGCGCCCATTGGAATTTCTAGAGCTTTTGCCTCATTACTACGTGAGATAACACACCCGTCATTATTTGATAAAACTACAACAGGTTTTCTATCAAATTGTGGTTGAAAAACCCTTTCGCAAGAAACATAAAAATTATTACAATCAATTAATGCAAACATGATACAAAAATCAAAAAATATTTGATGATATAATCTTTTTTTAAATCCTTTTTTCGTTTTTATTATTTATATTTTTAAAAGAATAAAAATATTTTAATTTTAAAATTTAAACGAGTCAATTTATTACTCAATGAAGGCTAACGGTTACTTATAAATGTGTAATTTTACATATATAAGGATTCTTAGAATTTGATTAATGGACAATTATTCATTCCTAAATGCTGCACATACTACTTATTTTGCAGAACAGTATGATAGGTATTTAAAATCTCCTGACTCTATGGAGCCTAGTTGGAGGGCTTTTTTTCAAGGGTTTGATTTTGGCTTAGAAAATGGCATAGAGACAGGAAATTACAGTGAAGTTCCAGAAGCGGTACGAAAAGAATTTCAGGTTATTAAGTTAATTGATGGCTATCGAACTAGAGGTCACTTATTTACTAAAACAAATCCTGTTCGTGATCGAAGAAAGTATTCGCCAACGCTTGATATAGAAAATTTTGGTTTATCTGAATTAGATCTAGAGACAATTTTTAATGCTGGATCTGTGATGAAAATAGGACCAAGCACTCTTAATGTTATTATAAAACATTTAAAGCAAATATATTGTGATGCGATAGGGATTGAATACATGTATATTCGTGATCCAAAAAAATTGAATTGGATTCAAGAGAGGTTAAATATAAACGATAACCATCCTAATTTCTCCCCTGATCAAAAAAAGCATATTTTAAAAAAATTAAACCAAGCTGTAAGTTTTGAAAGTTTTCTTCATACTAAATATGTAGGTCAAAAACGATTTTCTTTGGAGGGTGGAGAATCATTAATACCAGCATTGGATTCACTTATTTTAGCCGCTGATGAGATGGGAGTAAAAGATTTTGTTATGGGGATGGCTCACCGAGGAAGACTAAACACTCTTGCGAACATTTTTGGAAAATCAACTAAAGATATTTTTAGTGAGTTTGATGGGAAGGATTATGACGAAGCTGTGTTTGATGGTGATGTAAAATATCATATGGGTTGGACTTCAAAAATCGATCCTAATAATGATGGAAAAAAAATTAATATAAGTCTTGCTCCAAACCCATCTCATTTAGAAACTGTTGGGGCTGTAGTTCAGGGTATAGCTCGAGCAAAACTTGAAAATAAATTTGATAATGACACATCTAAAGTCCTACCTATAATTGTTCATGGGGATGCAGCTATTGCAGGGCAAGGATTGGTTTATGAGGTAGTTCAGATGGCAATATTAAAAGGTTACACGACTGGAGGAACCATTCATATCGTAGTTAATAACCAAATAGGTTTTACAACGAATTATTTAGACGCTAGATCAAGCACATATTGTACTGATGTTGGTAAAGTTACTTTATCTCCTGTTTTGCATGTTAATTCAGATGATGCTGAGGCAGTTGTTCATGCAGTTCTTTTTGCATTAGATTATCGAATGCAATTTGGAAGAGATGTTTTTATTGATTTACTAGGTTATAGAAAATATGGTCATAATGAAGGCGATGAACCTAGATTTACCCAACCTCAACTTTATAAAAAAATCGCTAGTCATCCAAGTTCTCGTGATATATACGCTCAAGAGCTTATTTTAAATAAAGTAATTGATGAAAAGGATGTTACTAATCTTGAAAAAGAATATAAAACCTTGTTAGAAGAGAACCTTGAAGATTCAAGAAAATTAGAGAAGACTGTAATTACTCCTTTTATGCAAGATGAATGGGAAAGCCTTGCTCCATATACTGAAAGAGTTGATGAAGTTGGAATGAAAAAAAAGGTAAAAACCAACGTTTCTAATCAAGATCTAGAAATGGTTGCAAAAGCAATTACCTCCTTGCCAAAAGATAAAAGATTCTTAAGAAAAGCCGAAAAATTAATAGCTGATAGAAAAAGAATGTTTTTTGAATTAGGATCGTTGGATTGGGCGATGGGAGAATTACTTGCATATGGTACGCTTCTTAGTGAAGGTCATGATGTTAGGTTGTCAGGACAAGATGTTGAGAGAGGTACATTTTCTCATCGTCATGCAATTTTAATTGCTGAAGAATCTGAAGAAGAAATTATTTTATTAAATAAGATAAATAAAAACCAAGGAAGATTTAGGGTTTATAATTCCTTGTTATCTGAGTATGCAGTACTTGGCTTTGATTATGGTTATGCTATGGCTAGTCCAAATACTCTTACAATATGGGAAGCTCAGTTTGGAGATTTTTCTAATGGAGCGCAAATTATTATTGATCAATATATAACATCGGCAGAAGACAAATGGAAACTTCAAAACGGCCTAGTGATGCTTTTACCTCATGGTTATGAAGGACAAGGCGCCGAACACTCTTCGGCAAGAATTGAAAGATATCTCCAGATGTGTGCTAAAGACAATATGTTTGTTGTTAATTGTTCTACCCCTGCAAACATGTTTCATGTTTTAAGACGCCAATTAAAAGCAAAATACAGAAAACCATTGATTATTTTTACCCCTAAAAGTTTATTAAGACATCCAAAAGCAGTATCTAAATTAAATGAATTTTCAGAGGGGAACTTTAAATCTATTATAGATGATTTTGAAGTTGAAGAACATAATGTTAGAGTAGTATTATTTTGTTCTGGAAAATTTTATTATGATCTTTATAAGGCAAGAGAAATAAAAAATCGACTAAATGATGTAGCCCTTGTTAGATTAGAACAATTATTTCCATTGCCTGTGGAAGAAATTAGAAGAGTAATATCAAAATATCAAAATGCTAATGATATTGTTTGGGCTCAGGAAGAGCCAAGGAATATGGGAGTTTGGAGTTATTTATTATTACATCTTCCAGAAGCACAAAAAATGCGAGCTGTAAGTCGTAGAATGTATGGAGCACCAGCAGCAGGTAGTTCTACACGCTTTAAAAAGCGTCATGATGAGGTTATAGAATATGTTTTTGATGCCTCAAAAAACAATCAAAAACGTAATAAAAAATAAATCAAAAGTTTAAAAACATGATTTTAGAAATGAAAGTCCCCTCTCCTGGAGAGTCAATAACAGAAGTTGAAATTGCACAATGGCTTGTTAAAGATGGAGATTATGTTGAAAAAGATCAAGCTATTGCTGAGATAGATTCTGATAAAGCCACACTTGAACTTCCTGCAGAAGTAAGTGGAACAATAACTTTAAAAGCTGAAGAAGGTGATGCTGTTGCTGTTGGAGAAATAGTTTGTATTATTGATACAGAGGGTAAGCCTTCTGTTGAAAATAATAAAACTAAAATTGAAAATAAACAAGATGTTCAAGAGCTAGTAGAAAGTGTAAAACCAGAAAACAAAACATATGCCTCAGGATCTCCATCTCCGGCTGCAAAAAAAATAATTTCTGAAAAAAATATTGATGTTTCTAAATTAAAGGGATCAGGAAGAGATGGTAGAATAACTAAATCAGATGTTGAGAAAGCAAAACCTTCAATGGGATCTTTGCCCGATAATGGAAAGCGTGGACAAACAACTAAAAAAATGTCTTTACTGCGTAGAAAAGTTGCAGAAAGATTAGTTTCAGCTAAAAATGAAACAGCAATGTTAACTACTTTTAATGAGGTTGACATGTCTGAAATATTTAATATTCGAAAGAAATATAAAGAGTTATTTATTTCAAAACATGAAGTTGGATTAGGCTTTATGAGTTTTTTTACTAAAGCAGTTGTAAGGGCTTTGAAAATGTATCCTGATGTTAACTCTATGATAGATGGAGATCAACAAATTACATATGATTATTGTGATATCTCTGTTGCAGTTTCTGGACCAAAAGGCTTAATGGTTCCTGTAGTACGAAATGCAGAATCTCTTTCATTTTCTGGTATTGAAACTGAAATAAAACGTTTAGCAATTGCTGCGAGAGATGGAAAAATAACTGTCGACGATATGACTGGTGGAACATTTACTATTTCAAATGGAGGGGTTTTTGGTTCAATGTTATCTACACCGATAATTAATCCTCCTCAATCTGGAATTTTAGGCATGCATAATATAATTGAGCGCCCTGTTGCAATTAAAGGTAAAGTTGAAATTCGACCTATGATGTATTTAGCTCTTTCATATGATCACAGAATAATTGACGGAAGAGAATCAGTAGGTTTTTTAGTTGCAATTAAGGAAGCTTTAGAGGATCCGATAAATATTCTAATGGATGGAAATATTAAAAAGTCACTAGAGCTTTAAAATGACAAAGTCATACTTTTATAATTTATCTCAGCATTTTTCTTAGTCAAAAAATCAGCTCCTAAGATTCCATCTATATTCACATCATCACTTTCTTTAAGAGCATTATTTATAGGTTTCATATCAATTAATAAAAAATTTAGTTTTTCAATAAAGGTTTTTTGATAACTTAATTCAGCTATTTTTGTCTTAAATGCATCAAATTTTTCATTTCCAGCTCCAGATGCTGAATAGGACTTTTTGAACTCCTTCAATTGAAATTTTTTTTTACTTTCAATATCTATACAAGAATTAGAAGCCCCACTATCAATTAAAAACCTTCCTTCAACACCATTTACACTTATTCTACATGTCAAATGTTTAGTGTTTAGAATGAAACATTCAATTGAAATTTTATCATATTTAATAAAGGAAGATGACATCTTAAGTATTTATGTGCTAAAATAGTATTTTTACGATGTGAAATTAATAGATACACATACACATTTATATATTGAGGATTTTGATCATGATCGTTATGATCAGATTGAATTAGCTATAAAGAATGGAGTTTATAAGTTTTTTTTACCAGCAATAGATCAGAGTTATACTAAAAAAATGTTAAGTCTAAAATCTAAATATCCAAAAAATATTTATTTAATGGCAGGACTTCATCCAACTCATGTTAAAGAAAATTATAAAAAAGAATTAGAACATGTAGAAAAAAATTTGAATTTGGGAGATTTTTGTGCAGTTGGTGAAATAGGAATTGATCTATATTGGGATAAATCTAATTTATTAAATCAACAGGAAGCATTCAATCAACAAATTATATGGGCAAATGAATACAACCTTCCAATAGTTATTCATTGCAGGGATGCATTTGATGAAGTTTTTGATGTTTTAGAAAATCATAAGTGTGATAAGCTTCGAGGAATTTTTCATTGTTTTACAGGAAATTTTGATGAGGCTCAAAGGGCTATTGATTTAAACATGAAGTTAGGTATTGGAGGTGTGGTTACTTTTAAAAATGGTAAAATCGATAAGTTTATAAAAGATATTCCAATAGAGTCAATAGTATTAGAAACAGATTCACCCTATTTAGCACCAGTTCCATTTAGAGGAAAAAGAAATGAAAGTAGTTATCTCCCTTTAATAGCAAAAAAAGTAGCAGAATGTTATGATGTTTCAATAGAATATATTTCAGAAAAAACATCTGAATCAGCAAATTTTATTTTTAATAATAAAGACTAGTTAAATTATAATCTTATTCTACAACTTTGATTTATTTTTAGTTATTTAGCATCCAAATTAGAGAGGTGGCCGAGTGGTCGAAGGCGCACGCCTGGAAAGTGTGTATACGCCAAAAGCGTATCGAGGGTTCGAATCCCTTCCTCTCTGCTAAGTTGGATTTTAATTTATAAAGTAAATTATTGAATGTGGAATAATTTGAAGAAAAACCTATCTTCTTTGATTTCTTTTTTGTTTGATTGTTTCTCTTCTTGTTTTTGAAGGTGAAAAACTCAAAATTTTTGATAATTGGTCTAAAAAGTTTGTTGAAACTTTTGAGGGTCTATTTTTAGATATCATACTGCAATTTAAAAAAAAAATAATTGGTTGTAAGTATAAGTAAGAAAATTATATGAACGGTTTATTTTAAAATACTTTAATCAATTCACTTTTATTCTCACTTCATATACTTTCTTATTATCTTTAGCATTTACTAAAAGGTACAAGAGTACAAAACTAAAAACTAGAAAATGCAAACCACCAAATTTCTGAGTTATGTTGCACTCACCTTGTGTGTAACATCCATTCTTTTCTTAAGTTGTAATCCATCAAAAAAATCTCAAAGCAATGATTTATGGGCCACTTTAGAGCCTTTACCATTAGACCCTACTATTGAAGCTGAAATTGATGAAATGCTTCCTAATCTTACTTTAGAACAAAAGGTAGGGCAAGTAATTCAGGCCGATAGTGGGTCTGTAACTCCTGAAGAAGTAAAAGAATACCGATTGGGCTCTGTGTTGAGTGGGGGAAATTCTGCTCCGGGTCCATTGCCATACGCCGACTCAAAAACGTGGCTTGAAATGGCAGACAAATACTACAATGCCTCAATTGATAATGAGGGTGTTGAAA
>Ga0114999_10003821_pt1 | contig 18603 bp, 33 predicted proteins | sample ArcticOcean_MG_C_3_FD_89820 | JGI IMG/M metagenome (GOLD analysis project Ga0114999, IMG submission 89820) | Marine microbial communities from western Arctic Ocean - ArcticOcean_MG_CB8_126 | ecosystem: Environmental > Aquatic > Marine > Oceanic | place: Arctic Ocean: Canada Basin | collected...
ACCAGTAATCAGGCTTATCCAAGCACCACTTGCGTGAGTCTTGCCAAGCAGCTCGAAGTCATCAAAAGCCACACTAGCGTGAGAGTTTTCGACCTCGAAAGAAAGTCTCTTGTAGCCTCCGCCGAGATTGACTTCAGGAAGCGCCCCGATGTCAGTCAGCGCATCAGCTATCGCTCCTGACTTATCTATGTTCTGTGTAGGTAATCTAAGCATTGTCTTTATTCCTTTCGTTCTTAGCTTTTAGAGCGGGGAAGGAGCGAGTTTTCTCTCTCACTCCCTCCCCAGGTTGGGGCTAGTTAGCGTTGTCTTTACCGACTCCGTCGAAGTCAGCAAAGGCGTGTGGGTGGTCGAGTTGGAGACCGATTTCAGTCAACCACTCTTCCTTCACACCATCGAAGCCAACGGTTCCAGCTTTACGCTCACCGTCATCCTTTTTGTAGAACGTGTTGTCAATCACACGCTCACCGAGGTACTCAGGGCTGACTGCAATCATGCGATTACGAGTCGTAGCGTCCTGGGTAAACAGCGGGTGGTTTTTGAGGTGGATGGTTCCGAATGGAGTCACCCAGCTACGGACTGCAATTCCGAACTGACCCGCGCCAGTCTGGAGTTGGATGTTACCGGAGAGAGCTGCGAGCTTGTTCAAGCCAAGCAACGCACCAGAGCCGCAGTAACACAGTCGCTCACTCGAACCATATCGGAACATGATTTCGAGCTTCTCGTTCAGCCACTCTTCACCACCCTGTTCCCAGGTCTTAGAAGCGTAGGCTGCTTCGGAGTTGTTCACGAAGTCGAACACGTTGTCAGAGGCGTTGTTGGCAATGAAGTCAACGATACCGCCGGTAGTGCGTTCAGGTTCACCGTTCGAGCCAGTGTTCTCCGTTGCGATACCCCAGAACAGAGCCTCTTCGATAGAGACCATGTGGAGCTGGAGTGCTTCACGCCGAAGTTCCTGATAGCCGTTTCCGGTACGAAGATGGGTCTTGCGAGCCGTTCTCGTGATGGAAACAGGTGTTCGGAAAATCTGCGTGTAGTTCGTGAGCTTAACAGGCTGATAGCTGAGGGCGTTCGGGATTGTTCCGCCTTCAGGGTTCATCGAGCCGATTTTCTTCACGTAGTCACAGGCACTTAGGTCACTTGCGAAGCCAGCAGCTCCGTCAGCTTCCAGGAGCTTCACATGAATCACACTAGCGGCACCGGCTTCAGTGATGTCAGTCACTTTACCTCGGATGTCGTTAGTGGGTTCACTTTGGTCTCGCATCAGAGCCACGTCATTAGGCGCGAACTCCTTAGCAATGGCCAATGCAACTTCAAGGTACACCATTGAGCCAGCAGCGAAGTCATCGCCAGCATCGTAAGCGTTTCCAAGACCAGGAGCTTCATGGACATTAACTACTGTCCCGCCTCGGGTCGGAAGCGTCTTGGTGTACCAGTGAAACTGGGGGTCATTTACCGAGGAACTCTTCAGTCCTGCCATCATGGCAGTAAGAGGAGCGTCTCCGTTCGGATACATGTGTAGTATTTTTTCACGGTAACTCTGTGGACGTTCTGTGGAAATCCAATCATCATTACCTCGAATGCCCATTCCAAAGGCTACTTGAGTGGGTGGCATATGGCTACCCTCCTTTCAGTTTAGGTTCTAGGCAATTCCGTTGTGGAGAATTTCCCACGAGAAGCCAGTACTAATTAGGACAGCAGTTTCACCCAACACAGTGAACGTATCACCAATGGGGTCGGTCGTTGTCACTTCACCGACAGTGTAGTTTACGTCACAGTCTCCGCCACCGTCTTGAACAAGTACGAAGGTCATGATGTGACCTGGGCACTCGGACGGTTCTGGAATCTGCACGGTTCCTGCCCCTGAGCCTGGACTGGTCATATAGACCACATCCACGACAGAGACATTGGTTAAGCCAGCAGCAGCAGGAGCTACTGAAGCTATAGACCCTTTAGCGGCACCAGCTAAGGCGCTTCGCAGAGGGTTCAAGGCTTTACTCATTATTCTTTCCTTTCAGCAACACTACAGAGCATCTATGTCACTTTGCAGTGCTGAAGTTTGAGCTTTGGGTTTTCGAGTCCCAGTGGTTCCAGCGAAGCCAGTGGGTTCAGACTTTTGGCGAGTCTTCCCCTTGTTAATCTGAAGTCCTGCACGAACCCGAGTCTCTAGTTCCTTATACACATCATCGAATGTCTTTGAACCACCTTCGGAATTGATTTGGTCCATCGTGTATTTGACATACGGAATGTGTGGAACTAGGTCTTTGTTTTCGGCCAGGAACAGATTCGCTCTTGCTGTAGCAGCAGCAGCGTTTTTAATCTGCGGTGCTATTGCTCCAGGAAGAACCTTCATGGTCTGACTCTGAGCCTCATTGACTGCCTTAGCAAGCACGGTGTTTAGTAGCTTGTTTAGGCTTTCAGCCGTATGGAACTCTTCGTCTTCTCCAATGAAGTCTACGTCTTCTAGGGTCACTGGGGTCGGTTCGGAAGGAACTTCAGGTTCTTTCCGAGATTCTCCTAGCACTCTTGTCATTTCAAGAAGCTGAAGCCGCTGTTGCTCAATTAGAGCGTCTTTCGGGTCTGCTTCTGTCTCAACAGGCGTGTCGGCTGAAGTCGGAGCGTCCGAGTCTTCTGTAGCTGGTACAGAGTCATCAGTGCTTGCGGCTTCACCCGAAGTCTCAGTTGTGTCGTTGACATCAGTGGTGCTGGGTTCGACAGCTTCATCTGCTACAGGCAGAGAGGGGTTGTCAAAGTCGTCAAAATCGTTGAAATCTTGGTCAGCGGATTGATTGGGCTTGGCTTCTACGCTAGGGTCCGTAGGAGTTCCCGCTGGCAGGTCAGTTTCGTTGAATGTCTCAGTCGTTGGCATCGTCTTGGTCCTCTTCTGTGTTTGCTCCGCTTCCGCCTATCATAAGGTCATCCAGTATGACGTGTGGAAGAATAAGTACGTCTCTGAGACCCTTTATCTGGCCTCTTATAAGTATATCATCAGATTGCGTTCTTTCGCTAACAGCCTTTCCAGTCTCGTCGTAAACATGAGACTGTTCGAGGTCATTGCGAAGACCTTCGATAGTGGACTCTATTTGGTCCACGATGTCTAGCCAGAAGTGATTCTGAAGGAACGCTTTGACTGTTTCTGGCTCTGTGACTCTCTCGCTCACGCTGGTGGTCCTTCTTCGTCCAGGGCACCTACGGACCTGAGTTGATTGTTCTCAACGGCTTTATCAATCTCAGACTGAGGCTTGGGGATGATTCGTGCTTGAAAGTCGTCGATGTCTGCCATGCCGTTCTGGCGAGCAAGGTGTTTGAACAGTCTGACCATGTCGAAGCTCTGGAATAGCATTGGGTTGGACATGGCTAATTGCATCATCTGGAACGTGGTCTGGCCATCTATGTCTGCATTAGAGCGTCCGTTCGAGGGAATGATGTCAGCGTTGATGTTGATGTCACCGGGACGGAACTTGATGCGGCCCTCTTTAATCTCATCTCCCATGTCGTATTCGTCTATGAGTCTTCGCTCCAGGTCTCCAGTCACGTCAAGGTAGGTGTCTAGGGACATGAACTGGTTTGTGTGAGCGACCATGAGTTGAGTCAAGGGTCTTAGGGACATTGCGTTGATGATTCGGGCCATCTTGCCCATGCGAGCACCAGCGTTACCAGAGGTCTGTTGGAACTCAGCCTTAGTTCGGCGCTCAGGAGCGTTGTCGAAGACTCCCTGGAGGCTTTCGTTAGCTCCAGTGACTTGGTTCATCAGGCTCATGAGTTGCTGAGCGTCAGGAATGTGACCTCGGGTTACGTCAGAGGTCTTGAGTTGGACAATAGCGTCCTGGACTCCACGGCCCCACTGTGCTCGGCGGGTTCGGATGATTCCGCCAGCTTTAGACTTCTGCTCCAGCACGTCTTTCATGTTGATACGCATTGGGTCAATGATGAGTGTGTCGTTGATGGTCTTACGGACGTTGGCAATGTGGCTGCTGAAGAGCCAATCGACTTGCTCCTGAAGGCCATAGATTATCTCTAGCCTGGAGACTGGTGCGTGGCTGTAGCCATCGTAGTCTGGAGCACAGACTGTGACAGGGAATTTGTTGTGGCCCAGTCCGAGTCTCTGGGCTTTGATGATGTATTCGTCACCTGCCAGGGCGAAGAGCCAGATTTCAGGCACCTCGCTGTCTCCCAGACCTTCCATTGAAGGAATCAGCTTACGATAGAACCAAACTACGTCAATTGGATGGGAGCCTTGATTAGAGCCATCTTTGCGATTGTGCTCTCTCTGTTCACGTCCTGAGCCAGTGCTCGCAGCCGTAGTCTTACCATCCATGCCCATTGTGTACTTGACGTTCCACATTGCAGGGTCAAGGGACTCACGGCCAATCAAGCTCATGTAGTTTTCGTTAGTGACCCAACCTACATACTCTCCGTCTTGCATCCGCTGTGGAGGCATGTTGGGGTCAGGAAGGTACTGGTATGGGTCTATGTTTCTAAACTCATGGCCTTCCCAGATTAGCTTCTCTGAGACAGTCTTGTCGGTGCCGGTTTGGCGAAAACTCTGTTGGAGGTTGTAGAAGCCACTCGGGTCGGACTCTGTGACCTGACCGTACTCTTGTTTCCACTGCGGAGTCATGATGCCAAGGCCGTAGGTTAGGGAGTCAGACCATTGGGTGTGGAGTGCGAGTTCTAGGTCACCTCGGACTGCTTGCTGTTGGATTAGGTGTTGGTAGAGGAGACCTGCGACTGCGTCTTCTGGGCCGACTCCTTTGAGTGGCAGGAAGATTTCACGGTCAAGAAAGACTCCAACGAGGTATGTGAGCATGGCTTCGCGAGCTGCAAAGGTCATAGGGACCACTACGCTCATTGGCTTACGTTGGTCACGAGACTTGATGTCTTGTTCGGCTTCGTCGAGTGGAACGTAGCCTGTGAGGTTACGGTCTATTAGGTTCCACGAAGCGTGACGTGGACTCATGGCTGCGGAGCTTTCCTTCGCAAGCTCAAGGAGTTTAGATACGTGGTGGCCGTGGAGACGGCTCTGAGGATTCCAGTCCAAGCCCTCTGGGTACTTTTCTTTATAAATGTCTTCGTGAGGACTGACGTTTTGTACTTCTAGTGATTCAAATTCCATTAGATTAACTGAATGTCCTCTTGGTCAAGGGCTGGTTCGTAGCTGAGCTTCCTCAACTCGTCTTCAATCTCGTCAAAGTCTAGTCCTTCTTCATCGTCGATGGAACCAAGTGAGTCTTCGGCTATGTTGAAGATTCCACCTGTGTCGAGCATTTGGATTTTGTAGCTAAGTGCATCCATGAGGTCATCGAAGCGGGAGTTAGGGAAGCTAAGGAGCTGGCCTTCGAGTTCGTTGCAACAGTTCTGGTTGTGATAGATTTTGCCCATTCGGTAGTCGGGCATGAGAGCAGCTATTCTGTCTAGCTTCGAAGCGTTCCCTCGTGGGTGGAGTTCGATGATATTCAGGTCGTCGTTCCCCGATTCCACCAGATAATCTTTGAGGGGCTTGGTGATGAACTCTTTGAGTCCTGTGACTTCAACTCCGATGACACTGGCGTTGATGTTTCTTGCGACTGAGACTGCTGCCGCAAATTGCTCATCTGTGTGGAGCCTTCCATTAACGACATCTCGTACATAGGTTCTGGCCTTTCCTGGGTCGATGGAGATTCCCATGATTGCGGTCTTATCGGACTGAGGCGTGACGGAGCGAGCGGGGTCATAGACTACGAAGTTGATGAAGCTCTGGAGGTCTTCGCGAGTCAAGTCACCTTCTGAGTAGCGATTGAAGTGTTCTTGGCGGAAGCTGGCGGTTTCGGGGCTTGTCGCTTCGTGCATGTACTCGCGGTGAAAGCCATCGAGATTCCCTGCGTTCCGGTGCTCAGTGACTATTTCCATCACCTCATCGTCTGACATTAGCTCAGGTACTAGACTCTTGTAGTCTGGGGTACAGAGTGGGAGCTTTTTAGTCTTCCAACTGGCCATCTCTTCGATGTGAGCCGGGAGAGCGTCGGGGTGTTTGAGAGTGTCGAGGTAGAGCATTTTGTAGTTGTTGGCGAAAGTGTCTACGCACTTAGAGACATCGTCCATGAACCAGGTTAGGTTTTCGCTACGGTTGTTCTCGTTCTTGATGAGTTTGCGGTTCTCAGGGTCATCGAAGATGATGAGGTCTGGACGTTTGTTGCGCCAGTTCAGACCACGGACCTGCTGGCCACAGCCACGAGGGACTATAAGAGTTCGTCCGAAGAGAACCGTGGCGCGTTTAGAGAACTCTTTTCCAAGCTCATCAGACGAAGAGTCTTCTAGGCCAGAGAGTTCCCCAGCGCCTACTGGCTGGACGTAGTCTTTAGGGCTTCCAAAAGCCTTACGCAAGAGTGGGTTTGAGATTAAGCTCGCCTTGATGTTCTCAGTCTGCATCGTGGCATGGCCTTCAGAGAATGAGATGTAGACTATGAAGAGGCTTTCTCCGAAGAGGGTTTCTTTGATGGCTAGACCTTTGCCGAAGCTAGTCTTTCCTATTCCACGAGGAGCGACTAGGAGCTTCTTCTTGCCGTCGCTCTCCATGAAGTCAATCATCTCTTTGTGGATGTTGGCAAAGGGACGGTAGAAGATGTCATCGCACCAGCCACGGAAGAACCCGTGGAGGTCGTCTTTTGAGCTTCCGAGGAGACTAACTACTTGCTCCCGGCGTTCATTTAGCTCAGTGTCGTTCATGGTGCGTAGGTAGCCCCGGCTGTCAAGTAGTTGGAAATTAGACCGAGTAGGCTTGTGTTAAATATCTTTAGAGATTCTGGTGGAACGTAGGCTTCTCCTGCGTGTGCTCCAGAAGAGTGTATGTCGAAGGAACCGTCTGCGTTAGTCTTGTACCCCATGTCGATTTGGCCCTTGCCCTTAGCGTAGAGCCTCTCCTTAGCGTTAGATTTGAAGGTAATGACTGTGCTTGTACTGACTCCCTTGTCAATAGAAGTGACTACACCCTCTGCGTTCAGGTTTGTACGTTCCTGAATCGTGCTTGCGGTGGTTTCATTGATAAGGGAGCCAGCACTAACACAACCAAGGGAGGTGAGCGCAAGGGCTAAAGATAGGAATTTCATTTCGTTCTCCCGTGGCGCCTGTTCCAGATAGTCCAACCACCTGCACGTACCCCAGCGAACATCAATGGCCGTCTCCACTTGACTCGTTGAGACTTCATGGCACGCTTAAAGAGCTGGTCTGCCAATTTCCTAGTTGTTTTTCCTTGCTGGTACAAGTAGTCGTGGAGGATGGCAGATTTAAGAAATACCCCATAGGGGTTAAAGACAGAGCGGAGACCCCAAGGGATTGAGGCTCCGTCACTTTCGGTTCCTGCTGGGACTTTATAGATGATTCCATTACCGCCCTCCTCGAGTGAGTCTTTGTAGATTAATGTTTGTAGTGTGTGAAATCGTCTGTCTACGTTACTGTGAAGTTCTATTTGGAGCTGAGTTTCGGTCGTGAATGGCATCTTATGGCCTCATGGTTTCTAGCGTCGAGCCAATTCGAGTGATTTGAACTACTATGTTTTGAACGTCATCTTGCATTCTCATTTGGCTATTCCGAACAGTAAAGAGGTCTTCTTTCATGTCAGAGACTTCACTGTCTAGGACTACTATCTTAACGGTGTTGTTGTGGATTGCAAGCGTGTCTGCTCGGAAGTCATCAGCACTTTTGTCAAAATGCTTACCGGCTTCTTCTATATGCAGGTTCACTTTATCCACGTCATTAGCCCGAATGTAGCCAAAAGCTGTACTGATTATTCCTATCAGTATTATGATTACTGGCCCTGCTATTGATAGTGCAGTTTTTTGTCCATTGGCAGCCATGTTTCTACTTTCCTTACGGAGTTACGACAAAGTCGTCAAGCGTGGCTGCTTGTGCTGCGGTTAGGGCGGTAGTGGCTGCGGTCAGTTCAGCTGTTGCAATGTCTATTTCTTCCTGAGTGCCTTCGTCTCCAGGCTCAGTGAGAACCTCTAAGGTAATCTGGGCATTGTCAACAACAATCTGTGCATCAGCAACAGCTCGGTCAATGAACTTCTGCTTGGTTGTGCGTGGTGTAGGTTGCCCCGCCCAGTTAATTTCCTGCCGACGGATTCCAAGTTGTCGGACTACGTTGATGAATTGGTCAATAACAGCAAGCTCTTCTGGGCCGTTCGCGAGAGGCTTAGCGTTCTCAATCCAGGTGGTGATTTGCGTCACTGCTTGACTATTTCCACGTTCCTTATTAGAGTGTTGCTTAGTCTGAGTGTAGAGGTCTTCGGCTTCCTCAGCGGTCAATGTGACATCTCCGAGGACAAGGTGTTCGCCAAAAGCAACCCCACTGAGTAGCAATGCGAGTAAGAACCGTTTCATTTTTTTTTCTCCTAAGTTTATCCGTTATCTGAGAAGGACAGTGTGTCCCAAATTCCACTGCCTGTGTTTATTAGTACGAGTTTGTCATCGGTGTCGTCGAGAACTACTGAGGTTCCTGGAGTTTCAATGGTTGTGTGTTGGATTGTGATTACGTCATCATCGTGTACACAGGTTAGGACTAGGATTGTTCCTGCTCCACCAGTAGGAGCGTCGATTGTGTCCAGGGTGTCAGTTCCAGGTGAACCTCCGAAAGCAGTCAGTACGATGTATGAAGCTCCTGCTGGAGTTATGTCACCAGAACTATCAATTGTGTGGGCTACGGCGGCACCAAAAGAAAGCCCCTTCGCTGCGACTACTCCCGTACTCCCTGAGAGGGTGATTGTGTCAGTAGCTCCTGTAGAGACTGTTATAGTTCCAGAGGCGCTTGTGGTTGTTAAGCTGACGACTTCGTGAGTGTCAGTAGCGTCCCAGATACCAAGACCATGCCCGCTACTGGGATAGATGTCCACATTCCCCTCAAAGGTGGTATCGGTCAAGAATTTCGCTTCTTTAGAAGATCTGCTTATCTCAATTGTAGGGGTATCTACAGTTGACACTCGCGTGCCTAGCCGCATCACATTAGCACCGCCATCGTATTGTATATAGCCGCCGTTGGACGCATTGGAGTCCTCAAATCTGATGAACATGTCGTCTGCGCTTGCAGAGTGCATTGTGAAAGCATGGTCACCGCCGCCAGTGCTGCCCATGTCAACATCCCCTGCGAAGGTGGCAGTCCCTGTGTCCAGTATTAATGCGTTGGCCGCAGAGCCTCCCTCGTATGTCTCAAAAATAACTTGGGTGTCTTCAGTGCCCGCCGTCCAATCAACAAAACGTGAGCGTATCCGAAACATAGCATGATAGGCCGCTGCGTCATTTCTGCTCTGTACAGTCAAATCAACAAAAGCGTCCTCTGCTATCGCTGCACGTCTTAAAAGTAGAGGCGTTTGATTATCGCCTGAGCCTAGTGTGGCCGTTCCATCCACATCAACATCACCAGCGAACGTGGCATCCCCAACATCAAGCGTGAAGTCCCCAGTAGCTTCAGCAAGCGTCATCAGGTTCGTGCCATCATGTTGCTCCCAGATGAAAAAGTGAGTGCCGTCGTTGTCGGTGTCAGTGACGAAGAGCATAGCTCCCGCTGATTTGAAAGTGAAGTTAGCATCGGCAGCACTTTCAACTATGCTCGCACTGGTGTCGAAAGTCAGAGTGTTGCTACCGGCTGTGATGTTAGCACCGAGTCCGAGTGTTCCCGCTGAGTAGAGAATGAGTTGATTAGTGTTCGCGCCTGTGTTTAGGATAGCATTGGTGCCAGAGACTTCTATGATGAACTCATCGTTTCCTACGTCGGAGTTCAGGCGGAGTTCGGTTCCGTTGGCTTCCCATTCAAAGAGGTCTATGGTTCCCGACTCTCCACCACCGTTATGTAGACGTAGAGTACCACCAGAAGTGGTAGCAGCACCGTAAATACGAACAGAACCCTGAATGCTGTTGTCAACGCCCGCACGGAGTTCGAAAGTAGGGTTAAGAATGCCATTTGATGTGTTGTCCGTTAGGCTGAGGAGTCGGTTTCCTGCTGCGTCTCGCCATTCTAGGCGGTTGTTGGTTGTGTCGTAGTCTTGGAGGAAATCTCCGTCGCTGCCGAGACTGAGTGGGACGTTGTCGATTAGATAGAGAGTTCCGAAGACCACAGAGTTTTCTATTGGCGCTGCGTTTTCCCAGGCTGGCTGGGCGAGAGCGACAGGCGCTAAGAGGAGTGCTAGGAGTGTGAGGAGGCGCTTGGTCATACGAAAGTCCTTCGGTCTGTGATGTCACCCGCTGCGATTGCTCCGTCGCTAGAGAGTAGGTGGATTTCTCCGATAGGGATGTTGTCTGTGTCGAAGTTAGCTGCGTTGGCACTGTCTGTGCCTTGTTTGATTGAAAGGGTTCCAGCTTTAGAGATTTGAACCATGTCGTAGCGGTCAGCGTGGTCACTGAAAGGACCAACTACTGTGTCTACGTCGAGACGGACATAGCGGTCGGAGATGTTAGCGAGACCCGCGAGGACTGTGACGTACAGGTCGGGGGTGCCCGTGGGTTCGACAAGTAGGTCAGAGAAGTTCTCAGCTTTAGCAGCATTGTAGGTTCCTCTGAAGACTCCGTCTACTCTGCCATTGGTCTTCTCACTGAGACCTTTCATTGTGTCCTCGATGTTGATTCCGAGAGCAGCAAAGGCAGAGTTTATTGAGCGGTGGATTTGTACCATGCTAGTGTTCGCCTGTGAATTGAATTACGCCGTGGATGCCGGTTTCGGCTGAGATGACTCTAAGCTCGTTGGCTTGTTTGAATGAGGTCAGTGTGAAGCCATCACCAGGGTAGATTATGTGTCCGAGAGTCGTCGAGACCGTGACTCCTCCGAAGCCAATCCTGACTGCGTTAGTGTCTACTGTGGCTATGACTCTCTTGACGGGTTTCGTTCCGTTGTTGAGGACTGCGGCTGGGATGGCCTGGGGAGAGTTTGTGGTTGTGAGAGCCGTTGTTGGCCCTGGGTCCGTGAATGCCTGAGACATTAGTTCCATTAGCTTAGTTCCTCGGTCTCACCATCACTGACAGCGTTCGAACTCCGTTCGGAGTCACTACTGGCCATGGCGTTCGAGCATAGCTCGGGGTCAATTTCACTATCTGAAGCTTCGGGGCCAGGGTTTTGCTCTTTAGGCACCTCGCTGACCTCGGCTTCGATGAACTTAGGACTCTCGGCTGAACGCTTCCGAATCCCTTCGAGTTCCTCAGCCGTGATGAAGACTTGGGTGGTAGTGGTGGTCTTGGCTTCTCCGCTCAAGCCTACTGACTTCAGGATGTCACCAGCCAACTTGGCTTTGTCTCTAGGCGCTAGTTCGTCGTTGTTCTCGTCAATGTAGCGCTTGTAGAGGTCTACGGCTTGAGGAGCGAGCTTCTTTAGCTCAGTTGCTTGCTGCTGGATTACTAGGTTACGACCTTCGCGAAGAGAGACAATGAGATTTTGAACCAGAGGACTTCGGATGTTGAGAGAGACTGAGGTCTGAGTCATGCCGAGTTGTTCAGCGATTTGCTTGTTGTTGACTCCTTGGGAAGATAACTCCGCCATTTTGTGGTGTCTGGCTTGCAGGTTCTTGTGAGCGTAGCTTCCTGTCTTTGGCGGTTCTCTTCGTGGACTAGGTGCAGGAGAGAGGGGGAGTTCCGAGTGTGGGCTAGGAACGCCCCCTGAAGCACCGAGACAAGGCGCAGGAGCGGAAGGACTTGGGTACTCTAGCAAAGCGAGTCTCCAGGAGGTAGTTTAGTTGGCGATTTGAGCGTAGGTGATGTAGGCGTAGCCAGCAAGACTAGCACCGTTCTCGACATCACCAGAGGCTTCGGTTCCAGTCACGTAACCGCCTTCTGGGCACTCTAAGAACTCAGTTGCGATAGCCGCACTCTGGCTTTTGATAGCCGCTGTGCCTACGTCGAGTCCGTCAATGAGAGCATCGTTGGAGATTGCCGTAGCCGCGCAGCCAAAATCAACCGTAGCAGCCGCACCGGATTCTGCCGTGACATCAACTTGAAGGTTGATGATTTGAATCGCACCGTCTTCAGGGTTTTGCCAGGAAAGCACACCAGCAGCACCATCTACAGCAGCAAGAGCCACTCGGGCACATTTTACTATACCGTAGCCATTCTGCTTAACCCATTTATCGGAGTTCTTGTCGCTTCCGATGACTGAAAGGCCGAACTGTTGCTCTGCCCAGACTAAAAATTGATTCCAACTTCCCATTTTCTTGTCTCCTAGACGTTTTAGCTAGTCGCAAGCTGAATCGCTTGCTCTTGGTCGCTTTAGAAGGAACATTTCCTTGCTACAGTCTAAGAGTATCACGAGTTGCTTGCGCTGTCAAGCTCTAATACTCTCTATTGTGGTCGATTTTCAGCCGCTACCTTCTGTGGGGAGGTAAATTGTTGACAAAAGTTTCAAAAATCTGTGAATTTTGTGTAGCAGGCAACGTTAAATATCCAGTCGAACTCGATTCCCCCGTACCCCCTTCTTTAATAGCTGTGTGGGGAAGTACGAGGGGAATGAAGTATGATGCTAGTATGCTATGGTGCTGGGACAGCTACGACAGGCACTGCATAGGTGCGTTCGGACATGACGTGCGCCTCGTGGTACAGAGTGGCCAGTCGCGCACAGAGCTTGCTCTTGATTTCATTGGAGAGGAACTGATTGTTAAGTCTGTAGTGGATGCTCTTGACTTCGTGTGAGATTTCATTAAGGCATTCTTGATTGCTTGCTAACATGGTGTCGTGCTCCATGGTTGGGGTGGGTGTGTGGTGGGTGCCTGGGAGAAACGCTCAGTCTCTCCCAGGCGCAATGGGGTGAGTGACTACAGCAATCCAGCGACCGCGAGGGCGTCCGCCTTTTCGTCCTCAAGGCGCTTGCGGTGCGTGGCCACATAGGCCTTCATCGGACCACAGCCTTTGTTGTCATCATCATTGCAAATGACTGCTACGCTCGCGGCTGTCCAACTACCTTCTCGCCGCTGTTTCAACCCTTGGGCGCGATTGAGTGCGGATGCGGCGGCGGCGTACTCTGGTGAATTTGCGCCTCCACCAATTCCAGCGATTTGAAGGCCGTTTAGACGGACAAGGACGCTGTCGTGCATTCCCTGAATTGCTGTCTTAATTTCTGCCACTGTCAATTCTACGGTTGCTCTCTGTGGTGCGCGTTTCGTTCCGTTTGCTTCGTTCATTTGTGTCTGCTCCTGGTGTTCAGCGTGCTTTATTGCTCGCTACTCTGTAAGCTTACTAAAGATTGACCACAATGTCAAGGTAAAAACCATTGTAGCTATTCACTGGGGTTTTGGCAGTGTTTTGGGGAGGTGAAATTCGTTCGGTCGAGTAAGTTTGGATAAAATGGGGAGTTTTTGGCTGTTTTAATGGCTGGAATGAAGCACAGGGTTGGGGGATGATTCGAGGCCCTAGGATGGACGGAGAGGCGTTTGGATTGCTTTGGTAATACTAGGGCATGGTGGTGTGTTCGGAGGGCGTAGAATCGATTGTAGAGATTTAGTGTGAATAGTGCTATTAGGTATCGATAGCAGTAAAACGTAGTATGTAAGGGTAGGGGGCGATGGTCGTGGGGAGTGAGAGTTTAATATTTATCACTTTGGGGGAAGGGAAGATATAGTCTATATACTCTTAGTTAGTCTTAGTTGTTTAATTAATTATTTTTTTTATATTTAGTCAATAGTTATCCTATTAAGAGTCTATCAATTCAATTAATCCTATGCCTTTCCATTGGTCGAAAATATCCAAGGCACCGAGGGAGGGTGTTACGTTCTACGTTCTACCGCTACTGGGAGCTTTATGGGTTGTTAGCACTAAAATCACCTTCAAATATTAAGTTACTCGGGCGAACAAATCCAGCCTACCAAATACCCCAATGATTTAGGGATATTTGACAGCCCCACGCCAAAATGCTAGTATTCACTCACGGAATAAGGTGGGCTTATTTCGGCACAGCACGGAGCATCCGAGACACATGCTAAAATCACAAGTAAAAGCAAGGCAATTCTATGTGGCCAAAGTTTCCGACAAGATTACCATCGTCCAGTTACTTGAACACAAACGAGGTACTCACTGGTCAGCGTTCAACCTCCGAACTGGAAAGACTGTCAACATGACAAGTGGTAAGTGCCGAATCAATGTACTTCCCCAGAATCTTACAGAATACGGTAGAGCATACGGTTTCGACCCAACAGTATACGGACAGTATGCTTTTGAGTGTTCAAAGTTCGTCTAACCTACCTACAGTCTAGTAATCAGAACACTCTGATTACCTGACTGTGTGTAGTTTGGAGTTAAGTTAGTCACAACAAAGGAAACAATCATCATGATAGGAACTCCGTTAGAATACAATCTCCCACACTCTCCCGAATGGACAGAAGGACACTCTATCGTAGGTACATTTGATATTGCCACATGGGATGCAATGATACCGTATCTTGATAGTGTGTTTGAAGACAATAAAGTAGGAGCTTATGGCAGACTTGTGGAAACATCGAAAGAAATTAAATTCTACGTCCCAGATGATTACGAAGTAGAGTGTATCTCAGGTAAACTTGCAGCGGTAAAGATGTTACTGTTGAATGATAAGTTAAAGTAGTCAGTCACAACAAAGGAAACTCTCTCATGATAATCAGAGACACAGAGTTAAAGACCATCGAAGAAATGACAGCTAGAATGAAAAGTATAGACTCTCAGATTGACAAAGAAGAGAATGTACTGAATCCAAGAGACTGGAATAAACACGATAGAAAGCTAAACAAACTAAACGCACGTAAGCATAGTCTTTGGGACAGAAGAGCGTTGTTAGTTAGAGCAGAGAGAAAGAGCACAACAGTCTAGGCTTAACTAAGAGCTTGGATAACTAGGAGCAAAGCAAGATGACAATAAACATTGAAACACTCGAAACACTAATAGAGAGAGTCAATTCTCTCAAAGGAAAGAAACTCTTTGAGAATCTTAGTCACACTAACCAACAGTATTTCTGCGACCACTGTAAGGACTTAGGCTTAGTCCTTACAGTCGCACAGTACAGAGCGTGTGAGTTTACTTCACTTGACACACAGAAAGCGGGGGAATGATGAACGAGTTTAACTGTTACAGCGAAGACCACAACGTAGAGTCTGATATTGAATCACGGTTAGTGTTTACAGAGTCAAGTGAACTCAGTCTGATGGTGTACTAATGATAGCAACACTTAAACCCATCAACGCTGGAGAGTGGAACAAAGACTTGTCGTATAACGAAACTCTTTACTCTATTTCAGAGTTCGGTAGTACTTGGGAAGTCCAAGACTACGAAGTTACGGACAAAGTTAGAGTAATTAACAGTCTGTGTACCTACGGAGACTACTGTGGGTGTTTAGTTCAACAGACAAACTTCGAGTGTCTGAAGGAACTCCTTGAGACTGAGCACAAAGACTCTGAAGACGAAGATTTTGGCTGGGAAGAGTGTCATCAAGGCTACAACAGACACTTGATAGCAATGTCTTGGGAAGTCTGGTCAAGTGAAGACGTGCAAGAGTTTCTTGGAGCGCTCGAAGATTACTGTGTGGCAGATGAAGACAAGCTCTGTAAGTTACAGCTTGAAGCAGAGTCTGAAGCATGGGAAAACTGGGCATGTTCATACTTTCTCAGTGAGATGGAGAGTTTCGTAGAGTCCAAGTCTTTCGACTACGTGGAAATACGGCCTGTTTTTAAGCTCTTTGAAGACTACAAAGTCTCAGACGCTGTAGTGTTTGATGTGTTCCAACAAGCCACAGAGAAGTCTAATGAGTACTGGGTCAATGAGAGTGGTGGGGAGATGTGGATTAACCTTGAGAGAGTCTTTCAAGCCGTAACACTTTCAATGATAACAAAGGCACTTGATGCCGATGGGGTGAGATTCTAATGACACTTGAACAAGCAAAGACTCTCAACACTACTCTAACTGAAACTCAAAAGAGAATCCTCAAAGGCTCAACACTTGCGTTTCTTGCAAAGGTCACGAAGGAACTCGGGGTTAAGACTCCAAGAGAGTTAAAACTAGGACGAAGAGGGGTGAGGAACTTTTGTACTGTCTCTAATACTCTTCGAGCGTGTGGAGAGCATGATTGGAGTATATATGTTATGACTTCATGTAAACTCTTGCAGGTTATAGACACTGAAGGAGAGAGAAGGAGTTTCTGTCCTCCCGCTAGTGCTAGAGTGTTTATTAATGCCTTCGATGGTGGACAGTTTCCAGAGTTACAGGAACTTGATGAAGGAGATAGGGTCTAATGACTACATACGCACCGAACACAACCTGGGTACGCTCAGACACTGATAACAAACTTTATAGAGACATTCCAGTTCACAGTTACGCTCTTCACCCACCGAACTCTAAAAACCACCCAGCGTGGATGGTGAAGAGTTTCTACTGTCTGGAGTTAATAACTTCACTCGGAAGTAAGTTCCACGGGGTACTTAGTGGAAAGATAAACTCTGAACTCAGGATGATTGTAGAGATTGAAGACACTGATGGTGTTGCAAGAGATGAGTTAAAGAGAAAATGGGAAATAGTGAGAGAGGAGAATTTAGTCTAATGACACTCGAACAAGCAAAGACACTCAAATACGGACAGACTATTTACTGCGACACTTACAGAAACTTCGACGGAAGTCCTCAGCGTTGGAGAGTCAACGGTGCGGTTAAACTCTGGAAACGAGACTCTGAGAGAATCGAAGTTCCGCTTAAACACGGACTGTATGATTTTGGTAAACTTAATGCTCAGAACTGTGGTGGATTTTGTTTAACTGAGGAGGAGGTCTAGTCATGCACACAGTAGGATACTATCCACCGAAGTCTTTCGAGATAATGAAGACTCAGTTCGAGACTGTGATTTCGGTCGCAGACGGACTCACTTGGGAGAGAGTAGACAGTCAGAACTACGAGGTCTTTTGTAAAGACCGAAACCTTCTCTCTTATCTTAGTGGTAAACTCGATACGTTGTTTTTTCTAGCCAAAGAAGGAGTGATAGAGTGATGCACGATGCACTGACGACACAAGTACTCTCTTGGGTGAATGAAACTCGCAAGTCTAAGTACCCGAGGATGCCGAAGTTAAAGACTCTGCTTCCGGGCGACAAAGATGACTGTGCGAATTGTCCAGTAGCTAACAGTCTTCGGCACAAGACAGACGACAACGTAAGAGTCTATTGTGGAGAGTGGGAGTGGAATGAGAGTTATTTATGTCTCACGAGTAAACTCCCAGCGTATGTAATAGACTGGGTGAAAGCGTTTGACTCAGACTCTGAGTGTTATGAAGACTTCGAGGCGGTGTTTAAGCCGGGAGAGAGCGAATGAGGTGGAAAGTAGAAATCCCCGAAGACTACACAGGCTCACAGCACCACTGGCCAAGAGTCTACCCTGAAGCAATGGCACCAGATGGGCTTGTGTTTCTAAGACCTGAGATGCTTATGAGTCTGCTTGATGTAGACTCTGTGGAGAAAGTCATTCAGATGCTAAAGTTCGAAGGCGCTATCTGCGACCTTCGGCCAGAGTACGCACAGGACTTGAAAGCTAGACTTGAAAGGGAAGACAACAATGAATCCTAGAGTTAGACAAAGCGACCTAGAGCAACAGTTAGTGGTGCTGAACAGAATCACTAACTCTCCGATGCTACCGTATGACAAAGAGTCTAAAGTATGGCAGGGTGGGAACTATCATCTTTCTTACGCCTACGGTGGAGTGTGTGTGCATCAAATATGTCGCACAGGGAGTAGCGCAGTGAAGGAGCCAATCTTTCACGGTCACAGACCTAAGAGAGAAGCGTATAGTTTGATTGAAGCATACATTAATGGTGTTTCGGACAATCAAACACTGGCTGAAAGGAACACAGACTCATGAACATCTGCAAAGACTGCAAGCATAGTTTCCTCTATGACCTAGAGAGTCCCGAAGAGTGCCCGAAGTGTGGCGGCGAGGATATTAGGTCTGAAGAGGATTACTTTGACCGAGCTGACAGACTGTATGAAGAGCACAGAGACGACCAAGCAACAGGAGACTTGAAATGACCGAACCAACTGTTGACGCTGTGCTTGATGTAGTTGAGCAAAGAATAAAGATTGACCTTGAGAATATAAACCAACAGATTAAAGAAGTAGCAACGGCTTTGAATACTCTTAAAGCCACAAAAGACTACATAGTGAATCTTGAAGACAGACTCTATAGACAGTTGAACCAAAAGAAACTAATTCCTGAAGACATAAGCCGTAGGAAGTAAACGCACAACTAAAGGAGACTCAATCTAATGGGACAGACAGCGAAACTAGGCAAAAGAGCGACAACGTTATTCACTGAAGACGGCTTCCACAAAGTAATCTATCACGATACTTGTGTGATTAAGTGGAGTGAGTCTGAGATTGTACTTGACTCGGGCGGCTGGAATACACTCACGACCAAAACCCGAATCAACCAAGCATCGAATCAATTCGACCTCGGAGTCAGGGTGAGTCAGAAAGACTTCGAGTGGTTCGTGGAGTTCAAAGGCCAGACCCTAGAGTTCAATGACAAAATGACAATCAACCGTGAGACAGGAGAAGTTAGCTAATGAAAGACCTACCAGTAACTAAATACTCCGCACTCGGACACGTAGTCCCGAGTGTCAGACAAGCCAAGTTCGTACTGTACTCTGACTACGAAGAGTG
>Ga0114999_10003822_pt1 | contig 18600 bp, 14 predicted proteins | sample ArcticOcean_MG_C_3_FD_89820 | JGI IMG/M metagenome (GOLD analysis project Ga0114999, IMG submission 89820) | Marine microbial communities from western Arctic Ocean - ArcticOcean_MG_CB8_126 | ecosystem: Environmental > Aquatic > Marine > Oceanic | place: Arctic Ocean: Canada Basin | collected...
ATCTCGGAAAAGTTGATTTGTTTTTCGGCGTGTCAAAAAATGATCCTGATTTGGCGCGCGTTCATAAGCGTAGCCAGGCGAAACTGTAATGCCTTCTACTTGAAGGTCATTTGTACAGAAGTTAAAAAAAGAAGCAGCTTCTTCTGCCGTCATTTGGTCAAATAATGTGCAATTTATATTAACTCGAAACCCACGGGTCTTGGCATCTCTAATCGCTAAGACAGTTGCATCAAAAACACCTTTTTGATTAACTGCTTTATCATGGTGTTCTCTCAATCCATCAAGGTGGACAGAAAATGTTAAATAAGGTGATGGTTTGAAGTTAAGTATTTTCTTTTTTAGGAGAAGGCCGTTTGTGCATAGGTAGACAAATTTTTTCCTAGCCACAATCCCTTCCACTATTTCTACTATTTCCTTATGTATTAGAGGTTCTCCTCCTGGGATAGAAATGATTGGAGCACCGCATTCATCTACTGCTGACAAACATTCAGCTGTATTTAGGCGCTTATTCAATATGGAATCTTCATAATCAATTTTGCCACATCCAGGGCAGGCGAGATTACATCGGAATAGCGGCTCAAGCATAAGTACAAGGGGATATTTTTCAATCCTCAAAACCCATTGTTTTAAGATGTAGGCTCCAACGCGAATTTGCTGAACTATTGGGACAGCCATTTTTATACTCCTGCTAGTCTTTGTTTTATTTTTGTGTTATCGCTAATTTCTTTGGGCAGTTTAAATATAACATTTTCTTTTACACCTTTCAGATGTTCTACTGTAACCATTGTGTGCCTTTCAAGTTCTCTAATAACACCTTGAACAAGTTCTTCAGGAGCAGATGCTCCAGCTGTTAAGCCAACCCTTGAGATATTTTTAAACCATTTAGGGTCGAGAAAACTTGAGTCAGCGATAAGGTAACTTGGCACCCCGATTTCAGCTCCTAAATCTCTCAAACGGTTAGAGTTAGAGCTATTTGCTGCTCCTACAACTAACAAGAGATCAACTTGTTCGACCAATTCTCTAACAGCTTGTTGCCGGTTTTGTGTTGCATAGCAAATATCTTTTACATCTGGCCCCTGAATATTGGGAAACTTTTCTTTTAATGTTGCGATAATCTCTCGGGTATCATCGACACTGAGAGTAGTTTGGGTCACATAGGCTAATGAATTTGGGTCTTTAACTACTAGAGATTTCACGTCCTCAGCACTGCTAATTAGTAACACTCCGCCCGGAATACGACCCATTGTTCCTTCAACTTCCGGGTGGCCTGCGTGTCCTATGAGAATTACCTCACGATTAATCTTAGCATGACGTTGGCCCTCCTTATGAACTTTTGAAACTAGAGGACAAGTGGCATCTATAATTTTTAATCCTCTTTTTATTGATGATTTTACAACGTTTTCTGCAACGCCATGTGCTGAGAATATTGTATTTGCACCTTTTGGAATTTCAGTTACCTCTTCAACAAATATAGCACCTTTATCTCTAAGTGAGTTCACGACATGTTGATTATGAACAATTTCATGGCGGACATATACGGGGGGGCCATAAATTTCTATCGCTCGTTCTACTATTTCTATCGCTCGTTCTACACCAGCACAAAATCCTCTTGGGCTAGCAAGAATCACCTTTATTTGTTTTTTCATACGGCCCTCTTTAGCAGAATTTTGTTAGTTAAATATTTTTTCTAGATTTTCTCTTGAGTGCCTAGATAGTAGTTAAGATTTTATAAATTTTAAATTAACTATGTTATAGCATTAAATCTATTTATTTTTAACTGATAGTAATGAAAAATACTAGCACCTTAACCTTATTTGGTTGTAGAAAGTGAAGAGTTAAATCGAGGAATATTTTAATATGGGGAAATTATTGTGATAGCTGTTACGGGAGCTACCGGTTTTATTGGGTCGGCGATTGTTCGTCATCTCCTTGAACAAGGAGAGGAAGTTAGGGTCTTGGCTCGACCAGGGGCTGATCGACGTAATATTAGTGGCCTCAAAATAGAAATCTTTGAAGGTGATTTAAAAAATCCAGAATCTTTGTTTCCTTTTGTGAAAGGGTGTAACGGACTTTTTCATGTTGCGGCTGATTATAGGTTATGGGTGAGAAACAAATCTGAATTATTTAAAGTGAATTGTGATGGAACAAAAGCAGTAATCCTTGCAGCTGCAGCCGCAGGAGTTTCACGAATAGTTTATACTTCGAGTGTTGCTACCCTTGGGACTATCAATGGGGGGGTTGGAGTTGAGGATACTTTAGTGAGCTACAAGGATATGATTGGGGCATATAAGCAGTCAAAGTATTGTGCTGAAGAACTAGTTAGGTCTCTTGTTATTAATGAGAGTATTCCAATTGTAATTGTTAATCCATCAACTCCTGTAGGACCAAGAGATGTTAAACCTACACCTACAGGTCGTATGATCCTAGAAGCGGCTTTGGGTAAAATGCCAGCATATGTTGATACAGGGTTAAATATTGTACATGTCGATGACGTCGCTGAGGGCCATTTCTTGGCATATAAGCGAGGGGTCATTGGAGCACGTTATATTCTTGGAGGTGACAATTTAACACTATATGACGTATTATCTCATATCGCTAAAATTACAGGTAGGCGTCCGCCTAGATTTAAAATTCCTCATAATTTAATCTTGCCATTCGGGTATTGTGTTGAGGGTTGGGCTCGACTTTTCCGTCTCACCGATCCTTTTATAACTGTTGATGGAATAAAAATGGCTAAGAAAAAAATGTTTTTTTCGTCCGCGAAAGCTAAAAATGAACTGGGATATTGTCCTGGTTCTGCAAATAATGCGCTTAACGATGCTATTACGTGGTTGAAAGAAACAGGGCAGTTGGTTAGATGATTTGTTTGTGGTAATTAAATTGAATGTACTAAGGTTATTCGGTTAAAGATAATCGATCCGTAAAAAGTTAAATGAAAAAATATGAAAGCTTTAATGTTAGCTGCAGGTGTTGGGAGGCGTCTTTTTGGCGATGGCAACCAAGAATTGCCAAAGGCACTTTTGAAATTTAATGGGCAAACCTTGATTGAGCGACACATAGAAATTTTAATTTCTCTGGGGGTAGATGAGTTGTTGCTAGTTGTAGGTCATAGGAGTGATACATTATTGTTTGAGGCTGAAAAATTTTCACCACCTGGGTTTCTTTCGTCAATCTTTAACCCTAGATTTCTTGAAGGGCCAAAATTATCGTTATTAATGGGACGGGGGTTGCTGCGATCTGGAAGTGATGTTTTGTTCATGGATGCTGATGTTCTCTATCATCCTGAAGTATTAATGCAATTGGTTATGTCTAAGAGCTCTAATTGTATTTTGATGGATGAGCATTTCCAATCAACTGATGATTTTGTTAAGGTTTGTATCTCAGATAATCAAATTGTTGATTTTGGAAAGGTGGTGATGGAGGGTTGTGAACAAATTGGTGAATGGCCTGGGTTTTTAAAAATGGACTCACAAATGGCAGAGCATGTGGCCTTGTGTCTAGATTCATTTATTGAACGTGATGATGTTGAAGGTGCGTATGAGGAAGTTTTTAGAGAAGTTATATTAAGCACCCAAACTGATCAATTTTATGTTGAAAAGATCACTGGAATTCCATGGGTTGAGATTGATAATGAAAATGATCTAGAGAAAGCTAAAAAGAGAATTAGTTCACAAATTATCTTACATTTTAGCAAGTAGAATAGGAAATCTGTAATACTGACTATATGGATTTAAAATATTATGACTTACTGTGCTTTTACATATATTTTTGATATAATGAGCATCGATCTGCTGATGCAATTAATTTGTTAGCACGTTAAATTTTTATTAAACTCTATAAACATAGCTGACATTATCCTTTTGATCTATATCTGGTGGATAAGACTTATGTTTATCTCTATAGTATTGTTTTGATTTATCTCCGGAAGATTTTGCATTATAAGTAGCATAATAGATCCGTCGGGGCGATTTGCTGAGGTTTGGAGCAGATTGATGGGGCGTAAAGGAATCAAAAAATATAACATCACCTGGTTGTGTTAGAATTGGGATAAATTCCATATCTATCATATCGTCTTTAGTAAGTGGTTTCCAAGAGGTGTGAAGACCATTGACATGTCTGCCCCCACATATTTCTAGACAACCATTCTCTAGAGTTGACTCATCAATGCTCACAAACGCACTTATAAAAAAGTTTGCATAAGCATCCCAACCTGCTTGGCTATCTTGATGTGGTTTAAAACCAGTGCCACCCGGCATTTTAAAGTTTATTTTTTCTTTAAATAAAATTGCATCTTCTTCCATAAGTTGGCTGATGGGGTTTCTTAAGCAATCAGATAAAATTTTAAAACCATAGTGGAATGTTCTAATATTTTCTATTCTACTGACGATTTTCTTTTTTTCTTTATCATGATTTTGCTCATAATAAACCCAATGTTTACCCGATTCTTCTGGTAATGCTAGCAATTCGTTAGTCCACTTATCTATAGTCTTCATCTGAGGCTTTGGGAGGCCAGACCGTATAATAAGATAGCCAGTTTTTTTAAAGCTCATGATTTGATCATCAGATAGGGTAATTTGAGGCAACATATCGACAAAATCCATTTATTTTTTTTTGAGTTTACGTATTAAGTTATTTAGATTCAATACTAAGACGTTAACTTATTTTGATTTATTGTATTAGTGGATTAAAAAGGTGCTATATTTTATACATAGCCCTTTTCTAGATTAGCTTTATTTTATCATTAGTTTTGTTAATTATTTAGATTAATATTTAAGTTTTTTTAACTAATAATTATATTTATTTCCAAGATAAATATGGGAAAAACTTGTTTTTTTGAGGAGTGTTTATGAGTCATAATACTTGGTTGCACCGTATAAGTAGAGTTGTCATTGTTAAACCTTTAATGGCGACAAGAATAACACCAAATCAATTGACTTTTATGAGATTAATTACTGGTGCCATTGCTGCGTATTTAGTTGCTCTGGGGGGGTCGTTTTTTTTAGACTTTGGTGGTCTTCTGTTTTTAATTTCTATGTTTCTTGATCGAGCTGATGGTGATTTGGCCCGAATGTCAGGGAAAACAAGTTCTTTCGGACACTCATTTGATTTGTATTCAGATTCTTTTTGTAACACCATATTATTTGTTGGTCTAGGAATAGGTTTGCGCTTAGGAGAGTATGGAGACACCGCTATAATTATGGGTTCTTTGGCCGGCCTATCCGTTGGCGGAATTCTGATATTAGTGATAAAACTTGAAACGAAACTTGGTGCTCGTGCTGGGGAGTTAGGGAATTTTTATGGTTTTGATCCTGATGATGTAATGATCGTTATCCCGATTCTAATCTGGAATGATTTTAGTGAAGAATTATTATTAGCAGCTTCTATTGGAGCTCCCCTATTCTTAATATTTTTTTATTTTCTGTATAAATTTAAAATGATAAATTAGCTTTTAGAATTTCCATTTTAATTGACAGAATTGAATCACTTAAGCCGAGTTAATTCATATAGTGTCCATACTCCATATATAGTTGCTCCAAAGCCAGCTGAGATGAAAAATGGTTCAAGCCAGCCTAACCAAGCGATTGGGGCCATTAAATAAATTCCATCTTCCAATTCGAACCCAAGTATCATTGGATAACCAATACTTTCACCCTTAGCGGGATCTACTTGATCATTTTTTTCATCAATCTTTAAGTTTAAAAATACACATGCTACAGCGGTAAAGCAGCCTGTTAACCCAATGATAATAGACCAGTTTCCGAGAAACCCACCTTGAAATCCAATGCCAAGGCAGATAAATAAAGTCCCATAGCTTATTCCGCCGGCAATATAATCCAAATAATATCCAATTTTTGATTTCATTTCTTTTTGGCGGGCCAATTCACCATCCAAATGATCAAGAAATCTTGCAAATATAAATAGTAACACCCCACAATTAGAATAAGAACTCTTGCCTACAGTGAGTAAAATAGATCCGCATATTGCTAATAATAAGCTAAAATATGTAATTTGATTTGGTGTTATAGGGCTTCTTACTAATTGCTTAACAATAATACGGGCAAGAATTTGATCCCAAGGCAGCTGGTGATTTGGCATTTAATTTTAAGCTCCAAAACTTTTTTAGAATTAACGCAGACTTGTTTAGTTTAAGAATAACAAAATAGCATTAAAAAACTAATTTTCTTTTTCTAAAGGTGCTTTTCGTAAAGCTCTTCTGGTGCTATAAAATTCGCACAATAATGTTTTAAACATAGTTACTTTGGCGGGATTGTGTCTAAGTCTTCTAGCCCTAAATCGCGAATATTTTTTTTAATGTGGGCTAGTGTTGTTCATCGATTCTCTTGGCTTATTATATCCTGTTTAGTCATTGCAACTATTTTAACTGGGGTATTTGTTGCAAATAATATTGTGATTAATACCTCAACAAAGGATATGCTTTCAAGCGAATTATCATTCAGAAAATTAGATCGTGAAATGGATGTCGCATTTCCAGATTCAATGAATAATTTGTTGATTGTTGTAGATGCGCAAACGCCCGATATTGTTGATTATGCGGGAGATATTTTAGCAGATGCATTGCGGCAGAGGCCAGATTTATATGGCCAGGTTTATTATTTGCCGGGAGATCCATTTTTTCGGCGAAATGGGCTACTTTATACTGATTTAGATTCTTTATATGAGTTAAGTGATCAGTTAGCAGAGACTCAGCCTTTTTTGGGTTCCTTAAGCAAAGATTTAAGTTTGCGTGGATTATTTGGAATACTTAGCAGAGTTATAGATTTCAAAAATGACTCAAAGTCAGATGGATTAATCTCGCTAGATTTTTTTTTGAGCAAGGCTGCCCAAGTTGCCGAATCACAAATCGATGGCAATTTTTCTCAATTTTCATGGCAGAATTTGATCAACAGTAAAAGTAAGTTGGATGAAGGTGGGCGCCGTTTTATTTTGTTGAAGCCACCGCTTAATTATAAATCCTTGAGCCCAGCTTCAGAAGTTATAGATTCTATTAAAATATTATCTCAACGCTTGTCCCTTACACCAAATTTTGGAATTACAATCAGGCTAAGTGGTTCTGCTATTATAGAAGAGGAGGAGTTAAAAAGCGTTGAGCAAGGTATGGGTGCTGCAGTATTGGCCTCACTTTTATTAGTTTTTTTGCTTCTTATTATCGGGCTAAAGCATTTTCAATTAATTCTTGCGACAATAGCTTCCCTGTTAATCGGGTTAGTGCTTACAACTGGGTTTGCAACTGCTGTCTTAGGTTCTTTTAATTTAATTTCTATAGCATTTGCAGTGTTATTTATTGGGTTGAGTGTAGATTTTAGCATCCATTATAGTCTCAGGTTTCTTGAGGTTTTAGGACTAGGTTATGATTATAAGAAAGCTATAGTAAAATCTGGAGGTGATATCGGTAGGGCAATTACATTAACAGCAGTTTGCGCTGCTATATCTTTCTATTCTTTTTTACCTACAGACTACCGAGGGCTTGCTGAATTAGGTTTGATAGCTGGAACGGGGATGTTGATTGCTTTAGTTATAACATTAACCGTATTACCAGTGTTATTAACATTATTTCCCAAAATTGATGTAAGTAATCAAAAAGTTACTGGGTTATTTTTTCCTTTTAAAGAGATGTCTTTTAAGTTCGCAAAAACAACATGTGTAATATTTTTCTTTGTTGGGGTATTTGCTGTTTTCACAATTCCAAGAGTTAATTTTGATTTTGATCCGCTAAATCTCAAGAATCAGTCTGGAAAAGCAATGGCAACTTTAGTGGAGTTAATGCAGGACCGCCGAATTACTCCGTATTCTATTGAGGTCTTAGCTTCGGATATAAAGCAAGGCCAAGCTATCTCAGAAACTCTTTCTAAGCTTAAGGTTGTAAACAAGGTTGAAACTATCTTCAATTATATTCCAAAGGATCAAGATGAAAAGCTTGAAGTGATTAGTTCAATAGAATTATTTTTATCGCCTTCTTTAGCAGAAAGGACAGTCCCTCAGAACCTATCTCAATTTGAGCTTGAGTCTGTCTATGATGAATTTGAGACTTCTTTATCTAAGATAGACTTAAATTGGGATGATAAGAATGAAAAAGCAAGTGCAGATCGCCTGCGTTTAGCCCTAAAAAAAATCATGAAGAAAGGAGGGGGCGAGTTAAAAGAATTTGAGTATCGTATGCTAGCTTCTTTACCTAAGCAATTAGAGTATTTAATGGGGTCTTTGAAAGCCTCTCGGATAACCCTAGAGCATTTGCCACCCCAATTAAAGAGACGAAATCTGACGGTTGACGGTCGTGTTAAGGTTGAGATATTTCCAAGTGATGACTTAAGGGATCCAAAAGCTCTAAGGACATTTGTTGATTCAGTGAGAAAAATAATTCCAAATGCTATTGGGACACCTGTGATAATAGTTGAAGCAGGGAAGGCAGTAATGAGAGCATTTTTTCAGGCAGGTATAATCTCAATTTTATTGATTTCGTTATTATTGATGTTTTTCTTATCTAGAATTCGAGATGTTATTATAGTTTTTCTACCTATTGTGGCGGCTTCAATTTTGACACTAGCTACTACTGTTTTATTGGAATTATCGTTTAATTTTGCAAACGTGATCGTATTGCCTCTATTATTTGGGCTAGGAGTGGCAGGCTCTCTGCATTTGGTAATCAGAAATCAAAAGGGTAATAAGGTTAACGTTCTTTCCACACTGACCCCACGGGCAGTTCTTTTCAGTGCATTGACGACAATTTTTTCGTTTGGGACAATTTCTTTTTCAAATCACCCAGGGACAGCAAGCATGGGTATTTTATTAACAATAAGTATTTTTCTTACGCTATTATGTACCTTGGTTTTCTTGCCCGCTATTTTAGTAATGGTTGCCCCAAGGGAAAAGTAAATAAGTCATTATTACTTATTCGTAGATTTTAATTTTTTCTTAGAAGAACAGACTTAATTATTATTTTTTAAATGGTACTTAGATAAATTTAAGAAAGTTGAGTTTAGGGTAGACAAGCTAATATGATTTAACACCTTTGTGGTAATGGTTTTAATTTTTTCTAACAGAAGGGATAATGGTTGTCCTTCAATTATTTAAAGTGCTTATTTTTGGCGGCAGGTATTGGTATTTTAGCTTTAGCTATCAATGACATTAATTTGGAATTAGTACTGACACAGGTCAAGCAGATTGGATGGAATGGTCTTGTAGTCGTGTTAGGTATCTATTGCTTGGCTTTCATTCTTGATTCCATAACTTGGACAATGGCTATTACCTCACTCCCCGTTAATGTGATATGGGTTTTGCGTACCTTAATTATTCGGTTAGTTGGGGAAGCTTTTAATAATACAATTCCTGCTGGTGGAGTTGGTGGTGAGCCAGTGAAAGCAATATTGTTAAATACACACTATGGAATTGAATTTGGCCAAGGCGCAGCCTCGTTAGTTTTAGCAAAGACTATTAATATGATAAGCCTTTGTATTTTCTTAGTTTTTGGTTTTATTATCATGTTTTTATCTAACAAACTTTCTTTAGAGGCTAAACAGATTTCTTTTATTGGGTTGATGGTCGTTTTAATTTCAACGGGTTTATTATTTTTGGTTCAGAAAATTGAGTTCTGGTCTTTAAGCAGCAACTATCTTTCTAAATTCAAAGTTTTCCATTCATTAGATAATATAATAAATTATTTAAAAGTCTTTGATGGGGTAATAAAAGCTTTTTACCATAATTTTTTATTAAGATTTGGAGGAGCTATATTTTTAGCCCTATGGAATTGGCTTCTTGGCGTCCTTGAGGTTTTTTATGCCATGCACTTTCTGGGGTTTCCTATAACTTTATCTGAAGCTTATATTATTGAAGCTGTTACACAAATGGTCAGAATGGGAACGTTTTTTATCCCAATGAGTTTGGGTGCCCAAGAGGGAACCTTTGTTATTGTGGTTCAAATTATAACTGGTTCAGGAGTGGCGGGGTTAGCTTTAGGGATTATTCGGCGCATTAGAGAGCTAATTTGGATTTTGTTAGGCTTTGTTTTTGGGCTTTGTTTTTGGTTCGTTAAGAAAAATAGATAATCAGATTTAATCATAATGGCTAGTTATGGCGATAGTAATTCATCAGTTTTCAATTTTAAGGCTTCAGTTAACCCGATTATTCCTTTAGTCTTTAGAAGTCTTCTATACTCTGAGCGTTTTTTTGCAATTTCGCTGATACCTGAATGAACTAAAATATCAATTACCCCAATTTTTCCTTTTATTTCTTTAAGAACGTAAACTAGTTGAATCGCCTTATCTTTAGGCCGAACGATCTCAGTCCTGATGAGGGTTGTTTTTTGTGGCCCCAGAAATTCTTTAGTAATTATGAACTTCTCTCCAGAAAAGTTGGAAAATTGAGCTACATAAGTAGCAACGGTTAACCTAGAAAATTCATTAAAGAGTATTTTTTTTTCATCTTTGCTTGCTAACCTCCAGAAATGGCCAGAGGCTATTTCAGTCATTTTTTTTAGGTGAAAGGTTGAATGGACAATAGGCTTTAGATTTAAATAACGATTTTTTGTAGGAACTTTCTTTGAGTTAATCATTGAATTCAAAAGTGCGGCATGAAAAGTTTTAATGAGAATTTTTGGATTTGTTGTTATTGTTTCAGAGAAAGTTGATTTAGATTGTAAAATGAAAGAGAGGGTAACACTCATTAAAAACAAGTGAGTTAAATTTAACCAAGTTTTCTTTTGTTTATATGCTTTCATAAGTAGTCTTTAAAGTTGTGGATCAGTCTGGTATAAGATTTTGCGCTTTAGTATTTAAGAGTTTTGTCAATCCTTCGAATCCAGATTTTTTTAGGATTTGGCGATATTCAGACTTGCGAACTTTTAATTCACTGATTCCTTTGTCTACAATAACATCTATAATGCGCCACCCCCCTTCAAAATCATGCGTTACGTACAAGAGCTCAATTCGTGATTTATCAGCTTTGACAAGATTGGTGATAACAAGTTTAGTGTTTGAGGGGCCTTCAATAGTCTTTATATATTCAAAGTATTCGCCATTATAACTGTCAAATAGTGTTGCCAAAATGGAGGCGCTCATTCGTCTGAAAGCGGCTTTTAATTGTTGCCTGCTCTCTGGATTCGCTATTTTCCATCTATTTCCAGTCACAATTTTTGTCATTAGTGGGAGATGAAAGGCAGAATCAATAGCTGGAGCAAGTAATTGATAACGCTTTTTAGGAGCAGTTGTGTTAGCCATTTTCATTGCAGAGGTCAATAGATTTTGAAATTTTGATACTACTAACTCTGGCGAAGGGGCAGCCCCATACAAAGCGTTAGATGATATTAAAAATACTATAGATAAAGCGCAAAACGGTGCTTTTCTTTTACTCATGCCGACAGAAAGGGTTTTATAAAAGTTGGTAAAAAAGATTACTTTTTTCAATTTTTTCCCATCTCAAGAAGATCAAAGTGTTTGTAAAAATATGGTTAATATTTTTTTATCTAAGGTAACAATTTTGCAACAGTGTATCAAAAATAATGGTTAACGCTTGCAGGGTTATTAAACATCGCTTAATACTTAGCTAGTATGACTCAATTGTGTAACATTTTGTTTTATTTTAATATACTTTATTTTGCATAAAAACCATAGGATGAAAATTTGGGAAATTTAAATGTTAGGATTGTGTCGTTAAGTTTATTATTTCTCTTTGTGTTAATCTTCTCCTCTATAGATAAGGTTTGGGCTAATGAAAGGGTTGTCTTTCATGATACAAATAATTCTACGCAGATTGCGGACGCCTTAGAAGAAGATATTAATGACCCATTTGAGGTTGTTAACAGGTTTATTTTTGAGTTTAATGAGTTTATTCAAGCGTTATTGCTTCGGCCAGTAGCGGCATTGTATAACGAGAACCTTCCGCTGGTATTTCGTTCAGGAGTAAGTAATTTTCTCAATAATTTATCGGCGCCAATAACTGTAGCAAATCAAATCCTTCAAGGAGATCCAAATTCAGCGATGCGTTCGGTTGGACGATTTTTAGTTAACTCAACAGTAGGAATTGGTGGCATTATGGATGTTGCTATTGATTATGGTGCGCCAAATCGTTCTGAAGATTTTGGGCAGACTCTGGGACGATGGGGGCTTGGTGAGGGATTTTATTTGGTTTTGCCTATTTTTGGACCGTCAAACCCTCGAGATGCAGTAGGAAAATTCTTAATTGATTCTTATTTTGATCCTGTGGGAAATTGGATTTCTAATACTGATCAAACCAGATTGTACTGGTCGCGAAAAGCTGTTGATGGGGTTTCAGAATACTCAGGTGTCGTAGATGAATTAGATCAAGTGCGCAAAACATCAGTTGACTATTATGCTGTCATTAGAAGTTTGTATCGCCAGAAGCGCAAGTCAGAGATAAGCAATGGTGATTTGATTGATTTTCCAGTAATACCGGATTTTGGTCATAAACTTGATTCTATTGATGTATCAGCTGGACAATAAAGTGTGACTAATAGATTTTAATGTAGATTAAAGTATATAGTTGATAATGATTTTTAGCTATTATTGATTTAGGTTGGAACTTTTCTTCATTACGTTTAATTAAAATGAATTTATTTTTTAAATACTAGATCTTGACGGTTTTTTTGTTTTTTGATATAGTTTTACCCATGTCAGTGCTTAAGATTTGGGCTGGCATACTGGGTGCAATTTTTGTTTTCAGAATTTTTATTGCCCTTTAAAAGGGGATAGAAGAATGGTCTTGGGGTCGTAGAGTAATTAAAATAATAAATATTGTTATTTTGGTGTAAGGCTTTAAGCGAGTTTCCTATGTTTTGTAGGTCTAGTATATTTATTGGGACCGTTGAGGGTTGGTTATTATATCGACAGCTTAAGAAAGGAATGTAAATATGTCGCAATCTCTTATATTTCCATCTATTGTATCAGAAGAAGGTATTCGCCAATATTTTAGGCAAGTGTGGAAGTTTCCAATCCTTGATAGAGAACAAGAGCAGATGTTAGCTATTCAGTTGCGTGAAAATGGTGATACTGAAGCTGCCCATACTTTAGTGACGTCGCATCTCAGATTAGTAGTAAAGATTGCAATGAGATATAAAGGATATGGTTTGCCTGTTTCTGATTTGGTGTCTGAGGGTAATATTGGATTGATGCGAGCTGTTAAAAAATTTGATCCAGATAAAGGGTTTCGATTATCAACGTATGCAATGTGGTGGATTAAGGCCTCGATTACGGAGTTTGTTTTAAAATCATGGTCTTTGGTTAGAATGGGGACTGTTGCATCTCAGAAAAAATTATTTTTCAGTTTAAGAAATTTAAAAGCACGCTTGAATATTCTTGATGCAGGTGAGTTATCTGAGAGCCAAGCTGGTGAACTGGCCCATAAATTAAATGCGACACAAGAGCAGGTTAGTTATATGAATATGCGTCTTGCGGTTCGTGATTTATCTTTAAACGCTCCTATGTCTGGTGAAGATGACGGTGCTGAATTTCAAGATGCTCTCGCTGACAATAGTCCTTCACAAGAAAAGATAATGGCAGAACAAGAGGAGCAGAGTAAAAATAGCGAAATTATAGCTGGTGCAGTGGCTGAGTTGCCGGAAAGAGAAAGATATATTTTCATGAAAAGACGATTGACGGAGAATGCGCCAACCCTGGAGGAACTTGGAGTTCATTTTGGAGTTAGTCGTGAGAGAGTCCGTCAATTGGAAGTGCGGGCTTTTAAGAGGGTACAAGATAAAGTTATGAGTGATGCAAAAAATTTGGGAACAATACCACAATTTTCAGACTATTAAATTAAATGATAAAGAATTACAGAGTACCCTAAATTTTTTTAATGATATCTTTTGTTAATTATACCATATTTTTGCGTTTTGGCGTTCAAAATGATTAAATTTTTGTTGTTGGTTTTAAGCTTAGACGTGAATAATTTTCAGGTAATTGAGTAATTTTTATGAAATATGCTAAATTGTTTATAAACTCTGGTACTCTCTAGGTTTTGTTGATAGCCTAGCTTTATAGAATAAAGTTATCTAAATTATAGGAATAGTGATAATGCCACTGAGAGTCAAGTTTTGGGGGGTCAGAGGTAGTATAGCTTGTGCCACTCCTGATCACATAAAATATGGAGGAAATACAAGCTGCATTGAAATCCAGGCTGGTGAAAATCGTTTTATTATGGATGCAGGTACAGGTATTCGAAGTTTCAGTAAGGTTTTCTATGATAACGATATAAAACGATCCTACCTTTTATTAACGCACACACATTGGGATCACATTAATGGCTTTCCTTTTTTTTCTCCTTTGTATGATCCATCTCGAGCTATGACAGTAATGGCCGGGCATTTAAAAAAAGCAGGTGGAATTAGAAAGGTTTTATCTGATCAAATGAAGAGTCCTTTTTTCCCAATTCCACTTGAGGCAATGAAAGGACAGTTATCTTTTCAAGATTTTGATGCTGGTGAAAATATAAGCTTATTTGACGATTTGGTTATAAGAACTGCGCCACTAAATCATCCACAAGGAGCAACGGGGTATCGGATAGATTATGATGGGAAATCAGTCGTTTATATTACGGATACCGAGCATATTCCTGGGAGTCCAGACCAAAATATTTTAAAGCTCATTGAAGGGAGTGACGTAGTAATATATGACAGCACCTATACTGAAGAAGAGTTTCCAGATAGAATTGGGTGGGGACACTCTACGTGGAATGAGGGTGTGCGCCTTTGTAAGGCTGCTAACGCAAAACAATTAGCTATTTTTCATCATGAACCAGAACATACAGATGATATTATGGATTTGATTGCCAAAGAATCAAAAGCTGAGTGGGATCAATCATTCGTATGTCGGGAAGGAATGGAATTAGTGCTATAACAGTTGATTCAATAATAATAGGTAATTGGCCTATTTTATTTTAACAACCCTTAATAATAAAAAATGGTCTTGACCGAACTATGTAACAGAGTTGTATTGTAGTGAAATAATTTGGATGATGCTATTTTAAGTATGGGCGGACTGGTAACTACTTATATACTTATTGTAGCTCAATAGTTAGGTGGTTTAAATGGGATTTCTTAGGAAAGCATTTAGTTTAGATAGAATTTTGGGCCTGGCTTTATTGACAAGTTTAGTCATGTTGAAATGGGCGGATCCATATCCTGTTGAATTTTTAAGACTTAAGGTTTTTGATTATTATCAGCAACTTAAGCCTCGTGAGATACCTCCTCCTGAGAAAAAGCCAGTTACAATAATAGATATTGATGAAGGCAGTTTAGCTAAGGTTGGACAGTGGCCTTGGTCACGTTCTACGATTGCAAAACTTATCGAAAATACCAAGCAGTTAGGTGCTACTTTAATTGCATTTGATATAGTGTTTGCAGAACCAGACAGAACTGATCCCCAAACTATTATAAAATCAGTTAAGGGGTTAGATGCTGAGACTATAGAGAAGATAAATCGATTACCTGCCAATGATGATATTCTTGGTAAGGCTGTGTCTGAATTTGCAGTTGTTCTAGGTCAAGCGGGTCGTAATCAGAAGGTTGAAGGGCAAACAAGCGGTAAACCTGTTAAAAAAACAGTCTCTGAAATGCGTAAAAAAGGAGCCCTTAACCCAAGACTATTCTTGCCGAGCTTCCCTTATATGACCAGAAACCTTAAGGTTTTGGAGAAGGGAGCTAAAGGAAAATTTGGTGGATTTGGACTTTTTAATGTGATGCCAGATCGGGATGGTATGATTCGTAGGGTTCCAGCATTTTTTGTACATGATTTTTGTGATCAATTAAAAAAGAAACCAAAGAAGAAACGTAAATGCCAGATCATTTATCCAGGAATGGGACCTGAGATGCTTAGAGTTGCTACTTATAAAGACAGCAAAAAGAACAAACCAAGAAAGCGTCTAATGTTAACAGTTGATCAGGCTGGTATTAAACAAGTTTCCATTCGTAAGGGACAAACTATTGAAACTGACTGGCGAGGAAATATTATACCGTATTTTTCTTTATCAGACAAAGCTAAATACGTTCCTGCACATCAGATCTTGGATGGTACGGCAGATCCAAAGCTATTAGCGGGTAAGATGACAATCGTTGGAACTTCGGCCGTAGGGCTTCAAGATATCAAGGCAGTACCAACAGAACCTTTGATGCCGGGTGTGGAGGTGCACGCACAAGTTATTGAGGCAGCTGTTAATAAAACCTATTTGAAGAGACCTGGTTATTATGCTGCGGGAGAGTTAGCATTTATTATTCTTGGTGGAATCATAATGGTCGTATTAGTCCCATGGGTAGGGGCAAAATGGACGGCTGTATTAATGTTAGTAGTTGTAGGTGGAGCTGGGGGGTTCTCTTGGCACATGTTTACAAGCCAGCTTCATCTATTAGATGCAAGCTATCCCGTGGTGACAATTTTTCTTATATACTCTACATTAACATACACCGGCTACGCAAAAGAAGAAGCTAATAGAAAGAAAACAAGAGCAGCATTTTCAAAATATCTTTCTCCAGATATGGTTAGTAGAGTTGCTGAAAACCCTTCTGAACTTAAACTCGGTGGTGAAGAAAGAGATTTAACCCTTTTATTTTGTGATGTGCGTGGGTTTACACCGATATCGGAGTTATTCGATCCTCAGGGCTTGACAGCATTAATTAATAAACTTCTAACCCCACTAACTAACCAAATTATGGCGCATAATGGTACAGTTGATAAGTACATGGGAGATTGCATCATGGCCTTTTGGAATGCTCCACTGGATGATGAAGATCACGCAAGAAATGGATGTTTATCAGCTTTAGCTATGCTCGCCGAAATGGACCCACTGAACGAGACATTAGAGCAAGAGGCTAAAGAAGAAGGTAGGAAACATTTACCTTTGAAAGTAGGTTTAGGCCTAAATTCAGGTCCCTGCGTCGTGGGGAATATGGGGTCTGACCAAAGGTTTGATTATTCAGTCTTAGGCGATACTGTTAACTTAGCGGCTAGACTAGAAGGCCAAAGCAAGGGTTATGGGGTGAGAATTGTTCTAGGTCCTTCTACTGCGGCGCAGGTCACTGATCTCGCAATTTTAGAACTTGATAATATTCAGGTAAAAGGAAAAACAGAAGCAGTTCAAATTTTTGGATTAGTTGGTGATGATGAAATGGTTAAGACTGATTTTTTTCAAGGTTTAAAGTCCCAGCATGACAAGATGCTAGAAGTATATAAAGCTCAAAAGTGGGATGAGTGTCTTGCTGCTGCTAAGGCGTGCCGTGAATATGCAAAAGCTGCCCCCTTTGAAATAGACGGGTTCTATGAATTGTATGAAACGCGCAGTGTAGATTTTAAGGCTAATCCACCGGTTCCTCCAGGTGAAGAGTGGGACGGGATTTTTATTGCGACGACCAAATAATTGCATTTGATCTTATAATTTACTCTTTCTGATAAATTATATTCTATTTTTCGAGTTATTTTGAAGTCATAACCCAAACGCCATCCCAGTTTTTTGGATCTTCTTTTTTGAGATAATCAAGTCGCTCAAGATACGTATTTGATAGCTTGTCCTCTGGATTAGCCTTTAGACATTCATTGAAAGACTTTCTAGCCTTTTCCCAGTCACCAGATTTATAATGTTCTCTTGCTTCATTAAAATGGTTGACTGTATCCATCAAATTTGGAAATGTATCTTTATTATGATAATCAAGAACTTCCCGTACACCAACGGGTTCTGTCTTTCCTTTGACAACAACATCGTCAATATACCGAACTTGATATGTCCCCTTTAATTTTTGATATGTGTAATCACTAATTAGAATTCTTGCTGAATATTGTTTGCATGCACTCTCAAGTCTTGCGGCTAGATTAACACCATCACCAATCATTGTGTAATCCATGCGTTTTGATGATCCTATATTCCCAGCAACAATTTTATCAGTATTTAAGCCTAGTCCCATATCAACAGGTGGTTTTCCTTCTTTCTCCCGTTCGGTGTTCCAGTCCCAGAGGCGGGAAATCATCTTGATGCCTGCTCGGACGCCTCGGTCTTCATCATCTTCATGGCCGACAGGGATACCAAATGCTGCCATAATGGCATCCCCAATAAACTTGTCTAACATTCCCCCTTCTTCAGTAATTGCATCAACCATGATCTCAAAGTATTCATTTAATAGGAGGACCGTCCCCTGAGCGCCAAGTGTTTCTGTTATTGTAGTGAAGCCTCGGACGTCTGAAAATAAAACAGTAGCAGTCGTATCTGTGCCACCCATTAAATCAGCCCCTTTACCCATCATTTGTTCAGCTATGCCTGGATCCATATAACGAGACATAGTTGATTTCATTCGCTTTTCATCAGAGATATCCTCTATCATTATCATTGTCCCGAGGTGTGATGAGCCGCCTTCAGTACGTCCTTCCGTATCTTCATTCTGAAGAGGCAGAAAACTAATATTAGCAGTGACAGTTTCTAAATTATCATCTGCTTCACTCCCCACTTCCATTTCTGCATCAGGAAGATAGTCATCCTCTTTGCTCTCTTCGGTAGCTTTTATCTTGTCTAAAAACCAAGAACGACCATTTGTAAAAAATTCTTCACTCGTTTTCCCTAGAATATCACCTTGTCTTATTTTAAGAATTTTTA
>Ga0114999_10003825_pt1 | contig 18587 bp, 24 predicted proteins | sample ArcticOcean_MG_C_3_FD_89820 | JGI IMG/M metagenome (GOLD analysis project Ga0114999, IMG submission 89820) | Marine microbial communities from western Arctic Ocean - ArcticOcean_MG_CB8_126 | ecosystem: Environmental > Aquatic > Marine > Oceanic | place: Arctic Ocean: Canada Basin | collected...
ATATCCAGCTTGTAAAGTTCCAACAAATGCTGCAGCCTTCACTCTTTCATTTAAGTCTTCTTGTGATTCTACATTTGAAACATTTACTTCACATAAATTACAAAATTGATATGGACGTAATGCAATTTCACAACAAGGGTTTGTTCCCCAATCTTTATCATTGTTAAAGTAAATACCCGGTTCACCTGAACCAGATAATTCAATACGTTTCCATAAATCCATAAAAAACTTCTTTGTTATCTTATGTCTCATTAACACGGCAGAATTGTTAGATCTTCCTCTCTGAGGATTTGTTTCCCACCAGTTTCCAGTTTTACATGAAATCATTTCTTCATCATATGCTGAGAATAAACTAATCAATGCAGCTCTTCTTATGCCACCTGCTAATACAGCATCAGCAATGTGACATACAATGTCATGAGCTTCTAATGTAGATAATACATCACCATTTTCTTTACTACTTAAGAGACCTTCAATCTTTACTAGACATTCTTTAAGTGGTTGAGGTCCAGGAGCTTTACCACCTGACGTTACTAGTCTAGCACCCTTAGGTCTAATGTCTGAGAAATCAAATTCAATTTGAGATGATCTACCATTAAGGTATGATTTAATAAGAACCTTTACTGAGTCAGCCCATCCTTCTATTGAGTCACTAATTAGAAATCTTTTTGTTCTTTTTGTATAAGGTTTATTAATTGATGGCAATTGTATAACATGATGTTTTTGTACAGAATAACCTACCCCGGTTCCTCCTAGCAATAGAAACATACATTCTGAAAATGAGTCAACTGAATCAATTGGCATGTATGCACAGTTATAAATTCTATTAGGGGAAATCTCAATTGGCTTACCACCAAATTGCATAGATCTCATTGAGGGAAGAATCTTTTTATCATAAACAAATTCATATGCATTCTTAATTTCATCCTTTAATTTAGGATACTTCTTTAAATGCATTGCTGCATTTCTATCTACTAGTTCTTCCCATGTTTCTCTTCTACTTAATTCAGGTATATATCTTGCATATTTCATGTGGACAGTTATGTCACTGAGAATTTTATTATTTAGTTTCATATAGTTATAGTTATTGTTATAGAGTTAATAGGAATAAAAACAAGATAGTAAAAGATAATCTTATTTAAAAGAGAAATACAGTAAATTTGTAAAAATAATTTTTCATGTAATTTTTACTTTATTTTATGGTAAATATTTAGTATATTATATATGTATATTAGAGAGTCCACAAAAGTAATTAAAAAAATAGATAATTATGTTAGTTAAAAAAAATAAATTAAATAATGTTGTAAGAGCCTTTGGTCAATCAGGAGCAATAAGTACTGTTACATATCTTCAAAAATTTAGATCCTTTTCTGTGTATAATACTGCGGGAAGTTGTACAGTAACAGTTGGTGGTAATGTTGTGACTATTCCTGTAGGTGTAACTATAACTTGGGATGCCCCTACTGAAGAAAGTGTTATTAATAGATATGATTCAGGAACGTTTGAGGTTAACGCAGGTGATGCTATTGTTGCGGCAACATATTAATGATGTCTACTACTAAACAAGAAATAGCCCTTATGAAAAAAGATATAGAGACTCTCAGTAGTGAGGTTAAGGAGATTAACGCTAAGATTGATAACTTAACTATTAAATTATTAGATCCGGATGATGGGGTTGTATCTAGAGTAAATAAAAATACATCATTTAGGAAATCTTATGATAGAGATATGCCTGCTTATAATACTATTATTGACGAGTTTAGAGAATTACAACGGTGGAAGAGTGTAGTAACAAAAGCTTTATGGGGATTATATACAGCAGCAACAGCATGGATTATTAAAATTTTATTTTGGTAATATGCCTAAAGAATTAAATGAAAATAGTGGATTCAGAATAAGTATCAAAACACTTATAGGTATTGGTGTTGCTATGGCAACAGTTATTGGTATGTGGTTTATGCTACAAGCTGATATACAAGAAGCAAAAGAATTACCTGAGCCACCTCCACCACCAATTACTAGAATAGAATTTGATATGAAAGATGAATTAATACGTCAAACTATTATGAATACACTGGATGACGTTAAGGAAATTAAAGAAGACTTAAAACGTATGGAAGATAAAATAGATCAATTAAGATGAAAGATCCAACTTGGAAAATATTTGGAAGTTATTTATTGATATTATTTTTAATACTATTAATGTCTGGAAATGCTCTTGGACAAACAAAATTCTGTAAACAGGATGTTTGTGTTGTAGAATTTAATGCTTATTGGAATAAAGATAATAGTATTCCCTGGTTAGATAGTTTAGAAAACTGTGGAGTAACAAGAATACTCATAACAGATAAACAAATGCTAGCAGATGTACAAAAGAAATATAGCATACAGAATGTACCTACAATAATAATTTTTAGGGAAGAAGAAGTTGAAAGATATCAAGCTTGTTTAAGATTTAAAATAGGAGTTAAACGAGAAGATGTACAAGAATTAATAGATGATCTCTTAATAAAATGAAGAAATTATTATTTATATTATTAGTAGCGCTTGGTTTACAAACACAAGCACAAGTAAGTTGGTGTGATTCATTATCATACACAACAGCACCACAAACAACATTAACTGCAATGGGGAATTCTTCATTATCACCTAATATGGTAGATTCTATAACTTGGAGTTGGTCAGCATGTAACTCATCAACATGTTATACAGCTTATGGTAACCCAGGAACATTCGCAAGTATATTAACAACAGATACAGTTAAATTATGTTATGACGCTTACATATATTCTATGGGAGCAACTTATATTTGTACAGAATGTGATTCATTAGTATATGATGGAAATTCTTATTCATGGGTATTACTGAACATGGGTAATCCAACTGGACTTACAGAATTAATAGTTGATAAAATTAATGATGGTAAAATGTATGATTTACTAGGTAGAGAAATATTTGAAGTACCAAAAGGAACTATATATATTAAGAATAGAAAGAAATATATTAGATGAAAAAAACATATATAAATAGTTGTGGAATAGTAGGAAATAAGATTAATAACATTCTTGGATGTTCTGAATCAGGACCTACAACAACTTATGATTGTGAAGATGATGTATGTGTAGTAAATGCATTTGGTACTGGTGCATTTGCTAATTTACAAGCTTGTATAGATAGTGGTTGTCAATTTAATCCAGTATCTGATACTGCTGGACACCTAATATTATGGTTACGAGCACGTGCTGCTGATCTTTTAATTAATGCTACACCACCATTTATAGATAAATGGGATGATAATAGTAGTGGTTCAGCTATTCAATATGATTCAGGAACTGGTTTAGGTACTGCAACTCATCCTTCATGGGATGGAACAGTAGGTGATGAATGGGTTATGTTTGATGGAGGTGATTTTATGGATTCTGCTACAACAATAAATTTAGATACAGATGTTGATAATGGATGGGCTATTGCAATAACAGTAAAGATGGATGATTGGGGTACATCAGCTTCTCCACTTGATAATGTAGTAATTGGTGATGACGGTAGTAATAACGGAATGATTAAATTTCAACAGAATGATAAAGTTTCAATGAAATTATGGAATCCAACATTAGGTACTGCAAGTACTAAAGGACTTATTATTGATACTCCAGCAACTTTACTAAATACTGAAGCTTATGTATTTATTTGGAGCATGGATCCTACTACTAACATTGCATCATTATGGATTGATGGAGTAAAACAAATTAATTATCACAATTTCCCTGTGGGGTATGATTTTCATGAATTAGATGAAGTAGGAGCTAAGAATAGTGGTCAACTTGGTATGACAGGAGGAATAAAAGAATATATGGTATTTACAGGAACATTATCACTTACTGATATAGCTAATTTAAATACATATATGTATAATAAAATATAATTATGGGAGAAGATAAAACAGAATCAAAAAAACAAATAATTCCAGGACTTGATGTTGATGCGTCAGGACAAGTAAAAGGAGAACTTAATAAAGATGAAGTAGGTCAAAGCGCTCAAGCTAATGTAGGTGCAACTGAACAAGGTGGTTATGATGGAGCTACAGATAATGCTAATGAACATGTAGGTGTTTATGAAGAAACTAAAGCAGGTGGACATGCATCCTTGAAAGATGGAGTAAGTGTTGGTGGTGGGGCTATAGCAGGTGACGGAGTAACAGCAGGAGCAAGTGGTGGTGTTAAGGATGGTAAAACTAAGGTTGAAGTATCAAGTGATGTTAGTATAGGAGATCAAATAGGAGCTACAGGAAGTTGTCATGCTACAATGAAGGATGGTGTACTAAGTGTGGGGGTTAAAGGAAAGGTAGCAGCTCTAGTTGGCCTTAAAGGAGATGTGAACCTTAATATAGATACTAAAGCAGTTGATAATGATGGTAAATCATTTGTTGATCATTGTAATGATGCTTGGAAGGATACATTTGGAAAATTATAATAAAAAAAAATAAAGTTATGGGAGTAAATATATTAAGTAAAATATTTAGTAGCGGGGCTACAGAGTTAGTGAAGGGAGTAGGAGATGTTATAGATAACTTACACACTTCTGCAGATGAGAAACTAGCAGCTGAGTTAAAAGTAAAAGAGCTTTTATCTAAGTATGAGGTAGAAATGGAAAAACAAGTAACTGCTAGATGGACAGCTGATATGAATTCTGACTCTTGGTTAGCTAAAAATGTTAGACCAATGACACTTGTATTTTTAGTAGTATGTACAGTGCTAATGATATTTATTGACGCTGGATCTATTAAATTTGTAGTAGATGATGAATGGAAAAGTTTATTACAATTAGTATTAGTAACAGTAATAGGGGCTTACTTTGGTGGTAGGTCTTATGAAAAAGCAAAAAAATAAAAAAAAAATTATGAATTTTATAAACAGTTGGGCAAAAGGAAACAAAAAAAGTACTAAGATTGATATTGAAGTTAGACTTGGTAGAATTACAGTTCTAAAATTAATGTTAGATTTTGGTAATGAGTATGAATTGATGGTATTAAATTTTGGAGTTTGTATCTGTCATGACAGCTAAAAGAAACTATAAAGAAGAATACAAAAAGTTTCAGTCTTCCACTACATCAAAGAAAAATAGAGCTAAAAGAAATAAGGCCCGTAGGGCTGCTCTTAAGGTTGGTAGGGTAAGAAAGGGAGATAATAAAGATGTACATCACTCTAAGGGTATTAACTCTAGTAGAACGGTTGTCTTGTCCCGGTCTAAGAATAGAGGCATTAGAGAAAAATCAAGACTAAAAGGTAGTAAAAGAAAAAAAGCTTAATTGTTTTTATTTTCTGTACTTTTAGCATAAAAAAATAATAAAACAAAAAATACTAATACCAGATTGAATGCTGTCATTTACTCTGGTATTAATTTTGGTGCTAATTTATCTGATACCCAAGTCATAGCTTTTTCTACATCCTTATGGGTTTTAGATTCTGTAGTTATCCATTTTTTAGTTTTGGTGTCTTTTCTATAAATCCTAGTTGTCCATTGCTTTCCTTTTGGTGATAAACTAAACCACCAACCTAGGTCTAATAATTCTTCTAATTCTTTTTCCATGTGTTCTTGTTGTATTTTATAATTAGATCTCTCAATTGTTTTCTAACTATAGAGTTATATATCCATCTATCTAACATTTCATCTATTTCTTTCATATCTATTGTTTTAGTTCTTTAATTACCCCAGAAGGGTGATGTCTTTCCATCAGTCAGTCTTGATTAAGATTGAGAGGTATGAAAGGATAAAATGTTTTTACAAACAAAAACTCCCGGAGAAGTACCTCATTAGATCAGTTATTGACATCTTATCTTCAGACCGGAAGACATCCCGGTACACAAACACTTCTCCTAACAAAGAGGCTGTTGAGACAGCCCTCACAAGTAAATCATATTAAATTTTATCTTTTCCAAAGGTATCATAATCTTGAGCTTCCATATCTGCATCAAAATCAGATCCTTTTTTTACATTAGATTTTTCTAATTTTTCTTGAAGAGCTGCTAATGCTCTCCAAGCTACTTTTGAAAGGTGTAATATTCCATCATCATCTAAGTCATCTGCTTCTAATAGATGTCTCATTAAAGCATCTAAATGATCTGGACTTTTATTTTTATCCCAGTGTAAAGGTTCATCTGGATGATGTTGTTTGTTACCTGATAATGAAACTCTTGATAATTCCATTAATGCATCAGGAAAGTACTTAACTACTCCCGTGTATATAGGAAAATCTTTTCTTGAAAGATTATTTTCTGCTAAATCCTGTAGTACATAAGGTTTATTAAATTCTAATCCATCTGGTACAGACGCAACAAATTTGAATTTATCTGGAGTAACATAATTATAGGGATAATTACGATCACAAAAACCTTCCTTTTTATTTTTTTTCTTCTTGCTCATAATGTAAAGGTATTAGTTCCATCCTCATCTATTTCAATAATTGAGTTCTCTTCTTCAAAAAGATCCTGTTCTACATGTGGCGCAGTATTCTCATTTAATAAATCATTAGATTGTTTAGGAACTCTTTTAGCATCTAAATCATAATCATCTTCATCAATAACAATTGGTGTATCTTGTGGTTTAATTCCCACTGCATTATAGATTTCTGAAGACATGAATGTATGGAATTTACCTTGACTATCCATCCAATTTCTTGGGTGGGTTAACTTTAAAGCATGCGTTACATGATTATAGAATATCCACGCTGTCTCAGAAGAAACACCATACGCATATGATGATTTTTCCATTTCTGCTCTAACACAAGATAATTGTTGTGTATCAAGAATTTTTTCATCTGCAAATAATCTTCCTAATAATTCTGCTTGTTGTTTTTTACTTAAAGAGAAATCTTTCATAGCAATTTTATCTTTCACTAATTCATTAAACTTATGATTAGCCATACCTATTTGAGATACAATGTGTGATGATATATCAGCATTTGCTGTCCCAGTATGTTTTCTACCATATGTTGCTAAATCTCCATGGATTAGTCCGTTATTACATACAAATACATGAGCTCCTATCCCGCATTGGAACCTAGTACTTTTATCATATGAATTTGTCCAAGCAAACATCATCCCCATCTCAGGATCATTAACTGCTGTATCATGGGTTATATAATAAATACCTTGTGCTACTTTAGCATTCATATTTGTTTTATACAATTCTGTTGTTATTGTAAAACCCTGTTTATTTAATAATGTTTCTGTTAAATCTATAACTTCTTTATGTGATACCACTGTATATGTTTTAGCATGTTGTGGTAAAGGAGCTGATTCAAGATAAGATTTAGTTGTTGTTGTTGACTTTTTATGTCCCATATTTTTATGATTTTAATTAAACAAATTTACTTAAATAATTTTAATTGGTTATTAAATGTACCCAGAATATTATTTATTTCTTTTTCTATGGCCTGCATATAATATTTTGTATTAATATCATATTCTTCCCATACTGATTCTTCTTTTATTTTATTGAATATTGTTTGTATCCATTTTCCTGCTTCTAATTGTATCTCTCTTCCATCATTCTTATTTCTTTTAACAAGCTTAACACCATTGTCTGAGATATAATACCTATTAATCTTTTGTAGATTCTCCTGTTTAAACACACCTTCTTCAAGACTATCTGCAACAACTTGCCAACCACTATTAGTTTTAGAACCAATACAGTAGTCTAGTATGTTTTTGTTTGTTTCTAAATAGTCTTCAGGTAGTATATCATTTACAAAGTATTGATAGATTGCTTTAGGTATAACTAATTTGGATTTGTTTTTATGAAGAGCAAGATTCTCAAATTCAAAACGTCCTTTACATTTAGCTTTCCCATCAGTATTTATTGCTATATAATTATTTACATCAGCAAGAATGATTTTCTCATACTGATCATGTTCTAAGTTAAAGTCTGTTAGCGCCTGCCAGCGGGCACAGACTTTAAAATATTCTTCTTTTGCTGATTTAGGAATGATTGTCTCAATACCATCTGTATTTTGTAATAGAGGTATAGCTTCAGGAATTGCTTCCATGATCATTTCATATAACATCATCAATGTAAGCTGCCCATTAATAGTAATACGCATAGTAAACTCCGGGTCATATAGAAAAGAATTCTTATCATTAGATAAACCATATGTACTATTAAGTATAATTTTATATACATAGTTCATAGGATTACTCTTAGGAATCTTCTTTCTTTCATCAAAGAACCATTGATATAGTTCACAAAACTCTCTACTAGGTAGATGTGCGGGAGACCATCCATTCTTAATTGCTAACATAGGGTAGAAGCTGGTTACATCAGAAGACATTATAATGTTCTCATTATCAGACTTATACACTCCAGGAGTTGTGCAGCCGTGTGCACCACCTAAGCCAAAGTGAGTTTTTACCCCATTATATATAATAGAATGTTTAAAGGCGCCCTTTATGTTATTAGGATCAAGTTCCACTGTTTTAAATCTTTCCAACAGATTATTGAATGTTTGGGTTTGAAATTCAACATAAGGAAGAATGATCCGGTCTAACTTAATTACCTTTCTAAACGTTCTCATCTTTTTTAAATCCCTTTTATCCATGTTTAATTCTTTACTTAGATAATAACTAAATAGTTCTTTAGAAATCCTTGGCTCAGATGCACTAAACAAATTAATTTTATATTGATCACTCAGTGTTTTCCTTAATGAAATTAAATCCTTGGACCTATTATAGATTTCTTTAGTTGCGTCTACATCATTAATACAATAACTAATTATAAGATCTAATTGTTTTTGTGTATCTATACTAGTCTCATGATCAATAGGCATATCTAAGATATTATCCCAGTCCATAGTATATTCTATCCATTTAAGACTAGACCGTTTGGCCATATTATCCCAATGATTTAATTTAAATACATCTATTTGACCTATCTTCATCTCCCATTCAGGGAATTTTTGAAATTCTCTATTGTTAGATCTCTTAATTGCATCTTGTGCATATCCATATATTTCTTCAGCAATTGTTTCTCCATCCATCTTCTCATGTTCTCCATTCTTATTGTCTTTTAACAAAGAATGAGTAACTTGAGCATCAAATGCTAATCCATTATAAGATATATGCCATTCTTTATTATCTATATTTTGTTTTAGGAATTTTATAAACTTCTCATAATCATTTTGTAGTTTACAAATAGAAAAGATGTGAGTCTCTTCAGTTTTATAATGTTTAAACACGCCTACAAAACAATTAGATAAAGTTTCATAATCCATTATCCAATGATTCATATTATTTTAGTTTAGAGCCAAAAAAAGGAGCCCGAAAGCTCCTTATATTTGGATTGGTTAAATAGTGATACTAGCCCACTAAGTTCAAATTTGTTGCTTTATCAGAAGGAAGAGGTTTTTTAGATGCTGCTTCTTCTTTAAAGTAAGTTTCAATAGGAAATGAGTCAGCATTAATTGCAAATCCATTTACTAAGTTCTCAATTTCATCTTTTTCAGAAACATAATATTCAGCATGAGTATCCATTAACACTCTCTGCTCCTTGGTATCTTTACCATTAGGTCTTTTCCCTATTCTCATCTTAATTTCATCACCATTATCATCTAATTTTGGAATCATATGATAAGATGATTTAGCTACCTTTGATATAATAGCAAGTATTTTACTACTTGGATCAAAGATGGCCTCTACATAAGGACAATCTTGGTTAATAGGAATCATCTTAAAGGTTTTACTAGGACCCCAATTTGATGTGGTTAACATCATGCTTTTGTTAATGCTCATAAGTTTACTCATATGCTATTTCTTTTTGGTTTAAGCAGCAAAGATATACTTTTTTCTTTAATTATATTCAATTCTTTTATTTTTATTTTTAAGTTCTCTTTTTCTAGATCAGGTTTACTGCATAACTCCCAAACTTTTTCTATATCTTCCAACGGAACATTTAATTCATTTGCATAATCATCATGATAATACTCAGGATATATATAACTTTCTATATATTCAGATATAGGAGCTATATCACCAAAGAAATCTAATATTTGTGTTTTAGTTTTCTTTCTCATTTTTGAATATAATCCTTTAATTACATTCTGTATATCTTTTTTATAATTAACCAGATCAAAAACATATAAATGTAAGTCTTTATCTAACTCTTGATAATCATCAAGATATTTATGATTTAATAATTGAAATTCTTCAAATTTTGCAAAAGCTTTTGTAGATTTCTGTTGATATAAACACATTAACTTTGAGTCTTCAAAAGAATATTGTCCTTCCCATGCCATATATGTATTAATAGGTACATATTTAATACCCTTTTGTATTTCTAATAATGGGTATAAAAAGATTTTACTTTTTTGGAAATAGTCTTTATATATTTTCATTATAAACTCATAGTTTTAGTTAAAAAATCATATGGAAGATCATATCTATTTTCTTTGATATGATAATCTGCCATGTCTAAAATACCCTTTAATCCAAGTCCCCATTTGTTCATTGTGGCCTTTTCTACAGGAAAATTATAGATTTGATTATATTTATCTATCACTATAAAGTTAAAATTAATATTATAATTCTGCACGTTTTTTTCAACATTTTTTATAACAAGGTTAATATAAACTGCTGCTTGCATCCAATAATTATAAAATTCTACTGTCTCAGGGAAATCTGTAATTGTCTTCCCTGTAGTCTTAATATCAATAATTGTTACTGTTTTCTTTTCATGGTCTATTGTATACCTATCTATAAAGCCGTGTAAGCCAAAATTATAATCATTAAGGGTACAACTAAGGAAAGCCTCATTATGCACCTCTATGTTATCCATTTCAAAATCAGTAGTCTCTGTATTAAGGAGAGTATTTATAGACTCATTATTTCTAATAATCACTACACGTTCTAGAGCTCTATCATATATAGTTTGATCTATAACATCTTTATCCTTAGTTTGGGAGAATGTATAGTAGTCTTCACATTCAGTAGTACGTACCTTAGCTACACGTTTATCTTCATCCTTTAATGATTGGTATAATCCCACCTCTTTTAAAGAATCTAAAATTATTTTATCTTCCACTGCAGATAATTCTTCAACATCTGTATAGAGCATAATATTTTTTAATACTCTACGTAATGTATCAGATGGTAATTTAGATGGCATTAATATAAATTCCAGATCAAAGTTTTGAGGTTGTAATAATAATAGGTGTAATAGCTTACCTTCTATAAGATGTTTATCTGTTCTTATTTCTCTATCTTTTAATATGTAATCTTTATAAAATAATTGTGGTGAAAAAACCATTCTATTGAGAGAGGAATAACTAAAGTTAAATTCCCCTTTCTCAACACTCTTTATAAAGTTTTGTTCTAATTGTTTATCTTTTCTCATAATAATAAAATTTAAAATGGTAAATCATTATATGCACCAGCTACTCCATTTACTACAGTATACACAGGTTGATTACCTAATACTATTTCAGATAATGTTGTCTCTTTTGCTATTACCTGTTTCTGATATTTATCAGTTAATTTAACATTAGGACGATCAATTTGAAATGCACAATCTTTTCCAAATCCACTAGATCCTTGTAATACATTTTTAAATACAAGATCTAATATTGATTCTACAGAATCTGTTGTTAATGCATCATCTTCTGCTAGCATTGTTATTAACTGTGTATATCTACTAGTATGTCCACTATTCCAACCACCAACCATATATTTTTCAAAATCTTGTCTTAATGTTTTAAAACCAACTTGATTCCAAGTTTTGATATGTTTAAGGTTTTCTAAGTAATGAAAGAATAATAAACCCAAATATGTTTTGCTTTTTTGGATATTACAATTGGCCATCATAGTCATACCCATAACTATATCATCATTATTTACACTTTGTAACATTTGAACTATTTTATCATATTCTTCAACATTAATAGTAATAGAATCTTCTGAGGCAGCTTCATTTACATATGTATCCAAGACTCTTTTACTTGAATCATTACATAAATATTCATAATTTTCTATATGTTCTTCTTTAACATAGTTTAGATGATTAGTTTCAAGCTTATCTAATTCTTCTTCAAAATCTGCTATCTGTGTACCTTGAATATGATCTGCATTATAATAAGAATTACATAAATCAAAAACTATACAACTATCTTGTAATGTTAGGTCATCAAATATTTTCCATAAATCTTTACGTATTGGTTCATCAAATAAATGTTTGTACTTATCAAATATAACTTTGAAAGATGATACTGATGATAGTGATACACCATAGTGATTACTTATAAAAGTTGTAAAAGTTTTTTCTGATACAATTTCTAAATCAGCTTTAGATTTATCTCTAATGACTTTGATATTATATTTATCTTTTAGACAACTTAATTTATCTCTTGATAATGTAATCTTTGGATGTCTGTATACAGTAGATATAGTAGTCCAATCAACATCATTATTTACAGAAGCAGCTATCTCTTCATTTGTCATTGTATCTATATGATAACCATCTGAAATAAATAATCCTTTTGATATAGTAAAATGATTAGTTGTTAAAGGAAAACTTTGTTTAACATCATCTTCTTCTATACGGTTACTATGAAAATCTATTAGTATTATTTTGTCATTTTGTTTAATCTGTGTTTTCATCTGGTAATTTTATATAGTTATTATCTTTTGTTTTTAATAATTTTCTGTATTCAGGTTTAACCTGTACAGTGAATGTATACATTTCTCTATTATGTATACTTATTTCTTGTCTACATATAGGTTCAAAGTATTTAAATACTTTACTATTTAATTTTCCATCTTTTTCAAAATGTAATATTGCTTCTTCAGCATTCATATGTTTTAAGTTATATATGTCTGCTTGTTCCCACCACCAATTTACATCTTTGTTTCTTGTATAATGATGAGAATAATTATCAATTGCTTGAGCTAATTCCCATAATAATTCAGGTTCTTGATTAAAATCAATAGTTGGTAATATTGATGATGCCATAGTTCTATCTTCTGAAGTTTGCATCATAGCTTTTAAATCACTCACTAATTGAGGGGTAAGAATTTGTTTATTAGCTGAGGACCCTAATACTGTTTCAACATTTATTACATGCATATTTCCTTGATCTATTTTATGAGCAAGGTTTAATGCTAATCCCGTTATAAGATATAAATCATATGGAACTGATTCTGTCTCCTGATTATATGATGGATAATTAACTTTTATTCTATCATCATATAATATAGGATACTTAATTGTTTTTGATAATGCATTAATTGAATTACAATAATAATAATTATTTAATTTAAACATTGAGCAAGTTGTCTTTAAACTTTCACCATGAGTAAAAAATTCAGAATAATTATTATGTGTAATTATACAATCTGCTTGTTCATAATCATTGGTAACAAAAATCTTATGTTCTTTAAGAGCTGTTTTAATTCTATCTGCAGAGACATTACATAAAGGAAGTACAAATGCTTTCTTAACTTTAGTTAGATCATTTGTTGTCTCTTGATCTAATAGATCTTGAATTTTTTCATATATAATTTCTGATTCTGTTCCTAATACTGTTCCTATTTCTTTACACATAGAGTTCATCCATATACCGTAGGATCTCTCATCTTCTATATTGAAATAAGAAACAGCTCCAGGATCTATGTCCTGGAATACTGTTTTCTTAGCCATTTTATTTTACCGTCATTTTAATTATTTCTGGATTCATCATCATCTTATTGTATTTAGCTTTATTCCCATTAAAGATAGTTCTTACAATTAAGTATTTTAAATCATTAGTGAAATGATCTGCTGTACATAACATAATTAATCTATCAGTAATTTTCTGATTTATTGTATTCTCCTGTGAATATACAATAGAGTAGTTAGATAATCTTGTTGCTAGAGTTGACGCAATGTCTGCTCTATAATCATCTCCTTTCCCAACACATGTTGTTAGTTCACCTTTTATATATGCTTCATCTGGATGAGTTAATAATTCTTTTGGATGAACTAATTTATCTAACTTATTGTTAATGAATGTAGTAAACATAGATGCAAATTCATCACCTACACTACCTTCACCAATCATTTGTATAAGAGAAAGATTATCTCCAAAAGATTCAAAGCTAGATATAGCATTAAAGAACGTTGATATAGATCTTGCATTAGTTTCTTGTGTTACTAATTCAGGATGTAATAATAAAAAGTTAATACATCTACTGTCTAAGCCTGTTGATTCTGCCCACTTAGCCCATACATCTACATCAAATTTAAGATTTGCTGTAATATATCTAGTCTTTTGTGCTGAGTCAATACTATTAACCATATAATCACCATTGTCAGGATTAGCAGTTAATATAATATGCCAGTCTGGAGGTAATGTCCAAGAGATATAAGTTTGACGGTCAACTAATTCCATACATGCTTGAATAAATCTTACATCAGCACGATTCCAGTCATCTAATAATAATATACCACCTTGTTTCTTATCAGCAATCCATTCAGGTGCACAGTAAGACATTCTATTCTTACCAGTCATCTTGTATCCATTTTTCAAATAATCAGATACAGCTAACTCATCAACCCATTGACCAACTTTCTTTGTTACTGTTGTCATTTTTGCTAGGTCTTCTCCTCTTTGTGTACTTCTATATTCTAAGTCATCCTGTTCAGGAGTTACATTAACTTGCTTTTCTTTATACATTTGAAATTGTCTTACAGGAAATCCTACTAGATCTCCTAACTCTTCTATTTGTGCTAAGTTTAACTTAACGAAATCCAACTTATGTTTTTTTGCCATTTGCATTACTGCAGATGTCTTACCAATCCCTGACTCACCTACTACTTCTATTGCAACAGGTAATTTATTTTGTTTTTGTAAGAATCTATTATTCTCAATGATATGTCCCACAAAAGAATCTAGTTCTTCAATGTTTAAGTTTACTTCTTGTGCCATAATTTTCTTTTTTTATTTATTTAATTAAGTTGAATTTTTTGTCCAGGTAAGTCTTCATTAATATTACTTACGGAACTATGTACCCATAATGCATTCTTTGGGCAATCTTCTGGAGTATGTGCTTCTCCATCTGTTAAATATATTAGAGCTGTGTATGTTCCTTTCTTTTCATTATAATGATCTACAACTGGTTGAAAGTCAGTACCACCTCTACCTTTTATGTCCCAATCTTTTTTAGGATTGAATACTTCTATACTACCTATCTGTGTATCACATTGAGCTACAGTGATTTGATGACCCGTCTTATGCATATGACATATCTCATTCATAAATTCTTTAAGTTCATCAGTTGATACTGAGCCAGATGTATCTACACCCACAAGAATATGGTTTTTAAATTTAATTTTAATGCCAGGGTTAGCAGCATAACGTTTATTATATTTACGTCTAAGTTTCTTAGTATAACTAATACTAGAATTACCAACAAATCTTCTTAGATATTGTTTCCAAGGAAATGAAGGTGGTTCAATAACTCTTAGTCTCTCTAATATTTCATATAATTCACCAGGTATACTACCACAACTTTTTTGAGTTTGAGTTTCAGTTTCTTTTAACTGATGTTCAATTTGTTTTTGTACTAATTTCTTATCAGCTTCAGATAACTCATCAAATTCTTTCCATGTAGGGTGATCATATTTACTATTACCATCCATTTGAGATAATATATTTCCAACTATTGGACAAGGATTAGGACCTGTTTGATTACATTCAAGTAAATCATAATAGACTTTTGTACCTGCTTTCTTTGGTAAATTTAAATCAGGGAAAGTTTCAAGAAACAATGCGCCTTCAGGTAGAAAATCTCTATCTATATATTGATTAATCTCTAGATCTGCAGCTATATTAAATAACTTATGATCTGCATACATGTCTCTTAACAATAAATGTCCAAAAGATATATGTAACAATTCATGTTTTAATATTCCAATTCTTTGATCTTCAGTTAGTTGCATGTAAAAATCAGGATTAACACTTAATTGTATTCCTATACCATTTTTACTTACACCTGCTGTGGGTAAATCTTTTCTTATCTTTTTATTTAATCCAATTAAAAAGAAGCCATAAAAAGCTTCTTTCAACATGAGGGTCTTTCCAGCCCTGGATAATGCATCTTGTACCATAATTTTTATTTTATTAGTTTAATTTTTATGGGATCTATGTATTCTTGTATGTCCCGAATGAATGGTTTATTCAATATAATGTGTTCAAATTCTTTTGTTAATAGTTCTCTCTCAAGATCTGTAATATTATCCCAATCAATTCTTTCTAGTATTTCATCCCATGGTCTGGGTTTCTCTGGAAGTAATTTAATTTCTACATTAACTCTATTATCAAAATATACACCTTTAACAAGTAATAAGGTTAACAACTTAGAAGGTTTCATATTTTGCCATGATTCTACAGCTACTTCTAGATCTTCAGGGTTGCTTGATTCAATCATTAACTTTACATTCTCATATATTTCTCTGGTGATTTTAATCTTTTCTTTTTTTATTTTCTTCATTTATTTCTATTGTTACTCCAGGTTTTTCTTTATTGTATTCATATGGTTTGAATGATGGTATTATAAATTCACAATTGTCATCTTCAATCCAACCATGTTTAACCATATCATCTTGTACAGTTTGTGCAGGATTTAAGTAATCAAATTTGTGCCGTGTTCCTCTAAAAAATTTAAAGGTTACTGACACAGGTAGTTCATACTTATTAAACTCTTTAAGGAAACTTGCAGTTTTGCTTTTATATATTTTAGCAGTTTCTTTTCTATATTTCATAACAGTTTTACTTGCTATAAAGAATTTTCCAGTCCAGCGTCTACTATTTTTAGAACTTGGTACATTACCAGGGATCCACCATTTCATATTGAATTTTTTATTAATTTAAATAATTTAGGTTCTACTGCAGTGAATCCATATTTAGCAACAGCATCTGATAAATCTTTTTCTGACTTAAGATAGATAGGATTTATGTTATGTGCTTTTTTATACTTAGACATTGCATCATGTCCGGCTTGGTCATTATCTAATAATGTTAGAACTTTCTTATATTTAGATTTAAGATTCTCTATTATATATGGTTTTATCATAGTGTTTTCTGAGTCAGGAGCAATAACTTCTAAACCAAAGTCAAATGATTTAAGGCACATTGCATCCTTAAGTGATGAACATATTACAAGATAATCTTTATCATACTTCAATTGATCAAAGCCTTGGAGATGGGAAGCAATCTTTATGAACTTGTGCTTCTTTTGCATAGGTTGATATATTTTATAACATTTTGTACGTGTTTTATCATAAAAACCATACATCATATTATTTTCTATAACTAACTTATTTACACCTTCATCTGTACTCTTAACCATAGTATAATATTCAAGAGGAAGTACATTATATTCTTTTAATAAAGAACTTCCTATATTATATTGTAACCAGTATTGTTGATCTTGTTCACTGAAACCAACTTCCATTTCAATATGATCTATTTTATATTTAGCTACAGGTTTATACTCATCTTTATTATCTTCCCAAAAGTTTCCAGATAATATGTGTGCATTATAATCTTCTGTAATTCTAAATAAAGCTTCAGAGTAAGTTAGATTAAATAATTCTTGGACTATATCAACTTTACTTCCTTGTTTACCTGTAGAGAAATCTTTATACTTATACTCCATAGATGAGGGATCAAGATAGATAAACATACTTGGAGTTCTTTCTGAAGGATTAAAGACAGATGTAATCTGTAAATCCTGACCTGTTAATTTTTCTGGAAGAGTTAGGTAATGTTGAAATACCCATCCACTTCTTATTTCATTTTGATGACTTATAAAATTCTTTGTACTTATCATAATTTAATTTAGTTACAGGGAGGCCTAGTTCTTATGGCTTCGCAAGTGCATTAGAAAAGTTTAATGTTGTTAGTACCACGTCTGGATTTATGCCTCTTAATCAACAACCTTTGTAACTATAATTAAAATAAGGGAGGACCCTGTGAACTGAGGACATTGTGTCCATATAATTGTTTCCAGACCTGCTTAGTATTAGGACCCTCCTTTATTTATTAAATATTATAATTCAAAATCTGATGAACCTGTAGTTGCTTTCTGAACTTCTTTTGAAGTAACTTGACCATTTGATTCAGCCTTTTTAACTATAGGTTTTACATGTGTAGCATTATCAAAAGTGATTAATCTAGAGTTCTCAGTATTTAATGCTTCCATAGGTACACCATTTCTAGATAACTTAGGAAGATATAAATCATTATTGATATATCCTTCCTTGTTTTCCCATTCACGGCTAGCTAAACAAACATTAAAGAAGTTACTATTAGAGAATAATTTATTACACTCAGTTATAAATACTTCAATTGTATCCGCTTCAATAGAATCTAATTCATCTCTTTTTCCTAATACTTCTCCTAGGAAGATCATACCTTTTAGAATCTCTTGATCTCTATTAATCTCTCTACCACTAGGTAATGTAGTATCTTTATATGGGAATGGTCCCATTCTAACTCTACCAATTTGACCTTCATATCTACCTTCAGATTCATTATCTTTATTTTTAAAGAATCCTTCAAATTC
>Ga0114999_10003827_pt1 | contig 18583 bp, 17 predicted proteins | sample ArcticOcean_MG_C_3_FD_89820 | JGI IMG/M metagenome (GOLD analysis project Ga0114999, IMG submission 89820) | Marine microbial communities from western Arctic Ocean - ArcticOcean_MG_CB8_126 | ecosystem: Environmental > Aquatic > Marine > Oceanic | place: Arctic Ocean: Canada Basin | collected...
TGCTTCAAGTCACTCCAGCTCCCGAATCCTATGGAGATCAGGCCATCTACATCAGGTGCCGTTCCAGTAATAATCTCATGACAGGCCAGTTTAGTGCCGGTCTTCGCCATGACAACCCCCGGGTCACTGGTTGGAAAGTGTTCACAACCTATTCTCCTGAAGGAGCTGCTCTTGCTGTCACTGCTTGGGAAGAAGCAGAGACAGAAAGACTAAGATTACAAGCCGAAGCCAGAGCAGAAGATAGAGCAGAAGAAATAGAAAGAGCGCGACTACAAGCTATAGCGCAAGAACGTAATGATGCACAGCGTGCTGCTTACTTAGAGCAATTTTCGGTTTGGCTTAGTGCCGAAACCGAGGCTCCCAGCTTTACTATTCCAGATAACGCAGTTTGTTTTAAGGGTCCGAATGGGAGTTACCTTTCTCTTGAAGGAGATCTAACTACTGTTAACACTAACAGAAATTCCTGTGGAAAGTGGTCGATCTTTGTTGAAAAAGACGGGGGATTGTACAGCCCTGGACATCAAACCTACTTGACTTGTAGTAACGACTCATTTGTCGCAACATTCGCTAGCAATAATCGGATTGATGGTCAAATTACAGGCAGTGCCACACAGGTTGGGGACGATCAGAGAATCTCAACGGCCGCAGCTCCGTCGACCTATGGAAATGGGAAAATTGGATTGAGGTGCGACAACACCGGACAATTTTTCAGAGCTCAAGGTTCACGACTTCCAGTATACTCAATGCATAATGAGATCGGAGGATGGGAAGTTTTTGAGAAAGAAGACTATCAACCTTGATCTCAAACACTCTATACATCGGGGGTTATAAATAAACCTGATGATTACCGGCCCGGCACGCTTAGCATGCCGGGCCGGTAAAATTACAAAAGTAAAACAAACCGGATCAATACGTGACAGACGCAGAGGTATCAACCTTTGACCGATGCCTTCTGCGTCTGTCAATACCGGCATTAGACAATGCAACACCGTAGTATCTTAACGACCACCTCCGTCCCAAGCAGCCCTCGATGACCTCGCCTTAGCGTGGGACTTCTTCCTCCAATCCCACGGCCAGGCGGAACCGAGCACCACCCTCCCTGGCACCATCAAACCCGCATACAGCTTGCAAGCGCACCCTGACGGCCATACCCGACGCGTTCTTCGGCGATGGCTCGAAAAACAACCAAAGAAGTCGCGCAGAGGGTTTTATCGGCGACTAAAGCACGGGCGACGCGTTACCACCGCTCAGAATCCCCACCACCTTCTTGCCGCGCAGATAGTCCTTTAGCTTTATCGCCGCCGCCAACGACGCGGCCCCCGCCCCTTCGGCGACCAGTTTCGCCTCCGTCGCCAACAAACCGACAGCCACATCGATCTCCGTGTCCGTCACCAGTACAAAACGATCAACCAGATCCCACATCATACGCGTGGTCATCTCGAAAGCCACCCGCGTCGCCAAACCTTCGTGCCGAGTAGTCATCGGCCCCGACACGTCCAGCCGACGCTCTTTCCAGGCCCGATAACAGACGGGCGCACCTTCCGTCTGCACGGCGATAACTTCGACCTGTGGATTAAAATGGCGCGCGACCAACGCGTTACCGCAAGCGCCACTACCTCCGCCGACCGGCACGATCACTGCGTCGACCTCCGGCAACTCGGCAAAAATCTCCAGCCCCATCGTGCCGACGCCAGCGATCAGCAAGGGCTCGTTGGCCGAATGCACGAAGTGATAGCCTTCCTCCTGCACGACTTTTTCGGCCTGTTCACGTGCCTCGTCGAAATCCCGACCGAAGAGCCGCACCTCGGCCCCCAACGCCCGCATCGCCTGTACTTTCGCCGGATTGCTATTGTGCTCGGGCCCGTAGATGACCACCGGCACACCAAACAGCCGACCGGCAAAAGCCAGCGATTGCCCGTGGTTGCCGGTGCTAGCGCTGATCACGCCCCGCTGCCGTTGGGCCGCATCCAGCCGCCCGAGCAGATTGACCCCGCCGCGGACCTTAAAGGCACCCACCGGTTGCAGATTCTCGCACTTGGCGTGATAGGCGAAACCAAGCGACTCGGATAATTTCCAGCAGTGCAGCAAGGGCGTCGGCGGCAGGTGCGCGCCAATAAAATCTGCCGACGCCTGTATGTCCGCGAACGTCGGTAGCTGTTGTTGCTCGCTCATACTAACCTTCCTTATGAGCGAGTAACACGCCCTGTTCCAATGCCTCGACGCGCACAAAACCCGCTTCCTGCAACCACAATCGATACTCGCTTTCAGTATAGGCGCGGCCGCTTTCGTACGCCGAGAGAAAAAATAAAGAAAAAAGCGCCATCTCAGGTGGCTCGACTCGCGAGTCGTCAACCATATCGCCGTAAATCACGACGCACCCCCCAGGCGCAAGTGCCTGATAAACATGCACGAGCGCCCGCTTAGCCATATCCACCGCGAGCACCTGTACAAAGGCTTTGAGTACCGCCATATCAAAAGCGCCCACTGGCGACTCTTCACATAGGTCACATTCAATCACCTGCACCCGCTCGGCCTGCCCCTCGCCGGCGATAAAACGCCGCGTCAGCGCGACGACCTCGGGCAATTCCGCGACGGTGACCGCGATCCCGGGACAGACTTCGAGAATACCCAACGCCACCCCGCCGGACCCACCGCCCACATCGAGTACTTCTGCCCTCTCTGCAATATCGAGTAGCGCTGCCAATTCCCGACCAACGTTTTTAGCGCCGGGGTGCAAGCCACCCAATAGCTCTGCCAATTCACTATCATCACGAGCGGAGAAATCGACCTGCGCCGCCGGACGACCGCTGCGCACACTCTCCGCCGTTTGCAAGGCCGCCGCAAAACAATGCGACCACATAAGATGTTTATCGCCAACAAAACCGCTACGCCCGCGCACCAAGCGTCGATCCGCCTCTTCACCATTGGCAAAACGCCCATCGCACACGCATAGCAAACCCGCCGCCGCCAACGCGTAAAGCAAGGTTTCCAGCTGCTCTTGCTGCACATGCAATAACTTAGCCAACTCGCCGGCGCCGTATGGCCTTTCCCCCAGGGGCGTAAAGAGATCCAGTTGCATGCCCGCCAACAGAGCTGCCGCTGGATAAACTCCTTCGACAATGCGTTCGATGTCCCCCATTATAGCGTTTCGCCACCTGCATTAGCGCCCAAGCCCCGCCGCAGCGCTTCAACGACGATCACCTCGTCCGGACTCACATTACCCATATTGACCTCGGAACCGTAGCGCCGCAGCAACTCGCGGCGCAGCCGGTGAATATCGTGCAACGCCACCCCTTGGATCCACGGCCCCGGCAATTCGAACATCACCCGCTCAATCCCCGCCGCCGCCACCACCTCCTCCACCTCGCGCGCCGTGTCCGGATCATCGCTGATCAGCTCAGCCGCCTCCAATAAGATGATCCGCGCCCCGGCTTCAAGACAGGTCTCCGCATCCACCGCCATAGGCGCTGCGCTTTCTAAACCCTCTTTCTGCCCGACTTCCCCCAGCACTTCGAGGCCAAATTCTCCCACGGCCCTCGCAATGATTTCCCGTTTCCATGCTAAACCGACCGGCGCCAGATTATCCGAGACCTCCACCCAGCGATAACCAGCTTCACACACCGCCGGTAAGTAGTGTCCAGAAAGACCGTTGATCTCGGCGTATTCGAGAAACTGGCCGCCGGGGAAAGGCTCGACACCGCGTTGCTGGTATGCACCGATCTTCTGCCGCAACGAATCATTGGGCAATAGCCGCGATACACCGACGGCGACCTTGGCCAGATCGACATAATCAGCCCCGACAGTCAACAGGTCTTCCTGCGCATGCGGCCCCAAACCCCAATCGATCACCATGGTTAAACCATCGGTGCGCGGTTTTGCCGCACGCGGCAATCCGTCGAGACCAGAAAAAATATGTTCGCTCATGTGTTTTTCTCCAAAATACATTGACGCGCCTCACCGGGTCTCAAGGCCAAGCGCTGCCACGCCGAGGCACCCACAAGACGCCAAGCCAATTGCAATGGCTGATCGCCGCCGTTAAAAAGCAAAAATGCACCCGCTGCACCCACCGGCGGGCGCACCAACGAAAGCACCTGCTCGGACACAGACCCGCCCTCCCACTCAATCAATGGCACCACCGCGCTCTGCAATTCTCGCGTGCCTAACAACAACGGCCCATAACAACCGGTCACCGCCCCATACCCCCAATTGCGGCCGTGGCCCGCCGCCACCGAGCAAATCGCTCCGCCCATATCCGCGTGCTCACGACCACCGCGCAACACCCGCCTGGCCATCGTCAATTTAACCGCCGCCGCAGCGAGCGACCGCCTCGCTGACGCCACCTCACCAGTCAATTGATAAGCCAACGCCAACGCGGCCGTAGACGGCTCGCGCACAGGCTGTACTGAACCGTCATCAGCCCACTGCCCCCAGTAAATCATATCATTGCGCTTGCCGACGCCCGGCTCGCGGCGACGGCGCTCTTCGGGGAAAACCATCGCCCACGGCGCCGGCGATTCCGCCGGCATCTCGGCCAGCACCGCGCGCATCGCATCATCGAACGAGGTATCGTCGAAGGTCCAGCGATAATAAGAGAGCGCGGCGGCGGCGACATCGGCGAAGGGATCGAGCAATTCGCCAAGCAAGGGCTCGACGATACGCGCCGCCGCATCGCGAAAAAGATCATCACCCGACAATAAATAGAGATCCCCAAGCGCGTAAACCGCCCCCGAAGCCAGCAGATTCTCAATACCGGCCAACGGATCTCCGGGCAGGTGATGATTAGCCGCCGCCATCACCTGCTCCTCCCGCGTCTGCAGATCCTCGCGGTGCAAACCCCGACCTGCCAAGTCCCACAGCAACGGCATCGGCCCTTGCACGGCCAACAGCCGCTCGGCGCGCCGCCGACCGTAGCGCAATGCCCAATCGCGATAACGCTGCTCGCCCGTGATACGCCATGCTGCCAAGGCGATGTGCACGAAGCGAAAGTGCTCGGCCAATTCGCGTTCAAAAACAACATCCCCGCCGACGATTTTGCTGCCGATGCGATAGCTCAAAAAAACATCGCGCTGCCAATCGTACCAATCGGGCACGCCCTCTCCCCAATTACCGATATGCTGCGCGGCACCATGCAATAGCGCCGCCGCATCTTTGTCTTCGGGAAAAAGGCCCAGATAGCGCGGCAGGAATAATAAAAAAGGCTCGGTGCCGTGATGCGCCTCGGCCTCGGCCTCATAGCCTAAATACCCCTCGGTCGCGACCCAGTGCTTGAGGTCGGCGACCAGTGAGCGAAAGCGCTCAACGATACGCTCGTCGCCGCTGATTAAATACTGGGGGAAAAAGGCCAACGCGTAATTGGCCTCGTCTTCGCCGCCTTGATGACGATCCGGCCCGTCGCGCTGCATACTCTGCTCGACCCACAGCGACATCTCGCGACGCAGCGCGGCATAATGGGCAAAGGTCTGGGATAATTCGTCTTGTGTCCTCATGGGATTGAATATATCAAAGCCCGGTGATCCGCCCAATGCTTAGAGCCCGGTGAAGTCGATATCCAGAAAGGGGGTATCGGCTTCGATCAATGCGCGGCGGCCGGTCATAAAATCGCACGTTCTAGGAAGCCAATGTAGACTTTCAATATAACCGTTTTGCCAAGGGCTACCGGGGTCAATGTAGAGTGTTTTACAATCAATGTACACCCACTCCCCGACCGCGGCATCGGCCTCGTATGCACCCTCTCGCCACACCAGGCCGATGCCGAAGGTGCACACCGTACCATCCTGGGTAGTTAGTTGACGTAACTCCTTTATCTTGCTAGGTTTGCCTATCACACAGGTCCGAGGAGGTTCAGCCACAATCACCCGTCTTTCGTCTGGCACCCGTAAAATTTCCTGCTACATGCAATCAATCCCGACGCGAAGTATAGCAATAAAGAGATAATCACATTGCCCTATCGCTCCATACTGCATTTCCTACGCCGTTTAGGCTTAGTCGCTCTCGGCCTATTTCTCCTCACTGAAGCCCTCGGCTATATCACCTTCTTCCTCTCCGGAGCAGGTGAAGCCGATCTAAGCCGCCTCGAAGCCCTGCCCGCACCCGCCCGCCAGGACCGCCCGCCAGAAAGCCTGAATCAAGTCGCCGAATGGCCAATCGCCAAAGGCCGTGCCTTCCAACAAGCGCCAATGCTCGACGCTCTAGTCCAGTCCGGCACCCTGCCCCCGGTCGCCGAACGCCTGCCGGAAAACCCGTTGGTCATCGTGCCCGCCCACCAGAACGGCCCCTACGGCGGCACCTGGACCCGCTATGGCACCAGTCCTTCTGATATAGGCATCTTCAGCCACCGCCTGGCTTATGATGGCCTGCTGCGCTGGGGGCCGATGGGCCGCGAGATCCGCCCCAACCTGGCCACGCACTGGGACATCGCCGACGAGGGCCGCAGCTATACTTTTCATCTAAGACGTGGAGTGCGCTGGTCCGACGGGCATCCCTTTACCGCCGACGATATTATCTTCTGGTATGAAGACGTCTTGCAGAATAAGGACCTGACCCCAGTCATTTCCGTCGAGTACAACAAAGGCGGCCAACTGGTGCAGATCGAAAAACTCGACGACTACACCGTGCGCTTTCGCTACGCCGAGCCCTATGGCCTCTTTCTCAAAATGATGGCCTCGAATTTGAGCTACCAGCTCGTCAGTTACCCGGCGCATTATCTCAAGCAATTCCACCCGCGCTATGTACCCGAAGAAGAATTATTGGCCAAGGCTCGCGCTTCGGGCAAGGATTTTTGGTATCAGTATTTCACCGACCGCTACGACTATCGCAACCCCACCTGCCCGCGTATCTGGCCCTGGATCGTCAGCAAACCACCGCCGGCTAGGCCCGCCGAATTTATGCGCAATCCCTACTATTGGAAGGTCGACCCCGAAGGCCAACAACTGCCCTATATCGACCGCATGACTTTTGAGATTTTCGATATCGAGACGATCAATATCAAGGCCATCAACGGCGAGGTCGGCATGCAGGGGCGCCATACCACCTTCCAGAACTACCCGTTGTTTATGGCCAATCAGGAGCGCGGCGGCTACAAGGTTCGCCACTGGCTCGACGGTGGCGACGGCACGATGGCCATCACCTTCAATTTGAACCACAAAGACCCGGTGTTGAAAAAGATCTTTCACGACCGCCGCTTCCGCATCGCGATGTCGCACGCGCTCGACCGCGAAGCCATGCGCGAGGCAGCTTATTTAGGCCAGGGCGAGCCACGCCAAGTCTCGCCGCCGCCGGCCTCGGCCTATTATGTGCCCGAGCACCTCTATGCCTATTTAACACACGACCCGGCACTGGCCAACCGCCTATTAGACGAAGTCGGCCTTAGTGCCCGCGATGAGGACGGCCATCGGCTGCGCCCCGACGGACAGCCGCTATTCCTCAATATCGAAACTTCTTCGACCATGCTCGGCGCGGGAAAAACCTTTGAGATGATCGCCGCAAACTGGACCGCCGTCGGCATCAAATCCGTGGTCAAACACCAAGCCCGCCAGCTCTACGCCCAGCGCCGCAACGCGCTCTTGTGCGACGTGTTAGTCTGGGGCGGGGCCGGCGAGATCATCCCGACGCTCGATCCACGCTGGTTTATCCCCTATAACGCCTCGTCTTTTTTCGGACTCGATTATGCGCGCTGGTTCCGCTCCAACGGCAAGAAGGGCGAAAAACCGCCGCCGGACATGCTGCGCTGTATCGATATTTTTCGCCAGATCGAACGCACCGTCGACGAAGAAGAGCAGATCCGCCTGTTCAAGGAGATCATCGAAATCAACCGGCACAACCTGTGGACCATCGGCACCATCGGCGCGATCCCGCAGATCTTTATCGTCAGCAACAAATTTCGCAATGTGCCCGAGGTCGCCGTCGGCTGCTGGCCGCTGAGGACCCCGGGCGCGACCGCCCCCGAATCTTACGCTATCGTAGCCAACTGAGCAGCCCACTGATATGTTTCATCTAATACTCAAACGCCTGCTGTGGATGATCCCGACACTCTTCGCGATCTCCTTTATCTCCTTTGCGCTGATCCAGCTACCGCCCGGCGACTATTTGACCTCCTATGTCACCGCGCTAGCCGAGACCGGCGAACCCGTAGCCGAAGAACAAGTCGAAGCCCTACGCCGCCGCTACGACCTCGACCGCCCCTTTATGATCCAGTATCTCAAGTGGCTGAATAATCTGCTGCCCTTCGGCTTTGAACGGCAGGACACCGGCTCGTATTGGCGCACGGACGCAGGCGATTTCAACTGGCCCAGCTTCAAGTGGCCCGACCTCGGCATGTCCTTCGAGTGGAACCGCCAGGTCACCGAACTGATCGGCGAACGCCTGCTGCTGACGATGCTGATCTCCGTCGTCACCCTGCTCTTTACCTGGGCCTTAGCGATCCCCGTCGGCATCTATTCGGCGGTGCGCCAGTATTCCTGGGGCGACTACACCTTTTCGGTGCTCGGCTTTATCGGCCTGGCCATACCGAACTTCCTGCTTGCTCTGGTCTTCATGTATCTCGGTTATTCGTTTTTCGGCATCAGCGCCGGCGGCTTGTTCTCGCCCGAATACCAGGACGCCCCCTGGTCGGTGGCTCGCTTTACTGATCTACTGGCACACCTTTGGATCCCGGTCATCGTCATTGGCACCGCCGGCACCGCCGGCCTGATCCGCGTGATGCGCGGTAACCTGCTCGACGAATTGCCCAAGCAATATGTAATGACCGCGCGCGCCAAAGGCCTCGCCCCCTGGAAGCTTTTGATCAAATACCCGGTGCGCGTCGCGCTCAACCCCCTGATCAGCACCATCGGTTGGGTCCTGCCCGGCATCGTCTCTGGCTCGGTGATCACCGCCGTGGTCTTGGGGCTGCCGACCACTGGCCCCCTGCTTTTGCGCGCGCTGCAAAACCAGGACATGTATTTGGCCGGTTCAATGGTTATGATCCTGAGTTTTCTAACCGTCATCGGCACCCTGCTTTCCGACATCCTACTGCTCTGGCTCGATCCGCGCATCCGCTACGAGGGGAGAGACAACGCATGACCGGTGAAGTCTGGGCTTTGGTCCTGACCGCGGCCGTCGGCCACGCGGTGTGGAACTTCGCCGCACGCAAAGTCGCCGGCGACATGGTCGTACTCTGGCTCGCCTTCGGCGTAGGCATGCTGGCCTTGATCCCTGTCTGCGCCTATCTGTGGTGGCAGGGCCAGCCACCGAACCTCACCTGGGCAAGCGGTCTGTGCCTATTGGCCACCGGCGTGTTGCACGCGTTTTATTTTGCACTATTGGGTTCGGCCTATGAGCACGGCGAGATCTCGTTGGTCTATCCCATCGCCCGCGGCTCAGGAATAGGTCTGACCGCCTTTATCGCCTGGATCGGGCTGGGCGAAGAAATCTCCCCGCTCGGCGCCGGCGGCATCGGCCTGGTCTTCGCCGGCATTCTCTGTCTTGGCGCCCCGGCGTTTAAACGGCAATCCCACGGACTAAAACTCGCCCTGGGCGTCGGCCTGACCATCGTCTGTTATTCACTCGTCGACAAAATCGGCGTTGGGCTTATGCACCCGACCTATTATATCACCGGCATGTGGATTATCGGCACGCTATTGCGTGCACCCTTCGTCCTGCGCGAAGAAAATGTATCGCTGCCGGCCACTCTTCGCGCCTTCTGGCCCTATATCCTATTGATCGGCCTGGCCTCCATGGGCACGTATCTGCTTATCCTCTACGCCTATACGCTGGGCCCGATCAGCTATATAATCGCCGCACGCGAGTCGGCGATCATTATCGGTGCCGGGTTGGGTTTCATCTTCCTAAAAGAACGCCTTACACCCTGCAAAACCGTCGGCATCATCACCATCGCCGGCGGCTTGGCATTGATCAAAGCCAGCTGATTACAATGGACACGCAATTGTTCCGCATACAACCACCCAAACAAGCCATGCTGCGCGAAGCGACAATCACCAGCGGCATTATCGCCACCTTTATCGGCGCGCCTTTCTTCTTTTTTCCCTATGTCGACGAGGACCGCATTAGCTTCACCGCGTCGATCACCTCGTTAGTGGTCATCTATATCGTCGCACTGATCTACCTCTCGCTGTGCGTCGGGTGGTTCACCGACTACTACACCACCGGAAAAAAGACGATCTTCGAGGTCGACCGGAAAAATTTAACCATCCACCAAGACGGCGAGTCGACCCCCTACCGTCTGCGCGATCTGCACATCGACCAGATGCGCGGCATCAGTCTTAAAAAAAAGCCCGAATACAAACCCGTGCTGCGCTCCTTCGATATACGCTCATGGCGTATCGTCGCCCTCTTTTACAACGCCGGCCAGTTTCAACTTAGCAATGGCGACACCGCCGAGATCTGCCTGACCGACGCGCGGCACGTCGTGCACATCCCGACTAAACTCGAACACGTCCTACTGCTCAGCCCCACCGCCCCCAATGGTCTGCTCTTGGCGCTAATCCGAGCGGCGGACCCCGCTGATAAACCCGAGGTATAGCCGCAATGGAAGCGCGTATTTTTCCCATTTTTCCGCAATCTACCAGCCTTTTTGTCAAAGTGCTCATCCTAGCTTTCGCCATAACCACCCTGTTCTTCGTCCTGCTTTCATTGGCCATCTACGCCGTTATCGATATCGACGGCGAAGTCGGACGCATCGCCGCGCCGGTGGCTTTGGGCTCTTCTTGGGCAATGATGCTCTTCATCTTCTTCTCCGTATTTATCTGGTATTATCTCAGCGGCCGGCGTACGAACTTCGCCCTGATCGAGACCCATCTGCTTATCCGCAATAGCGCGCACGGCCAAAACTTCACCTATGACCAGCTTAAGACGGACGAGGCGCGCATCATCGATTTGCGCACCGAACTCGAATACCTGCCCGGCAAAAAAATCTTCGCGATTAAAGCATTCTTCTTTTACGGAGGCGCGTATTTCCTCAAAAACGGCGAAAAGGCGCATGTCTTCTACACTGGCATGCCTAGGGTTGTTTATATCCCGACGCACAGTGAACATGCATTGCTTTTAGGCCCGGAAGATCCAGAAGGCTTCTTGCAAGCCCTGCGGGAGTCAGTCTCCTCATGAGCGGAATTCTGCAAGAAGAAGAACCCTCGGAGCATATCTACACCGCCTCGCAGTGGCAGCTTGTCGAACGCAAGTTCCGCAAGCACCGCCTCGCCGTCTGGTCGGGCATGATCGTGCTAACGCTCTATCTGGGCGCGCTATTCTGCGAATTTCTTTCGCCCTACGGCCTCGACGATCAGCATCTCGAATATATTTACGCTCCACCGCAGCGCTTGCACTTAATCGGTCCCGACGGCTTGCACCTGCGCCCCTTCGTCTATGGCCTCAAGGGCATCCGTCACCCTCAGACGCTGCGCAAAGTCTATGTCGAAGACAAAAGCAAGATCTACCCTATGCAGTTTTTCGCCAGCGGCCCAAGCTACCACTTCTGGGGTCTGATCGAGACCGATATTCACTTGCTCGGCGTTGAAGAAGGCGGCACACTCTTTCTGCTCGGCACCGACTCGCTCGGCCGCGACCTGCTCAGTCGCATCTTCTACGGCTCGCGTATCTCGCTGACTATCGGACTGATCGGTGTGACTTTAAGCTTTATCTTCGGGTTGAGCATCGGTGCGATCTCGGGTTATTATGGCGGTTGGATCGACAATGTCATCCAGCGATTAATTGAGATATTGCGCTCTTTCCCGTCCATCCCACTATGGATGGCGCTTTCGGCGTCGCTACCGGCGACCTGGACTCCGCTGCAAATATATTTTGGCATTACCGTCGTTCTGTCTTTTTTGGGTTGGACCGGCTTGGCGCGCGTGGTGCGCGGCAAGATCCTCGCCCTGCGCGAAGAAGACTACGCCACCGCCGCGGTCTTAGTCGGCGCCTCCAAATCCAGGATCATGACCCGCCATCTGCTGCCCGGCTTCACCAGCCATATCGTCGTCAGCCTGACCTTGGCCCTGCCCAGTATGATCCTCGGCGAAACCTCGCTGTCCTTCTTGGGGCTCGGGCTCAGAGCGCCGATCACCAGTTGGGGAGTGTTGCTGCAAGAAGCGCAAAACGTTCAGGCTGTCGCCATGCAACCCTGGTTATTAACCCCCGCTATTTTTGTCGTCGTCGCGGTTCTGGCCTTTAACTTTGTCGGGGACGGGCTGCGCGACGCGGCCGACCCTTACGGAAGATAGACTCGAAGCAATGCCCCCATTACTGAGCATAAATAACCTGCACACGCACTTCTTTTTGGACGAAGGCACCGTGCGCGCCGTCGACGGTGTTGACCTGGAGATCCCGCGCGGCAAAACCCTCTGCCTCGTCGGCGAAAGCGGCTGTGGCAAAAGCATCACCGCCTTCTCGCTCTTGCAGATGATCCAGCGCCCCGGAAAAATAGTCGACGGCCAGATCACCCTGCACCGCAACAACGGCCCGGTCGAGCTTACCGGCCTGCCGCCTGACGGCAAGCAGATGCGCAGCATCCGTGGTAGCGAGATCGCGATGATCTTCCAAGAGCCGATGACCAGCCTCAGCCCGGTGCACAATATCGGGTCACAGATCGCCGAGGCGATTCGTCTGCATACCGATTCCAACAGAAAAGAAGCCAAGCAGCACGCTATTCATATCATGGAGCGCGTCGGCATCCCCGACGCTTCCCGACGCTATGATACTTTCCCGCACGAGTTGAGCGGCGGCCTGCGCCAACGGGCGATGATCGCCATGGCGCTTTCGTGCCGACCGACGCTCTTAATCGCCGACGAGCCGACCACCGCCCTCGACGTGACCATACAGGCGCAAATATTGGCGCTGATGCGCGAGTTACAAGAAGAATTCGGTATGGCCATTCTGCTGATCACCCACGATCTGGGTGTCGTCGCGCAAATGGCCGACGAGGTTGCGGTGATGTATTGGGGTCGGATCGTCGAATACGGCAAGGTGCACAAAATCTTCCAGCGGCCCGAGCACCCCTATACCGAGGCGCTGATGCGTTCGCTGCCGGGTTTGCATATCGAGCGCCAATCCGAACTCGCGGCCATTCGCGGATCGGTGCCCGACCCCTTCCAGGGTCTAGCCGGCTGTGCCTTCCACCCCCGCTGCGACGAATATCAGGAGGGGCTGTGCGACAAAGGCCAACGCCCGCCACTGCACGAAATCGAACCCGGTCACCTGAGCGCCTGTTTGAAACGGGGAACCGATGCCTGAAAACATCCTGCTCGAAGTGAGCGAGCTCAAGAAATATTTCCCCATCGTCAGCGGCTTCTTCAACAAGGTCGTCGGCCAGGTCCGCGCCGTCGACGGGGTCAGCTTCTCGCTCTTTGAGGGCGAGTGTCTCGGGCTCGTCGGCGAAAGCGGATCGGGCAAGACCACCGTAGGCCGCACCCTGCTGCGCGCCTACAAACCCACCGACGGCGAGATCCGTTTCCACCACGACGGCGAAGAAGTCGATATCGCGCGCGCGTCCGAGGACCAGCTCAAGACCCTGCGCCGCCATATGCAGATGATCTTCCAGGACCCCTACGCCTCGCTCAACCCGCGTATGACCGTCTTCGACATCATCGGTGAACCGCTGATGATCCACGGCGTCAAAAACCGCACTGAGCGCGAAACGCGGGTCCGCGAGTTGATGCAGCAAGTCGGCCTGAACCCCCAGCACCTCTTGCGCTACCCACACGCCTTTTCCGGCGGCCAGCGCCAGCGCATCGGCGTCGCCCGCGCCCTATCGCTAAATCCCCGGCTCATCGTCGCCGACGAACCCGTCTCCGCGCTGGATGTATCAGTGCAGGCGCAAATCCTCAATCTCCTGCAAAAGCTGCGTCGCGACCTCGGCCTGACCTATCTGTTTATCGCGCACGACTTGAGCGTCGTCCGCCATATCGCCGACCGCGTCGCGGTAATGTACGTGGGAAAGATCGTCGAGATGGCGCCGGTCGACCGGCTCTACGCGCAACCGGCGCACCCCTATACCGAAGCCTTGCTCGCCGCCGCACCACCACCCGACCCAGCGCGCCGCGAGGCCCCTTTGTTATTGCCCGGTGAAGTAGCCGACCCTTCGGCCCCACCACCGGGCTGTCCCTTCCACCCCCGCTGCCGCCATGCACAAGAAACCTGCCGAAGCGAAGTGCCGGCCTTGCGCGAAATCGCCCCTGGCCACCAGGTCAGTTGCCATCTGGCCGACGAATTGAATCTGCAGGGAATGCAGTGAGTCCGCTGACGATCGGCTTGGTTTCATTGGTGCTGATCAGTACCATCTGCGGCTTACTGCACAAGAAATTCATCCGCGTCTACCAGGTCATCACTCTTTTCTATTCAGATCGCATCGTCAATAATTTCCGCACGATGAATGCGGCATTTGCCGCTGCCGCCATTCACCGATCGCCCGTCGCACACACCTTCGCGCGCCAACCAACCGACCTGCCGAAGACCTACATTTTATCAAGGGCAAAACAAAGACATTGCCACCTGGTTCGATGAAAGCTGGACGACCGGCTTAGTCGTAAGCGCGCAAAGTGCAGCCTATCCCGACTACGAACGAGATGGCGCGGACAAATCCCACGAGGCCATCGCGACATTCAGGACCATCGCCGCACAAGCGGCATGGACTTAAGACCGCAAAATCCAACCCTTTGTTTGCGGGGTGCTAATTGCCCAAAGAAAACAACCGCAAAACCAACCTTGAATTCGCACAATATTTCCAACCACCGCCCACTACACGAGGGGAAATGGCCAAAAATAAAAAACTGCAAATCGCCTTCATCGGCGGCGGCATGATCGCCAATGCGCACATGAGTAATTTCCACGACGACCGCCGTACAGAGATACGCGGGCTAGCCGAACTCAACAAAACTGCCTTGAAAAATACGGGCGCCGAATACGGCATCTCCCACCTGACCACCGATTACAAAGCCCTGCTCAAAGACCCGGAAATTGACGCCATCGTCGTCTGCACCCCGCCCGGCTTGCATTGCAAAATTGGCATCGACGTATTGCGCGCAGGCAAACATCTGATCATGGAAAAACCGCTAACACGCACACCGGCGGAAGCCCGCCGCCTGCTCAAAGAAGCCCGCAAGCACCCACAGTTATTGGCCACCGGCTGCTCCTGTCGCCACGCGCGCCTACAGCCCAAATACCCTTTTATAAAGAAACTGATCGACTCTGGAAAAATCGGCGAGGTCTACTTCATCCATCACCGCGCCGTCAGCCGCCAGGGCCGCCCCGGCATCGAATACCATCCGACGGCCAAGTGGTTCCTCGACCGCGAAGTCGCAGGCGGCGGTCCCTTATACGATTGGGGCGTCTACGACTTATCATTCCACCTCGGCATACTCGACGAGCCCGAATTTAAAAAATGTGAAGCCTTTTGTATAAATGGCCTCGATAAGGTGCCCGCCGGCACCAAGATCTTCACCGTCGAAGAACACGGCGGTGCGCTGCTTGTCTTTAAGAACGGCCTCAAATACTACTGGGAACGCGCCAGCAACGCCCACCAGGACATACCCAACCAAACGAGCATCTACGGTACCAAGGGCGGCCTACGCTTCACCTACACCTCCTTCGGCGACGTGCACGAGGTCGAGCATTTCTACGTCGGTAACAACGGCAAGGGCGAGGCCAAAAAGAAGGTGCTCAAGGTCAATATGTCGCGCCACGAAAAGGGCGATATGCACGCCGTCGGCCAAGCGATGATTAAAGCGCTGCAAGGCAAGGGTCCGGTGCCGATGCCGCTGGAGTTGGAATTGAAAAACCTCGAAATACTCGACGCGGTTTATAAGGCGGCCAACTGGTAATAAGCTCTCGTTCAATACCCAGAAGCCCCGTACGAAGGAACAAATCGTATGGGGCTTTTGTATGGCTGGCAATCTATCTCCAGCTGGAACCGTCAGGCCAAACGCTCATTCTCACCCGACATCCCAGTCGGGCTCCGAGGGCCGTCGTTAGGAGTTTACCCTCGGCCTGACCTCAGCAACCTTAGACGTTTACAGCCAATATTTAGGGTACTGGCGCTTGGGATTATTAGACAGGTTGTTTAGCAATAGGGCGACGAGCAACAAAACAACAGCTCCGGTTGCAATCGGTGCCCCTACAAACGAATATCCCATATCCCTTATATTCGTGCCGCCGATGACCGCAATAAGGGCGGTTGCGCCGCCCGGAGGGTGTAGGGTGCGGGTAAGATGCATCACCAAAATCGACAAGGAGACTGCCAATGCCCCCAATAACGCCATATCAAAAGGCAGAAAGGCATTAACGGATACGCCGATTATCGCTGAGAGTATATGCCCCCCCAGCAAATTGCGCGGTTGGGAAAAGTCAGCCTGTGGCGCACCGTAAAGCAATACCGCGGAGGCTCCGAATGAGCCCACCAAAAATAGACGACTCAGCAAATCAGCACCTACCATACTGCCCGCCGTCGCCGCCAGATATATGCCAAAAAATGCACCGAGCCATGACCAGGCGATTTCGCTGAACGGCTTTCTGTCCGGGCTGGTCTCTCCGCCCTTCATCTTTTGCAGAAATAAGCGCAGGTTCATTTGATTTTCATCGGTTCGTCATACAGCAAAATACTTCTCAGCCATTTTACGAAAAGGGGGGTCTTTTTTCGCGCCATGATCTCGGCTGCCGTTCGGCCGGTCGCGTCCGGGATATCGCTTAGGAACTACACGACAACATCGAACACCCCGCCCGATCCCTCGCCCAATCCGGCCGTTTCTGCGCGTATTGCTCGCGCTCGGGCTGCTCTTCGTAGGGCCGGCGCAATAATTCCAGCAGCTCGTTGACCACGGTATAATCACCCTCTTCGGCCTTGTCGATGGCGAGTTGCGCCATATAATTGCGCAGCACGTATTGGGGATTGACCGCGTCCATGCGCTCGCGTCGATCGGCAGACGCCTGTGCGCCATACCAACGCAGCCAAGCGCCCAGCCGTGCCTTGTAATCATCGGTCAGCTGCTCCGGCACATAATACGCGTCCATCAGCGGCGCCATTAACTGCTCATCTGTCGCGTCCCCTGCCGCCCCAACTTCGACCATCGCCAGTTTGCGATAAAAAATACTCATATCCGTCTCGACCAACGGCAGGATCTCGTGCAATTCGGCCGCCAACTCGCCGTCGAAGACCTCTACCCCCAACTTCTCCGTCAGCATCGCTTGCCAGTACCCCTCGTAGGCCGACGAAAAAGCGTTGATAATCTCCTGCAAGGGCTCGACCTCTTCGACCAGCGGCAGCAAGGCCTGGCCCAATTGTGCGAGGTTCCAATGCGCGACCTGCGGCTGGTTGCCGAAGCGGTAGCGGCGGCCTTGCGCGTCGGTGGTATTCGGCGTCCAATTGGGGTCGTAGTCTTCGAGCCAGCCGTAGGGGCCGTAGTCGATCGTCAGCCCGAGGATCGACATATTGTCGGTATTCATCACCCCGTGCACGAACCCCACCCTCATCCAGTGCGCAATCATCTCAGCGGTCCGCTCGACCACCTCGCGATACCACTGCAGATAGGTCTCTTTAGAGGGTGGACCTAAGTGAGGAAAATCCGTGCGCAGGGTATAATCGAGCAATTGCCGCAATACCTCGACTTCCCCGCGGGATGAGAAAATCTGAAACGAGCCGAAGCGCGTAAACGACGGCGCGACCCGACAAACCACCGCACCCGGCTCCGGCTTGGCGTTGCCGTCGTAGAACATGTCGCGCACGACCTGCTCGCCGGTCTTGACCAGACTCAGCGCGCGCGTGGTCGGCACACCGAGGTGGAACATCGCCTCGCTACACAAAAACTCGCGCACCGACGAGCGCAATACGGCCAAACCATCGGCCATGCGCGAATAGGGCGTCAGCCCGGCGCCCTTCAATTGCAGCGCCCAGCGCTCGCCGCGACCGTTGACGACTTCGCCCAAGTTGATCGCCCGACCGTCACCCAACTGCCCGGCCCAATTGCCGAACTGGTGCCCGCCATAACAGGTCGCGTAGGGGTCCATACCTTGCAACTGGCGATTGCCCGCGAAGACCTCAGCAAACTCCGCCGTCTCGCAAGCTGCCGGCGTCAGGTCGAGAATTTGCGCGACCTCGTGGGCATAGGCCACCAATTCCGGCTTGGCCACGCTCGCAGGACGCACGCGGGAATAGCAGGCTTCTTGCACCTGGCGACAGAAATTCGCGGTCTCCGGGTCGGCCGGCAACTCGCGCGTAAAACGATTATCGAACGACAGCGCGGCCATTTCTTCAACGCTCATTAGAACTCCAGTTTAAAGATGGATATACACCACGTTGGCTCTCGGCCCTGCGCGAATTGAGAAAATCGGGGCTGAACTCGGCCAATTGCGCGGCAAGTAGACTTTGCCCTACCAGCGCAAGCTGCAGCCCCTACCCACCGGCAAGCCCAGCCGCATAGCTAGATTGAAATAGCGGTCGACGGCCAGCGCCGACAATTCGTGCACACAGCGCGCCGAAAGCCGTACCGCGAGCAAGACGCAAAGGGCGCTTAAGGGAATTACCTCAGTATAGCGCACGCATTTAAACGAATGAAAATCTCATGCTGGGAATATAGTAGACAGGAGAGGGTGGTCAATCGGCACA
>Ga0114999_10003831_pt1 | contig 18568 bp, 15 predicted proteins | sample ArcticOcean_MG_C_3_FD_89820 | JGI IMG/M metagenome (GOLD analysis project Ga0114999, IMG submission 89820) | Marine microbial communities from western Arctic Ocean - ArcticOcean_MG_CB8_126 | ecosystem: Environmental > Aquatic > Marine > Oceanic | place: Arctic Ocean: Canada Basin | collected...
AACGTCGTCGACAGATTGAGGATTAAATCGAGTCGCGGCCATCACGCGAATTGCATCACGTCGGTCCATGTCGCCATTCTTAACCTCGGATCGCACGAATTCCCGAAGGTCGCGACGGCGGTCTTGTCTCTCTTTTCGATTAAGCATTTGATCACCTTTGACTAAATAGAATTACTTGCTTCCATTAAATGTACGACCGAACGCATCTCGGTCAACGCTCTTCTGACCAGTCTTCGCATCCGAGGCACGTGTGAATGCCGCCAATCCTTTTCGCTAGCGTGCACTCGCCATGAACACTGCATGAAAACACCTTCAACCTGACGGTGCCGCTACAGGATTCACACTCAACTAGCCGGGTCGAGCCACCAAGATTCGCACAAGGCGACCTGGGGGCTTTAGGATGCAGTCGAGGCTTCGGTCGGTCATCGCAGGCATCGCACACATTTAAGCAGGGATCGAGGGTCATGCAGACTGCCCCGCATTTGCATGTGAATTCATGGATCATGGCGGAAAATTCGCGGTGATGTTGAATGTAGAAATAGTCCACTCGCAAGCCGGACCGGCGCTGGATATGTCATCGGGCTCCGGGTTGAATAGATCCCGATCGCCGTAATATCTGTACGCGGCACCGAAGCTTAGAGGCGTCAATGACCATAGGTGACAATCCTCGTATCCCCCAAAGAACCCCGGATTGGTCCAGGATTTACTGAATTGAACGGTTTCGAATCCTGTTGCCCCTGGTCCACTTATGGACCAAGCGAACTGAGGGTAATTCTCCGTGTACCCCAGTAGAACACTACCCACCACAAGATAACCCGCCTGGGTAACCCGAACGGCCAGACTCATCTGGTTGTATTCATAGCTGCAATCAAAACGAGGCGGATCAGAGTTCCTGCGTCGGAAGATACCGCTAATCGGGACGTCGAGCCTCCACTGGCATGGTGATATTTTGGGAAGCGTGTATGACCCATCGATACCAGGACAATCACTGTTTGAACATTCGTCGTTCACTACCCCCAGGATGTCCACGTCGACAGTACTAGGCGTGGCGCCTGAACAGGACGCGCATTCTACTTCCGGTTCTTCGCAGCAGCAGCCGCCCGGTCCATTATCTTTGAATGCCATATCGTCGTTCTTGTTACGGGCAGGATTCGACTACGTAAACCCAATTGGTCTTAATTCGCGACACGACGCACGCGCGGCCCCCAATGATATATGACGACGTTGGATTCAAGGCATTAACAAACACAGGAGAGCCTATGTCGTCCAGCATGTCGCTGATGACGAAGTAGTCCGTATTCCCGTAATCATCGTCTGGAAGGCTCTTTGCCGCGACATAGTCTCGGGCCATCTCTTCACCGCTGATGCCCGCCGTCGAGGTTGTCTCTCCCAAGAACGACGGGTCGTCAATCGTAAACGAACTGTTTGCCCATCGAGACAATTGGACGGAAGTCATCACGTCCCAGGGGACAGAATTGATTCGCATCAACATGACGCCAGGATCGTTGGGCCCCAGGTCTAGTTCCGTGAAATCACTTTCCCGTGCGTGCCAGATTGTAATGGAGTCATCGAAAGCGGACGTCTCCCATTTGTATGGAGCCACCATAGTGATATCGTAAACTCGAGCCGAACGATTCATCTCATCCTCGTTGAGTTTCTCCGAGAGATCGATCAGTTGTTGTGGCATCGCAAAACCCAGACTTTCCAGACCTCTATGCAGCGCCCTCGTATAGACTTCAACAGGAAAGGAGTGCAGTGCATTGGTCGAAGGAGTCCATTTCATCAGAAGATCGGGGCGATGGATGAAGTTGATATTGCCGGCAAACAACATCGAAACTTTGGAGCTGCGGGTGCTCCGGCCGAGGTATGCCCCTTCTGGCACTTCGAACTCACCGATGCTGTTAGCGTCTCGGTAGGCTGGCTGTCCAGTTACTCGCGGCGTTCCAGCGAATCCATTCCTGAAGTTAGCGTCAACTGTGTCTGCCGCGTCAGATAGTTTTTGAATGAAGTAAGCGTGCTCGGGCCCAGGCATATTTGTCAGGGCTTCTTGGTTGTCCTCAAATATCTTCACACACACCCGCATGCCAACGCTGTGCAGGACTAGATCAATCAGTGTTCCGATTCCGCACTTCCCTCGCAGCCGATTCAGCAGTCGAAAGTCCGGCAGCAAATACTTCGCATCCACTTCGGGGACGCCCCCATCCCAGCCGTTATAACCCGGAAGAGCTTCACGCATTAGCTGCGAGATTACATACGCCCACGTAGATGTATTAGTGAACACTGAGATGTGCGACTTGAATTGCAGGAAATGGCGACGATCGGTCTGAGGTATCAAGTACATATTCTCGATTGCCTCGTCCCGCGTCCCCTGTTCGGGCAGGGGTAGGGTTCCAATCACCCTTGCTCCCAGTCCTTCCAAGGCAAAATTGCAGTTTGACGTCTGAAGTCGACCAGAAGGTAAGCCCGGCCAATGAAAATCCCCATCCGATTCGTTGTAGATCGCGTAGTTCCCGCCGAGATCCATCGGACTTCTCCCTAGCGTCACCACCTGAGCGCTGCGACCCAACCCCGTCATCGGGAAGTACAGTTGATTGATCCTCAACGGTGGTGGAGCAGGATAGGTGATCGGGGCGATGCCCTCGTCCAGCAGGTACTTCTCCGATTTAGCCGACATCGGAAATAGCGTATGGGCAGGGAAGCATGAATTAAGGAATCTCTGAGCGTACCCAGTTGGATCCGTGATCATCCCTTGAGTACCGACCATCGTGCTGACTAAGGTCATGAAAGAACATCCCAGTTGAAGTCAACTCGAAACGCAACCTGAACGCTCGCGCGCCGTCCATCAAATCTCATCGTGAAATTACTCGGAATCAACGGCTCGTTGAAAACATACTCCGTCGTTCCAGGTCTCTGTGGATAATACATCGCCAGCGCTTTTAAGATGTGCTTGGCGTGAGTGAACAGCGAACGATTGTCGTCCTCAATGGAGATGTCAATCCGGCTGGCGAAATCTAGATCGCGTTGGACGTGGGCCGTAACGACCACGTAGGTCGACGTCGACATATTGTAAAGGCCACCGCCGACGAACTCATCCTCTAGGAACGACCCAGTTGGAGAGGGAGAGACCGTATACGCGATAAACGCCGCGCCGCCTTCTGGGAATTCGTCGGGGTTCTCGGTGAAGAAACAGGACGACTCATCGGCGCCTTCGATTGATGTTTTCAGTTGCTCAATGACGTACTGAAATATCTCAACAGGCGAATGTTGGGCGTACGCTCCTGCGGGGGCTACCATGTTGGTTCCTTTATTACGCGATCAGCGAGTCGAGTATCGTCTCACCGCCGGCTGCGTTGGATGGAATCAGTAGATTGGCCTCGCGGAGTCCGAACGATCGATTCATCCATTCATGAAGTTGACCAGCCGCGTCGTTTGTCATCGTCGCCGTGATGGTGTCGTAATTCGCCCAAGCAGTGAGGCCCTGGAAAACCACCACCGACGGTCCGCCAGTGTAGATAGATCGCATCGCGGCCATTCCAATTCGGCGAAAACCGATCTTTCGAGTGCTCACGAAAGCCGTGCTGATTCGAATTCGCAAGTAGGCTGTGCTCGGCAGGACGGAAGGCGTACGAAACACCCCAGTGAATACGACGTACGTCGAGAGCATTGAAGCTCCGGCTATCGTGAACGTGTTATTCACCGCTTGAGCATCTTGAATGACCGTTCCCGACATCGAGTCTACTAGGTCAACCGTCATGACCCCCGTTGCGTCGGCTGCGCTGAGATTGCAAATCACCTGAACAGCATACTGCGTCTCTGGCAGCAAGGAGTTAGTAACGTCCTGCTCGATCTGCGTAAGCTCGGCACCGTTGGACGTAAACTGAAAAGCTAGATCTGTTCCGGCCGCGACTACCGCCGGAGTAACCGTGGCGTCAGTCTGATTATTGATCGTGAACGCCGACGGAGATACCACGTCAGTTAGGGTGATCGTGTAGATCCAGTTTGGCGTGGTGCCGCTTCGGACGACGGTGATGTTCCCGAAGCCAGTTAGCCCGCTGCGAATGACCGACTGAACCGCACTTGCGCTATCTCCAATTGAAATTGCAGTTGTGGTTTCCGCCTCGTGAATAATTTGATACCAGCCGGTCGTTGGGCTTCCACTGAGGGCCACAGTCTGGCTGCCCGTGGAGTCGAATCCGTACGTCGTTCCCGCGCTACCAACAGCAGATGACCACCCAGACGGGAGGTCGGTGGCGACCGTGTCGGCGGCATTGACGTCACCGTTAGTGACAAACCCGTTGGTAACTGGCGATCTCGCGCCAGCTGAACCAGAACCCAGCGGCCAGTTGTAGGCTAACCGACTCGGCTGGGCTTTCTCGCCCTTGAAGCTAAACGTACCAGAGGCGTTTGAAGTGAACTCAACGTCTTCGGCGAACAGATGCTCGTTCTCGAGCCCATCACCTCGCTTAGTTGAAGTCACGGCCTTGCCGTCACCCGTGTTGCTTCCACCGTAAACCAGGGACGCCCCCACGGCACTAGCGTCCACTGAATCCGCGTCATCAATCATTTTCGCGATCAACGCCCGGACGGCGGCACTGGCTGTCGTCACTTCGGCATCAACGATCAGAAGCTTCTGCGCCATACTCGTAACGGACGTCGATATCATCGACGAAGCCGAACTGGCAAACCCGTCCAATTTGGCGGGTCCATGCGTAATCGCTTTCTTCTGATCGATAGAGTCGTTATTAAACGAGTCGAACAACGCCTTGAAGTCGGTCCGCGCAGTTCCGACGCTGGTGTTTATCCGATCGGCACCATAGAAGGCGTGACCGACTCGGGTAAAGAAATTGGATGTATTGATAGCCATGTTTGTTACCTGCTAATCACAGATGGTCCGTCGTCGCCGGCCCCAGCGACGTCGCCACCTTTCACGAAAAACGAGGGTGGGATGTTCAGAAACGGCTGGGCTTCGGCTGTCATGTACGGAAGCTTGCAGCCAGGAAGACCACCACCTTCTGAACTTAAGTCCGGCGGCACATTAAGATCAAATATCACCCGGCCGTTGATCTGATGGAGTGTCTTCCTACCGTCGGCCGACAAGATAGGGGCGACAACTTCGTAATCCCAAGAGCGACAGTTGTGTTCGATGTCGTTTTCGTCCGTGAAGTCCACGGGAGAAAGAACAGAGGGCGGCTTCATCAATCGCTGTGCCTCGATGTCAACAAAGCGAACCGCTCTTGCTGAGTGCATCTTGACCTTAAGACTAGTGTTGTAGTTGGGATAACCAAGGTCCGCGTACCGTGGATCAACCGACAATGGAAACCGAACAACACCAGTCGCCGTTTGGATTCGCGAACTCAACAAGTAGATCGTGTGCGGATCCTTGTCCTGCGCTTCGGTGAACGCCACTTCAGTCGGAGGGATCTCGGTTTGCTCGTCGCCGGGCGAGACCTCTCCTTGGGCTTCCTCGGGCTCCCACTTCTGTAATTGAGCAACTGCGTTCGGCATGGATGCAGGGTGGCAAGGATCCTGCAAAGCTGATCGAAATAAACCGACAGTTGTCGCAGATTGCTCAATCCCGACGGGGCGCATTCGGTCGTACCCCCCCTCAAGATCGAACATAGTCGGATCATGCAGCGATCCCCCAAGATTATCAGCCCATACACCAAACAGGATTGGCTCTTTTCCGAGGTTCGTGTGTTTGATTCTAGCCGAGGCGTCGACTCGGGAACTCGTGAAGTGATCGTTGTATGAAGCGGATACTAGGAACGCTGATTCCTGGGCGGTAAAGTCGATTACATGCAGCTTCGCTTCAATGACTCGCTGAGCCACGACAATCAGGGCTTTCTTATCAGTCCCCTTGGCGCCTGTTACCGTGATATTGACTTCAGAGTTAATCACAGCCCCACCCGGCTTCGCCGTCGACACACGGTGGTTGCCTTCCCAGGTTATCCCTGGCGCTGGCGCCGAGGCGTACACCTCCTGATCGACCACGGTGAAATCTAATGTGAGACCATCGGAAGACTCTTGGATGCTGATGGATTCGCGGTGGAACCCTGGTTGAATCGGAGGTATTAGGAAATTCGCCCGCAACACCTCGTGGATGTTTTCTGATCGGTTCGCGATCCTGAGTCTTCCCTGGTAGGTGCGGCGAGTCTGGTGAGTACGACCGTCAATGTCTTCACCGATCCAGAACCGGAAATTGATGATTGGCACGCCATTGTGAATACCATGATAACTACTGTCGCAAACAGCGAGGCAAAGCTCTATTGTCAGTTCGACCTTAACAGACAGTGGTGTGATGTTATAAAATCGGCCAGAAACCTTTGGTCCGTTGTTGACGTCCCAGCCAGGGCCTATCCAGCCTGATTTAGAGCTTCCGATGGTTGCACCGGGCTTCACGTCAAACCAAGTTTGCGTAGACGCGATCTTGGCGCCGCCGAGATTAGGCGTCACCCAATTACAGACGGACATCGTGAATCGACGCCGGGGTTGAAACAAATTTTCCATTAGGTACGGGACAGAGGGTACCGAATGCCCTGGTTTAACCAAAATCCCATGGTCAACGTCGCTGCCAATTAGGTCGGGGTCCAGGATAATTGTCCCGATACACTTGATCGTTGTTCGCAGGAATAACGGATCCACTCCCGTAGAATCAAACTGAAAAGCTTGATTGATCCCTTCGGTAAGGACGTCTTGGATAGTGATTCCGTTGTAGGTGATCTTTGTCCCGGCACTCATGTGTTTTTATTCTCCCTCATGAAGAGGCTCCGCCACCGCCAGATCGACCGCCTTACACTAACTACCAGCTACCAACCACCATTGGCTCCACCACCACCACCACCACCACCCCCACCACCCCCACCCCAATCACCATTGGCTCCACCACGGCCACCGGGAGCGTTAGGTCGATCTACTCGGCCTTCAGCGCCGTCTTGGAAGTGCTTCATTAACATAATGAAAGGTGTGTCAGTAGTGGTCTCTTCGCCCTCAGCCATCTCTTGTAGTTTCTTAACTAGGTACTGCGTAACCATCTTCGGGAGCCCCGCCGGCAAGTATGCCGCAGCATCGTCTGCGTAACTCAGTATTTTGGTTCCCGTTTCGACAGCACCCGTCATTAACTCGAGGATTTTCGTTAGAACCACGTTGGTAACATTGGTGACCGCATCACGGATCGGTTGCATCTCGTCCAGAAGGTCCGAAAGCGCTTCGTGCATACCCGCCGACTTCCCGCCGATACGCTGACCACTTTCGATATTGCGAACCATGCCGCGACGTTCGAATTCAAGATGAGAGAATGCGAGCGTGCCATTGAACGCGGTCAAATGTTCCGTCGTTTTCCGTAGCGACTGTCCCCACTTCTCGACGTCACCAATGAGGTTGATCATGTCAGCGCCGAGTTGTAGCGGTCCCTGTCCCGTCAGGAGACCATAAGCCGGCAGGACTGTCCCGAGTGCATTCCCATGGATCGACTTCCCGCGTTCCCAAAGACCCGACATCGCTTCCTTGGCCGCTGGGTCAGCAAACGTACTGCCAGCCGCGTCAAGCATGTCGCCGCCGCCGACAATTGGATTATATCCCTCGCCGAGGACTCCGCCACGGCGCGTCACCATCTCGATCGCCTTAGCTGCTACCATTCCGACGATCATCGCCGGTCCAGCCGCTGCTAACCCAGCCGTCAGGCTAGCCCCGACAGTACTTCCCGTGGCAAGTGAAGCTACCGCAGCTCGACCACCAGCTCCTGCTGCTGCTGATGCTGCTGCACTTCCGACGCCACCACTACCGCTACCGCCACCGCTACCGCCACCACTACCGCCACCACTACCGCCACCACTACCGCCACCACTACCGCCGCCACTACCGCCGCCACTACCGCCGCCACCACTGCCACCACTGCCACCACTGCCACCACTACCACCACTACCCCAATCACCACCACCGGGTGGCGTTACGGATATTGGAGGTGGTGTAACGCCACCGGAGGATGGGGGCCCACTCGAACCAATAGGAGGCCCGCCAGGAGAACCAGGGGAACGAGGCCAGTCCGCCGGAACTTCTATCCCGCCTAGCGGCGGACCCCAGGGAGTGACTGGAGGTCGCGGAGGGGAGGAGGGTTGGGGCGTGGCTGCCCGTTCCCCCCCCAACCCTCCTGCGGAGGCGCTCGGGCGAGGCCGTTCAACATCGCCGTGAATGGGGTCAGCGGACCGAACGAAATCCACGGATGAGTCCGGTGGTAAATCTCGAAGATCGAGCCCCGGCGAGGGGCTGTCGGCGAACCGGTCGAAATTGGGGTATCCGCGACTTCCAGAGGATCCTGTGGATGAGTCTGGTGGTTGCGTTAAGTCCAGTGTCGGATACGACAGCAGATCGTTTGGCGGTGGCTCCGGGATAGACCGAGGCTCCGGGACACCCAGTTGCTCACGGAGGAGCATCTGCCTGCGAAGGGCATCGTCGTCCGGTGATGGATCTGGAGTCGGCTGCGGAGGTGGCTTCGGGGGATAACCTCTGCCGTACGACCCCATCTGATTACGGAGGAAGGATTCCGAACTTGCGGGGCTGGTCGCTGCCGGAGAAAGCGACGGTCCGATATACGCTGAACTGGGCCCAGAAATGGATTCAGCAACGACCGGGGGAAGGGCAATTGCGTCGAAGACCGGGGGTTCAGCAGGTGAGGATCCAGACGCAGTCCCCGTCGCCGGCTGGCGCCCCATCAGGGCGTTCGCTATAGACGTCAGCGGGGAGACAGCAGGAGATGTCGGATCTACCGGCGCATTCGCTGAATCCGACGACTGACCGGAGGCTGTCCCCATTGCCTTGGAAAGCGTGTCACTCAGTAGTGATCTTGTCACCTCGGTTGCTAGCTGCCTGAATAATCCCTGCCACACACTTACATCCCTCCAAATACATCGGTCGGCGGAGTCCTAGCCTTCTTGCGAGCCTCGGCCATTTCGAACTCGTACGTAGCTTCGACATCCGACTGTGCTATGGCGTCGTACCAGGACTTGTCGACTCCTCCCCCCATTCCACTGATGATGGCGTCGAGGAGTCCAACGGCTCGTCGCTTGGAGACTCTTCCTTCGTGGAGGATGAGCCCAAATCGGACTGTGTGGCTTCTTCGCTCCCTATCGGTGAGGAATTCGTATCCGAAGGTGGAGACGCAGTCAGCGGCATGCCGCGTTTTTTTTTGATCTCGTTAATGAACGCGAAATATTCCCAAAGCAATTGAGTAATCTCTGAGATCGTTAAGCCCTCTTCGGTCACTGGATCGAAGTGGATGATCTTGAAATGCTTCTCAACGAAAGTAGTGACTCTCTCCCAGTTGGCGTCCTGCTCCGCCGCGTGAATGTCTTCCTTGGGATCAAACGTGTCAGGGTCGTCCCACATTGCTCTCCAGACCGGCAGGGGGTCGATGGCTCGCCTCTGCTTGCCGTCGAAGTACCTGAAAATTTCCCGGTCCGTCTCTTCCTTCTTCTTCCACAAATGCCACATGCCACGCGATCTCCGCTAAAAGTGTCTCCGCAAAAAAGACAAGGTTTAAGTGATTGCAAACAATACTCGGGTCGTGTCAGCATCGATCCAGCACTGCCAAGCTAGCGTATGAATACTGGCTCTCGTGCCTTTGTTGACCGACTGACTATGGAACAGAATCGCTGTATTGAATGTGTAGGTGTTCGTCGTTCCTGTGAGCACCAGGATTTCGGCCAGGGTTCCGGCTCTCGCGAGTGTACCAATCACCGGCAGTGTGCCCGAAGCGATCAAGGCATCCGATGTGAACGAAGATAACCCCTCGACCTCCGCAAGATCGTAGTTGGTTAACTCGGCCGTTACCGTCGCGACAGCTCCCATAAATTGAGCATCCGATGGAGCGCCAGCGGAACCGCCATAGCAGTCCGATTGAATCGGCGCCCACTTAGGCTCGAGACGGATGTCGACTCCGTCGCGGCTGTAACCAAGATCGAGCGCTTTGAATGTGACCTTTGTGCAGCCATTGACATTATGTGAAATCGCCATTTGTTCTACCTATTATCGTATGTTCGGCGCTGCGGGAGCATTCGGCCTCGCGACCGATCCGATATCAATGACCACCGAGGGGCCTCCACTCGTTGAATGGCATCTAGCTCGACCACACCGGCGTTATGCTGGGCCTCTAATTCGAGCGTAATTTCGCCCGTGCGCAAATCCTTAAGGGCCTCCTCGTAATCCTGCTTGGCCAGCTTGTACATGTCGTCTTCCATGTCGACGTGCTTACGGCGAATCAAGAGGTAATAAGCCACGACGCATACCAAATCCTTAACGAACTCCAGGCTTTCGGCTGTCAGGTTCGTCAGGTCAGTCTCGTTGTAGATGTTGCCGCGAAACAGCGAGGCTTTCACGCGACCGGTCGCCGTTGATAGGCAGGTTGTTATCGCACTGTTTGCTGCAAGATCCTCGGGATTCACTTGCGTTCCAGTGTCGCTGCATAGATTCCCCAGCCGACGCTCGTCGTAGCGTTCGCGCATGTCGGCGGCTGTTGCCAGGGAAGCCATGAATTACCACTAGATGTGAATGGCGAAAACGAGCAGTGGGGGTGGGGCCCAACAGCAAAGGAGGAACCCGCACCCCCGCAGCAAGCATTGACTACGTTAGGGTGTCCGTGACGATGAACGACGACAGAGGCGAGGTATGAACCGTCACTTCATTGTCGACAACGGAACCCATGTGGCGGCGGTTGTCCTTGTCGTGCTTCTCTTCGATCGACAACTCTTCCTTGAGGAATGTTGAGAACGAGGAAAACGAAGGGCCTTCCGTTCCGACCAATTCGCCGATGCGTGAGCACATGACGATCTTGTCGCCGGGCCATACGTACGACGTTGCCTTCGTGCCACCCTTTTTGTTGGTGACTTTGACGGCATCCTCAACGACGATCTTGTAATCGTAGAGGCTCTCCGGGAGACCGTAGTTCAAGTGAGGTCCGAGGTTTCCCGTAACGTACGTGTCAGATTTCACCATCTGTTGCAAGTAGTCACGGATCTCTTGGCAGACCGCGATTTTGCGAGCCCACTCGGGACCAACGACCACCATCAACTGCGAAGGCTTCACCGCGCCGAGGGTCGCTTGTCGAATCGTGTCGGCCATGAAGTCAAACGTTCGTTTGATGTCCGATCGCGTGACGGTCGAAACGTCAAGATATCCTGTAACGCCAGTGATATTGGTGACGGCCGTCTCGGAATGACCCGAGGCATAACCAGCAACCGTGTGCATGACGCTGACGGCGCGAGTCGTTCGCTGGGTCATCGCCTGTTGAACCTGAATTCGGCTATTCTGAGCGAGAACTTGCCACTCAGCTTGATCGGCCGCTTCCTGTCCAATGTTGAAACCGTGTTCACGACGGCGAGTTCTGTAGAGCAAGAACTCGAAGTCTTCCGTACGGCCGGCATTCGACGGGCGTTGTGCCCCGTCTGCCCAGTAATGATCAGACCCATCGTCGTCCATGACGCGACCGGCCTCTTCAACGTTCATTTCGATGTACTGGCCAATGTTCTTGTCGACCGGGACGTACTGACTGTACTCGGCCATTCGAAACTCTTGCGGGTTCCGAGAGAACTCGACCACCATGTGGTTGGTGGCATCCGTATTCGGGATGTACGTGTTATAGCCACCCGGTGCGACTTTAGCCATTTTGGTATTTCCTTATTGCAGCAGATGTGTTTCAGAATTCAATGCTTGCTACTGCTAAAGCCGACTACGCGAAGTAAGTCGGAGGAATGAGCATGACGCGGCAGTTTTCGCCGGTCGCAACGCTCTCCGATGCGATTGCATGTGCGTACTTGAGGGTCGTTGCAGGTATGGCTTTTCCATCTGCATCGGGCATCAGGAGCGTCCACCGCGTGACAGTCGCACCGGCTTCAACCGAGGCTTCCATTCCGGCGCTGAGGTACTCGACGTTATCACCGTCGGCCGCATGCAAAACACTCGCACCGGAACGAGGCGCTTCACGAGTCGCGCCCGTGGTTACGCCGAGGACAACGATGTCGTTTAGATTGGACTCAAGCACTACAGCATCAGCCGCTCCGCCTGAGATGAACCGGTAAGGGTTGATATCCCCGCCAGCTTTGACGGCAAGTTGATTGCCTTGAATCGCCATTTGTATTTTCCTTTTGCAACAGTTGGAGTAATTTCAATGCCTGCTGCTGCTTAAAGGTGGGGCGTGCCTTATGGCTACACGCCTAGCCGTTGATGCTCCTCCGCCAAAGCCTTAGCGTAGGTCAGGGCTTCACCGCTCTTGCGGGCTTCCTCGCAACGCTTCATGGCGAGTTCACTGGCCTTAGCCTCTTTCGCCTTCTTCTTGGCGTACTTTAGGGCCGCGTCTGGATCCTGAGTAGCGCCATTTTCGGCTGGAAGCTCGACGCCAAGTGGAACCCTGGTGTACTTGATGATCGACTCAACGTGCCGATCGAACTGGGGATCAGTCAGATCTCGAGTCTCCAGGTACTCTTCGTCGATATTGAAGACAAAGCCTTCATCGTGTCGTTCCCGAAGCTTCGAGTACCGGACGACCTTGCGGTATTCCGTCTGAACCTCGTCGTGATCTTCTTTGAGCTTCGAATACTTCTCTGACAACGTTTCGTGATCGCCAGACAGTTTTCTGTAACGCGTGACCGCCTCGTCCCGTGACTTGCGATAGACCATTGCTGATTCATCATCGGGTTCTTCGGCCGGGGACTCTTCGGGCATCTGTGCGAAGTTTTTGTTGTACATCTGCTTCGTCTCGCACTCGTCGCCGACGTCCTTCATGTACTTGCCGAGGCCGGCGAGGTCATCCTCGTCGTGGGCGTCCATGTATCTATCGACGCCGTCCATATCCCACTCGCCGTCTTTGTTGTAACGGCCGAGCTTCGAGTACATGGCACCGCCAATATCGTTTCCGATAGCACCACCAGCAGAACCACCGCCGCCAGCTTCCATTTCATTCAATTCCATAGGATCTTGCTCCGTAGCGGCCAGGGATTTCCCGATAATGGCCTCAATTTGCGACACCAACTCGGGCTTCAGTGCTTCGAGGATTTGCCTCAGCTCGTCAGTATTGTGCATGGCGCCTCCCTTTACGTTTTTCTCAGGCTTCTTTTCATTGCCCATGCTGGGAATGAATGTGTTCGAACCACCAGCGGCCGCCATCTCGTAACGAATGGGGTACGCCGTCTCTGTTTTGGAATACTTCAGACCGAGGTCGCGCCGTGGCGTAGTCGCCCCCTGCAGCGCGATGGGGTCGAAGAACCGGCTTTCCGGTTTGTCTTCGGGCCAAATTTCAACCGAACGACGGGGGTTCTTTCGAACCGTCTCGACGTCTTCGGGAAACACCCAGAACTTCGTGTACACACAGGGGCGAGGCTCTTTGTCGCCTAGCTTGTCGACCCAGAACGGGCCGGCATAGCCAACGATCTTAGGCTCTTTCTTTGGATCACGATCATCTGAGGTGTGATGCTCGACGATAGGACACCAGTCTCCGGTGTCCTGGATCCGGTTGTTGTTATTGTTGGCGATCGACTGAAGGAGCGTTCGGTCGTAGTGCGTTTCGTTCTCGTCAACATGCTCATCGAAGATCGGGACGTCGTCTATCTCATGCCACACTTGGCCTGGGCCAAGCAGCGACTGAGGTGGTCTTACGTCGGTGAGCGTTGAAGCCATCTACGATCCAGACAATAAAAAAACCGTCGAAACTCTCAATGGAGCCCCGACGGTTCGTTTTTCGATACCGCAATTAGGTTGTCTGATTAGTTTAGATCGACTTGTCTGGAAATTTCAAGGGTTATTGTCTTCGGATTCTGTCTGGCCTGTCTGAACTGAATGGTTAGCGAGGGAATCGAACCCCCTTTCATTTTGTCACTGCGGGGTTACTATCCGGCAGCACCCGGCATCCCACTCGGGGCGCCCATCGCCCATAGCTAACCTCACCAGGGCGGCTCCTCTGGGATTCCATGGTCTCTAATCTTATCGGCGACCAGATCGAGAAACGCTGTCATCGACTGGGTTCGCCGCCAATCGTTCAGCAGCGCAGCCCTCTCGGACATACCGAGAAGTTGAATCCGGTCCCAACATTCTTGGCAAACGGTCGCATCCCAATCGACGCCGCCGTTACCCGTTTGGTGAACCAGCGGCGCGTGACAAAAATAGCATCGCTGGAGAAGCATCTACGATGCCCCGTTGAAGACTTCGCTGTCATCACCTAGCACCCGGTCGCCTTCCCAGTTGTAGAGAATCCGATCGTTACGGCCACACTCGATCAGGATATTAGCGTTTTGGGTGGACCTCATGCGGATTGTCAGCTCGGTCGACTTATCGCTTAGGAACAGCGATTGCAGCGCGGATCCGAAGTGGCTCATGAAGTCGTGAAGAATCTTGGCGTGCCGTTCCTCTGTCGAGGGATACTTGCCTTTGCTCACAGAATCGCCTCCTTTGCTGGCCCAATTGTATTTGAGTACTGGATCCTACGCAAACACCGGCGTTGTGGTACGATGCAAACGCATTGCGGGGAGCGGGCTGTTCGGCATTTGGCGTGCTCCAGCCCGCCCGCCCGTTTTTTTTACGCATCCATGTAGGTGTTGAGGTTGGGAGCTGTTGCCCCAGCTAGGCTGACCCGAAGCTGAACACCCCTGGGTAGATCGATTCGTGCGATCGCGTCAACGGTGAAGGTCGTCCCAGTCGTGACCCAAAGCGTCGCGTTGACTCGATACTGAAGTGTCGCCGTACCGCCGCCGAAGGTTCCAGCGCAGCTGATGAAACCGACACCGCCTTGGTACGTCCATTCGGTACTCTCGCCATCAGCGGCCAGATTCCCGCCAACAGCCATCATGTTTGTTGTTTCTGCCATCTCAGGTTCCCTATTTGGTTTGCACTGGGTCGTAGTTTCCGTCTTCGTCGTAGTCGAGGCCCCTAACCGCTTCCGACTCTCTCTGCTTCTTTAGATTATCCTGGAACTGCGCTCGCCGGTCGGCCTTCGCCTTCTCCTTCTCGGGAGCCTCTCGTTCCGTCTGCCGCTCCTGGGCGCGCTTTCTCGCGTCATCCACTGGAGGCTTGTCCGCTTCTGCCTTCGCGGTTGCCTTGGACCGAAAGGTATCCATGTGCTTCCGTGCTTCGCGGTAAATCCCGATTCGTTCCTTCGGGTTCAATCCAGGGTGCGCGGCGCTGATAACCGCCAGGATGTTTTCGCCATCATCGACGGCCTTCTTAGCGAGTGCCTCTGGATCTGGTGCAGGTGGCCCGCCAGCAGTCACCGTAGAGTTTCCGCTCCCAGCCCAGCTTTTTCCTACTTCCTTAAGGTCTCCATCCTGCATGAGATTCTTTAGCGCCTCGTTGATCGGTCCACTATTATTTGGGTCTCGCCCGATACCGGTGGCCTCGCTCGCATGCCGCATAAGGTCACGGGTGTCGTGATTGCCGCCTTCTGCCAACTTGGCTTTTATGGCCTTCTCGGCGGACGCTACCTCGTCGTCGTGCTTCTCCGTTGCCGCGAAGTGTGCGTCCGCCTCTTCCTTCAGCATGATCCCTTCCGGTGGATCGACGCCATGCGGTGCATAGGAAGGCTCCCCAGTCTTGTCCCAGCCGACTTGAATATCGCCGTTTTTACTCAGGTCGTGGATGTCGGCTTGTCGGCCAGTCAGTAGCTCGTGGCTTGCTCCCTTCCCTTCGTGCTTCTCGGCGTATTCCCCCGACGTCTTCCAGGGATCCTTATGGATGTGCCCTGACAGCTTCTCGATGTTCTCCCGGCTTCGCTCGTTCGTTCCACCGGGTCGCCTGTCATTCCAGGCGTGCGATATCGACTCGGGGGTGGACGGGGCCTCCGGTTTAGTTTGCCCCTGCTCTCGATCCTTCGGCGCGTCCTCTTCCGGCTTACCAACGTTGCTGCTCATGTCGTCGAACAGATCCTGTGTACCTTCCGGCCGATCCATCCCGCTGAACATTTCGCCTTGCTTCTGCTTGCCGCCGTCACCGAACGTCGGAACTTTTAGACCCTTCGGCTTCGGTGGTTCGTTCGATAGCGAAAACGGCTCGTCGTCATCGTCGTACGTGGCCGCCGGACCCTTGTTCTCGTCCTGAGCGCCAACCGTAATCGGCTCTTCTTTCATGTCGAACAGGTTGCCGCCGACTGGTGTAGAAGGTGGTGTAGCTGGCTCGCTCTTGGCCGGGTCTACACCAGCATCCGGTCCAATCTTGGATCGAAGCCACTCGGTCCCTTTGTCCAGGTCGATATGGGCGTCATCGGGCATGCGTTCGCCCGAAGTATGAGCCTTAACGGCCAAGTGGTTCTTCTCGCTATCGCTGAGGGTGCGACCGAATATCTCATCGTCCACAAATCCAAGATGCTCATGGGCTTGGTCGATACTTTCTCGCACGTCGCGATCCTTGTAGTCGATCCCCTGATCCTTCATCTCATTAAAGATGGTTCGATGAACGTGAAGATCCTCGTCGTTTACGCCATGCTTTCCAGCCCATCGACGGAAAGAGTCCGAATCGTCCTTTTTGTGTTGCTCGTCCACGTTGTTATTGACGGTGGCTACGTCGAAGAACTGGGGGTCGCCGTTCTTGTCGAATCCTACGTCGAACTCGTCGTTGTAGCTGTACCCAGCCTCGTGCATCGCCTTGATATTGTCCCTGACCTTTTCGGCCTGCTCTCGGGTGACCTTCTCTGGCTGGTCGTAGTGATCCGATATCGTGAACGCTCGTCCGTCATGCTCGACATGCTCTAGCGGCGCGATACCCTTTAGTCCCTTGTCGTTGAGTTCCTTGCTGATGTCGGCTTGTCTCTTTGCGACTCGATTGGTTGATTCCATGTCATCAAAGAAGTTGTTTTGGTGGTTGTACGAAACGGGGCTGGAAACCTTTACGACTTTATCACCAGCGCGATACGCCGCCCCATCGTTTCCTCGGCCAAGGAATTCAGCGTCTCCCTTCGCGGCAGCGTCAACCGCGTCGTTCCCGCTTCCCTCAGACCAGTTTGGCTCGCCCTTCATGTCTGCAATTGCATGTTCCACCGCGTCGTCCGGGATGTCCAGAGTTTGGGCGTAGCCTGAGTCGTGGGTATTCATGCGGAAACTTTTGTGCCCTTCCTTCGTTGATTCCGTCGGCTTGAGCTTGAAGTCATATCGGCCGTTTGATTCGGGGATCTCAATTTCATCACCGGAATCTTTGGCTTCCGTCGCAGCCTCGCGATCTTGTCTCTCTTGCAGGGATTCTCCACCACTCGCCACTGGGTCCCCGGAGGACCCATTCTTCTGGTTCCACGACAGATCATCATGAGCATCGGCAGCAGGCTCGGGACGGTCACCCTTCCAGGAAACTCCATCTCGGCCAATCTCAAACGGCGGATCTTCACCAGCCTTGTTGCTGACCGATCGGGCGGTCGAGTCGTCCACGCCAAACTTGTCTTTGAGCCACGAATCCAGGTCGCCCTTTGTCGTTGCCCTGTTGTGTTCGAATTTCTGGTCTCGGTCGAGCGTCCCAGAGTGTTTCGTCGCTAGGTACTTCCAGTCGTGCGCAGCGTCGACCATCTCATCCATCTCAGGCTGCTCAGATTGATCGGGCTTCTTCTGTCCAGCCAAATGATCCTGAACTGCGTTCTTGAAGTCTTCGTGATCGTCGAAATGTTCCTTAGCTTTCGAGTCGTTGAAGAAATGCGACCCCGCCGCTGTCGTCAATTGTTCGTCTGTTTGGGGGCCGTGTAGACCACCTTTCATTCGCTCGATAGCATTCTCGACTGTGGCCTTGCGCTCGCCCTCGTCTCGCTGAGGGGAGTCATCCAGCAATGAATCGTACTCTCCAGGTACTGGCGGCGTTTCATCCTCGCTTTGCTCAACCTCGTGAGGCGTCATCTCGTTCGAGATTGCCGTAGTGGCGATGTCTCGCAGGGTAGCCTTCGATCTTGACAGGCCATTCGGATTGATTTCACCATCCTCGTCGATCTCGATGTAGCCCATGTCTTGCTTGCCCTTGCTGAGCTGGCGGGAGACATACACGCGAAGTTCGTCGTACTCATCCCATATTTTCGACGTGTAACCTTCGGCGTTGATGGCGGCGGAGACTCGTTCGGCGATGTCGTTTCGGTCGACACTTGTCTCCTCCTCGACGGGTTCTTCCTGTTCGTCCTGTGCAGCCTCTCCCTCGGGCACGCCCTCGGGTGAATATTCCACTGGACGAATCGGCACGTTCTGGAGTCCTGCCTCCCGTGCAGACGCCAATCTCGTGCTTCCGTCTGCGACCACCCACTCGCCTTCAGAGTTGCGGTCAGCGACGATTGGTGGCAATGGGATCCCGTCCGAGATCCGCATCATATCGACCATATCTTGGTCCGGCGTGTCGTGTTCGTGCGAAGTTATCGAGCCAATCGGTATAAACTGGAGTTCACCGAGTCCACTGGGGTCTTCTCCTCTTTGTAATTGCCCAAACGTGTTGTTTTTCCAATCGTCCGGTGGCTCCATGTCGGCGGCTGACTCCATCCACTCGCTTTCACTTTTTCGGCTTGCTTCGGTTTCACCAATGTTCGCGTCTGATTGTTCGGTGTTATCGGGCGCGCCCTCGGGTGAATCTGGTTCGTCTT
>Ga0114999_10003832_pt1 | contig 18567 bp, 18 predicted proteins | sample ArcticOcean_MG_C_3_FD_89820 | JGI IMG/M metagenome (GOLD analysis project Ga0114999, IMG submission 89820) | Marine microbial communities from western Arctic Ocean - ArcticOcean_MG_CB8_126 | ecosystem: Environmental > Aquatic > Marine > Oceanic | place: Arctic Ocean: Canada Basin | collected...
ACCGGCGTGTCGTTCACTACGAGATTGCATTTTGGGCGGGCCGTGGCCGGCGAGACGGAGCGCTACGCCCGCTTCGCATACTCGGGTATCGACGTGGCGGAAATCGAGGAGGCGATGGTGGTATTCCGGTCATGGTGTGAGGCCTAGGCGACACCGCCTTGGCGTGGTGTTCTCCGTTTCGGTGCAGAGGTGGCAATGACGTCCGGAACCGGGTCGCGGGGTGCGGTGGCTGCGGCTGACTTGCTCGCGATGGCCGAGGCAGGCCTCGCCGCGGTAGCTCCCGCCTCGGCGGTCGGCGTCGCCGCTACACGCTCCGGCGACCTGTTGCGTGTCGGCGAAACCGAAATCGACCTTTCACACTTCGGTCGTGTTGTCGTCCTCGGCTTCGGGAAGGCGTCGATTGGCATGGCCCGAGCGCTACTGCCATTACTGGAGGGCAAACAGGTGACGGGCACGCTTGTGGCCGACGTTGGTGGGCCGGCAAGTCCGTTCGAAGTGTTGGAGGCGGCGCACCCCGTGCCCGACGAGCGCAGCGTGCGAGCCGGCAAGCGCATCCTCGCGGCTGCTCGCGCGGCGGGCAGCAGTGATTTGATCGTTGTCCTCATATCAGGCGGAGGGTCGTCGCTGATAGCTGTTCCGACCGCCGGCGTCAGCCTTGCAGACCTCCAGAAGACCAACGAGGTGCTATTGCGGTCCGGCGCAACGATCAACGATTTCAACACGGTCCGCAAGCACCTCTCCGATATAAAGGGAGGGCGGCTTACGGAAGCACTTGCCGGTGCAGGCGCCATCGTCACGCTCGTGATCTCTGACGTTGTCGGCAATGATCTCGACGCCATCGCTTCCGGTCCGACCGTGCCCGACCCGACGACTTTCGCAGACGCCCTTGCGGTCCTCGATCGTTTCGACGTTCGCGAGCAGATGCCGGCATCCGTGGTCCGCCACCTCCGGGCAGGTGTAAGCGGAGCCCTGCCCGATACTCCTTCCGCAGGGTCGGTTTTCGAAAAGCAGACCGTCCATATCGTGGCCGACGGTGCCGCGGCGGCCAGCGCTGCAGCCTTGACCGCCGCCGACTTGGGTTACGAGGTCGAGGTGGCCTCAACGCGCCTCGTGGGGGAGACCCGTCTGGCCGCGGGGGAGATGGTTGCCGCCGCACGCCGCCTCCGTCCGGGGCAGGGCCTGGTCTACGCAGGTGAAACCACGGTGACTGTGACCGGCGACGGTGTCGGTGGTCGTAACCAGGAGTTGGCGCTGGCGGCGGCGATCGCCATGGCGGGAGAGGAGGGCCTCACGTTGCTGTCGTTCGGTACGGACGGCATCGACGGCAGGACGCCGGTGGCCGGAGGTTATGCGGACGGCACCGCTGTCGCGCGCGGCAAAGCGCTCGGTCTCGATGCAGCGGACTATCTCCAGCGAAACGATTCGCATACCTACCTCAGCGCCATCGGCGACACCGTCACGACAGGCCCAACCGGCACCAACGTGTGCGATCTCATCCTGCTCGTCCGCAGTCGTAACAGCAGTTAGTGCGCCGACGCGAGTCTCGGGTTGCTGCCGTTCGATGCTGAAGGACGATCACCTGAGACGTGTATCCGCGCTTACGTCTTCCTACGCCCCAGCTTGTTGCTCAACCGACGCCAGCGATCGAGGAGGCCTGCAGTGGTCGAGCCTGTTGGGTGCGGCGCTCCGCGTAGTGCGTCGAGTGCCAAATAGGCGTGGATCTCCATATCGGATTCATCATCGATTGCAGCGAGAACCGTGGAGTCCTGGTCGATCACGAACGTGAGCCGCCGATACATCGGGCCCGTTTCCCTCTCCGCGTCGAATGCCGGTCCGATGACCCGATCCGCGTCCGAAAGCAGGGTGAACCCGAGATCGTCCAGCTCGTCAAATTGGCGTTGCTCATCAACCTGATCAGCGCTGATCCCCACTACCCGGGCTCCGAGAGATGCAAACTCGGCTTTCAGATCCCGGAAGTGGCGACCTTCCTTGGTTCAGCCGCCCGTCATTGCCTTCGGGTAGAAGTACAACACCACGCGGCCGTGGGCCAGGAGCTCGCTGAGCGAGACCTTCGTGCCGAACTGATCGAGGGCAGAGAACTCGGATACTGAGTCGCCTTTTTCCATGGCGGGCACGGTAGCTGTGCGCCTGCCACCGGCCGAACTCACGACAGTCGGTTGGCGCCGGCGACGCAGCAGGCCACGTCATGAGGTGGAAGACTTGCCGCATGGACGCGACTGAGCCGAGAAGGAGGATCCTCTCAACCAGCGAAGGTGTAAACCGAGGGGAGTTCAGTTCGGTCGACTGGGCCTTGTTCGTCGGTGTTGCCGTGATCTGGGGCTCGTCGTTCCTGCTCATGGACATCGGCCTCGAAGCGTTCGAACCGGGGCTGATCACGTGGTTGCGGGTCGGCCTTGGGGCCACCGTGCTGTGGATGGTGCCCGAGGCGCGGCGTCCCGTGGACGCGGGTGATCGCGGGCGACTCCTTGCTCTTTCGATCCTGTGGGTGGGGATTCCCTTCACCTTCTTTCCGATCGCCCAACAGTTCGTAAACTCTGCGATCGCCGGAATGCTCAACGGCGCCATGCCGATATTCGCGGTTGCGATCGCCGTTGCGCTGCTGCGGCGATGGCCTCGCCGGCTTGCGTTGTTTGGCCTCGTCATCGGACTGGCTGGAGCTATAGCGATCTCCGCGCCGTCGGTCGGGGAAGGTAGTTCAGAGGCATTGGGAGTTGGCCTGGTGGTGATAGCCGCGGTTTGTTATGGCCTCGCCGTCAACATTGCAGCTCCGCTTCAGCAGCGGTATGGAGCTTTGCCGGTCATGGCACGAATGCTCGCCTTGGCCACGATCTGGACTGCCCCTTTTGGCGTGTTCGGTCTCACCGGAAGCTCCTTCGCGTGGGGCCCATTGGTAGCGATCGGGGTCGCCGGCATTGTCGGCACGGGGACCGCCTTCGTCTTGATGGCGTCCCTGGTGGGGCGTGTCGGCGCGAGTAGAGCCTCGTTTATCGCATACGGCATCCCGGTCGTGGCCCTGGTCCTCGGAGTCGCTTTCCGCGACGACAGTGTCACGGCTCCCGCATTTGTGGGGATCGTGCTCGTCATCGCCGGAGCCTTGATGGCTTCTCGGCGAGACCGATAGCCGCCGCAGCCCTCCCGGGGGTTCGCTGTGCGACAGCTAGAGGCGCAAACCAATCTTCTCTGCCCCGTGGGGCGTCCTATTCGGGCCTGTTGAAGAGATGGACTCGCCCTGCCCGACGCCGACAGCGGCCGTTGCCAGGCCGCGTTGAACATCCGGCCGCCGCTTCATACGGTCGGCCAAGGTTGCCTGAGGCGGATGCCGCTCCTACCGGTCGGCTAGCCGATGGCGATCCCCCTCCATCTGGGTTCACGCCTCGAAAGCGAACACGTCTCTATCCGTCATGGCATGCCGCCGGTTGATGGGTTCTCGAGGCGGTGGTCATCGGCTCGATCGTGAACGAGAATGCCGCCATTGTTCTGAGCCGAGACGTCACCCACGATCGCCGAAGTCGACGACGCCGCCACGGTTCAGCGGAAGATCCTGTAGCAGGAACTTCTGAATGCGTTCGCTCGGTGTTTTCGGAAAGTCGTCACGGACCTCGATGTAGCGGGCAACCATGTAGCGGGGGAGGTTGTCCTTCATCCAGGCCCTCAGGTCGTCCGGGCTGAGCTCATTGCGGACCACGACGTCGACCTTTACGTCATCCCTCCGGCCAGAACGAGTAGGCAGCCGTGCGCTTCTCCTCGTAGTGCATCTTGCGATTGAAGAGATTGTCGCTGGCCGAGTGGTCCCACCAATTTTCGGTCATACATTCCATCACCGCAATGAACTCGAAGAGATCGGTCACTCCGCGATGTTCGGTGTGCTGGGAAATCCACTCCCGCATTGGCCGATCGTCCCACCGTTCGAGTTCGTCGTACGGGGTGGCGATGAGTGCCTGAATGACCTTTTTGAGTTCGTCCTTATCGCCTGAGTAGCGGTCCCGAATTGATCCCCAAGAGTCCGTCTCGTGATCCCAAATCGGCATTTCCGTGTTCGAGGGCCCGTGGCGGAGTTCCCGGCCCACATGTTCGAAGATCCGTGTAATACCGGACCCTGGGTCCTCGAGGAGGTGCGCTCCCAGGTTGAGCTCGTAGCCTTCGTCGTTGGTTGCCATGCCGCGACCGCCGAGGAAGTTGCTGCGTTCGACCACCAGCACGAGCGATCGGTCAGTGACTCGATAAGCCGTGGATGTCCCACTCCCACCTCAAACCGTCGTCGAGCGGTATTTCGCAGCGATTAATGCGCGAAGTTGGGAGGCTTTGCGCCAGATCCTTCACGAGGACTTTTCGCTGCGTGTGGTCGCAGCAGGCGTCTTGCACGGCATCGAAGCCGCAGTGGACTACTACGAGCCTTTGCTCGCTCGCTTCGAGGAGGGAATCGACACTCCGACGCGATACCTTGTCTCCGGCAACAGCGTGACGGTCGAGATCGACTTCGTCGGGCGCACGGTCGACGGCCGCGATGTCGCTTTCCCTGCTGTGGACGTGTTCGATATCTCGGCAGGCAGGATCCGGTCACTGAGCGTCTGGTACGACTCGCTTGGTGTTGCCCGTCAGGTGAAGGGTCGGCTCGACCGTCGCCCCCGTGACGGCAATTGAGACGGCGTTTACCGTGCCGCGCTCCTCGCGCGTAGACCTGCGATGAACAACCCGCCGAGCACCGCAATGGTTCTCATCGATGGCGGGGAGTTCACCATGGGCTCCGACCATCACTACCCCGACGAGGGTCCTATACGACGCGTCTCGGTCGGCGACCTCTGGATCGACCCTTGCCCGGTGACAAACGAAGCTTTCGGGGCCTTCGCGGAGTCCACGGGCTACGTCACCGACGCCGAGCGCACTCCGGACGCCGGCCTGTACCCAGGTGCCCCGGCGGAGGCGCTTGTCCCGGGAGCACTTGTGTTCACCATGCCCGACGGATCCGTTGAGCTGCGAGATCCTTCGCAGTGGTGGCGATGGACCCCGGGTGCCGATTGGCGTCATCCTCTGGGGCCGGGCAGCGACCTTCGAGTGCTGGCAGACCATCCGGTTGTTCATGTTGCCTACCCGGATGCAGCTGCATTTTCCGAATGGGCCGGCAAGTCGCTTCCCACGGAGGCGGAATGGGAATTCGCGGCACGCGGCGGCCTTGACGGCTACGAATTCGTGTGGGGAGGCCACGACCCCCAGGAGTCTGAGCCGTTGGCAAACACGTGGCAAGGCCACTTCCCGTACGAGAACACCGAACTCGACGGCTGGACGCGCACGTCGCCGGTAGGTGTCTACTCGCCGAACGGGTACGGGTTGTTCGACATGGCCGGCAACGTCTGGGAGTGGACCGATGATTGGTACGAGAACCGCACCGTGTCACTTGAAGAGCCGCCGTGTTGCGTACCGCGCGACCCGATGGGTGGCACCCGCGAAATGAGTCTGGACCCGGCCATGCCGGGAACACCGATTCCGCGCAAGGTTCTCAAAGGGGGCTCATATCTGTGCACGATCCAATACTGTTTCAGGTACCGGCCCGCCGCCCGCCAACCCCAGATGGTCGACACTGCAATGAGCAACCTCGGTTTCCGATGCGTGGTTCGCAAGACGTAGCTTTTCGGCGGCGCCTGATGCCCGAATCAGCTCGCGGGCCTATCGGGTATCTGCGCTCAGCGATGCCATTCGACACCGAGGTCGCGCAGCATTCGACGATAGGCGAGGGTCCCGGCGTCAGTCCCGCGGAGATGGAGCTCTTCCGTGAGGTCGAGCGGCAGTTCCTCGGGTCGCTGACTCTCGACGATCTCCTTGTCCTGATCCATGACGGCCGCGTCGAAGGCTCGCCAGTCGTCTTCGGGCTGCATGAGCTGCCAATCGCGTGATGTGAAGAACCACTGAATGGTTTCTTGGTTGTTCACCGGGCAACACGTGAACAGCATCGAGTAGTTGCGGCCATCCGGGGAGTGGCTGGTCACACTGAGGAGAACCGTAAAGGGTAGGAAGAGTCGGTAGTGGCGGGTCGTGTTGTTCGTCCCGTCGTATAACTCGTAGGTCAGTCCGTCGGCGAGTATCTCAGGCGACACGTCGGCATAGACCGGCTGTTCCCTGTCACCAAGCATGCCCTCGTGGACCCAGGGAAGATGGCTGTAATCGAGAACGTTTTCCACGATCCGCGCGGCATTTGCCTGCCACCGAAAGGGGTCGTAAAGCATCGTCGCCAATTCGTCGCTGTCGAACGAGGGGTACTCGGGCACAGGCTGGATGGGATCCTCGAGAGCGACCCACACCAGCCCGTAGCGTTGAGTCGTCCGGTACTTCTTCAGCCGGGCCTTTTCGGGGATTCTGCGGCCCTCGGCCAGCGTCGGGATTCGAACGCACATTCCGCTCGAGTCGTAGCTCCAGCCGTGATACCTACAGGTGATGTTGCCGTCGTCCACCCAACCGAGAGATAGAGCAGAGCCTCGATGCATACACAGGTCTTCGAATGCGGTGATCTCATCGGGTGCCGAGCGATAGAGCACGACTCGCTGGTCCAGCACGGTTTCCGCGTGTGGGCCGGCGCCTATGTCGGATACCCTGGCGACAGGGTGCCAGTAGCCACGCAGAACATCTGTTGCTCCCACTCGCAACCTCCTCGGGGTTAGGCCGTCTTGGAGACTGAACCTGCCATCTTGCTAAGCGACATCATATGGCCTCGGACCGCGACCGGCTCCCTGGAGGCTGGGGTTGCAGGCTGCGGAGAGCCGCGATCGAATGGCTGGTCAGCACGGCGAGCAATATCGAACCGCCAACGAACGTTGCCGCCGTCGGGATCTCGTCGAGGGCGATCCATACCCACAGCGCTCCGAGAACTGTTCCGAGCATTAGCAGAAGGGCAACTTCGGCTGCCGGGATGAAACGCGGCCCTAGCGCGATAAGTCCGAACGCGACCGGCGTGACGACGAGTCCAAGGACGACGAGGAACGCCCAGTCGCTGCCGTCGGCCGATCCGATCGAAGCTGCCGGCAACGCGATGAAGGCTGCAAGGCCGGCTCCGGAGGCCATCGCCGGTATCAGGTTCAGCGATGGGTTTCCGCGAACGACGACCAGCGTGCCGCCGATCGACATGGCTGCGATGAGTCCGGCGAGATTGCCGAGGAGGTCTCCTCTTCCCAGCGAATCGAAGAGGATGACGACCGTTGCAATGGTTGCCCCTCCGATGGCGACCCAGGTTCGCGTCGGGACGACCTCGCGTAGCACCAGCCTGCTGAGGAGTGTTGCAAAGATCGGCGTCAGGCTGATCATGAGCAAGGTGTTTGCAACCGATGTGTGGCTGATCGAGTAGATGAACGCCACGTTGTCGATCGCGAAAAGCGCCGTCGCCGCGCCAAAGGCAAGGCCTATCGAGCCGAGTTGAGCTCGCCAAGTCGCTCCCTCGACGAATAAAAAGAAAACGAACAGGCCGATGGCGCTGAAGATTCCCCGCACCGCCAGGATCGTCCAGGCATCCACATCGATCAGTCGGATGAGCAGCCCTTCCAGGCTCAGCACGATGACGCCTATCGAGCTGAGTAGCAGTCCCGTCGCCTGTGCCGAGAGACCGTGTTCGGGGGTTCGCATGGATGTTCTGCGAGCGTACCCTCCAATGTTGTAGACCCGAACTCTGCAATCGTTGCGTGCTCAGGGTGACCAGACGGGCGGATTCTGCACCTTCTTCATATCCCCGGAACGACTTTGCCCGGGGTGACCCCAGTTGCGCTAAACGGTTGGCAGAGTTCTCTTCTGACGTGAGCGAGGCTGCGCCTCGGTTGCCACATACATTGTGACAGGGGTGTTCATTTGCCGGAGTTCGGTGGTACGCTCCTTCAAGTTTCGGACGTTGTGGCCGCGGCGAGGGGGAGTCCCCTGTGCTGTCGGAGCCTCGTCAGTTGACATATGTACGCATTGCGCGTCGAGTTGATTCTCGGCCGATTGAGACGAAGGAGACGCCAGGATGAAGCACCGGGCAGTAAAATATTTCGCGTTAGTCGCAGTCTTTGCTCTCATTGCTGCCGCGTGCGGCGATGATGACACTTCCGCTACAGCGGCGCCGACCGACGCTCCGGCGGCTCAAGCGGGTGCGGGCCTCAAGATGGCTTGGGTCTACGACGGAGGCATCGTCGGCGGTTGGGGTCAGGGCCATGATCGTGGCCGTCAGTTCGTCGAACAACAGCTTCCAGGTATCGAAACCATCAACGTCGAGCAGATTCTGCCGGGTCAGCCAGCTCAGGCTGCAATGGCCGATCTCGCTGAGGATGGATACGACATCGTCGTCCTAACGAGCTTCTTCCAGCCGGACATCCTGGAAGTGGCCCCCGAGTACCCGGACACCGTCTTCCTGCATTGGGGCGGGTACCAGGATGTGGACAACTCGGCTTCGTTCGACATCGGCGCCGAGGAAGGAAGGTACATCGACGGCATGATTGCCGGAGCGATGACCAAGACGAACATCATCGGTTACGTGCTTGGGTTCCCGCTCGACGGTATTATCAAGGAGCTCAATGGGTTCGCCCTCGGTGTCCAAGAAGTCAACCCCGACGCCAGGATCATCGCCGTCTTCACGAACTCGTGGTTCGATCCGCCGAAGGAACAACAAGCGGCCGAAGCCTTCGTCGCCGCGGGCGCCGACGTGTTGGTCACTGGCCTGAACTCGCCGGCAATTTCGCAGGTCGCTGTCGCTGAGGACAAGTGGTACCTCGGCTACGGCGAGGACGAATCCCAGCTCGCTCCCGACCATTGGCTCACGGCGTTCGTTTACGACTGGGGCCCCTACTACGTGTCCGTGGCCGAATCCGTGCGCGACAACACCTTCACGCCGCATCACTATTACGGCGTCATGGGTGACGGTGTCATGGGCCTCTCGCCTTTCCATCCGGACATTCCGCAGAGCGTTCTCGACCTAGCGCTGGAGCGCCGCCAAGAGATGCTCGACGGAACGTTCGACGTGTTCACCGCGCCGCTCGTCGACAACGCAGGCGTCACTCAACTCGCCGCAGGGGATTCGATTCCCATTGGCGAGCGTGTCCTCTGCTGTAAGTGGCTCAATTCCAACATCGAAGGCTCGATAGCTGGGTCGTAACGAGTCTCGGGCAAGGGAATCGTCGGGGCGTCGACAGAGTCGCGGCTCTGTGGGAGCCGGGCCGAGGGGGGCGTCGACCGAATCGGTCGACGCCGTCCGCGCCGGGGCGATCTCTAAGCACTTCTATGGAGTTCAGGCCAACGACCGCATAGACCTTGACCTCCGCTGGGGCGAGGTTCATGCGCTGCTCGGCGAGAACGGGGCGGGAAAGTCCACGCTCTGTTCGATATTGTCGGGTTTGTACCGCCCCGACTCGGGTGAGATCAGCGTGGATGGGGAATCGGTGGTGTTCCGGTCGCCCAGCGACGCTCTGGCCGCCGGAATTGGCATGGTCTACCAGCACTTCCGACTTGTGGAACGCTTCACGGTGGCCGAGAACCTGGTGTTGGGGCACCCGGACACGCCGCTGCGGCTACCGAGGAGCCAGATCGAGGCAGAAGTCGGCGAATTCATAGCCGAGCTCGGCCTGCCCGTTTCTCCGTCAGCAAGGACCTGGCAACTGTCGGTGGGGGAGCAGCAACGAGTCGAAATCCTCCGACTCCTCTATCGCGGCGTGCGAATCCTGATCCTCGACGAGCCTACGGCCGTGCTCACCCCGCAAGAGTCTCAGCTGCTCATCGAGAGGGTACGGGCGCTGGCTGAGGACGGAAGGGCCGTCATCTTCGTCTCGCACAAGCTCGATGAGGTAATGGCGGTATCGGACCGGGTTACGGTTCTCGTCGACGGTCGCAAAGCTGGCGAGGTGGTAACCGCCGAGGCCGACGCAAGCACCCTTGCAAGGATGATGGTCGGCCGGGACTTCGTTTTCGGTGGGCCGAGCATGCGTAAATCCAGTTCCGCGGACCGCGATGCCGAGCCCAGGACGCCCGTCCTGTCGCTCGCGGACCTTTCCGTGGTCGGAGACAGGAGGAACGTGGCGGTCAGGGGCCTGAGCCTGGACGTGCACAAAGGTGAGGTCGTCGGCATCGCTGGCGTAGCAGGCAATGGGCAGCGCGAGCTCGCCGAAGCGATCGCCGGATTGCGACCAGTAGCGAGTTGATCGATCTCCATCGACGGGGCCGACCTCACTCACACGAATCCTTTGCGGCGCATCAAAGCAGGCTTCGGATTCGTGCCTGAGGATCGGCTGACCATGGGACTCGCCTCCGGTTTATCCCTCAAGGACAACCTGGCCCTCAAGGCTTACCGACGTGCTCCGATATCGCGGGGGCCGTTCATCTCGCAAAAGGAGATCCGCAAGATGTCCGCCCGGCTGGTGTCCGAGTATGACATTCGGGGTGGGAGGGACGAGCTACCGATCGGGCTCCTGTCCGGGGGGAACCTCCAGCGATCCATAATCGCTCGTGAGATCTCGGAGAACCCCGACGTCCTGCTCGCCGCGTCCCCGACCAGGGGGCTCGACCTTGCCGCCACTGACTCGGTCCGGCGTCTCCTGGCGGATGCCGCTGAGGATGGGCTCGGCATACTTCTGATCTCGGAGGACCTCGATGAGATCCGTGCACTAGCCGACCGGATAGTCGTGATGTTCGAAGGCGAAATCGTCGGCGAGATCGACCCCGACGAGTTCGACCTTGAAATAATAGGGTTGATGATGGCGGGAGCCGGCAGATCGTGACCTCATGAGCACGGCACTCGACGCACCGAAAGCCCGTTTGCACCTTGAGGCGAGGGAGAGAGCGTCACTCACGGTCCGGATTGTCGTTCCCATCGTTTCCATCTTGATCGCTTCGATCTTCACCTCGATCGCGATGGTCATCGACGGGCACTCGCCCATCGATGCCTTTGTGGAGATCTACCACTCAGCCTTCGGAGGCAAGAACCCGTTGGTGCGGACGTTGCTGCTGTCGACCCCTCTCATCTTCACCGCCCTTGCTGCGGCCGTCGCCTTCAGGATGAAGATTTGGAACATCGGCGGCGACGGGCAGCTGATGATGGGGGCGGTCGCGGCGAGCGGCATAGCCATCTTCCTATCCGGCGCACCGTTTTGGATCCTGATTCCGGTGATCCTTATTGCCGGAAGCCTTGGAGGGTTGTTGTGGGCCGGGGTCGCAGCGGTGCTCAAGGTCTTCTTCAAGACCGATGAGGTGATCACCACACTCATGCTCACCTTCATAGCCAGCCACTACATGGAGTACTTGATATTCGGAAGCTTCAGTTATTGGCGAGATCCGGAGAGCTCGACGTATGCGACCGGAAAGGCGATTCCGGAGGTAGCCGAGCTTCCGCGATTCTGGGGTCGTCTCCACATCGGATTCCTGATCGCGGTTGGTGCCGGGTTGCTCGTCTGGTGGGCGTTGAAATCGAGCCGCTGGGGCTACGAAACGAGGGTCATCGGAGATTCTCCAACCGCCGGCCGGTACGCCGGTATGAGCGTCTCGAAGAACATCATCATCGTGCTTTGCGTCTCTGGCGCTCTCGCCGGCCTGGCCGGCGCCGTCGAGGTCGTCGGCATCAACCACGCGTTGCAGCCAACGGCGTTACAGACGGGAGTGGGCTTTACCGGAATCATTGCGGCATCGATCGCGAGGATGCATCCGTTGATGCTTATACCTGTCGCGGTCTTTCTGTCCGGTCTTGTTAGCTCGGGCACCTCTCTCCAGCAGATGGGCATACCGATCGACATCGTTCTGCTTCTGCAGGGACTGGTCCTTCTCTTTGTCGCCGCCGGCGAGTTCTTCCTCCATTACAGGGTCAGGTACGCGCCTAGGGGTGAGGTCGCGTGAACGACACGGTGCTGATTCTGTCGCTGGCTACGACCATTGCCGCCGGGACGCCGATGCTCCTCGCTGCGCTCGGTGAGATCCTCGCAGAGCGGTCCGGGGTGATGAATCTGGGCATTGAGGGAATGATGCTGATCGCTGCGGCGAGCGGCTTCTGGATCACGAGCGAGACGGAGAGCCTTGCCCTTGGGATGCTGACCGGAATAGTCGCAGGAACATTGCTGGCGGCGATTCACGCCGTCCTGGCCGTGAGCCTGCGTGTTAACCAGATCATCTCGGGACTCGCACTCGTGATCATCGGTACCGGCCTGTCCGGTTTCCTGGGAGACGCCGCCACTCCGAAGCTCACAGGACGACCACCCGGGGCGCGGTTTACGAGCCTTTTGCCGGAGGCCCTCACCGACCTGCCCGTTGTCGGTCCGCTTGTGTTCGACCACGACATCATCGTGTATCTCTCATGGATCTTTGTTGCGGCCACGAGCTACTTCCTGTTTCGTACCAGGCCCGGCTTGGCCGTGTGGGCCGTAGGCGACGACCCGGCCACCGCCGACTCTGCAGGAATTCCGGTTATCGCCTTTCGCTACGGCTTCACCTTGTTGGGCGGGGCGCTTGCCGGCTTGGCAGGGGCCTATCTCTCGATTCACCTGATCGGCACCTGGCAGGATTCTCTGACGTCGGGATTGGGGTGGATCGCGTTCTCTCTCGTCATATTCTCTGGATGGAGGCCGTGGCGGGCGATGTTGGCGGCTTACGTCTTCGGTGGCCTCACGACTTTGGGCTTCACGTTCCAGATACTCGGATTCGGAGTGCCCACCGACTTCCTGGCGATGCTGCCCTTTGTCTTGACCATTGTCGTACTCGCCATTATCTCTTCCCGCCCTGAGGCGGCCCGTCGGTTTGGGGCGCCTGCCGCACTGGGCAAGTCATTCGCGCGAGAGAGCAGGTAGCTACTCTCGCTCAAGGAAGGGCGGATCCAAGAGGCCAAGGACTTCCGGATGTTGAACGATCCTGTACTCGTCGACGATTGGCACCCGGTGTGTCGTGGCTCGGACGTCGGCGAAGGCGAAGTCCTCGCGACACGCTTGCTTGACGAAGATCTTGTGATCTGGCGCGATAAGGGCACGGTGCTCGCCTGGAGGGATCTCTGTGTCCACCGCGGTACCCGGCTATCGCTGGGCAGCGTCGAAGACTCTCGTCTGGTCTGCCCGTATCACGGCTGGAACTACGACGCAGAGGGCCAGTGTGTGCTCATCCCCGCGCATCCCGAAGCGAGGATCCCTTCGAAGGCCCGGGTGCAAACCTTCCAGGCCAGGGAGCAATACGGGCTCGTCTGGGTGGCCCTCGGCGCCCCCGATCGTGACGTGCCGCCCTATCCCGATTGGGACGACGACGGCTTCCGTAAGGTGCTCTGCGGGCCCTACGAGCTCGACGCCGGCGGGCCTCGCATCATCGAGAACTTCCTCGATATCGCCCACCTGTCGTTCCTCCATGACGGCATTCTCGGAGACTCGCTGGCGCCGGAAATTCCTGACTACACGGTTGTGGCTGATGCCGAGGGCATCGTGGCCAAGGGCGTCGGGTGTGTTTCGCCGGAGATCCACGGGACGGGCGGCGAGATGGTGCTCTGGACATATCGAGTCTTTCGGCCCCTCACCGCTTATCTCGTGAGCGAGAACGAAGGCCCGAAGTACTCGGTGGCGTTGTTCGTCGCTCCGCGCGACACGCTGCGGAGCACATGTTGGATCTATCTCGGTCTCGACACTCCGGTCGACGACACCGACGAGGAGCTCGAGAGTTGGCAGAACAGTGTGACCTTCGCCGATGTGCCGATTGTGCAATCGCAAAGACCCGAGCTCCTGCCGCTGGATCTCCAGGCTGAGCTCCACCTGAAGTCCGATCGCCTGGCGGTGGCGTACCGGAGGTGGCTCGGCGACCTCGGGGTGACGTTCTCAACAGCCTGATGTCTGTTCGCGGCGCGCAGATCGGCTTGGCAACCGTCTCACATTCTGTGAGGTAGCCGTCTCGCAGAAAATGAAGCGGGCCAGCGGGGAAGCGCGCAGCAGTGGTAGTTTCTCCCAGAGCGAGTCGGCAATTGAAAGCGTGCGTTCTGGTGGTAACACTCCGTAATCATTGGCACCCAGTTGCGAAGGTCGACGAGGTCTCGGATCAGCCTTTCCCGGTTCAGTTGCTCGACGAGAAGGTCGTCCTCTTTCGTACCGCCTCGGCGATCACGGCGCTCAAGGATTTGTGCATCCATCGCGGCACGGCGCTGTCTCTCGGCTGGGTCGAGAACGGCATCCTCACCTGTGCGTATCACGGATGGCAATACGACGCGGCAGGCCGTTGCGTCAGGATGCCTTCTCTTCCTGAGGGCTCGGCGATACCCCCCAAGGCTCGGACGTCCTCCTACCAGGCCACCGAGGCGTACGGACTCGTTTGGGTGTGTCTCGATGAGCCGGCGGCGCCGGTGCCTCCCTTCCCCGACGGTCTGTGGGATCCCGACCTCTACCGAACGATTCTCGTGTACGACAACGAATGGGCGACGTCGGCTGGCCGCGCCATCGAGAACTTTCTCGACGTGTCGCATTTTGCCTGGGTCCACGAGGGGCTGCTCGGTACCCGGGACAACACCGTGACACCGGGCCATGATGTCGCGGTGGATGATTCGACTATCGAATATACGATCCGGTTCCCGAAGCCGATCGATCTTGACACCGCCACCCAGTCCTACCTCGCCTACACGTTGCACCTTCCTTTCACGGGCCACATTCAGGGGGGATTTGACCACAGGCCAGGGGAGTACGACTACATGTCGATGGCCACCTCGCCGATCTCGTCCGACCGGACACGCGTCTACCTGTGGCGATCGAGGAATCATTCATTCGAAGAAGGCGTCGATAAAACCATTCGAGATTTCGAGCACTCTGTCCTGGCGCAGGACAAAGCCATCGTTGAATCGCAGCGGCCAGAAGAGATCCCTCTCGACCTACGCGACGAGCTTCACCTCAAGGTGCCCGATGCGGGGGCCATGTCGTACCGCGGCTTACTGCGGAGCCTCGACCACGAAGGGTCCTACCTCCCGTAACAGGCCGGGCTGGTCCTATCGCGCGTCCTCTTAGTCATCGAGCACGGCGTCGGCTCGGTCGCCGAGCGTCGAAACACCCTCCTCCGAAGCCTCCATCGTGCGGCCCCCCATGAACTTGGCCATCAGGTGCTCCCCAGCGTTCACAGGTGCGTACTTCGGCGGGTTGTCCTCGGACCAACAGCTCGGCAGACATTCGATCCAGTTGTCGAAGTTGCCTTCTCGGAAGAACGGTACTGAGACCCGCTCCACTCTTTCAGCCTGTGGCATGAGCGGGTTGACGCGGTGCAACGTAGACCGGTACCTGTCGTTGGTCCACTGCGCGAGAAGGTCGCCGAGGTTGAAGAGAAATGCGCCGTCGGCGGGATACACGTCCACCCAACCCCCGCTCGGACCCAGGATCTGTAGGCCTGGGCCCGGCGTTGCATACATCGTTGTCATGATCCCGTAGTCGGTGTGCGGTCCGATGCCGAACTGCTTGGCGATCGGCTCCGGCGTGTCCGGATCCACGTAGAAATAGTTGAAGCGCAACGTGTCGACCGAGTGATCGACCTTGTCGACAAAGAAGTCCTCTTCCAGGTCTAGAGCGAGGGCAACCCGGCTCAGCACATGATCGGAAAGCCGATTCACCTCGCCGTACCACTTCTCCATCGCCTCCCGCATGCCGGCCGGACGCTCGGGCCAGATGTTCGGGTCGAAGAAGTGGTGTTCGGCCGTGTGGAACACAGTGTCGTCGGGGTAAGTCGGCCGCCCCAGGCTGAAAGACTGCACGAGGTCGGGCGGCGTTTCGACACCCATGCTGTAGGCAAATCCCTCAGTCTCCGCCGCAGTGAACCCACGCTCGATCTCCGGGTCACCCGATCCAGCCTTATCCTTCTCGTCGGTCGAGAGGCGGAAAAACTCGTACGAGGCCTCGAGGCTGTCGTCGATGACGTCTTGCGGCATTCCGTGGCCGCGGCACTGGAAGAAGCCGACGTTCGAGCACGCGTGGTCGATTTGGGCGACTGCGTCCGGCGCCTCCAGGTCGATAACAGGCGCGGTCAGATCCTGAGCCATAGGTCGCTCCTTGCGTGTTCCGGGTGCCGTGGGCGCAATCCCGGGATGCGGTCGCAAACCTGGGATGCGGTCGCAAACACCGCTCCGTCCACCTTTCCTTCACCCTAGCGGGCGGTATTTCGGCCTTGCATGACGGATTTAGCGGTCTATGTACCCTATCTCAGACGAAAAGGAGCCGGTGTGGCGCAACTCGAGATATACCAATCGATATGGGGCATGGAAGAGCTGCCGTGGAAGAGTTCAACTCCTTGGTCGCATGAAGAGCAGATCGACCGGATTGCCGAAGCCGGGTTTGACGGTGCCGAGATCGACTTTGTCGATATGGACGAAGCGCGAGCCTTCAGCCGGTTGGCCATCGATCGGGGCCTGCGCATCCGAGCCCTGTGTTTTCCGGAGACGATCGGCGAGTTGAGCGAAGTGCTTGAGACCGTCGCCGAGGTGGGCGCTGAACACGTGAACAACATCAACGTTCTCCCGATGGCGCAGCCGTTGACCATCGCCGAATGCGTCCCGATCCTTGAAGGCTTCCGCGACCTCGCGGACGACGCCGGTGTCGAGATGCACGTCGAGACACATCGGGCGTCCATGACCAACGATCTGCTCTTCACCGTCCAGCTGCTCGATGCGGTGCCGTGGATGAATCTCACGGCTGACCTCTCGCATTATGTAGTCGCCCGGCAATTCCCGTGGCCCATCGACGACACCAGCGAGCAGTACGTCCAGCGCATCCTGGCGCGCGCGGTTGCGTTCCACGGCCGCGTCGCCACGTCGAGTCAGGTGCAGGTGTCGCTGGGGTTCCCGCAGAACAAGCAGTGGCTCGACCTGTTCGCGGGCTGGTGGAAAGCAGGATTCAGACAGTTCCGGGATCGTGCACCCGGCGACGCTCGCCTCACCTTTACGGCCGAGCTCGGGCCGCCGGGCTGGTTTTACGCGATCACCGGGCCCGACGGTCTCGAACTTTCAGACCGGTGGGCCGAGGCCCTCTTGCTCAAGGATCTGGCAAGAGAGTTGTGGGCGAGCCTCGACGAGGAACCTGCGGAAATCCAGGGCTGAGCCGCAGACCGGAGTGCCGGTCATTCTTGCAATAAGACGTGGCGTTCGTTGGCGGCGAACGGCCCCGCGAACATCTGCTGGTCACGCCCCGGCCACCATACGACGAGCTCGTCGATCTGGTCGAAATCACCTAATCCGAAGTGGAGCACGTCCCACGACTTGCCAATCGAACCGTTCGAACCGTGGACAACCCGTCGGTCCAGGACTCTTCCGTCGACACGTGCCTCCATCTCAGCGCCGTAGGCGTAGCCATCAGAAGGCAGTAGCTCGACGTGTATCCAATTCCCTGAGTTTTCGGTGTCGTTCCGAAGAAGCCGGAAGGTTGCAGGAAAGTTATAGAACTGGGCAAGGTCCAAATCACCGTCGCCGTCGTAGTCAGCCACTGCGGTGACGCCGCCGCTGGCGGCCGCATTCTGGTCGGGTGAGTCGATGTGCATCAGCAAATCCATGGTGTACCCGCCCACCTGATCCGCAGTGAAGATGAAGTCCGCCTGAGGGGGCGGTTCTGCTACCCGAGCGCCGAGGCCGACGCTGACGAGGTCGGCCTCTTCGAGCACAAGCGCCGAGTTTGAAACGAAGATGTCCAGGAAGCCATCTTGATTGAAGTCCCGAGCCTGCGGCGACCAGCCGGAGTGGTACCGGGTGTGTTCGGCAACACCGAGGTCGACGGCGGCGTTGCGCATCTGGCCGCCTTCTGCCCCCAGCCAGAGTTGGTCCGGGCCCAGATCCGTCACATAGATGTCCCATGCGCCGTTCCGGTCGAAGTCTCCGAAGGCGTTGCCCATACCGTGGTTGTAGAGCGAGAGCCCCTGACCCTCGGTGATGTCCTCGAACTCGCCCGTGCCTTCCTTGTTCCGATAGAGGCCGTTCGTCGCGAAGTCCTGGCTGATGAACACGTCCAGCCAGCCGTCCCTGTCGATGTCGATGAACCCGAACCCGTTGATAGAAGCGGCCTCGCGACTGCCCGGAGCCGCCTCCACAGGCTCCCAGGAACGTCCATCGACGTTCCGGAAAAGAAGCGTTGAAGTCACGTCGAGCGGAAGGCGTGAGTCGCATCGAAAATCCTCGCCTGTGGAGACGCATCGGATGGGCTTGGGCAGTCCGGCGCGGCCGCCGATGATGTCGAGGTCGCCGTCCCGATCAAAGTCGAACACGCCGACCGCCGACATCCCGAGCTGGGTGAAGTCCGCCGGTGGGGAGGCGACGGCGCCGGCGAGCTCGCTGAATTGGAGGACGTCGTGTCCCATGAGCACGGTGAGTCCCGCCGGGGCGCGTCCGATGACGATGTCAACATGGCCGTCCGCGTCCAGGTCGCCCGCCGTGCACGACATCGCGCCTCCGGGCTCGGCGAGCTCGATGCGCGTCGTGTCGAACGTTCCGTCGCCAAGGTTGCGATGAATGGTGATCTCAGCGGGGGTGCCTTCGACGGTGTGCGGAGCCAGGACGAGGTCCGGGAGACCGTCGCCGTTGATATCGTCAAAGACCATGCAGCTGGAATTCTGATGACCAAGCTGGGACTGCAATGTGACGTC
>Ga0114999_10003834_pt1 | contig 18565 bp, 15 predicted proteins | sample ArcticOcean_MG_C_3_FD_89820 | JGI IMG/M metagenome (GOLD analysis project Ga0114999, IMG submission 89820) | Marine microbial communities from western Arctic Ocean - ArcticOcean_MG_CB8_126 | ecosystem: Environmental > Aquatic > Marine > Oceanic | place: Arctic Ocean: Canada Basin | collected...
CGAAGCAGACTTGCTGTTCGTAGTCTTTCAGAACAATCCATAATGAGAAAGGTGTCTGGCCGGATTCCGCACTTACGGCTTTACCCGCTTCGAAGTCGGACTCAGCAGCAGGACGAATCACAAACTCATAAAAAGCAGTTACCACAAGTATGATAACGACTAGTCCGATTGATTTTAAGGCAAAGGATTTTGGGTATTTTTTAATAAACGAAGCCATAATGTCGAAAGGCGATAAATCGACATTGAGACCTACGCAGAAAAATCCCGAAGTGCGAGCGCTTTATTCCTTGGTATTTTCCTTTAATGGATAGGGAATTCGAAAAGCGGAATGGGATCCTCCGATAAGAGACTTATTTCTTCCGGAGAACCAAGCATTTCCAAGTTGGACTATTGTTTAAGATCCTCCTACAAAGGTTTGCTCAGCTCTGCGTTCCATTTCTTCAGCGGAGGTTTCTTCTACCATCTCAGTGAATGACCAACGGTAGCCAAAGGGGTCACGGATCATCGCGGTGAGTCGGTCAATACGATTCATAGGAGAATTGTTCTACCAGTACCTATCATAAAACATCACCAGTTTTTTAAGAACCCATGTACCGATTTCTTCGGAGTCGTTGCCACTTGTTGGACAAGAGAGTATGGAATCGAAGAAATTTCGTACCGCTCTTCAATTTGATTCAACATAGCCAGCCACAATTTCGCCGTCATCTCTGAATCGTACAATGCTCGGTGGTAGACGCCGTCCGATGGGATATCCAAATAGTCGACCAGCGAGCCGAGTTTGTGATTGGGCGCTTTCTGATATATCCGCCGAGCAAGGAGCATAGAACAAACAAACTGCCCCATGTAGGTTCTCGAAACCTTTGCCAGCTCGGCTTCCAAAAAACGTTTATCAAACGAAGCATTGTGAGCGACCAGGTTATCGTAACCCAAAAAATCGGCGAATTGATGCATGACATCCGCGCACGGAGCAGCATCGCTGAGCATCTCGTTTGTGATTCCTGTAAAACCCTCAATAAATCTGCTAATTTTAAAACCGGGATTCATCAATTCCTGAAAACGTTCAACCACCACACCGTCTTTAATTCGCACCGCGCCAATCTCGATTGCACAGTCTCCCCAGTCCGGTGAAAGGCCGGTCGTTTCAAAATCCAAAACAACAACTGAATCAGCAGAGGCCATAGTAATCTGCCTTTAGGTTAAGCGAATGGGATTTGAAGAGCGAAAGGATCATGAATCAAAATCAGACGAACAGCTTTTTGCTTTGCAAGAACAAGATCAGGACGGCGGACTTTTCCAGAGCGCATTTTGGTCAGGATGACCATTGATCTCCATTATCCCGGATCGATTTGGGCTAATTGTGAACAGGGCCAATCAATAGCCAGACGATCTCATCATGGTATCAAAGGGGCCAGACGATCAGGATAACTGGTATGCTCACAGCAATGACTAGGATTTCTAAAGGTAAACCCATGCGCCAATAATCGCCAAATTTGTAGCCGCCGGGACCCATGATGATCGTATTGTTCTTGTGACCAATCGGCGTAAGGAATGCACAGGAGGCTGCGACCGCGACGGCCATAAGAAATGAATCGGGATTAGCGTTAAGACCTTGGGCGATACTAACGCCAATGGGGGCGGCAATCAAAGCAGTAGCTACATTGTTGAGGACGTCCGAAAGCGTCATCGTCACAACCATGAGTAAAGTGAGAACGGCCACTACAGGTAACCCTGAGGTCAAATCGAGTAACGCACTGGCGATGATCTCGGTGCCCCCGCTGGACTCTAAAGCCGCTCCGATAGGAATCATTGAACCGAGCAAAACAATAACCGACCACTCCACCGAACTATAAACCTGATTGAGTGGAACAATCTTAAGTAAAATGTAGACCACCACCACCGCTGCAAGAGCAAGCGGTAGGTAGACCCAACCAAAACTCGCAGAAACAATGGCTGCACAAAATACACCCACGGCCGTCCAGGCTTTGCTACGTTGCTTTACCTCGAGTCCCCGTTCCGCGATGGGCAAACAACCAAGCCATTCCGCAACATCGGGCAGATGATCTTCTTGCCCGAGAAGTAGCAAGATGTCGCCGACTTGAACACGTTCTTTTCGAATGCGTTCACGGATCCGCGCTCCTGCACGTGAGATACCTAATAAGGTAACTCCTTGGCGATTGAGTAGTCGCACATCCATTGCAGACTGTCCTTCAATTCGTGCACCTTCCGGCACAACCACTTCAAGGAGAACGAGTGCTTCGGCCGTAATACCTTCGAACTTCTCAGATTTGACAAAAGCCAACCCTGCCGCACCAACGAACTGATCAATAGCTTCCGGTCCACCTTCGATCACAATCAAGTCGCCTTTGCGAATTTCCTGATTGCGAGCCAATCCGGGTAATCGTTTTCCACGTCGAACCAGCCCGACAGCATTAACGTCGTATTCCTCGGTCAGATTATCCAACTCTTTGAGCGATTTGCCGATCGATTTCGAAGTCTCGGTAACTTTCGCTTCGGCCACATAACCTTTCAGGTCCAAAAGATCTTTTGCACTGTCATGCTTGCCACGTTCGACCGGTATAAGACGCCATCCAACCAAGGTCACGAACAAGATGCCTGCGATTGCGACAACGATTCCTACCGGCGCAAAATCAAACATATTATAAGGTTCGCCTAGAGCATCCTCGCGAAAAGTAGCAATTACGATATTGGTGGGTGTCCCAATGAGTGTCACCATGCCGCCCAAAATAGAGGCAAATGAGAGTGGCATCAACGTTACCGCAGGACTCCTCTTTGCTCGGCGTGCAACCTGGATGTCGACAGGCATAAGCAGGGCAAGCGCCGCCACATTGTTCATGATACTCGAAAGCCCAGCTGAGATGCTCGCCATGATGCCGATATGGGCTTGTTGTCCGCGCGAGCCCTTAATCACTTTTTGCGCAATCATTTCGATGGCCCCAGAGCGTGATAAGCCGCGGCTGACAATTAACACCAAGGCGACTATGACAACCGCGGGATGGCCGAAACCAGAGAACACCTCCTCCTTCTCTATGACGCCAGCTGCGAACGCGATTACTAGCGCACCGAAGGCAACAAGATCATAACGAAAGCGCCCCCACATGAGGAAGGCAAAGATCAGGATGACCAAGCCAAAGAGTATGATCTGATCACTCGTCATCTTGTAATTAGCATAGAGGAATCAAAAAGAAAGTAACCATAAGTTGTTCTACCAAATAGGTCTTCAAATAACAAACCGTGTTGCGGTGCGATAACAGACGCAAGCCAAAGTCCGGTGAAGAGAAACCCGTAGGCTCGAGGTCACCGATGCCAGATTGCGTAACTTGAGAAAGCATGAAAGCGTTTTGCGTTTCGTATTCGAGCATGATAACTTTTAAACACACCTTGGGTCTAGTCTTTGCTTTGGCGATATTCACCGTCCAGCTGAGCTTTGCAAAGGGAGAAGAGTCTCTTCTAAGGCTGTCGTTCAGGCACGTAGTAGATGGAAGACCTTTGAGCCTGGATTCATTGCGGTACACAAATGCAAAAGATGAAACGTACTCCATAACGCGCCTGAGTTATTTGCTCAGTGGATTCGCTCTCGAAACTACAGACGGAGAAATCGTGAACCTGCCCGATCAATTTGCCTGGATTGATTCCGAGAAACGACGAACCTCATTAACGCTAACAAACATTCCTTCTGGCAAGTACCGCAGCGTTAGATTTTTTGTAGGACTGGATACTGCCGTTAATCATGGTGAAACGGCATCGTTTTCAGCCGATCATACACTCAATCCAAACTTGAATGGGCTTCACTGGAGTTGGCAGGGAGGCTATATCTTTATGGCGATAGAAGGTAAGTTCCAAATAGCCAATCAAGAGCTCTCCGGGTTCTCCTATCACCTGGCACGTGACCCCAACCGTACCTCCATTTCAATCGCGGCAAATCTTGATCTTTCTCAACCTTTGACCTTCGAAATTGACTTCGATATTGCCACCTTACTCAATGCGCCTCGGCGAATATCCTTTTCCTCAGACGGGAACTCAACTCATTCCTTAGAAGGTGATCCCATTGCAGAGGCCCTCGTAAGGAATCTGCCAAGAGCCTTTCGACTGCACAGGTTAATCTCTGATACGCCGGAAATCTTGCAAGCAAGCTCGGTCAAACCTCTGTACTTACCCAGTGAATACTCAGTCTATCCATTAACATTCAGCCGCTTATTTCCAGTTCCGAATTTGCCATTGGACAATCCCCTTCTTCAGGAGCGAGTCAATCTTGGAGCTAAACTCTTTAACGAAAAAGCGCTTTCAAAAGACAACAGCATTTCCTGTTCATCCTGTCACATTCAGTCGAATGCATTGACAGATACAAATCGATTTAGCCTTGGTATTGACGGTCAATTGGGAACACGCAACGCCATGCCCCTTTTCAACCTGGCCTGGAAAACAAGTTTCTTTTGGGATGGCCGTGCACCAACGCTTCGCCATCAAGCGCTGATACCCATTGAGGACCCAACTGAAATGGGTGAACAATTGGAAAACATCGTAGAAAAACTTGCAGGAATGGATGGCTATCCAGAGGCATTTTCGAAAGCGTTTGGTAGTACGGCGATCACGCCCGAGCGCATTGGACTAGCCATCGAAAACTTCCTCCTAACCCAAATCTCCTACCGATCGAAGTTTGATAAGGTGGTAAGCGGGAAGGATCAATTTACTAAGTCAGAGCAAAGAGGGTTCGAACTTTTCATGACTGAATACGAACCACGCTCACAACGTTTCGGGGCCGATTGTTTCCACTGCCACGGAGGCACGCTTTTTAGCGATCATCAATTTCACAACAATGGAATTTCTGTGATCGACGCAGTGGATGCCGGTCGAATGGTAGTTACAGAAAAAGAAAGTGATCGAGGTAAGTTTTCAACACCCAGTCTCCGCAATGTAGCGGTTACAGCGCCTTACATGCATGACGGTCGTTTCCAGACCTTGGAGGAGGTAGTTACTCACTACAATTCAGGGCTCATCCGTAGTCCTACTGTCGATGCAAACCTTGCTAAGCATCCTATCTCGGGTTTGGGACTATCGAAAAAAGACCTGGGTTCATTGGTCGACTTCCTCGAAACGCTTACCGATGAGATTTATATAGACTCTGGGACCGAAGAAGACCGCCCGGAGTAAATAAACGATTAGTAGAGGTAAAGTTGATTTATTTACTCACCTGTATCGACTATAACTCGGCAAAACAACTGATCAGCTAGGGGCACTTTTAGAATTGTCGTCTCAGCAGTTAATTCGATGATGGTTCCGCCAACACCATCCAATAGTTCGGTCCATGAATCTTCATTTGCCAAATCAATGGTGGACTCGAAACGATAATTTAAATCCGGATAATCGATCAACGCGGGAAAACTAAAAACGACGTATTCGGTTTCACCCAAGGTTTCATGGGAAACAACAGGAGATTGAATGAAGTCATGGCTCTCTGGATCGAGATCGAAGAGAAATTCAAAGGCGTTCGAAAAATTATCGTAATCGGGATTCTCAAGAGGCTGCGACTCTTCAGATGTTGCAGTCCCAAATTCGCGAATTTGCCAGGTTTCAAAATCAGCAGCTCTTACCGTAAGAAAGGCAAACGGGGTGGTAATCGATTGCCCATTTTTTGTAACTCGTACTCGGTAGGCACCCTGACTGTCGGCCATAACGTTCGTTACCGAATAGACCGAACTTGTAGCGCCCTCAATATTTGTAAATTGATTGAGGTTAGCTCCAACATTTCGTTGCCATCGAAATGTGGTTCCCTCCGCGTTTGCCACTTCAACACTCAACTCAGCGGTTGAACCCACCGCAACAATTACGCTTTCGGGATCCTTAGTGATGTCGGGTCCTTCCAGGGTTACATTAAAAGTAAAGTTGATGAACTTTGGCACGCCCTCGTAGGTAGACTTTTTGTGCCAGGATAACACGGTAATTCTCATCGGATACAGCCCGACTTGGCTTGGGAAGCCAGAAACGGTTACAACTCCATTAGTCACCGCCCCATTTTCCCCTATATCGGAGGTCATGCCTGGTGGAAGGTCGCCTTCCAACATCACAGACACGATGAATGCGTCCTTCGCTTGAATGGCTATGATCATCCATTCATTTACAAATCCAACAACATCGCCAGGATCTGGTTTGACGGAAAGATCGCCGGTTACCCCGGTAACAGTTTGATAAACACTACTCGTAACCGTTGCTCCCACGATCCATTTAAAAATATGGGCTATACGCGGACCTACGGAAAATTGAATATCCGCAACCATTCTGGGGATGGGTGAGCGTTGAAGCAAAAGCATCAAGGCTATACACGGCCAGGAAAGCCGTGTCCACAAACGGCTGATCGCTTGAAATAGTTTAAATCGCATATGGGTAACTGTAAAAACAAGAGGCTCAATCGAAGCCCAAACAAAAGGGGCCAAGACTATTTACTCATTAGCGATACAACCTATGTCCTCTGAAAGGCAAACTCTAAGAGTTTCACGCAAGCAAGGATTCTTTGCTAATTAATTACAATTCTTTGTCCACGGGAGCCAGCATGTGCTTCGGCTAACGAACCACCATAATTCTTTGAAACTTTCCTGTTGGGAAAGTAACTGGACTCGATAAGCGAACGTTCACGAGGTTTCCGCCGACCTCGATAACTTCAGTCGTCGTATAGCCTTGGAGTGGCGTTTGAAAAGGGGACCCATTCACACTGGTCGCGATGACAGTCCAAGCGGTCAAATCAACACTCTCTTCAATGGTAATAGTGGCATCGAGATTTCTCGAGAAATCATAGACAAAGGCATCACCCATTTCATTTACGGATAATGAATTGTTTGGAGCGAAAAACCCTGAGGGAATCCGAGGATTAGAAAGCAGCACGTATTCAATACCATTGGGCAATCCATCAAAATCGGCATCGGCTTCGTCGCCGGAAATGGCAAGATCCAAGAGTTCTTCCGTAGTGAAGTGAATCGTGCGTATCGCTTCTTGCCAGGTGCATTTGTTGCTGGCCCAAAGCTCTATGGACGGAGCTGCCAATGCGGCAGATACGAAAGCAATACTCATTCCATTTCCCGTTAGAGGCGCAATCAGGCCAAATTGGTCTCCGATTCTCATACCGGTGTTTTCATTTCGAACCTTGCGATAGTTCATCCCAGCCACGGCACACCAGCTTTCAGGATCGACCTTAGCCTCTTCCATTCTAGCCCTGACATTGTGAATCCCGTTGTCCTCGAGATATCCGTATAACAGATCCTGCTTTGTGCCAGGAAGACCGCTGTTTACGCGAAACAGCGCGCATACATTGTAGCGGTCTTTCGATACCGGACTTATTCCAAGGTATCCCCTGCGACCAATGTAAAACTCAAGATCGCTCTTCATGGACAATCCGGACATATGACATTTCAAACCGATCCAACCGTTCTTTGAGGACACTTGATTTGCCAGTCTACGCCCGGTAGACCACACCGAACCCTCGCGTTCAACACCGTCCTCTTGTATCCGGCTACCACAATGAAGCACACCCCCCGTTTCCGTAAAAATTCGGCTCAACCGCTCGTCGAGTGTGTAGCGTGAAATGCTAACTACAGGGGATGGCAACTGTTCGTCCAAAACTTGACGCTGCCCACAGTGCCATACCGTCGTCTTTAAACTTAAGGCATCATCGAAGGCACTTTTGATTCCCAGTTTTTCAAACAACGGCATATCTGCCCCAGCAATAAATTCTCCGCAAACACGATGCCGGGGATAGTTACCCGCTTCATGCAATTCTACCGGCACATTTCTTTGCCGTAAGGCAATTGCCAGCGATAAGCCGGAAAGACCTCCTCCGAATATTACGGCTGTTTGTTTTCGTGACATGGAGTTTATATACGTAGTGCTACCATTCGATACGTTCCTAGCAGTGAATATTCCACACTTACCTTCTAGGTGTTTGGGTTTAGCCCGAGTAGATCCGCTAATTCTTCACCTTGGAATCCCGCTCGAACGCTGACTCTGGCGTCGTGTCTGGTAACTTTATGCATAAACAGGGTTAGCAAAAAGCTACTCCAATAAAATGCATGTTTGCGCCATAGCTCTTGAAAAACGAGCGTTCGAGTGCCTTTGTGCAAGCGCTCACCCAACCTTTTAAGAGCATTCCTATCGAATTGGTGAAGGATGAAATTACCAAACACTACTTCGTGACTTTCGTACTCATCGAATTGTAAAAGGTCTGCCTGGTGCCACTGCAATCCATCATCGATACGTCCAGGAACTTGCTGAATATCCAATGCATGCCATTGCCAAGAAGACGTCTTATTTAAGCGTCGTCTTAGAAAGTCAGACATCGCGCCATCGCCGGCTCCCAACTCGAGAATTCGAATTCCGGGTCGGACAATTTCAGGCAATACTCGCTCAAACCACCGGTTCGTGCCAAGCAACCGGTTGATCCGGTGCAGATCTTTTCGGTTGGCAATCGCATGTGGGTGCGACGGAGATAGTCCATCCAATTTCTCCACCCCAATTTCGCGCACCATCATCTGGCTTAGGAAATGAAGAAAACCAAAAATCGCAATGATCAATCAAGGGAGAGATCGGTGATGGGTAATTTGAATCTATTCGTGTAACTAAAATACGAATACATATATCATCACCATACGTAACCGCAACTTTGGCCTAGCCCTGCCATTTTGGCCGTGGAGGAACCCCTTCCAACTACATAAAGATAGGATGGACTTATCTTAATTTCGGTAACGCCAAAATCCATTACCAGATTGAAATCTTTAAGGGGCGGAGGAATATAATAATCGAAGAAATTGACGATCACTAGCAGGTACTTTTACTAGGTAGCCTTCAGGTGAACTTTCTATAATGACTCCTTCCAATCCATTCTGGATGGGAGTCCAATTATTTTCAGCCAACTCATCTGTGACCTCGGGAGCTATTTGGGATTCAGTTCCTACCGCAATAGCTGGAAACCGAAAAACCGCATAACGAGTTTCGTTGATTATTTCCTGAGAGACCTCCGGAAATTGAATTGAATCTGGCACGTTTGGATCTCCTCCAAAGAGGGATTCATGTAAATTATTAAAGTTATCAAAATCGTTGTTTTGTTCTTCTCCCGCCTCAATCGCAAAGGGATCCTCAAAATGAGCATCCAGCCAGATCTGGAGAGGAGTAGAATCCACGGTCAACAGCGCTACAAGACTCACTTCCATCACAGAGTCTTTTGTCACAACTACTTGGTAATTGCCTGAATCATTTGACCTTGCGTTCACTAATTCAAGAACAGCTCCGGTTTGACCCGGTAAGTCATCGAATAATTCAGGGTTTTCAGAGTTTTGTTTCTGCCACTGGTAGGTCACACCGGTAGGCTCCACCAAGACAATTTTCAATTCGGGGGATCCATTCCATGCCACCGTTTGATTCAAAGGTTGTTCTGAAATAAGGGAATTTACTGTTAGTGAGACCACATCGCTTATTTCTACTATTGAACCTTTCGTTACGACGGCTCGATAATTCCCCACATCATCAAATGTGACACCATTCAAATTAAAGGTCGCTCCGGTTTGATCTGCCAAATCATCGAAAATTTCCGGAATCCCCATGTTCTGTTTTTGCCATTGAAAGGTGACTCCTTCGGAGTTCGCCACGGCTAACGAAAGAGTTGCTGCTCCACCCAGGTCAACCGCCTGAGCCGCTGGTTGCTGACTGATCAATGGATCTACCACGATTTTGAAGCTAACAGGGGATCCTTCGTCGCCTCGCATGTTAGTTTTTGCCCACGCCCGCACCGTAATATCCCAACTACCCGTCTCGGTCGGAACACCGTCAATCACACCCGTAGTTGCGTTCGAAATTGGAAACCAGCTGACACCATCCGGTAGCGGATCGGTCATGCGCCAATCTTCCGGAGAAAGGTTATCTCCTTCAATCTCAATCACTATCCTCAAATTTTCCCCTACAATTACGGTAGTATCATCAAACCCACTCCTTAACCTCAAATCTCCAGATTCACCAGTCACAGTGTTGTAAGCCCCTACGGTCACAGCTCCGGCCACCAAGGTCCATAAGTGCTGTATGCGAGGGATGAGTGTGAGCTCAATTTCAGCCAGGTATCGAACAACCGGCGAGCGTTGGAGCATCACAGCAATAAAGAAGACCGGCCAAGAAAGCCTTGAGAATAATAATTTAAATTTCATAAAACCCAATCTTGAGTACCTAGAAGCTATACGATGGAATGGGAGGATAGGTTTCAATAATAATCAAAAAACTAGTTTTCGCTTTATCCAACTTTTGGAACTTAACAGCAGCACCCCAACTGATGAACAATTCGAAGCATTTAACTTCCTTCAAGAGCTAATGAAGAATCAACCGTCCTCCGCTCTATGCCATTGACACGCATGCCTTCGCCGCAAAACTGCCCCCTTCTTAAAATCTGATACAAGACACCGATTATGACAACCATTACAGATATTCGAGCACGCGAGATCATGGATTCACGCGGAAACCCAACCGTCGAAGTTGACGTTGAACTCGAGAGCGGCGTCATCGGACGTGCTGCAGTTCCTTCCGGCGCAAGCACTGGAGTAAACGAAGCACTAGAGTTACGTGACGGTGGAGTTCCTGCAAATCAGCTTCCCAAAGGAATAAACGGCAAGAAACGTTATCTTGGAAAAGGCGTACTGAGGGCTGTTGAAAATGTGAACGCTACGATCGCTTCCGAATTGATAGGTCTTGACGCTGTTGATCAAGTAGGCGTTGACCAAACGATGCTGGACCTTGATGGAACTTCTACAAAAAAGAAGCTCGGTGCTAATGCGATTCTCGGTGTATCCATAGCAACAGCGAAAGCGGCCGCGCTGGCCCTTGACCTTCCCCTTTACCGTTACCTTGGAGGCACGAATGCCAAAGTTTTACCGGTTCCCATGATGAACATCATGAATGGTGGAGCTCACTCAGATGCTCCGATCGATATTCAAGAGTTCATGATCATGCCAAGAGGAGCTGAGTCTTTTAGCGAAGCGCTTCGCATGGGTGCAGAAATTTTTCATGCTCTTAAAGGAGTATTGAAGGGCAAAGGTCTTTCAACCGCCGTGGGTGACGAAGGAGGATTTGCTCCCAACATCGAGTCCAATGAAGCCGCACTTGAGGTGATAGCAGCTGCGGTTAAGAAAGCGGGATACAAACTTGGAAAAGATATTTTCCTGGCATTGGACGTAGCAGCTTCAGAATTCTACAACAGCAAAACCAAACGCTATGTATTCTCCAAGTCCGATGGATCCAAGAAGAACTACAAGCAGATGGTTGCTTTCCTGAAAGACATGCAATCTCGCTACCCTATCCTCTCTATTGAAGATGGTTGTGACGAAGATGACTGGACTGGCTGGAAGCACCTTACCGAAGAAATGGGACACAATACTCAACTCGTCGGCGACGACCTTTTTGTTACGAACACCTCATTCCTTAAAAAAGGAATCGATATGGGTGTAGCAAATTCCATCCTCGTTAAGGTTAACCAAATCGGAACACTCACCGAAACCTTTGATGCGATTGAAATGGCAAACGAAAATAAATACACGGCTGTCATTTCTCACCGTTCAGGTGAAACCGAAGATGCCACGATCGCTGACATCGCGGTTGCCTCAAACGCAGGCCAGATCAAAACCGGTTCACTCTCACGTAGCGACCGTATTGCGAAATACAACCAACTCCTTCGAATCGAAGAAGAGTTGGGACGTAGCGCGATCTACGGTGGTGTGATCGGCAAGATCTAATAAGCACAATCCACCCTTTATCCTTGAAAAGGCGGTCGACACTCGACCGCCTTTTCTATAACCAAAGGTGGAAAAATTAAAAATAACTATGTCTGGACAACTCTATCTTTGGATTAAAACCCTTCATCTCGTTATGGTAATGGCCTGGATGGTCAGCCTTTTCTACCTACCACGCATCCTAGTGCATGCGGTTGAAGGTAAAGCAGAAGGACAAAAAGTGGACCGCCTGTTTATCATGGCACGTAAGCTGTTTAAGTTTGGTAATATAATGATGGTTATCGCATTCGCCACCGGATTGTGGATCGCGATATCTATGCATTTTTTCTCCGATCAAGGTTGGCTCCACGCGAAACTTTTGTTGGTTGTCCTATTTATCGGCTACAATCACATGACCTTTGGCCTGGTTAAAAAGGCTGAGAAAGGCACGCTTAGCTGGTCGTCATCGGCACTTCGGTGGTTCAACGAAATTCCAATTATCGGTTTAGTAATTATCGTCTTCCTGGCGATTGCGAAACCGTTTTAATCAACATCCATTTTAATGACAACAAGGTCATCGGTAAATCGATGGCCTTATTGTTTAAGACGAAGTTTGGGGGTTACCAACGATACACAGCATTGAGCGAAATCTGTCTTGGACCCGCCGGTACCGAGGGGATTTCCTCAAAGTCATTGTCCCAAAGATTAATCACTGCCAAACTCAGCTCCAACGCCTCAAATCTTTCCGGGAAATAAAAGATTCCCAGTGATGAGGTGACGGTTTCCTCCGGCGTGCCTGCGGATCTTAGCAGATTTTCCTGTTGAATCCGAAACACATTGTCCGAACGAAGTTCAACGCCTGAAGCCAGTTCATAAATAAATGCCAGTGTAGCTCGATGACGAGCGAAGTTCAAGGCGTAGAAACTGGCATCTACATTCGCGAGGCCGTAGTTTTCGTCTTTCGAGAGTCCGGTGTAGCTGAAGACCACGCGACCTTTATCAAAGTCGTAAGAAGAAACCAATTCGACCCCGGTCGTATCTATGTCGACATGATTTGCCGTGCGACCAAACACATCGAATGCGAATGTCCAATCGACCAAGTCACGATCTTCTCTTAAAAAAACCGCGGCTTGAAACTGAAGGTTTCCCGACTGGGTTAGAAAGCCGAGTTCGTAATTCGTTGCGAACTCCCTCCCCAGATTGGGGTTACCACGAAACAGACCCCCTCCAGGATTGGAAGCAATGGCCGTATAACCAGGAACCTGGGTACTCTTCGATACCTCCACATAAAATTTGGAGGATTCTAACTCAGGAATACCGCTAAACTCCAAGCGCACCATCGGTGAGATTTCGCTCGAGCCACGGTTATTGTCATCAAAAGTAACCCCACCGGAGAGATCCCATTGTTTCCCTTCATTATCGTCCCAGACGGTTTCAATAATTAGAGAGGTCTTCAAATAACTTCTTGAATCGAAGCTGCCAAAAGTAAGTGAAGTGGATTCTATATCGTCCTTAAGCCACTCGGTCTTGGCTAGCAGGTTCCACTTTTCAAAAGTAAACCCACCCTCGAGAGCTAGGTCAAAAACCTTCGTCGTATGCTCAAACGGGTTAAAAACACCAGGACGGGTTCGATCGAATTCATAGTCATCTTCATTACGGCGGTAATAGGCACTAGCTTGCCAGAAGAAGTCTCCTTGATCGACCCGATGGTTGGCAAAGAAGAGGCTCGTTTGAATGTCTTCGGTTTCAGGTACACCGAATGGGGTATACAGATTGGGCCAGCCAAAAAACTTGTTTTGGTAGCCAAAAAACACGTCCGTTCGCGAACTTTCATATCTCCGCTGAAAGCGAAGACTAACCCGATCAAACTCATGGTCGCCATTTGCGATTGCTCCGTCAGATTGGGAATGCGCCACTTCCGCATCTATCCCCCATGTTTCGCCATTTTCGCCTTCACGTACATGTGCGCCATAAGCGCTGCCGTACCAGTAATTGTCTTCACCCAACCCGAACGCAACTTCCTGATTCGGCTGAACGTCTCGCCATTGGTAATTCACACTGCCCACACTAGAATTGAAACCTGAGAATGCATTGGCGCTTCCTGTCAATATATACGCCTCAGACAACATGTTTGGAGACACAGGAATTTCGGAAAAATAGTGACCGGTCTGTGGATCGAATAAAGTAGCACTGCCTAACATGAATCCTGTGTTTTCAAAAATACCACCGCGAATGGTTACGTCTCCCTGGCTCTCGGCTGAGTTACGTGCCTGTAGGTCAACCAGCGGTTCGTATTTCAAAGCCGAGACAGGCATTGAGAAAGTGGTCAGCGAATCCTCCAATGCGATGCGCTGCCCAATACTCTCTACAGTATCGAGCTCATACAGCGGATAACTCTCAGCGTCCTGAGCTGTCAGAAAGCTTGTGAATTGAACTACAAGAAATGAAAGAAGTATAAATAAAAATCGATTCATTACAGCGGTGAGATGAAGCGAGTAAATTTTCGGAAAGCAATCTTATTGTTAATCAGATTATAAACTTTGCTTAACAATCAAGTTAACCAGGAATTGCCCTGACGAATAGAAAGATATCGGCCTTTGACATGGGGGATTCGAGTGAGCAAGTTGAGCACATGAATCGGGTTGATGTTTTATGTATTGGACTCGCATGTTGGGATTTAAATTTTCAGGTCGACCGTACACCAGGACCCAATGAAAAAGCGGTAGCAACTGATCTCACCAGTGAAGGTGGAGGACCAGCTGCCAACGCGTCTTATTGCATAAGTCGACTTGGCGGACGCGCTGCTTTCCTTGGACGATTGGGACGAGATAGCTTTGGTGATGCTCACTTGAATGAGCTCAAAGGTGTTGGTGTAAATACTAGCGCCATCATTCGGGTAAGTTCATCTACACCCATAGCAAGCGTCCTGGTAAATGGGTGCGGTGAACGTTCAATTGTAAATTTCAACGAGCAACAAGAATCCTTAGAATTTGATTTCAGCCATTCGAATCCGGCCTGCCTCTTAATAGATGGTCATGAGTGGACTGCCTCTCAAAAGGCTATTCAACACTTCCGCAATTCCCCTTCAGTTCTTGACGCCGGCTCAATGAGAGAGTCTACCGTTTCGCTCGCAAAACAATCGACTTACCTCATTGCATCGCGCGCCTATGCCACCGCCTTCGCCCAATCGGAAAGTCAGAAAAATTGGTTATCATCACTAGGCGCCCAAGCACCATTTGTAGCAATTACAGATGGATCGAAGGGAGTCCATTGGAAAAACAACAAGGGCGGATTTGGAACCCTGGAGGCAAAAGACGTTTCCGCAATAGATACGACAGGGGCAGGTGATGTTTTTCATGGCGCCTTTGCTTTGGCTATTTCAAAAGGAATCGATTTTATAAAAAGCTTATCCTGGGCCAACCAGGTGGCCGCGATTTCAACCACACAAAAAGGAGGTCGCACTTCCAGTCCGTTCCGTGCAAACGTCCCTCGCTTGGGAAAAAACGCTCAATAAATTAACTTAATCGAAACGGTATGATCGGTGAAGTATTTGGAAGAAATCTCTATAACAAAGGTACGCCGCTTGTTTGCTTACACGGATTTGTTGGATGCGGTTTTGATTTTTCGATTGTGGCAGATGCCTTAAAGATTGAATCACCCCTACTCGCTCCAAATTTTCCGGACTACACGGCGACTCCCTCCACTTCTGATGATCCGTGGGCAAGCACTTTAGATAATCTTCATTCATTTATTCAAGAACAGGTCGGAGATCGTAAATGCATACTTATCGGTTATTCGATGGGAGGCAGAATCGCACTCCAGTATGCCCTAAAACTCCAAGACCGCTTGAACGGTTTGGTTTTGGTCGGAGCTACACCCGGAATTGAGGATTCTCAAAATCGTTTAAAACGATTGGCTGATGATAACGAAAGATCCACAAAACTGATCACCCAACCAATCGGCAGTTTTTTAAAAGAATGGCTTAACCAACCAGTGCTGAAAAGCCAGGAAACCATTCCTGAACCGTATCAAACTAATATGCTCGAAGCACGACATAGCATGCGTCCAAAAAGCTTAGCCTATTATCTAGAAGCATTGGGAACCGGTTCGATGCCATCAGCATGGGAATGCTTGGTGAAGATAAAACTTCCAACCTTATTAATAACAGGTGAGGAAGATTTAAAGTTTACGGCGATTGCAGAAAAGATGCAGCGACTCATTTCCGATTGCGATCACAACGTCATCAAACAAGCAGGACACGCAGCATGCTTTGAACAACCGACAGAGTTCGCGAGTTGTATTAAACGCTTTATTGAAACAATCGATAACTGATGGTTTGGCGTTTAAGCATTTTGTCATTCGGGATTTTCTGTGCAGCCACTTCAGTGGTAATGACCAAAGCAAGTGCACTTCAACCGGAACATTTATCTACCGGACGGCTCCTTCTTGCCGTAATAATCCTATTGCCTTTATTTTTAAGAGACAAGAAACGGTTCCCAAACTTTCCCCTAGCTAAAGCCTTTAAAGCATCTGTGGTTCCCGGCTTCCTTTTGGCCATCCATTTTATTACCTGGACGATCGGTGCTCGATGGACCTCAGCAGCCAATTCGACGCTAATTGTAAACCTCATGCCAATAGCAATGCCATTTGTGGGTTTCTTTATTCTCAAGGAAACATTGAATAGAAAAGAATGGATTGGAACATCCATCGCATTTCTTGGAGTAGTCGTTTTAGGAATATCAGACTTTAGAGTAAGTGTAGATCATTTGTTGGGCGATCTCGTATGCTTGCTATCGATGCTTCTTCTAGCCTGGTATTTGATCTTGGCTAGAAAGAACAAGTGGGTGCCATCAATCTGGCTTTACCTAGTCCCGTTATATGCTACGGCAAGTGTTCTTTGTTTCGCTATCGGTTTAGCTCGAGTGGGACTGCCTCAAATCAACTCTAACCATGAATGGATATACCTTTTGCTACTCGGTATTGTCCCAACCGTTTTGGGACACTCTCTGCTAAACATGGCTATGCAATGGTTCAGAAGCCAAATGGTAGCGCTCCTTAATCAGATGCAATTCGTTTATGCAGGTATTTTGGGATTATTGTTTTTCAATGAAATGCCTAACACACCATTTTATTTGGCGAGCACGTGTATGCTAGCAGGAGTGTTTTGGACTATCTTCGCTTCACCAAGCTCAAAACCAGACACCGAGTCATCCACTTGAATGAAATTTACTAAGCATATTAAGCATATCATCTGGGACTGGAATGGAACTCTCGTTGACGACACTCGCTACTGCGTCGACCTGATCAATGGAATTCTAGCACGCAGATCGCTTCCGGGAATCGATGAAGGGAGGTATAAAAGAACATTCAATTTTCCAATCATAGACTATTACAAACGCGTTGGCCTGGATTTAGAAAAAGAAACTTTCGAAACCATAAGCAACGAGTTCATTAGTGCATATATACACTCAAGGCATAATCTAATTTTACACGACGGTGCACTGAAAGCCCTCAACTTTTTTGATGCACGCAAACTTCCACAATGCATGCTTTCAGCAAGTCAACACGAAACACTGCTTCAAACATTAAAAGAACACGGAATAGAAAATTACTTTAAGACTGTCCTAGGGTTGGATGATCATTTTGCTTTTGGAAAAATCCATCTAGGAAAGACGTGGATTGAAAACAACAAGATTGAAAAGAACCACGTGCTTTTTATAGGCGACACTTTGCATGACCTGGAAGTAGCAAATGAAATGGGTATACATTGTATCCTCGTGGCAACGGGTCATCAATCGAAAGAACGTTTATCCAAGAGGCATCCCCACGTCCTAGACTCACTGAATCAACTCATTGAATTATTTAACGCATGAACAGTTGTCGCCTTAAAACGGAATACGATCACCCATCACCTAAGTTCATTTGTATCTGTATCCGGTATTTTGGTACTTAATTCTTGAATATATTTTTTGAATCAAGTTGTCCCAACATTTCAGACTAAAAAAACTTGCAATTTCGACCAGCATGTTTCTCTTGCATTCCAAATTTTATTTCGTTAAGAAACTTGTCCCAAGCTTTTAAATTAATCTCACTCCGTTTTTTATTTTAAGATTTCGCTATCAATTTCATGCTTTTTAACCAAAGAATCTTTAGTAGAAATCATCGTTCATTAAACGATAGAATTCTTCTAAATTTCATTCAGACATTTAAGACTAAAACTATTTTTTTGTCTCTTTTGATTAATACCTGTGAACGCAAAGTTTTGAACTTCCTTAACAACGAAACCTTAAAGATTAATTCTCACACACCCAACTTCAATTTCCATAGATAAGTACGACCAAGCAGACGCCATGATGACTGTTTTGTTTTCTTTAAGAATCCCAATAAGAATTCATGGCTAAGCCTTCGTCCCATCAATGGGATAAACCTAGGTATTCACAAATCGAAGAATTATCCTTAATCGAATAATATTATGCCTCCCAAAAAAAAAGCATCCAAAAAACCTGCGGCAAAAAAGGCCGCTCCTAAAAAAGTAGCACTTAAAAAGAAGGCTGCTCCTAAAAAAGCTGCACCTAAAAAGAAGGCTGCTCCTAAGAAAGCTGCACCTAAAAAGAAGGCTGCTCCTAAAAAGAAAGCTGCTGCTAAGAAGGCTGCTCCTAAAAAGAAAGCTGCTGCTAAGAAAGCTGCTCCTAAAAAGAAAGCTGCTCCTAAAAAGAAGGCTGCTCCTAAAAAGAAAGCCGCTCCTAAAAAGAAGGCTGCTCCTAAAAAGAAAGCTGCTCCTAAAAAGAAAGCTGCAGCTAAGAAAGCTGCTCCTAAAA
>Ga0114999_10003836_pt1 | contig 18563 bp, 15 predicted proteins | sample ArcticOcean_MG_C_3_FD_89820 | JGI IMG/M metagenome (GOLD analysis project Ga0114999, IMG submission 89820) | Marine microbial communities from western Arctic Ocean - ArcticOcean_MG_CB8_126 | ecosystem: Environmental > Aquatic > Marine > Oceanic | place: Arctic Ocean: Canada Basin | collected...
CATGTCAATAAGTGGCCAATTCCCGAAGTTTCTCTTTGATCAATGCTTCAGTAGGTATCACTGCATTCTCAAGTACCTCCGCAAACGGAACTGGGGCCCTTTGAGATCCGATCCTGACTATCGGTCCGTCAAGGTCTGCCAGGCAGTATTCAGCGACCCAACTCGCGATTTCCGCTCCCCAACCAAAGGTCTGTACAGCTTCGTGAACCACCGCCAATTTCGACGTGGAGGCCACAGACCGGGCGACTGCGCCAGTGTCGAGAGGCCAGAGATAGCGAAGATCGATGATCTCACAGTCAATGCCGTCTGACTCGTGGAGGTCTCTTGCCACTTCTGCAACCCTTTGCACCATTCTCCCGGCAGTCACAACGGTCAAATCGGTACCTTCACGTACAACCCTGGCGGTTTGGGTCAACGGTAAATCTGGGCTAACGGACTCGTCGATCTCACCGGACTCCCGAAAGTACAGATATTTGCTTTCAACAAAGACAACTGGATCGTCACTGCGGATTGCCTGACGCAACATCGTGTATGCATCGGCTGCGCAGCTCGGCATGGCCACAATAAGTCCAGGTACGTGCGCAAACCACGATTCCAGTTGTTGAGAATGTTGTGGTCCGTGGCGGGTTCCTCCACCTGCAGGCATGCGGAACACAACCGGGACAGACAACTGACCATTGCTCATGTAGCGCAACTTGGCCGCTCCGTTAACAATCTGATCCATCGCCAGCATTACAAAATCCATGAACATAATCTCAACTACAGGCCTCATACCGACCATTGCTGCCCCAACCGCCCAACCAGCGATCGCGCCCTCTGAAATCGGCGTATCAAGAACCCGTTCAGACCCAAACTCTCTTTGAAGGCCCTTGGTGGTTGTGAAAACACCGCCAAGAGCGCCCACCTCCTGTCCTAGAACAACCACACGCTCATCAGCCGCAAGCTCAGCCCGCAGAGCCGCCCGCACCGCTTCTGCATATTTAAGCTCAGTCATGACGTACACCAGAGTCAAGTGTGTCTACGTCGCGAAGTGCATCGTTGGCTTGATTTATCTCTCCGCTTTCTGCCTGAATCGTTTCGCGTGAGATAAGTGTGGAAACCTCAAGATCAATTTGGTCAAACTCTTTGGATAGGTCTGGCAGACTCTTCCGGAGAGTATCGATCGGATCATTTTCTTCAAGCCAATTCTTTCCTGAATCTCGATCACGGTATTCATACTCGGGATCGTTCAGACTGTGGGCCCGAACTCGGCCAACGGTAACCTCAAGAAAGGCTGGATATCCGGTACGTACGTAGTCCACTAGCGAGCAAGCGACCTCATGCACCTTTAAAACATCACTCCCGTCAACGAGCTCGGCTTTCATCCCCTGCTCGGCAACAAGTCTGCAGTGAGTGCCCGGGCTTCCAAACAATCTCTCGACGGGCATTGAGTGCGCAAAGCCATTATTTTCACAGACAAATAAACATGGTGAGTTCCATAGCGTTGCAAGCCGTAACGTCTCATAGAATAGACCTTGCGAGGCTGCTCCATCACCGAAGAAACTCACACCGATGATGTCGCGTCCCTGCTGGCGAGCACCCCATGCTGCTCCAGCCGCCCAGGGCATTCCGCCAGCCACAATGGCGTTCTGTCCCAGAAATCCACTGTCCAGATGGTGTAGGTGCATTGAGCCCCCTCGCCCTCCTGATACACCGTTCGCCAAGCCGAATAGCTCAGCTAGCAAGCCGCCGACCGGAACCCCCTTGGCGAGAGCATGACCGTGACCCCGATGGGTACTACTAACAAGATCGTCAGGCCTTAACGCTTCACAAACCCCAGATGCAGCAGCCTCTTGACCCACAGACGAGTGAAACGAGCCTGCCATCCGGCCCGCTCGGTGTAAGCGTTCGATATGTAACTCCACCTCACGGATAATCACCATGGACCGGTAAAGGCGAAGGCCGGTTCTGACGGTATCCAATTCACTCACCCTTAAGGTACGGGATTCGGTATCGGGCATACACGTCTATACAATCCTCAGAGCAGTAGAGACGCGATACACCTTCCGTCACTCCTTCGACACCTTCGGTGGGGATCAGACGCCCGCAACAGAAGCATTTCTTAGTGGGCTCTCGGTATGTGGAGCCAGCCGCAAATCCCTCAGATTCCACTAGCTCACACCATCTCTCCGGCGTTGATTCGTCGCCTCAACATCGACCGTTGAATCGTCTCTCAGCACCACTCCATACTCTGTTTGAGCGGAACCTCTTGAGACATACCCGTCAATGACATCCTCATGCACCTCAGCCAGTTCGCGCGTGTAAGGGTCACCGTATCCACCACCTCCCGTCGTCGTATTCTCGACGACTGTGCCCTTAGGGATCCGCTTACGGGCAAATTTTGATGGTGATTCGGTGCCAAAGATTTCGGTCGCATGAGCGAAAGTTGATTCGGTAGGCAGCTGAACACGAAAATCGTTGTAGTGCCCTCCTATCGAAGGGAGCGGGGACTTCCCACCAAGAATCCCCCAGGGCGGACGCAAATACCGATCAGCGATCAAATTGATAGTGGCCGTCTCGGCGAGAGAACGCATACGCTGCCTGATTCCCAGCCCTCCGCGTTGGCGGCCAGGTCCACCAGAATCCTCATTCAATGCGTACTCTTCATAGCGCCAGGGAAACTTTGTCTCAAAGATCTCAACCGGCTGATTCATGTCGTTACCAATGGGATTGATCTCAGCGGTAAGACCATCTGCGTTAGCCCGAGCACCCCATCCACCCTCGTGGTAGACATATATGATGCTATATTCCCCCGTTTCTGGGTGAATACTTCCAGCAGTAAAGTTTTGACACGTACCAAAACATGAGCCGATCACACGCTCAGGTACTGCCTGCAAAAAACATCCAAGCAAGACATCCATAATTCGAGATGACGTCTCTACGTTACCTCCGAAGCACGCAGCTGGGTAGTTTGCATTTACCACTGAGCCTGGAGGCGCTAGAATTTTAATCGGTCGAAAGGCGCCATGGTTGCTCGGCATTTCCGGATCTGTCATCTGAAATAAAACCGTGTAGACCTGCGAGGCGGTCACACCGAAGGTGGCATTGACCGGGCCACTTACCTGCGAATCGCATTTATCAAAATCTGCAACAACAATATCTCCGTCAATAGTGAGCCGACAACAGATACGGATATTCTCTGTTCCAACTCCGTCATCATCTAGAAAATCTTCAAATTCGTAAACACCGTCTGGCAACTTCACAATCTCAGCACGCATGCGTCGTTCAGAATAGTCCTTTATATCGTCTAGAATCTGTGTGAATACTTGGGATCCATACTTGATTACATATTCTTCTATTCTTTTTTCAGCTACCTTTAGCGCCCCAAACATCGCTCGAAAATCGCCATGAACTATCTCTGGTACACGTATATTTGAGAGCAGTAGTTTCCATATATCTGAAACCTCACGTCCTCGCTCATGTACTTTAATAGGTGGAACTCTGATTCCCTCTTGAAAGATCTCAGTCGCATCACCCGGAAAGCCGCCAGGTGTCGAACCCCCAACATCAATTTGATGAGCACGCACTGCGGGAATCGCCACTAGCTCATTGTCAACGAATACAGGCGCCATCATCGTGAAGTCCGGAAGATGAGTGCCGCCTCGATAAGTATCGTTATGAAGGATTACATCACCGGGATAAAGGTTTTCTAGCCCTATCTCCTTGATGGACCACTCCACGGCATAGGGCATCGAGCCCAAATGCACTGGATTGAACTCTGCCTGAGCCACCATTTCGGCTCCGCTGTCAAAAAGGGCACACGAGAAGTCAAAACCTTCACTGAAGATAGGAGAGTAGGCCGTACGAGACATCGTATAACCCATACTTCGACAAAGCGAGATCAGCCCTTCACGTACAACCTGCAACGTAATTGGGTCGACGTTGTTCATGGATTCTCCGGACTCGCTACGGTGATTAATACATTGCCAATATCATCAATCTCTACGGTGTCATTCTCTCCACAGAGAATTGTAGAATCCGGCGATTCAATAATAACAGGTCCCTCACATTTCCAGTGAGAAGGTAAGCTAGCTCTCTCAAATACTGCAACATCACTACTAGTTCTAGACATTAGCGTTAGGTGTCTGCGCCCTTTCTCAAGGGGAATCTGTTCGCTAGATTGATGGAGATTTCGGAAATCGGGCTTATCCATTATTCCAACACCCATCACCCTTAACGTAACCAACTCGACAGCCTCATCGAGTTTTCGATGACCAAACAGTCTTTTATGTTCATCATTAAAGCTTTCTACCATCAGTTCAATTGACTCACTGTTCAGATCTCCTCCTGGAAGCCCCACATTAACTTCGAAGTTCTGCCCGAGATATCGAAAGTCGCCTGATCGAAGCATCAAAGGCTCGCCTTCGTAACTGACTCTCTCAAAAGCCTCCAAGGCCTCAGCTTCAAGCCCTCTAAACATGCCTGTGAGCGCCTGCGGGTCAACAGCGTCGATAGGACTGAGGAAACTCCGAACAAAGTCAAACCGAAGGTCGGCACACAGAGAGCCCGCAGCGCAGAAAGCACCAGCAAACGGAGGTACAAGAACCTTGGAGATCGCCAATTCTCGTGCGAGCTCGACAGCTACCAAGGGGCCAGCCCCACCATATGCAATCAACGAGTAGTCGCGCGGGTCATAGCCGCGCTGGGTGGAAACAACCCGCATCGCGCTTACCATCGAACCCTCCGCCACAGTAATAATGCCCAGGGCTGCATCTCTCAAGTTCATCTCGAGTGGAGAGGCGATGTGTTCCTCGATCGCTCGGGCAGCTTTATCGGGATGGAGTTTAATTTTTCCGCCCAGGAAATAATCGGGGTCGATTGCACCAATCGCAACAAAGGCGTCAGTAAGCGTTGGTTCCTCCCCGCCGCGTCCATAGCAGGCTGGACCCGGGTCAGCACCTGAACTCTGTGGGCCAACACTTATCAAACCGCCGGCATCAATCCTTGCAATACTTCCACCTCCAGCACCGATAGATTTGACATCTACAAGCGGAACCTTGAATGGAATTCCCCATTCAATTGCCGCATCAGTAGTTCGGCTTGGTTCACCCGCCTTTATCAGACTTACTTCAAAACTCGTGCCACCGACGTCGATAGCTAAAAGATTTTCAAAGCCCGATTGTCGACCAAGATGCGCGGCGGCGATCACTCCTCCAGCTGGTCCTGACTGAAGAATCTTTACTGGAGCCCGTCTTGCTTCGGTGCTTGGGAGAATCCCACCGTTGGAACTGACAATACTCACAGGGCAGGCAAGGCCTGCCGTCTTAAGGCGTTCCTCGAGGTCCGAAAAATACTTAGCCATTAGTGGCTTTATATAGGCGTCAATGACGACCGTGCTCGTACGTTCGTATTCGCGTATCTCAGGCAGAATCTCCGAAGATACAGAGATAGGAACGCCAGGCCATAGGGATTCAACTATATTTTTGGCGTCCACTTCATGTGCTGGATTCATAAAGGAGAATAGAAACGATATCGCAACCGATTCTACACCCGCAGCCTGCATTTGTTCGACAGTACTTTTCAGTCCATCTTCATCGAGAGGAACAACTACGCGGCCAAGGTAATCAACACGCTCTGTCACCTCATACCTTAGACGTCGAGGAACGAGCGGGACCGGTTTGGACCACTGAAGGTCATAGTGCCGTTCACGGTTGATCCGCATTATCTCTAATGTGTCTCTGAAACCTCTTGTCGTTATCAGTCCAACACGAGCCCCTTTCCGCTCCAACACGGCATTAGTTGCAGTCGTTGTTCCGTGGGTAAAACGAGTAACAGATTCCATGTCGGCGTTTGAGTCAACGAGGACATCCAAAACACCATTCGTCCTATCTACTGGAGTTGTAGGCATTTTGGTCATTGAAAACTCGCCAGTCTCACCGTCTATAAGGACCAGATCAGTAAAAGTACCGCCTATATCCACACCTATCCGAGTTCCAGTATTCTCACTCATGAGATACGATGTCCTTCAGGGAGACTGTCTCGAGTTTAACGTACACCAATGTCCTCACAATCGCCAAGCCACGCCGCCGTCCGAGGAATCTCATGTACCGTCAACAATCCTGGTTCTGCTGCGACCACAGCCGGAATACTGTTCACCAACTGAGCAGAAGTCCCCTGAACGGCGTCCATGCCAGGTTCCACCCGTAAGTACACCGGATGACTGCCCTCAATATTGACTGAGTCACCGACCGGCAGGTCCGCAGAGTTCGGATCGAGATGCAGTATCAGTTCCAGGCGAACAAATTCTTGACCGTCGACCCGGGCTGTAGCGATTTGTGAGAAACCCGTAGTCTGGCCTAGTCCTATGGTCCCATAACTTGTTGGAGTTTCACCTTTCGAGAACATCGGATCAAACTCTTCTGTAACAGGACTATCAATCCTTAGGCCCATAGCCCGAATCGCCATTTCGATAGATTCTGGAAACCCGACATGCCCAGCGATCGAACCATCACCATGTCCGGCCTGGAACTCACTCTCTGTATAACCGATACCCAAACGTCGGTGAATACCCTTAGAGAACTTGGACACATTAACAACGCGACGTCCCGAGATATGAGGAATATCCCAAGCGGCTCCCGTCGCCAGGAGAAGGAGGGAGTCAAAGATCAATCCAGGGTTCATACCCGTTCCGACAACTGTGACTCCGTTGTGTCGGGCTAGATCATCAATTTTTCTAGCTATATCTGGGGCCCGAGTAAATGGGTAGGCCAATTCCTCACATGATGACACAACGTTCGTAGCGGCTCTAAGACACGAGTATAAATCAGCCTCTATGGGCTCTAGAAATGACCTTGACGCATCAACAACAATCGTCGGCTGCAACTCAAGTAACTGCTCTAGATTATCGCTAATAACAACATCACATTGGTTTGTAGCATCGACCACCTCTCCAAGCGACCGTCCATTGTATTCATCTTCAAGTGTGACTGCTCCAACAATCTGGTGTCCTTTTCGATGATCTATAAGCAGTCGTGAGACGTGTTTTCCAATACTGCCCAGTCCAAGTATGCCGACTTTAATCATTACACAATCCATTCTGCTTAGGTCGGATAGATTGCTATCTAACGGGCTTTTTATACGTAAAGCATGTACTATAGTTGGATTTATCTACTTGATAGTTTGACTCTTGGCGTCAGGTGAGCGACCATGTAGTCGTGCCCAGAGTCGGAGGCCGATGTCATCAACCTCTGCGTCTCCAAGGATCCCGGCCGGTCTAAACTTCATAACTAAAACGATCACAACACCAAGAAAGAACTGTGGAAGGCCAAACATGCGCGGTAGATCTAGACCCAGCACAATCGGCCCTTCAGCAAGGTCTCTCGTGAGCTCTAATCCGATCGTAATAAGAGTTGCTCCCAGTATCGGTCCGGAAACAGTCGACTGACCGCCAAGTAGCAGCATTGCCAAAATCAGAAATGTGATTTTGAAATAGAAGACATCGGGATTGAGGGTTCCAAGAAGATGGGCTGTCAATACGCCTCCCACAGAAATTATCGCGCTACTCAACACCCAAGATATTACCCTAACGCGCCGAACATCAACGCCCATCGTCGAAGCTGCTATCGGGTCATCACGACTTGCTCTTAATTGTAGGCCAACCTTCGATTCCTTAAATGCACGTGCAATTACGACCACTACTAGAGTGACCACCATAGCCAAATTAAGCGATGTCTTAATCGGTATTCTATAGAATGCGCGAGGCCCGCGTGTAAGATCAAGCCAGTGCAAAAGAGTGGTATGTACAATTATTAGGACTGACAGGGCTGCGATTGACGCAGGTATCCCATCTTGACGATTGATTGCTATACCTGTGATAAAAGCAATCAATATACTCAATACCAGAGCAATTAGTGCTCCAGTCCAAAAATTTAATTCGAAGCCAGAAATGCCAAATGGTGCGTTTGGTATAGTTTCCATCTTCACTATTACCGGAGTGACAAGAACGGCTGAGGTGTAGGCACCTATCCCCATAAATGCGACAAAACCAAAGTTCATGATTCCAGAATTACCCATAAAGATCTGCAATCCAAGAACGACTATAAGATTGATAAAAAATCCGGTCGCTATACGTACATCTGCCCGGCTTCCCAATATTGGGACAAGGAGACCGCTCAGAAGTAGTGCAAGGCATAGCGCTGCTGAGCCACCTAGCCATTTGGCATATGGCGACCGGCCAGAATTCACGTTGTCACACGTGCCCGAACACCAAGGAGGCCCTGTGGGCGTATTACTAATAACCCACCCACTACCAAAAAGACAAACGCGTCCCGAAATCCTTCGAGACTTGGACCGAGGTATACATCAAGCGTTACCTCGATGACCCCAAGGAATAGACCACCAATTACCGCTCCTGGCAGGCTTCCAAATCCTCCAAGCACTGTGGCTACGAATGCTTTGATTACAGGGATAAAGCCCATAAATGGATCCACTGCACCACGTTTGGAAATAATGAATACTGCGGCTATTCCTGCCAGGAATCCTGAAACAGCAAAAGCCGCTGTGACTACACGGTCCGCCCGTATGCCCATAAGACGGACAACGTCAAATCGTTCAGCGGCAGCTCGCATGGCAAGTCCCGTGGTTGTGCGCCGGAGCACGAGGACGAGGACGAGGAGTGCTGCTACGGTGGCTAGAGCAGTCAATATCTGCAGCGTCTGGATGGTCAGCGAGCCGACCGAGATCCGAGTGCGGAACCATGCCGGAGTACCAACAGCGCGAGGCTTCGGTTCCACCGTAAGTAAGAAAAAGTTCTGAATCACGATGCTGACCCCAAAGGATGTGAGAAGCATCGTGGTGCCTGGGGCACCCCGAACTGGCCGAAACGCAACACGCTCCATCAGGACGGCGGCCAGCGTAGAGACCAGGACACCCAGAGGCAGGATAGCCGCCATGGGAAGACCCAGTGCCTCAAATCCGAGCATTGCGAATCCAGTGATTGTGATGAGTTCACCGTGTGCGAAGTTCACCAAACCCATGACACTAAAGACCATGGCCAGTCCGAGAGCCAGAAGGGCGTAAAGCGCCCCAATGCTCAGAGCGTTAATGGCCTGTTGCACGACCAAATTCACGATGTGGTTCCGGCGACCTTCTCGTCGATGACACCAAAGTAGGCACGCATGAGATCTCCAGATCTCTCCAACTCGCTAGCTCCACCGATGAATTCCACTTCTCCAGCGCTCAGCAGAACCGTTTGGTCGGCGATCCGAAGCGCCCGAGCGGCATCCTGTTCGACTAGGAGCAAGGTCATTCCATGGGAAGCCAGAGTGCCGATCAGATCGAAGATAGTGTCGACAATCTGAGGTGCAAGTCCCAGGGAAGGCTCGTCAAGAATTAGCAATTTTGAATCGCTCATCAGAGCACGCGCTATCGCTAACTGCTGCTGTTCTCCACCTGAGAGAGTTTCTGCCTGCTCATTGAACTTTTCCTGGAGAACAGGAAACATCGTCAGGATCCGGTCCAGGTTCCATCTGCTATCCCCTTGCTCCTTTCGGGCCCTTGCGGCGTAACCACCTAATTTAAGATTTTCGGCGACGGTCAACTTGGAGAAAATCTGACGCCCCTCAGGAGCCATAGTGATCCCCAGGCGCGCTATGTCCTCCGGTTTCTGTCTCGTAATTTCACGGCCCGCAAAGGAGATCGCCCCGCCGGAAACCGGTACTAATCCTGTGATCGCCCCCAGCAAGGACGTTTTCCCCGCACCGTTCGGGCCGAGGAGGGCGACAACTTCGCCCTCCTCGACCCGAAACGAAACGTCCCTTACCGCTCGAATAGGTCCATATGAAACTGAAACATTGTCAACCGTGAGCATCAACCTGTTCGAGGCACTGGAACGTAGCCAGGTGCGACGTCCGCCGCGTGCACAAACTGACCGTCCCTGACCACCACTACGGCGATGTTTCGCAACGGCGTTCCACCCATACCCTTGTAGGTAATCGAGTCGGTCACAATGCCCTCAACCGTGTCTAGTCCGCGAATCGCATTAAGAATTGCTCGCGGCTCAGAGGACCCTGCCCGTTCGATTGCAGCTTTAACAACCTGCATCGCGTCGCCACCCATTCCGGTGAACACGTTGCGTACGTTGTAACCCCGCTTGTCGCAATCTTCGTAGAACTCTAGGAGCGCCCCACCTGCGTGAGGGAAGCCGAGCGTAGAGAACACCGTGCCGTTCACATCGTCGCCACCAACCTCAAGGAATGCTGGATCGTCGAAGCCATCCGTCCCCGAGACCACTGAATCCACGCCAGCGTCACGGAGTTGACGAATGAACGAGGCGTTATCCGGAACAGGACCCGCGAAGAATACGGTGTCGGGTTCATCAGCAAGGGCCGCTATCCGTGTTACCTGAGGTCCAAAGTCGCCTACGCCGTAACTCCACGTGTCCGAACCAACCACCGAACCGCCCAGTCTCTCGAGAGCATCACCAAAGGCATTCGGCGTAACAAGACCGTAACTACCAATGTCTGAAGTGAACATGAGGTAGGCGGTTCTTACCCCCTGTCCGAACAGGTACTCGGCAACTGCCGCGGCCGACGAGTTGTCGCCGTACGCAGTCATAAAGCCGTTTTCCGGAGAAGCGATGGGGTACCCGGGTTGGGTTGCAGTAACTGCAAGTACCGCAACTCCATTCCCATCGGCCTGGGCCAGGTCAGCAATCGGTATGGCCGTGTCATCGGTAGGCGGGCCGAGAATCAACGAGACTTCGGCGTCTAGCAACTGCTGGGCAACCTCTCCGGCGCGAACCGGGTCGCTCTCCATGTCCTTTACCAGCAGGTTGATCTGCCGTCCAAGAACTCCACCGTCCTCATTGATCCGATCTATGGCGCATTGAACACCATCCGGACTGTCATACGGAGCCAATTCACCCGTGATCGCAGCTGCGTATCCGATAGTTATCACACTGTTGTCTTTGTCGTTGCCACAGCCAGCCGCACCTAGGCAAAGAGCAAGGCCGATAACCAACGAACTCCTAAGTGACATTCCCATATCTAGCGTCTTCCAATCTGGTCGCCAATTTTTCAGAACTACTTTCACACTCAATCTTTGTATACGATCCCAACCTTGTCATAAATATCGAACAGGCGTCAACGAATCTGCACACTTTTCGACCAGTGCCTCCCAAGAGACAAAATGGGCCTACCAACTCGTGACTGGTGCACCCACACTAATACAGTGTGCACACCGGGTTTCAAGCTCATAGCACTGGACCGATAGGCATGCGCACAGCACGCAACGCGATTGTCGTCTTCAGCGACTAATGGAGTTTTCAGCGACTAATGGAGTTCACGAGCCTGTCCAAGGCGATCAAGCGATACGTCAGAGACGGAGACACCGTCGCGATGGAAGGCTTCACCCATCTGATTCCATTCGCCGCAGCGCACGAAATCATCCGGCAGGGGAAAAAAGATCTCGCGCTCGTGCGCATGACACCCGACATCATCTACGACCAGTTGATTGGAACGGGGTGTGCGCGCAAGATCACCTTCTCCTGGGGCGGAAATCCGGGCGTTGGATCCTTACATAGGCTCCGAGATGCAGTGGAGAACGGTTGGCCCCACCCCATCGAACTCGAGGAGCACAGCCATGCCGGTATGGCAAACGCCTATGCCGCAGGTGCCGCCGGTCTGCCTTGTGCCACTTTTCGGGGCTATTTAGGCTCCGACCTACCTAAGTTCAATCCGAACATTCGGTTTATCCCATGCCCCTTTACAGGTGAGACCCTAACGGTCATTCCGTCGATCCAGCCCGACGTGACCGTGATTCACGCCCAGCGAGCCGATCGGCAAGGGAACGTGCTGATCGAAGGGATCGTTGGTGTGCAAAAGGAGGCTGCACTGGCCGCACAACGGACCGTAGTTACGGTTGAAGAGATCGTGGAGGACCTCAACGCCAGTAGCCCAAATTCCATCGTCCTTCCCGGCTGGACGATTGACGCGATCGTGGAAGCACCAGGTGGGGCCCGTCCCTCCTACGCCCATGGGTACTACCAGCGCAACAACGCCTTTTACCAAGAGTGGGACTCAATAGCGACCGAGCGTGCGGATTTCATTCAATGGATCCAAGCCAACGTGGAGAGAGGTCGATAATGGAGCACACCCCGGCCGAGATGATGGTAGTAGCGGCCGCACGGAGACTCAGCAACGACGACGTTTGCTTCGTTGGGATCGGTCTCCCTTCTGCAGCATGCAACTTGGCCCGTCTGAGTCATGCTCCCGACATCACTCTAATATACGAATCCGGAACTATCGGTACGCAACCCGACGTACTACCCCTTTCCATCGGTGATGGTGAGTTATGCGAGACCGCCCTAACTACCGTTTCGGTACCAGAGATATTTCGATATTGGCTCCAGGGAGGACGTATCTCTATCGGTTTTCTTGGCGCAGCTCAGATCGATCGATTCGCGAACCTCAACACGACTGTCATTGGGAACTACCGGTCTCCCCGAGTCCGGTTGCCAGGAGCTGGGGGCGCGCCAGAGATCGCCACGTTCTGTAAAGAAACTCTGATAATCATGCGGCACTCACTCCGTGGTATGCCGAAAAAGGTCGACTTCGTCACTTCTCTCGGGTTTGGACATGACGGTCAAGAGCGAGATCGACTGGGCATCGCTACCCGAGGCCCAAGTCTGGTCATCACCGATCTGTGCATCATGCGGCCTAGCCCTGAAGACAACGAGCTACAGGTGACATCGATCCACCCAGGTGTGATTCCAAAACAAATTGTTGAGCGCACAAGCTGGCCAATTCGATTTTGCGCCGAACTTGAAGAGACGCCGTTCCCAACTCCGAAAGAACTTGCGGACCTCCGGAACCTGTACCTCCGCACCGAGAGTGTCACAGGCCGTAACACATGACTGATAGGCACCCAGTGTCAATCTCATTGGGATACCGACTGAGGGGCGGATACCGAATCTTGAAATGATGCCTCTTAACGGCTTCAACCGACCGACGCTACCAATTGAACGACCCCCCCCTGATTCAGAGAGAACCCAACATATGCGAGTCAGGCGAGCCGAAATATGAGCCCGTAGTGTGACAGTCTGTCAACTCCCACCACCCTGTGATTATAAAATCGCTGTACAACAGCGATTTTCTAGAGAACAATCGACTGGCAACGGCCCACCAACACACCTCGCAACCGGATCCACAGCTCGGTGTGACCGGCTCGGTCAGAACCTAAGCATCTCTTCGAGGCAGTCGAGACGTTTGGTCAGACCCTCCGAGGTAGACCCTGATTACTTCTTCGTTGCCTTGTATCTGCTGAGGCGTACCCTCGGCGAGGAGGCTTCCATCGTCAAGGACATAGATTCGGTCACAAGCGGTCATGATGAACTGAAGGTCGTGATCGATGACAAGAACTCCGCAACCATCGATCTCCCTAATCTCTCCGACCATCTCTACAAGTGTTCGGGTCTCGACTGCATTCGCGCCAGCAGCCGGTTCGTCCAACAGTAGGAAGTCTGGATCAAGGGCCAAGGCTCTACCAATCTCAACCCGGCGCTGGTGTCCATAAGGAAGAGTGCCAGCTATACGGTTGGCAACCGACTCAAGTCCGAGTCGAGTGAGGATGGCAGCGCAACTATTTTCTTTGCCCGGCCGGCGGTGCTGTCGAGATGAGATGTAACTGACCTCCAAGTTCTCAGCAACAGTCAACGAGCGATACAGACGAATGTTCTGAAATGTCCGGGCGACCCCAAGACGAGCAATCTGGAACGGCTTCATCCCCGAGAGGGAAGTATCGTCAACGTAAATCTCTCCCAAATCTGGAACAAGGATTCCACTCAGGATGTTCACCAATGTTGTCTTGCCTGCCCCGTTTGGGCCAATCAGACCAACAATCTCACCCGAAGAAACATTTAGGGATACGTCCTTCAGCGCATGCACCCCTCCAAAGTCCTTACGTAGCCCGGAGGCAGACAAAGTGGCCATGGTTTCAATGGCTACTAGGTGTAGGTGGGGTGGCGCAATCTTCTAGAACTAAGGGCGATACTGGCTCGGAGAAAGTCAATGAGGCCACTACGAGAACTGTCAAGACCATCTTCTATGACTCAGTTCCTGGACTCATCGCTTCAATCAGATCAGAGATACGATCGGGGCTGACCGGTAGTTGGCTGATTTGAGCTCCGCTCGCAGCAAAGGCGTCCTCAACCGCTCCAGCGAGCGGAGCCACGGAAGCGTGAAGACCTGCATCGCCGATCCCGCGCATGCCTCCCGGATGCTCGGAAGGGGTCTGTACGTGATAGATCTCAACCAAACTCGGCATATCGTCCACTCCAGGGAGCCGATATTCAGCAAGATTGACCCCCACCGGAGTTCCATCAGATCCGTATGCAAACTCCTCTAGAAACGTGCTGCCGACCCCCTGAGCGACCCCGCCACGAACTTGACCTTCCACAATGGCCGGATTAATGATCACTCCACCGTCCTGAACAACGACATACCGGAGGATCCGGAAGTGACCCGTGGTCCGGAAAAGTTCGACAATTGCAGCATGGCATCCGTTGGCAAACGTAAACGGGCGCCACGATACGTACCGACGAGTCTCTTCAAGCCCTGCCTCCAGGCCGTCTGGGAGGGACTGGACCTGTAGATGAGCCCGCATCGCTAACTCCTCAATAGACACTGACTTAGCAGGCACTCCACGCACAGAGGCACTCCCGCTGATGAGTTCTATGTCCTTTGGGTCTGCCTCAAGCAGGTGGGCTGCAATCCGTTTCAACTTTTCCGCCACCGCCACCGCGGCCAACCGGGTAGCAGCACCCCCCAACACGGCGGCTCGGCTGCCGTGTGTACCACCACCGTATGGGGACGTGAGGGTGTCACCACCGTGAACTTTTATGTCCTCGATGCCAATTTGCAGTTGATCCGCCACGATCTGGGCCAAGGTCGTTGCAAGCCCCTGGCCCTGAGATGAAACGCCAGTAAGAACTGTTACGTGCCCGGATGGTTCCACTCTGACAGTGGTCGAGTCGAACGGAATAGCGAGACTAGCTTCGGACCCGGCGACACCGGCCGCGGTAGGTGCAACATAACTCGCTAGACCCAGGCCGATAACACGCCCTTCTGAGCGTGCTGTCGCCTGCATGTCCAACCACGATCCGAAGTCAATTTTCTCAAGAGCCATGTCGAGACATTCGATATGACTGTCGGTATCAATCTCGGCACCGAATCCGTTTGAACACGGGAGATCACCCGGCACGATCATGTTTTGTCGACGAATCTGGGCTCGATCACAACCAAGTGCTCGAGCAGCACGATCTATGATCGTTTCAGTAATCCACGTAGCCGCTGGTCCTCCAGTTGCTCGATACGAGCATGTAGGAGTCGTGTTCGTAAGGACTCCAAGACATCGATAGCCATAGGCACCAATCTTGTAGGGGCCTGTCATACAGAGGGATCCGATAAACGACTCCACTAAAGCTCCGGACCAAGGAATCGCGACATAAGCACCGGCTGGGGAAAGAATTTCGACGCCTAAACCCTGCCATTCACCGTGTTTAGAAAATGCCGCCGTTACCTGATACCGAGCGCCCCGAGATTGGTAATCACTAGTGAATGCTTCCGTTCTATCTGAGATCCACTTCACAGGACGACCTGTTCTCTGAGACAGAACTGCAGCAACAAGGTCCTCAACATATACGGCTAACTTTACACCGAAGGCACCGCCGACATCCGGAGCTATCACCCGAACGCTCGCTTCTTGAAGTGAAAGGATCTCGGCAACTGCACTACGTAAGAGATGCGGCATCTGTGTTGACGAGACCAAGGTCAAGTTGCCGGATCCACTCTCATAGGTTGCAAGCACACCCCTTGTCTCCATCGGCATCGCCACTTGTCTCTGAGTACGAAACTCGTCAGTCAACACAAGGTCTGCTTTAGCAAACACATCATCTAACTCTCTGGGCCAGTTCTCGTCAGAGAGAATTACATTGTTGCTCAAATCCTGATGTGCCATACATGGCCCATTGAGAGCTTCGTCAATGCGAACGACTTGCGGTAACTGCTCGTATTCTACGACCACGGCTTCGGCGGCATCTTCGGCGAGGTACCTGTTGGAGGCGGCTACAACAGCGACTGGCTGACCTACATAGGTCACCTCTTTACCAGCAAGAAGTGGCTGGGGCGGCCCCATGCTGTTATTTATTCGCTGTCCAATTTCAGCTGCAGTAAAGACGCCAAAAACTCCGTCGCATTCCAAGGCTTCCGATACTTCAACTTTGGCAATAAGGGCGTGGGCGATGTAACTTCTTACAAAGGCAAGGTGGATAGTGCCGAGGGGTTCGAAATCGCGGACATAGCGATTTTGGCCCACCAGTGCACGAGCATCCTCGACTCTTAAGACACTTGTCCCAGAGTACGCCTGACCGCCGAGCGGTGTCATAACACCGCCTCCGAGCCCTCGACCTCGGCCCGCGCAGCGGCTCTTATTGCATCAACGATAGGCTCATAACCGGTGCACCGGCAGGTGTGACCGGAAACAGCATCGCGTATTCGTTGATCCGTGGGCTCGGCATCCGAATCAAGCAAAGTTTGTGCAGTCATTAGGATGCCGGGGATACAGAATCCGCACTGGAGGGCGTGATGCTCCCGGAACGAACGCTGTAGGGCCGACAACCCCTCGGAAGCGAGTCCCTCGACCGTGCGTATATCTTCGCCGTCGCTCTGGGCCGCTAGGACCAAGCAGCTGCGCACCGCCATGCCGTCTACGATGACCGTGCACGATCCGCATACTCCCTGCTCACAACCAGCCTGGGTTCCAAGGAGACCACACACCTCCCGTATGTAGTCAACAAGGAGCAGTCGGGTGGGTACGCGATGCCTGAAATGCCTGCCATTGACTGTTACCCGGATCTCGACCTCTTCGTTCACTGGCGGATCAGTTCGTCGGTTCTGCATCATGCCACGCCCTGCGAAGCGACTCCGTAACCAAGTAGCGAACCAACCGGTGGCGATACGGCGACGGTTGTGCCTCAATGTCGCTCAGTTCATCAGCAACAAGGTCCCCAACCTCACCAAAGACAGAGTTTTCACCAATCTGGCCGATTGCACTAGCCTCGGCCGCTTTATGGCGTCCGGCCGACGGGCCACAAGAAAAAGACGCCAGTCGACACTCGGTAATTAACCCTTGCCCATTGCTTCCGAGACGGCATGCAATCCCCGCAATCGCGAAATCTCCCGGTCGCCGCGCATACTCCACAATCGCCTCCCCGGTGCCAGACGGTCGAGCAGGAAAGAACACCGACTCCACGAGTTCGTCCGCTGCAGCCGCAGTCGTATAGGCCGAACCAATAAACTCCGCGGCCGAGATCTCCCGGACGCCTCGGGTAGAGCGCAACTTGAACGTGACCTCACAGACAAGAGCGACTGCAGGAAATTCCGCCGCAGGGTCATTGTGAGCCAAACTGCCGACCACGGTACCTCGATTGCGAATGTGGTCATGGCCAACCATGCCTATCGCATCTCGGATAATCGGGAACCTTGATCGGACAATAGGGTTACTTTCGGCTTCGCAGTACCGCATGGAGGCGCGAACAAGAAGTCCAGCGCCAACCTCTTCAAATGCAAGGAGATCTGGAGTCTTTGAGATATCCACCAGGTACGACGGATTAGCAAGCCGGAGATTGAGCAGAGGTACAAGAGACTGTCCACCCGCGAGGATCCTGGCCTCCTCGCCGAACTCAGCTAGAAGAGCGACTGCGTGGTCGGCGGTTTCTGCCCGCTGGTACTGAAATGCCGGTGGCTTCACCCCTTTGACTCAACTCGTATTTGTCCGGAGATGACCTGCTCGTAGCGCTCGTCGTCACTACCCACTAGCCGCCGTTCACGGATGTAGGGAAGTGGCACACCTGGGTCGTCGCTGTCTATTTCGCGGGCCAGTCTGTGACCGTCAAAAATCGCGTCAGCTACCAGCATTCGAGGGGCGACGCAATCACCGACCCGATACAAAGTCGGCATTGCACTTTCAGTTGGACTCATCTCTTGCAATTGATGCCATAGACCGTCATCAGCCACTCGCTGGGTAACCATCACGATCCCGTCACAGGCAATATCAGTTGTCATCTCTGGGACATTGCCCTTGATGAGCCGAACGAACCCTTCCCCTATTTCCGAGACCACGTGTCCGGTTATCAACTTGACCCCAAGGCGCTCCAGCATCGGCAGCATGTCCACAATCTCGCCGGTCAAACGCATGTAGGGCCCGGGCTCAATGTGAGGAGTGACGAGTGTGACGCTGTACCCGTCACGCGCCAACTTCTCAGCCATGCTCACACCCATGAAGTAGCCCTCGACATCAAAGATCACCACATTGTCACCTGGGAGAGTCTGATCATCTCGCATCAGGTCCTCTGGGGTAAAGGCCATTCCATGTTGCCCGGTCAGGAGCGGCATGTGAGTAAACCCGTTTAAACCTGTGCGATCCCAACTAGAGCCTGTAGCGAGAACTACAATATCAGCTCCGTAATCGACAATCTCTCTTGCAGTCATTTCCCGATTCATGACGACTGAGACACTTTGCAGTTTGTC
>Ga0114999_10003837_pt1 | contig 18561 bp, 20 predicted proteins | sample ArcticOcean_MG_C_3_FD_89820 | JGI IMG/M metagenome (GOLD analysis project Ga0114999, IMG submission 89820) | Marine microbial communities from western Arctic Ocean - ArcticOcean_MG_CB8_126 | ecosystem: Environmental > Aquatic > Marine > Oceanic | place: Arctic Ocean: Canada Basin | collected...
AACCTTAGAAATAGAATGGAACAAGTTTACTAATAATATTGGGCAAAGAGTTCTGCCTATGATTGATAATATCTTTGGCGGCCTATCTTATGATTTACCTAAACCAGGGGGAGTTGTAATTAATGATTCCCTTTATGCTAATACAGTATTTCCTGGATTAGATATTAAGTACACATTAGATGGAACAGTTCCTGATTCTAATAGTGAAAATTATATTACTCCATTTAAGATTAACGAAGATGATATTGTTCATTTAAGATTATTTGACAGAACTGGAAGGGGAGGTAATGACATCAAAGTAGTTAAGTAATTTTTTACTACTTTGTAACTATCTAAATTAGAATTGATGAAAGGGCGGTTATTATCTATTGATGTATTAAGAGGATTGACAATTATTTTTATGATAATCGTTAATCAGCCTGGGTCTTGGGACCATGTATACTCTCCTTTGCTTCATGCTAAATGGAATGGCTTAACTCCAACCGATTATATTTTTCCAATGTTTTTATTCATAGTTGGTGTATCCATTGTTCTTTCAATGAGTAAAAGACTTAACTCAGTAGATAAATCTTCACTTATAAAAAAAATATTGTGGAGAGCTTTAAAGATATACCTAGTAGGACTTTTTTTATGGATATGGCCTGCTTTTGATCTAGGAAATATTCGATGGACAGGAGTCCTTCAAAGAATTTCAGTAGTATTTCTTTTTTGTGGTCTTATTTATCTCTTTTTTAAACAAAAACAACAAGTTTATATTGCGGCTACCATTTTAATCCTGTATTGGATAATTATGGTTTTTGCCCGTGTTCCAGGAATTGGTGTTCCTGACCTTAGTATTCCAGAGAGCAATTGGGCTCATTATATAGATAGTTTATATCTCCCTGGAGTTATGTGGCAAGGCACTTGGGATCCTGAGGGTATATTATCAACCTTTCCATCAATAGTAACTGGTATTTTTGGATTAATAGCCGGAGGTATACTAGTTAGTAAAAAGGATATGAAAGATAAACTGATTAATCTATTTCTAATTGGTGTAATTCTTGTGTTTATTGGCGATGCAATTAGTTGGTCGTTTCCAGTTAATAAAAATCTATGGAGTACCTCATATACTTGTTTAATGGGGGGAATGTCATTTCTGTTAACAGCAGCTTTTGTTTACATCATAGATGTCTTAGGGTACAAGAAATTTAAATTTGCTCATGTATTTGGGGTTAATTCAATCTTTTGCTATGTTCTAGCAGGTGTATTATCCTCTATATTTTATAGTAATTATTTTCTAGGTTTTTATCCTAATAAAGAGTTCTTTAATTTAATTACTGGACTTGGAATGCCTGATAAGCTAGTATCTTTTATGTATGCTGTTATATATGTCCTTATTATTTTCTTACCATCTTATATTCTTTTCAAAAAGAAAATATTTATAAAACTCTAATTACAAGTTCCAAGATCTAATATTTCATTAAAGAATGCCTTGTCCTTTTTAATAAAATAGTAAGTGTTTCCTCCTGCAGACATCGTTTTTTCAATAAGAGAGTCATTTACAATTGTGTAGAGCCAATTATGTCCTGCATAGTCTTCTGAAAGGTTCTTTTTCGTTTGAAATTTAAATGAAGCTCCTACCATATTATTGTCTTCATAGATATAACATTCTCCTTGATTGGCATGAACATCCATATACACACCATTTTTATCATTAAAAAACCTCCATATTGATAAATTATCCTCACTTGACCAATATGTTCCATCTAAGCAATCTAAAAAAGTTTCACAGCTTTTATTGTCTTCTGAACAGCTAATAATTAAAATTATAATAAATAGAAATATTTTTTTCATTTTAGTTTGTCTTTAAATAAGATATCTGCTCTAAAGCATATTTAATGCTTGTTTCTGGTCTTTGACAAGTTTTGTTTTGACATACATATATATAAGTTTCATCTTCAAAGAATCTATCCTTAAACAAAGGAATATTACTCTCAGTATTAGATTGCACCAAAATTACATTAGGAAGTAACTGTTCAGAAATTAATTTTGTTTTAGAATCTGAATCTGAACCAATAACAGCAATTTCATAAAATGACTCAACTCTATTTAGAATATTGTTTGCCCAAACAGAATAATAATTAATACTTCCGTCAATTATTTCTTTAACAGAAGAGACCATCTTATTTGATTGGTCAAGGTAATAATCATCAAAAATTATATGTCCAATATTAAATAATTGTTCAGCTATAATTGAATTAGGTGAAGGAATAACACCATCATCTATAGAAACAATTTTAGTGAATAAATTTTTGTTTGTTGTATAAAGCAATAAGTCAGACTCTTCATCTTTAAAATACTTAATACTATCATCAATTATCTCTTTAGATTTATTAAAATAAAATTCCTCTCCAGTAGTTTGGAAAAGTCTCATTGCAGCTTTAGCTAGAAAAGCATAATCTTCTAGAACTCCATCTTGGTATTGTCTGTCCTTAAAAGTGTGTATTAACATGTTATTTTTATACCCCATTTTTAGAAGAGTGTTAAACTTATCTTCAGCTTGAGTTAATAGAAGATCATCCTTAAATGCTTCATAAGCATCAATCAAACCAATTATTGATAGTGCATTCCATGAGACAATAGTTTTATCATCTATCCGAGGTTTTGTTCTTTTAGACTTAATCTTCAATATCTCACTAATCCAGTTTTCTTTTATTTTTAAAAACTCATTTTTATTTAATGAATTTGAATTAAGCCAAGATTTTAAGTCTCTTTTTGGTATAAGAAGAAATTTATTATTATCCCATGGTCTATCTGGGTTAACATTAAAGTATGAATAAAATAAATCAGTTTGTTCACTAGAGATTAATTCAATTTCATTTAAATTGAATGAATAATACTTTCCTTCTTCACCATCTGTATCAGCATCCATTGAAGCATAATATAAGTCATTTGGTGAATTCATTTCATTGTTAAGGAAATTAATAGTTTGATAAACAAGAGCTTTATACTCAGGTGTTTTGAATAATTTATATGCATTAGAGTATAAGCTAATCATTTGAGCCTGATCATAAAGCATTTTTTCAAAATGTGGAATTTTCCATTCTGGATCAATCGTATATCTATAAAAACCACCTTCAACTATATCTATTACCCCACTATTAGATATTATATCTAGTGTTTTTTTAACATGATTAAGTATTTGTTCATCTTTATAAATAGAGCCATAATTTATTAAGTACTGATATTTTGAAGGTGAAATAAATTTTTGTTGAGCTGTATCTCCACCATTATTTGCATCCCATTTATCTGACCATATTTTTGTATTTCTAGTTAAAAAATCTTTATCAAATTTGGATTCTTCATTTTTCTTTGTAATTGTGTTTATATCAATTACTCCGTTTTTTACATTATTAGCTATTTCTTCAAGACCTTCGTAATTAGTTTCTTTAAGTCGAATAATTCTATTTAATATGTCAAACCACTGTTCTTTTGTATGATATGTTCCAGCATATATTGGACTTCCATCAGGAAGAGTAATAACATTTAAAGGCCACCCTCCCATACCTGTCATTAGTTGAGATGCTGTCATATATGCTTGATCAACATCAGGATTTTCCTCTCTATCAACTTTTACATTTATAAAATTGTCATTCATTAATTCAGCAATCATTTCATCCGTAAAAGTTTCATTTTCCATTACATGACACCAATGACAACTTGAGTATCCTATACTAACAATTACTAATTTATTTAACTCTCCAGAAAAGTTAAAAATTGAATTTGACCATCTTTGCCAATTTACTGGATTCTCAGCATGTTGTTTTAGATAAAGACTAGTTTCATTTTTTAATTGATTTGATTCCATAGAGTTGATAGTTATTTCATTGTCACAAGACATTATTAATAATGAAAATATAATAGAACTTTTTATGTAATTATTACTCAGCATTTTTAAATTAATAATTTTTACAATATTAATAACTCAAAGTATTAAAAAAAATACACTTTTTTTTAAATATTGATAAAAGTTAAAAAATAACCATTTGTTTTATTTAACCTTTGTTTTTGATGTTATAATTTTGCTTTACAATTATAGCATGTTACTAGTATAGTTTATTAACCTACTTAATAGTAGTATCTGATTTATATTATATATTATAGAGACCTGCCTTTGTTTTTGGGCAGGTTTCTTTATTCACAGTACTTATCTCCAATATTTGTTGAATCATAAGTATCTTTATCTACTATACCAGAACCATATTTATCAGAAATATAACCACCTAAATTTAAACCATCTCCCGATGAATATCCTGGACCCTCATTTAATGGAGTATTAAAATAAAAATAATACTTTCCGTCAATAATCTTTTTTTCCCTTATTGTAAAACAATCTTCTTTATTACATGAAGAAAAAATAATTAGAAACAGAAGACAAATAGATTTAACCTTCATAAGAATTTATGTGATTAAATTATTGGTATTTTTTCCATATAAATGTGGAACCATCATGATTAACAGCTAGAACATCAAATTCTGCTCTTTCATTAATTGTTTCCATTCCTGGAACATTACTTCCAGAAGGCATTCCAGGAACTGTAATTCCTTTAATGTCAGGATTTTCTAATAAAAGTTTTGTTATTGCATCAGATGGTACATGTCCTTCAACAAAATAATTACCAATAAATGCAGTATGACATGATTGAAGGGTATAATCAATACCAGCTTTGACTTTTGCTGAGTACATATCGTTTGTCTTAATTGACTCTACATTAAAACCGTTTTGTTCCATATTGCTTACCCAACCAGAACAACAACCACAAGTAGGTGATTGATAAACGACTAATTTTTCTTTTGTGTCTTGATTACAAGAAAAAAGAATTATTGAAATAATTAATAATATTTTTTTCATATTACAAATATCGTTTTTTTATAATAATAATTAATAATTTAATGCTATACTTTTGTCTATAATGAAGCAACTAATCAAATTATTAAAGAAACTTTATTTTGATATAATGTCTCATCCACTTTTATCAATTATAGTAAGAATAATTTTTATTTGTTTGATTCTTATATTAATAGCTTATATATTATTCTATTCAATAGTTATAGCTGTAATATTAATTCCAATATATTATATTTGGAGATATTTTAAATAAAAGGTGAATGTCTGAGATACTTGATGAGAATAAGATTAAAGAAAGTCTAGAAGCTTTAGATGGTTGGGTTATAAAGAATAATATTTTATATAAAAAATTTTCATTTAAAACCTTTATGAATGCATTTAGCTTTATGAATATAGTTGCTGATCATTCTGAAAAGATAAATCATCATCCAAAATTAACTAATGAATATAACATACTAGAAATTGAATTGCACACACATAGTCTAAATGCTATTACTGAAAAAGATTTTTCATTAGCTAGATTTATTGATAATATCTATGAAGAAATGTTTTCTTAAAAACTCTATGTATAATAAAATAAGATCCCTTATTTGTTTTCTAATCATACCATTTATTATTTCTTGTCATGGACCTGAACCCCTTGATTTAGATGATGGAGAATCCAAAATTACCTATACAGGTGAAAACATTCAAAGATTACCTGAAGCAATCATATCAACCCTAGAAGAAGAAATTGTTGATGAACCTAAGATTAATGCTACATTAAGTCTTATTGAAGAAGACTTAATTAAATCTGATTATAATATAGGTATTGAGATTAGGGGTAGCTCTTCACAAATGTTTGATAAAAAGTCTTATGGATTTGAGACTAGGAGTAGCGACTTTAATGATGATATAGATGTTTCTTTAGGAGGCTTTACACCAGAAGAGGATTGGATATTTTATGGCCCATATAGTGATAAATCGTTAATAAGAAACAAATTAACATTTGATCTTTCTAATCTAATAGGATATAAGGCTAGTGATACAAAATTTTACAACTTATCAATTAATGGTGACTATAAGGGTATTTATATTTTAATGGAAAAAATTAAAAGAGATAAAAACAGGGTAGATGTAACAAAACATTCAGGTTCTTTAGCAAATGGAGGTTATATAATTAAAATTGATAAGGCAACTGGCGATTCATCATCAGGAACCACTTATGATTCAGATATGTCATTTAGATCTAATTATAATACGAAAGGTAATCTGTCAGATCAATCAGAAATATATTTTATATATGATTATCCAAAATCAGAAAAAATTTCAACTGAACAAAAAGAATATATCCAAACATATATAAATGATTTTGAATCAAATTTATTGTCTGATGAATTTAATGATTTAGAAAATGGTTATTTAAGTTATATCGATATAGATTCATTTATCAACTTTTTTATAATAAACGAAATCACGAAAAATATTGATGGCTATAGACTGAGTACATTTTTAAATAAAGATGTAAATGGAAAATTAAAAATGGGACCAATATGGGACTTTAACTTAGCTTTTGGTAATGCAGACTATTGTAATGGATGGACTACAAGTGGATGGGGTTTTAAATTTAATGATATATGTCCTGGAGATATTTGGCAGGTTCCGTTCTGGTGGAACAGATTTATGGAATCTCCAGAATTTAAACAAGCGCTTCTGACAAGATGGAATGATCTTAGATTAAATCTACTTTCTAACCAATCTATAATGGATAAAATAGATGGATATACTGATTATCTTAATGATAGAGGAGCTGTATACCAAAATTTTTCTAGATGGGATTTATTAGGAAAATATATTTGGCCAAATAAATTTGTTGCAAATTCTCATAAAGAAGAGATTGGTTATATGAAAGATTGGATTAACAATAGATTGCAGTGGATAGATGAGGCTATAATAAACTTATAACTATAATTGACTAATGAGTAAATATATACATAAAGCACTATTATTATATAGAGTAATAATATCAATTCTTTTAGTTTTTGGTTATGGCCTTAAAAAGCTTAAGATGCTTATTAATGGAGAAGATTTCTTCTACAGTTTTCTTGGCTTTGGAAGTGATATAACCTTATTACTTGCATCGATAGGTGAGCTTATAGCTCCTATTTTTATCATAATAGGATATAAAACAAGATTTTTTACAGCACTTCCCTTATTTATGATGTTTATTGTTGTTTTAGATGTTTACAGTGGTGAACCATTTCACTATTTTCAGAGTGCACTATTTTATTTAATATCACTTTTAATTATTATAATTGCCGGTCCAGGTAAGTATTCTATAGATAATTATATAAAAGGTAAGTAGTCTAAGGAACTCTTTTCCCAACACTAGCTTCTAATATTTCGAACCAATCAATTAACTCTAAATTAATACTACTAGAATCTATAGATTCTTTTAATCTATCAATTTTAGTAGTTCCAACAACAGGAATAATATTAGAAGGATGTTTAATCAACCATGATAGGAGAATTTGACTTTGAGAACAATTATATTTTCTTGAAAACTTATCTATTTTTTTTTCTATTCGTTTGCTTTGATCATTGCTTTCTGTGAAAAAATAACCTAGAGGTTTCCACGCCATTGGTGTTATACCTTTCGATTGCATATAATCTAATGTTCCATCATAAATAGGATCTAAATGAGTTAATGAACATTGAATTTGATTACAGTCAATTTTAACTTTATTTTCAAAGACTTGAATTTGTTGAGCATTAAAATTTGAAACCCCAAAAGATTTAATCTTTCCAGATTCTAAAAGTTGATTAACTGTATCGGCTATTTCATTAATATCCATAAGCGGGCTAGGTCTATGCATTAAAACACAATCTAAATAATCAGTTTTAAGATTTATTAAGGAATTTTCGACAGATTTAATTATGTGATCTTTTGAGTAATCATAGTGCTTAATCTTAATTGGTAATTTATCTGATGGATACATTATCCCAAATTTTGAAATAAGCTTTATTTTTTCTCTATCAATTTTAGATTCTATTAACCCATTTCCAAATAATTCTTCTGTTGTATATCCTCCATAGATATCAGCATGATCAAATGTATCAACCCCAAATTCAACAGAATTTTTAATAAGTTCAGATACCTGTTTAGTAGATAAGTTATTACCCCAAATACCCCAATTCATTGTACCTGAGATGATTTTAGAATAATTCATTTTTTATAAGGAATAGATGAGTGGTGAAGGAAAATTTTAATAGAATTATCTATTTCTATATATCCAAAACTGAATTCAACTTTTATTTTTGTTGACTCATTTTCAAAACAATAATTTCCTGTAGCAAAACCTAAATCATTTATTATCTTAATTTGACTATTTTCAAAACTAATTTTTTTCCATTTTGCTAAAGCAAAACCTTGATCTTCACTGCATTTTCTATCATCTCCAGCAATAAAGTATGAAATAGCTTTTTCCTTTGTATTTCTAAATTGAATTTCTGATGCTTTGCTAGGTTTGAATAATAATTGATCTCCTTCAAAGTTATATATCTCATGAAGAAAATTATTTGTGAAATTTTCTAAAGAATCTTTATCATCGGAAAGCTCACCCATTTTTATTATTCCATTACCCCACTTTTTCTGTACTTCAATTATTTTTTCTTTCATGATATAAATAAACTCATAATTAAGTTAAAAATCAAAACAATTAGAAAAAGTATTAGAAGTGGGGAAAATTAAGCTCATTGAAAACGATTTAATGACAACTTGCGTTATATTTTTTTAGTCTCCAATAATTATAGGGTAGAGGAGTTAAAAAACCGACAGTAAGCATAATTGGTATAGCCCACCAAGCTATTAATGCTCCTCCAGTTAGAAGTATATCTGTAATATTCATAGCTATTTCCATTGAAACCATTGAAATAAGACTCATTCCAAGAGCTGTTTTTATTGCATTGAATAATCCTAGTTGTTTTAATAGTATAAATGTCTCTAGAATAATTGAAGTTAATAATCCATTAACTATTGCTAAAATCATTATACTGGTGATTGACCAAGTATGGTCAATATTTTGGAAATAATAAATAGTGCCAAAATCACCTATTGAGCAACCTAATAAACACCAGAATGTATTAAGTCTTGCTTTTTTCCAAGTATGTTTGCAGTTCCAAGAAATTGATAAAATCATTTTTTTTATTTTAAAAAACAAACTTGCAGAGTAGATATCCAAGTAGAAAACCTTCTAACCAAGCTAATAGTGTCACTTGATATTTGGTAAAGCCAAACTTTTTAGCAAATTTCCAAGTAAAATCTTCATGCCATTCAAAGAAACTCTTCATTAAACAAAGTTACGAATATTTATTTTTTTGTAAACCAATAAGCAAATAATAAAAATACAGCTTGAAAAGGAAGTCTAATAATTGCAGTTTCTTTTGTAATTTCTAATATGGACTGTGCTAGAGTGCTTTGAGCAAGATATATATTAGCAGGGAATACTCCTATAAGAAGAAGAATTACTCCTTTTGCAGCTATAATTCTATATTTATTAAAAAGAAGCATAAACCCTAAAAGAATTTCAAAAAAACCACTCAAATAAACCAATTCTAGATGAAAGCTCATATAATTAGGTATTATTGATAAAAAATAATCTGGTTCAGTAAAGTGTCTTGTTCCAATATAAATATATGTTGTTCCAAAAAAATATATAGAGATTAATTTAATGTATTTCAAAATTTAAGAGTTATCCAGTTAGAAGGCCAATATTAGTTGAAAAAAGTTTTACTGATATTGACAGAAGTATTATTCCAAAAACTTTTCTTATAACTGCCATTCCATTATTTCCAAGAATATTTTCAATTCTATTTGATGACTTTAGAACTATATATACAAAAAGAGAATTAATTATTATTGCAACAATAATATTTAATAATTGAAATTAAGCTCTAAGAGATAATAATGTTGTAAGTGTTCCAGTGCCGGCTATTACTGGAAAAGCAATAGGGACTATTGATGCAGTTTCTGGTTGATCGTCTTGAAATAATGATATGCCTAATATCATCTCAAGTGCTATAAAGAAGATAACTATTGATCCAGCCACGGCAAATGAATTTATATCGATTCCAATCAAGTTGAGTATTTCTTCTCCTATAAATAAAAATCCAATCATTAGACAAGAGGCAACTATTGTTGCTTTCTCAGATTCTATTTTACCAACCTTCTTTCTAACTGATAGAATTAATGGAATACTTCCAATTATATCAATTATAGCAAATAGAATCATACTTACAGTGAATATTTCTTTAAAATTCATTTGAAATTTTTGCGCAAATATAGATTTAATTCTTGGAGAATTGACAATAAATTAGTATAATATAAAAAAGCATCTAAAGTACTGATACTATTAGTTATGCGTAAAATATTATAAATAACTCGTAAACCAAAAATAGAAAGATTCAATCAAAGGGTTCTGTCAAAATATCAGATTTACAATAATTTATTTTTGATTGTGTATTTTTGATGTTCTTATTATCAATAAACTCTTATGAACTTACTCTCAGTTGAAGATATTTCAAAATCGTACGGAGAAAAAGTACTTTTTAAATCTATTTCATTTGGAATCAATAAAGGACAAAAAATTGCATTAATCGCAAAAAATGGAACTGGAAAAACCTCTATTCTAGATATAATTGTTGGAAAAGATAAACCTGACAATGGGAATGTTATATTTAGAAAAGGTATTCAAACAGCATATCTTCCCCAAGAGCCAAATTTAAATCCCAAATTAACAGTAGAAGAAACTATCCTTAAAGCTGACAACCCTACTCTCAGAATTATAGCTAACTATGATGAAGCTCTTGAAAACCCAGATGATCAAGAAGAATATCAGAAAGCTTTTGAGGCAATGGATCAATATCAGGCATGGGATTATGAGAAACAATACAAGAAAATTTTATTTAAACTAAAGCTTAATGATTTAGATGCCAAGGTAGGAAGTTTATCCGGTGGGCAGATCAAAAGATTAGCTTTATGTAATGCATTATTAAAAGAGCCTGAGTTATTAATCTTAGATGAGCCTACTAACCATATTGATTTAGAGATGATCGAATGGTTAGAGGATTATTTTTCCAAAGAAAAAATTACATTACTTATGGTTACTCATGATCGTTATTTCTTAGAAAGAGTCTGTAATGAGATAATTGAACTAGATAATGGCATACTTTATACTTACAAAGGAAACTACTCATATTATCTTGAAAAAAGAGAAGCTCGCATTGCACAGGAGAACGTTGAGGCGCATAAAAATAAGCTACATTTTAAAAAAGAATTGGAATGGATGCGAAAACAGCCAAAAGCAAGAACTACAAAATCAAAATCTAGAATAGAAGATTTTAAAATAATAAAAGAAAAAGCAAGTCAAAGGAGAAACGAGCACCAAGTTCAACTTGAAATAAATATGGAGAGGCTAGGTAGTAAAATGATTGAAATGCACAAAGTTCAAAAATCATTTGGCGATAAAATTATACTAAACCATTTTAATTATACGTTTCAAAGAAATGAACGAATTGGTATCATTGGTAAAAGTGGCACAGGAAAATCTACATTCTTGAATCTATTGACTTCAAATGATACAGTAGATTCAGGTAAGATAATCTGGGGGGAAACCTTAAAATTTGGATACTACACTCAAAAAGGAATCTCTGTAAAGGAAGATCAAAAAGTTATTGATGTAATTAAAGAATATGGAGATTATATACCATTAAAGAAAGGTCGAAAAATATCTGCGCAACAATTATTAGAGCGTTTCTTATTTGATCGTAAAAAACAATACGATTTCGTTAATAAACTAAGTGGAGGTGAAAGAAAGCGTTTATACCTTTGTACAGTTTTAATTCAAAACCCAAACTTCTTAATTTTAGATGAACCAACTAATGATCTAGATATAATCACTCTTAATGTACTAGAAACTTTTTTATTAGACTTTCCAGGTTGTCTAATAGTTGTATCTCATGATAGATACTTTATGGATAAAATTGTAGATCATCTATTTGTTTTCCAAGGAGGTGGTATTGTGAATAATTTTCCAGGTAATTATTCTGACTTTAAGGTTTATGAAGATTCACGAGTTCGAGAAAATAAAGAATCGTTAAAGACCGATAAAAAGGAAAAAATATATAAAAAAGAATTTAAAGACAAAGTTGGATTTAGCTACAAGCAGCAAAAAGAATTTAAAAAATTAGAATTAGACATAAAAAAAATTGAAATTCAGAAAAAAGAAATTCAAAACAATTTTACTAAAGATAATCTTAGCACTAAAGAAATTGAAGATCTTTCTATTGAACTTGGATTATTAGACAAAGAACTGGAGTTAAAAACAATAAGATGGTTTGAGCTTTCTGAAATTTCAGAGTAATTAATTAAAAAAAATAATAATGGGATTAACAAATAATGATATTTTTAAAAAACTCCGCGTAGCTCATAAACTTCGTGATGAAGAAATTGTTGAGATATGTAAACTAGCTGATTTTGAAGTAACTAAATCTGAACTTGGTGCGGTATTTAGAAATGAAAATCATAAAAATTATATGAAGTGTGGAGATCAATTATTACGTAATTTTTTAAATGGATTGGTAATCCATCTAAGAGGTCCTAGAAAATAAATTATGCGTATAGCATGGATGTGTCTACATAGATTAAATAATCTTTTATAAGACTATTCTTCAATTAGATCAATATTCAAATGAACTTTAAAATATATAATTAATACTTGGAGAATTGATAATAAATTAGTATAATATAAAAAGCATCTAAAGTATTGATACTATTAGTTATGCATAAAATATTATAAATGGCTCGTAAACCAAAAATAGAGAGATTCAATCAAAGGGTTCTGTCAAAATATCAGATTTATAATAATTTATTTTTAACATTACCGTTTTCTTCACTTAAAAAAACATCAATTCTATTGCCTCTATTCACGGATTTTTGTAAAAGTCAATATAAAAATAATAATGACCCTAAATCTATTATCGATTCATTTTTTAGTAACTATTTACCTAAAATTAATAGTCGTGAAAAGAATGACATCCTCTTCAATTTCATTAAATATATTGAAAGACAAGTTGTTTTATTTGATGCTATTGAGGATGCTGCTTTTCCTTATGTTAACAATATGCATGGAAGAGGAACAATGCGGTATATCAAAGAAGAGGCTATAAATCTTCAAAAATCAAACAAACTTAAGTTATATTTAAAAAGAACTAAGGTTAGAATAGTATTAACAGCTCATCCTACACAGTTCTATCCTGACAATGTTCTAGGTATAATAACTGACCTTTCAAATGCAATCTATAAAGATGATCTTGATGAGATTAAACTATTACTAGCACAGTTAGGTAAAACAAGGTTTTATATTAAAATGAAACCAACGCCTCTTGATGAGGCTATAAGTTTAATATGGTATTTGGAAAACGTGTTTTATAACTCAGCTAGTTCAATTGTCAATTATCTACAAGAAAATATTTTTGAAGGTAAAGAAATAAATAATTCAATTTTTGATTTTGGTTTCTGGCCAGGAGGAGATAGGGATGGAAACCCCTTTGTTAATTCAGAGATAACTCTTAAGACCTCTAATAAATTAAGATCCACAGTACTAAACAATTACCTTAAGGATATAAAAAAACTAAAAAGAAGATTAACATTTGATAAAATATCTAATCAGCTTCAAACTCTCCAAGATCACCTTCATGATGAAATTTACAATGTTAAATCAAAACCAAAAATTACAGTTGATAAATTCTTAAGTGTCTTAATTTCGATTAAAAAAGAACTTAATAAATCTTATTTTGGTTTATACCAAGAAAAAGTGACGGATTTAATTAATAAAGTTACTTTATTTGGATTCCATTTCGCAAGTCTTGATATAAGACAAAACTCAAGAGTTCACTCAAAAGTATTTAATGAAATATGCTCAATGAATAACTCATCTATGATACTAAAAAATGATTATAAAAATTTATCAGATTTCACAAAAGAGATTAATAAAAACTTAGATACTAAAAGTATATTGCCTCAATTAAAGTCTAAAGAGTCAAAAGACACAATTAATAGTATTAATATTATGAGGATGATACAAGATAAAAATGGTGAGAAAGCATGTAATAGATATATAATAAGCAATTGCGGTTCATTAAATGATATCATGAAAGTTTTTATTCTATTTAAAATGTGTGGATGGAGTTCACCTTCTGTTGACATCATACCACTGTTTGAAACAATTGATGATCTAGAAAACTCGGAAGAAATATTAAAAGACTTGTATAATATAAAAGAATACAGAGATCATCTAAAAAAAAGAGGGGATAAACAAACTGTAATGCTTGGATTTTCGGATGGAACTAAAGATGGCGGATACCTTATGGCTAATTGGAGTATATATAAAACTAAGCTTTCTCTCAGTAAAATTTCAGATAAATTTAAAATAAAGACTATTTTTTTTGATGGTAGAGGGGGGCCACCTGCTAGAGGAGGCGGTAATACTCATGAGTTCTACTCCTCTTTAGATGATTCTGTACATTCAGACGACATTCAACTTACTGTTCAAGGTCAAACAATTAGTTCTAATTTTGGTACTGTAGATTCATCAAAATTTAATTTAGAACAACTTTTAAGTTCCGGTATTTCAAATAAGGTGCTTAGAAGTGATAAGAATAAATTAACAAAGGAAAACTACGACATCTTAAATACTCTTGCTATGATTAGTTATAAATCATATAAAAAGTTCAAGTCACATCCAAAATTTTTAAGCTATTTGGAAGAGATTACAACATTAAGGTATTATTCTAAGACTAATATAGGGAGTAGACCATCTAAAAGAAACAAGAGTTTGGAATTTATTTTTGAGGATTTAAGGGCAATTCCCTTTGTTGGAAGTTGGAGTCAGTCAAAACAAAATGTGCCAGGTTTTTATGGTGTTGGAACTGCATTAAATTATTTTAAGGTTAATGATGATTTTAGTAAATTAAAAAATCTCTATAAAAAATCTCTATTTTTCAGGACTTTAATTTCAAATAGTATGATGAGTTTAACGAAATCATTTTTTAAACTAACACACTATCTTAGTAATGACGAAAAATATGGAGAATTTTGGAAATTAATACATGATGAATATATCCTTACAAAGAAACTAATTCTAGAACTTACTGACTTTGCAGAAATAATGCAAAATGAAGATGCAGGGAAAGCATCAATTCTTGCTAGAGAAGAAATAGTACAACCACTAATCACTATTCAACAATACGCCTTAATGAATATAAATAAGGCTAACGAAATGTCATTAACAAAAACAGATATTATGACTTTTGAGAAAATGGTTATAAGATCAATGTTTGGAAATATTAATGCAAGTAGAAATTCTGCCTAATTTATTCAATTAGATCAATATTCAAATGAACTTTAAAATATATAATTAATACTTCAGATAGTGCCTGGGCAAAATCGTTCCATTCAGTTGCGTTTTGTCTTATACCTGGAGCTGGCATTTCTAATTGAATTGAGCTAATGCTTCCACCAGTTTCTGCTGATCCATGAACATATGTGTTGTAGCCACCACTAAAGTACCTCATACCTTCAGGGCTAGGGCTAACTATGCTAGGTAGCGATTCATAACCTCTTTCTTCAAGAAGGCTTCCAAAACTATTAGGTCCTCTAAGAACTTCAGAAAATTTTTCAGATGATTTGTTTACAAGACCATATATGCTGCTTTCTGATATATCAAATTCTGTATCAAGTTCTTCATCACTTTGATCTAATTCACTAGAAGATAATAGATATCCAAGCCATGTTCTTAGATCATAAAACCCATCTGGATTTTGTCCATGTCCATGAATGTCAAGAAAAAGTCCATCGTTATATTGAGTTAAAATTTTCTCTTTTGCTTTTGATATATAATAATGATATTCATCATAAGCCCTTTCAGCAGAAATATCTCCTTGTGCAGCCTCAGCCTTATCTCTATTAGCATCTAGTTTAGTCCTTTTAAGATTATTAATTATTACATGTGGCTTAACATTATAATTAGAATCAAGAAAGTTCATAATAGCAAGCGTTAACTGCTTAGTATTAGTATCTGTCACTGTAGTCCCCCATGTTCTATTTGGAATATCATCTGGTGTTAAATCACCTCCATGTGGTGCTGATAAGATTATTGGACTGTTACCAGGATAATAGGTTGTGTAGTTCCCCACTCCATTATAAACCTTATTAATTTCGTATGGTCCATCACTTCCTAGCTCAGGGAAACCTACTTCAATTACCACTTCTGGTAAATATTCTTCTTCGACAGTTTTCTTGTTACATGAACAAATCAAAAGAAAAGAAATAATGATATACTTGCTATAATTCATTAAAATATAATTATTAAAACCTCCTTTTCTTCATAAACAGCCACCATAGGGCTATTACGATAAAAGATACTGTAAGGATAACTCTTAAAAATTCTGTATCTGACAATTTATTGTACTAATTTACAGTTAAGTCTGGGTAAACAACTTCTCTTATTTCTCCCCATGTTACAAGTTTAATATTATTCTCTTTTATCAAATTTTTCAACTCACTAGAATTGAAAACATCATAATCAAGTTGTCTCCATAATGAGCCATATTCTGGATGTTCAATTGTTACTGCTTGAAGTTCTGAATTGTCATATCCTAAATGTAGAAGAAACACATTAAGTCCAGGTTCTAATGATTTTATTTTTGTTGAATAGAGTTCAAGCCATGATTCATGATTATAACCTTGTTCAATAATCATTTTATCTGCATTTTCTTTTCCAAAAGCATATTCTACAAATTCCCTATCTAGTTCTGGGTATATCATAAACATATCATTCAGTATTACAACATAATTTGGAATCGGAAACTCATCATCAAATAAACTTAAACTTCTACCACTTGTAACCATGCTAACTAATTTATTTTTATGACCCGTTTCTATATATGCTCTCCATAAATCTTTATTTGTTGCTAATGCACCCATATGAGTATCAATATGAGTTGGGTTAAGTCCAATAGATCTTGCATGGTCAATTTGAGCTTGTAATTCTTTTCTAACTTCTTCAGGGTCGGCATTTTTATCTACATCATTAGTGTTATCATAAAATTCATCAAATTCGTTTAATAGTGAACTAATCTCATTTGATGGTAATATTCCATTCCATTTATAGTTTTTCCATTCAGCATTTAAAGTAAGATGTAAGCCTAAATCAAATTGAGGGTTTTTTATAGAAAATTCTGCTACTTCTTTAACCCAAGGACAAGGAACCATAATACTTCCAGAAGTTATCGAATTATTAGTGAAACCATTGAAAGATGCTTGATTAACAGAGTGAGAAACTCCAATATCATCAGCATGAAGAATCAATAACTTCGCGTCTTTTTCATAACCTAGTTTTTCAGCTATATTTTGAATTTGTGAACTTGCATTTAATGAAAATAATGCAATTATTATGGAAAAAAATTTTTTCATGTTTTCTATATGTTTTACATTAATATAACAATATATTTATTTAAAAATAAATCGTAATGATTCGAAATCTTATTTTAATCTTTTTAAGTATCATTTTTTTAGGTTGTCAAGAACCATCTGACAATAAAATTGCAATTGTTATTCATGGTGGTGCTGGAACAATTGTAAAAGAAAATATGACTCCTGAACTTGAGAGATCTTATTTTCTGAAATTAGAGGAAGCTATAAGAGTCGGTTATGATATATTAAAAAATGGAGGTTCAAGTAAGAAAGCTGTTGAGATGACAATACACGTGATGGAGAACTCCCCTTTATTTAATGCTGGACATGGAGCAGTATTAACTAGTGATGGAACTGCTGAGCTTGATGCTTCATTTATGGATGGAGAAACACTTGATGCAGGAGCTATTGCAGGTGTTAAAAATATTAAAAACCCCATAAGTGGTGCTATAGCAGTAATGGAAAAAACGCCATATGTATTGCTTTCATCTAACGGGGCAGAACAGTTTGCATCTGAAGTAGGTCTTGAGATAGTACCTAATTCATATTTTATAACAGAGAGAAGAAAAAACCAATTAAAAGCTATTCAAAACAAAAATGAAGTTAGTTTTTATGACCCTTATATAAAAGATTCAAAATATGGAACAGTCGGATGTGTAGCATTAGATGTTAATGGTAATATATCTGCTGGAACATCAACAGGTGGAAGATCCAATAAAAAATGGGGTAGATTAGGAGATGTTCCTATAATTGGAGCTGGAACATATGCAAACAATGAATGTTGCGGAATTTCAGCTACTGGTTGGGGTGAATTTTTTATAAGAAATGTAGTTGCTTATGATATAGCTGCTTTAGTAAATTATAAAAAACTTAACATTAAACAGGCTTCTAAGCTTGCTCTAGAAAAAGTTAAAGATTTAGGAGGTGATGGAGGAGTAATTGTGCTTGATAAAAACGGGAATGTGTCTATGGATTTTAATACTGCCGGAATGTATAGAGCCTACATAAATAATAAAGGAGAATTAACAGTCAAAATATATAACGACTAATTCCTGCTTAAAGGATAATAAACTTTTCTCTTTTCAAGATTTCTTAAAATTTTACTTTTAGAATAAAGTAATGGGAAGTAAATATCATTAGCCCAGTCTTCATATAAATTATC
>Ga0114999_10003838_pt1 | contig 18559 bp, 15 predicted proteins | sample ArcticOcean_MG_C_3_FD_89820 | JGI IMG/M metagenome (GOLD analysis project Ga0114999, IMG submission 89820) | Marine microbial communities from western Arctic Ocean - ArcticOcean_MG_CB8_126 | ecosystem: Environmental > Aquatic > Marine > Oceanic | place: Arctic Ocean: Canada Basin | collected...
ATCCGGCGTTTCTTCAAACGGAAATGCAGCGGCGAACTGCTGATAGGATTTACCCGGTTCGGGATAGGCGAAGCCCTTTTTAGCGGCACGTCGAGCATAGATGTTCAATAGCTCCGCTGCGACATCGTGGATCTGTTCCGCTGCCTTGCGTTTTGCCTTTTGCCATATTTCACCGCCCAGGCGGTGCAGGGGTGCGTTGCCTTCTTCTGAACCCGTATAACGCGAGATAAGATGTAAGGAAGACACCGGTACATAGAGCTTGGCGTCTTCCTGGTAACCCAGGCAAAGAAACTCAGTGTCCTGATTATCGATTGCCAGGGTTTGTAGGCCAAGATATCGGCCCACGCCGTGGTCAATATGTACAACCGGCGAACCCATATGCAGCTCGGTGAGACTTTTTATAACGAGTTCTGCGGCATTATCCTTGTCCCGAGCTCGGCGTCGTTGTTGCAGGACTCTTTCACCAAAGAGTTGCTGTTCTGTGATGAGGCTCACACCTTCTAAAGAGAAGCTCCTATCCAGGTTGGCGACAGTCAGGCAGAGTTGTTGCTCACCGTCGAGAAAGTCCTGCCAGGTGTCCACAGAGTGTGTATCGAGATGATTTCGCTGTAGGAGTTCGTCGACGACCTCACGGCGGCCGTTTGATTCGGTGGCGATGAGTAGTCTGCTGCTGCCTTCCTCAAGGAACGTCATCAGAGATTTCAAAGGTTGCTGGCTACGTTCGTGTACAGACATATCAGGCAGAGGCGCAAAGGAAAATCGCTCACCCTTTTTCTTGTCTGGAACGCCGAGCTCAATTCGCGGGTAACGTTTGATTATGGCGAATACTTCATCGGGCGACAGCAGGATATCTGATGGCGGTAAAATGGGTTTTAAAATGTCATAGCGCAGGCTCTCGTAACGTGATGATGCTTCTTGCCAGTTATGGCGTAAGGTGTCCTCGATGTCGCTGGTAAAGACCAGAGTATCGTCTGGCAAATAATCGAATAGCGATGACAGGGCATCGAAGAACAGCGGTAGATAATATTCGATGCCTGCTGGTGATAGACCTGAACTAACGTCCTGGTAGATGGGTGGTTCTCTCGAACTCGCCAGTTTTTCGTGCCAGCGATCCTGAAACGAGTTTATTGCTTCTCCGGTTAGGGGGAACTCACGGGCTGGCAGCAGTTCAACATCTGTCACTCTGTCAACTGACAGCTGTGTTTCAGGATCGAAAGTTCTAAGAGACTCTATTTCATCGTCAAACAGGTCGACCCGGTAAGGATTTTTAGTGCCCATGGGGAAGATGTCCATAATCGACCCGCGCACGGCAAACTCACCATGCTCGTAGACATTATCGACGCACCGATAGGCAGATTGCTCCAGCTGTCGACGCATCTGATCGATGTTGAATTGCTGACCGACCGAAAGCAGCAAACTGCTGCCCCGGATAAACTGCGCCGGTGCAAGCTTCTGCATGATCGTGGTTGCCGGCACCACAACCACACCGTGGGTCAATGTAGGTAACTGGTTTAGAATCAACAGGCGTTCTGAAATAATGTCCTGATGCGGCGAAAAACTGTCGTAGACCAGGGTTTCCCAATCAGGGAAGGCGAATACAGTGGTATCGGGTAAAAAGAAGTCGAGTTCGTTACGAACCTGCGTTGCGGTAAGGCTGTCCCCGGTGATGACAAGTCTCATACGGGGGCGGGTATCGATCGTCGCAGCGATCGCCAGAGACATGGCGGATCCGGGCAGGTTTTGCCAGTCGCGGCGATCGGCGGCCGCTAACGGAATCATGCTATTGTCGACGGACAAGATGCCCATGTAGATACCCAGAATAGAAAGGGTGAGAAGGTTACTCCCCCTACCATTTATCTCAAGAGGGTAACCCGGGAAATGTATGCGCTATTTACTTGGATTTTTAATGGTATTTACCCTCGGCGTGCTAGCGGGCTGGCTATGGCGGGATGGGCAGCCAGGGTCAGAGCTGGTGCCGAAACAGAGGCTAAACCAACTACCATCCGGTGCCCCTGCACTTTATCAGCAGGGTGACCTTGATGGTATTGTGAAACTTAGTGGCGGTGCCCCCGAGGTTGTCCTGCAGCTGATCGATAGTGACTTATCCGACAAGGCGCTGGCGCTGATTGAGAGATTTTACGAGTCCCATCCGGCAAGTTTTTCACTGCATGGAGAGGCTATTCGGATTCTTTTAAGTGTTGGGCAATTTGAGTTGGCGCTACAGTGGATTCGCGAAGCCGATTTACTGGCGACGACGCACGATGATGCGCTAGCGGTTGATGAATTGCTCGCGACAGTGACAGAGGCTTTTGCAAAGCATTTGATCGTGTTGGGGCGCTATGACGCCGTGGATCAAATGTATGAGAAAATCACCTTTGCCATGCCCGAGCGCACCGACTATTTCCTCAAGCTTGGTATGCTGCGTCTGCAGATGGGTAATTACGACGGTGCCATTGTTTCTCTTGCCCAGATCGAGAATGCCCATGGATCGCTAGGTGCTCGTGCAAGGGAATTGATCGCTCAGATCGAGACCAACGACATCACGAATAAGGCGGACACAGTCGAAATTTCTCTACGTCGAGCCGGCAATCAATTCGTGACGGCCGCTTTACTGGACGGCGAAGTTGAACTGCAGCTGCTGATTGATACCGGGGCAGCGACCACTATTGTGGATGCAAAGGTGCTTGCCGCGCATGGCTATGACTTGCGATCAAAGCCACAACAGCTTTTTTTGACGGCAAACGGAGTTGTTGAAGCACCGGTGCTATCGTTCAATACCCTGTCTTTGAGTACTGCAACCACATCGGCAATTACCGTGGGTGCATTACCGCTTGCGATGTCTCATGGGGTTGATGGCCTACTCGGCATGAATTTCTTGCGCCATTATGATTTTCGTATCGATCAGGATCGAGCCGTATTAGAACTCACTCGTCGCTAGAACAGGTGTCATTTTGTCTTAAAGCGTCAGTAACGTTTGGACTACAGATATAGTTCTGTGATAATACGCCGGACCTCGGTTTGAGGTCCTAAACAATCCATTTTAAGGAGTCGGTTCAGTGGCGAAACCTGGCCTAGACGGCGTATTTGCAGATTGGAAATCTCGTGAAGGCCTCGCGGAAGCGATGATACCAATGATTGGTGGCCTATATCGCAGAAACGTGGTCATCTATATTCATGGTGTGCCTCTCTACAACCTATCAGTGATTGAGCTGATGAAGGCGCATCGTGCAGTCCGCCAAATTGAACAAAACGAAATGTCTGAGTTTGAAACCCACCCAATACTGGACATTCTTTGTGATATGGATCTGGGGCGCTGCCATGTTGATATAGGCAAGCTAACGACGACCTTTATGGCCGAAAATCCTGATACAACCGTTGCTGATTACGATGACCTCAGAAGAGCATACGTTCAGAATGCCTGTGGTCCGGTGATCGGGCAGCATGATACAGGTCCTCAGGAACCTATTGATGTGGTGGTTTACGGCTTTGGACGTATAGGTCGTCTGGTAACACGATTGCTGGTGGAGAAAACTGCCGGTGGTCACAACATGGTACAAAGAGCCGTTGTATTGCGCCCGCCTAAAGATGAGGTGCTGGATCTCGAGCGACGGGCCAGTCTGTTGCGCCAGGATTCTATCCACGGCAGTTTCAGTGGCACCATTCGGGTTGAGACAGAAGAACGCGCACTTATTTGTAATGGCAATGTCATCCGCTTTATCTATGCCGGTGATCCGAGCGCCATCGATTACACGAAATACGGCATTAACAATGCGCTGGTTATCGATAGCACTGGCGTATGGCGCGATAGGGCGGGCCTGGAAAATCATCTTAAGGCTAAGGGGGTCGCGAAAGTATTGCTGACCACCTCGGGTAAGGGTGACGTGAAAAACATTGTGTCCGGCGTGAATTCTGATCAGATTCTGGAAGAGGACAACGTGATTGCAGCGGCCTCTTGCACAACAAATGCCATCGTACCGGTCTTAAAGTGTATGAACGATGGTTTTGGTATTGTGCGAGGGCACATGGAAACTATTCATGCCTATACTGACGATCAGAATCTACACGACAATATTCACTCCAAGGAACGCAGAGGCAGAAGCGCCGCGCTCAATATGGTGTTAACGGAGTCCAACGCAACCAGCTCTGTGGGTAAATTGTTGCCCGAACTGGCTGGTAAGTTGACGGGCAATTCCATTCGTGTACCGGTACCCAATGTCTCTATGGCGGTGTTGAATCTCAGTCTCACTAAAGAGACTAGCGTTGACGAGGTCAATGAGTATTTAAGGGATGTTGCGGTAAATAGCGCAATGCAGCGTCAGATTGACTTCACGGTGTCCAACGAAGTGGTTTCTACAGACTTTATTGGAAATCGCCATGCAGGTATCGTCGATTCTTTCGCCACTATTGTGGAAGGCTCCCATGCCGTACTCTATGTCTGGTATGACAATGAGTTTGGCTACACGTGTCAGGTGATTCGAGTCGCTCAGAAAATGACCGGGGTGCTCTATCCGGTGGTTCCGATGCAGCCTGTGAGTCAATCTGAACACACCGAGATGGTCGCGAAGTTAAAAAGCGCATCATCACTGTAGAAAAGTGCCGCCCAGAACTCTATAATTGGCGGCGATTTTGGGCAGGCTTGCCCGCACTTCTATTAGCATCGGTACTAGCATTGGAATTTTTCATGTTGGGGCGTAAATCAATCAGGTGATAAGGACTAAACGCGGGCTTGATTTGCCCATTTCCGGTAGCCCCGAACAATCGATAGAACAGGGCGCACAGATTAATGCTGTGGCTTTGGTTGGCTATGATTATCCTGGGCTGAAGCCCACAATGGCAGTCACCGTTGGAGATAGGGTTAAGGTAGGGCAGTTGCTCTTTACCGACAAAAAGACCCCAGGGGTCAAGTTCACCTCGCCAGCGGCCGGTACGGTATCTGCTATCAATCGCGGTGCACGCCGAGTGTTTGAGTCCATCGCTATCGATGTTGATGGTGATGATGCGGAGCAATTCTCGAGTTTTGCCACTGATACGCTGGCTGGCCTTGATTGTGATCAGGTAGTACAAAACCTGGTTGAATCGGGGCAGTGGACGGCCTTTAGAACGAGACCGTATAGTAAAGTCCCGGAACCAGATACTGCACCACACGCGATCTTTGTCACCGCCATGGACACTAGACCCCATGCGCCGGATCCTACCGTTATCATTGGCGATCAGTCCGCATTTTTCCTTGCAGGTTTAGATGTGTTGTCCGTGCTTACCGAAGGTAGTGTCTATGTATGCGGTCAAACAGGTGCAAATCTGCCCGAGAGCCAAAATTCCAAAGTTCGTCGTGAAGCTTTCTCTGGACCACATCCAGCAGGTCTGGCGGGGACGCACATACATTTTCTGGATCCCGTATCACTCGAGAAAACAGTGTGGGTCGTCGGTTATCAGGATGTTATTGCGATAGGTCACCTATTTACTACGGGTTCTTTATATCTTGAACGGGTGGTTTCTCTGGCGGGTCCAAGTGCCAGTAAGCCACGTCTGCTTCGCACTAGACTCGGGGCCAGTATCAATGATCTGACCGCTGGAGAGTTAAAAGACAATATTGAGGCTGAGAATCGGGTCATTTCCGGAAGTGTGCTCGATGGCCGAAGAGCTCACATGGGGCTTGCCTATCTCGGTAGATACCATAATCAGGTGTCTGCGTTGGCAGAAGGTACACGCAGAGAGTTACTGGGTTTTGTGATGCCTGGGCTCGATAAGTTTTCGCTGACGCGATTGTTTGCTTCCAGCTTTTTCCCTCGCAAAGCCTTTGATTTCACGACCAGTACAGGTGGTAGTGAGCGTGCCATGGTACCCCTTGGCACCTTTGAAGAAATCATGCCGCTGGATATCTTGCCGACGCAATTATTGCGTGCATTGTTGGTCAGTGACTTTGATTCGAGTATTGACCTTGGCTGTCTGGAGTTGGACGAAGACGATCTCGCCCTTTGCACCTTTGCGTATCCTGGAAAATACGAATACGGACCTTACTTACGAGATATGTTAACCACCATTGAAGCTGAGTCGTGAGAGACTAAATGGCATTGCGAGAGTTTTTAGACAGTATCGAGCCGGAATTTGAAAAAGGCGGTCGCCTAGAGCGGTGGTATGCCGTTTACGAGGCTATAGATACGATATTGTATACACCGGGTAAGGTCACAGTGACCTCATCCCACGTTCGTGATGCAGTAGATCTAAAACGTGTGATGACAACCGTATGGGTGTGTGCATTTTTACCCATGTTTGCCGGGATGTACTTCACCGGGCTGCATGCAAATCTTGCCATGGACCAGTTGGGCATTGATCAGTTAGCAGGTTGGCGCGGTTTTATCGTTGAACTGATTGCTGGATATGATGCCGGCAATTGGTGGCACTGCATGATCTATGGTGCAGTATTTTATGTGCCTATTTATATAGTGACCTTCGTTGTCGGCGGATTCTGGGAAGTCATGTTTTCCATGAAGCGCGGCCATGAGATTAACGAGGGCTTTTTTGTTACCAGTATCCTGTTTACGCTTATCGTACCCGCGTCCATTCCGTTGTGGCAGGTTGCTCTCGGTATTACCTTTGGTGTTGTGATCGGCAAGGAAATATTTGGCGGCACAGGTAAGAATTTCCTTAATCCGGCATTAACGGGTAGAGCCTTCTTGTTTTTTGCCTATCCGGCACAGATTTCCGGCGATGCGGTGTGGACAGCGGTAGATGGCTTTAGTGGCGCGACCCCGCTTGGCATTACTGCGCTCTCTGGCATGGAAGGGCTGGCTCACTCAGTGACCTGGATGGATGCCTTCATTGGTAATATTCAGGGATCAATCGGAGAAACCTCGACCCTGGCGATCTTTATCGGTGGCGCTATTCTGTTGATTACTAAAACGGCGTCCTGGCGCATCATGTTGGGGGTTTTCCTGGGCATGGTAGTAATGTCGCTCATCTTCAATATGGTGGGCTCTGAAACTAATAGTATGTTTGAAATGCCGTGGTACTGGCATCTGGTGCTGGGCGGTTTTGCTTTTGGCATGGTGTATATGGCGACGGACCCGGTGTCCGCGTCGATGACTAATACCGGCAAGTGGATTTTTGGTGCATTGATCGGTGTGATGTGTGTATTGATACGGGTAATCAATCCAGCCTTCCCCGAAGGCATGATGCTGGCCATTCTCTTTGCCAACCTGTTTGCGCCATTGATCGACTGGTTCGTCGTTCGCGCCAACGTGAAAAGGAGAGTCGCCCGTGGCCAGAGATAAAGACTCCATGAAGAATATCCTCATCGTCGCGTTGTCGGTGTGTTTCGTGTGCTCGGTGATCGTTTCGGGTGCTGCTGTGTCCTTGAAGCCAGAGCGCATGGCCAACAAAGCTCTGGACAGAAACAAGAATATTTTGATCGCTGCGGGCTTGTACGAACGTGGCGTGACTCAGGATGAAGAAATTGATGGCTTGTTTGAGTCGTTTGAAATTCGCGTCGTCGATATGCAGGCGCAGCGGCTGCTGAGTGAACGAGAGGCGGAAGAAACCGGCATCGACTTTAGTCGCTATGACCAGCGAAAGGCGTCCAAGGATCCTGCGCTCTCGGTACCTTTGAGCACCAAGGAAGACACTGCATCTATCAGTCGCCGGGCAAACTACAGTATTGCCTATCTGTTAAAGCGTGACGATAGATTAGAGCGGATCGTACTTCCCATCCATGGCTATGGATTGTGGTCGACCCTTTATGGGTTTATCGCCCTTGGGCCAGATGGCAACACGGTTTCTGGTATTACCTTTTATGAACATCAGGAGACTGCAGGGCTGGGTGGTGAGGTCGATAACCCTAAGTGGAAAGCGCTGTGGCCCGGCAAAGAGATCTATGGGGCTGATGGCAACGTCGCGTTACGGATCATCAAGGGCTCGGTAAATGCAAGCGCGCCGGGTGCGAAACATCAGGTGGATGGTCTATCAGGTGCAACGCTCACTAGTCGCGGTGTGCACAACTTGATCGGTTACTGGTTAGGTGACAAGGCGTTTGGTCCTGTGCTGAAAAATCTGGAAGGGGACACGTAGATGTCTAATGTGAAGGAAATATTGTTAGATCCAGTTTTTAATAACAATCCTATTGGTTTACAGATTTTAGGGATTTGTTCTGCCCTCGCGGTTACCACGCAGATGAGTGTGGCCCTGGTGATGTGTATTGCCCTGACGCTTGTGACGGCGTTTTCGAATCTGTTTATTTCGCTAATACGTCATCATATTCCAAACAGTATCCGAATCATCGTTCAAATGGCGATTATCGCTTCTTTGGTTATTGTGGTTGATCAGATACTGGGCGCCGTGGCCTATGAGATCAGCAAGCAGCTCACGGTATTTGTCGGGTTGATTATTACCAACTGTATTGTGATGGGACGAGCAGAAGCCTTTGCGATGCAAAACCCGCCGGGCGTCAGTTTTCTGGATGGCATAGGGAATGGCTTAGGCTATAGCGTGGTATTGATGGTAGTTGCGACGATTCGCGAACTGATCGGTTCTGGCAGTCTCTTTGGCTTTGAGGTATTGCAACTCGTCAACAATGGCGGCTGGTACAACCCCATGGGACTTATGTTACTTGCACCCAGCGCATTTTTTATCATCGGTCTTTTAATCTGGGCCCTGCGATCGTGGAAGACGGAACAGGTCGAAGAGGCTGAATACGAAATTGGCGGTCATACCGCCCTATCCAGAGCATAGGCGCAGACGATGTTTGAATATTACCTTAGCCTGTTTCTCAAGGCGGTGTTTGTCGAAAACATGGCCTTGGCTTTCTTCCTTGGTATGTGCACTTTTATTGCTATCTCGAAAAAGATTGAAACTGCACTGGGCCTGGGTATTGCGGTCATGGTGGTCAATGGGATCACCGTGCCGGTGAATAATTTTATTTATCACTTTCTGCTGGCTGATGGTGCACTGGCCTGGGCGGGGCTACCCGATGTTGATTTAAGTTTCCTCGGTTATCTCAGCTATATCGGTGTCATTGCAGCACTCGTGCAGATTTTGGAGATGTTTTTAGATAAGTACGTACCGGCGCTGTATAACGCGCTCGGTGTGTTTTTGCCTTTGATCACGGTGAACTGTGCCATCCTGGGTGCCAGTCTATTTATGGTTAATCGGGACTATGATTTCGGAGAAAGCGTCGTTTACGGCATTGGTTCAGGTGTCGGTTGGGCCCTTGCCATCGTTGTGCTCGCCGGGATCAGAGAAAAAATGAAATACAGCGATGTGCCAGAAGGCCTTCGTGGATTGGGCATAACATTTATCACGGTTGGACTGATGTCCCTCGGGTTTATGTCTTTTAGCGGCGTCTCTTTGTAGACCGATACATGGATGTATCGGCCGCAAATCGACGACGTAAGTCTTTGAATTGTCGCGAGAGGGCGGGGCCGCCGAGGCTGAGGCCCGCGACTCTGAAAAGTGCAGGAAAGCACTTTTCAGCAACTTAGTAAGGAACTAAAGACAGGATATGGGTAACGAGATTTTTCTAGGTGTTGGGATGTTCACTAGCGTCATTATGGTGCTGGTGTTTGTCATTCTATACGCACGCAAACAAATGGTTAGTACCGGTGAAGTCACGATCGAGATTAACGGCGATCCGGATAAGACGATCATAGCTCCCGCTGGTGGAAAGTTACTCAATACCCTGGCGGAAGCCGGTATATTTCTGTCATCAGCCTGTGGTGGTGGTGGTACCTGTGCTCAGTGTCGCTGTCGGGTGCTTGAAGGCGGAGGTTCCTTACTGTCCACAGAGGAAGGACATTTTACCCGCGGCGAAGCAAAGACCGGCTGGCGTCTTAGTTGTCAGACAGCGGTTAAACAGGATCTCAAAATTGAAGTGGCGCCGGAGTCCTTTGGTGTAAAACGCTGGGAATGTGAGGTTATATCCAATCATAACGTGGCCACTTTCATCAAGGAGTTGATATTAAAGTTGCCGGACGGTGAAGAGGTCGATTTTCGCGCGGGTGGCTATGTACAGTTTGAGATTCCACCCTACAGCCTTGAATATAAAGACATGATTGTTGAGGAAGAATATCACCCGGATTGGGAAAAATTTCATGTCTTCGATACTGAATCGACCGTTGATGAAGTCACCATACGAGCATACTCGATGGCGAACTACCCGGAAGAAAAAGGCATCATGAAATTCAATATTCGGGTGGCATCACCACCTCCCGGTACGGATTTCCCGGCCGGTAAAATGTCTTCTTATCTGTTTGCTCTCAAACCCGGAGACAAGGTCACTATCTTTGGCCCATTTGGTGAATTCTTTGCCAGGGAAACCGATGCAGAAATGGTCTTTGTTGGTGGCGGTGCGGGCATGGCACCGATGCGGGCACATATCTTTGATCAGTTGTTACGGATCCACACCGATAGAAAAATTACGTTCTGGTATGGCGGACGTAATCAACGTGAGCTGTTTTATGTCGATGAGTTCGATAAGCTCGCTCAGGAACATGATAATTTCGAGTGGCATCTGGCATTGTCAGATCAGAATCTGGAAGGCTGGGATGGCTATACAGGCTTCATTCATAACGTGTTGTTTGAAGAATACCTGAAGGATCATCAGGCGCCTGAAGACTGCGAGTACTATATGTGTGGGCCGCCGATGATGAACGCCGCAGTTATCCAGATGTTAGAAGACCTTGGTGTTGAGCGGGAAAATGTCTTCCTGGATGATTTCGGCGGATAGACTGCGATTGTCAGAGGCTTTTCTCTTCAATAATCTTCCAGCCCTCTAGTTCATGACGTAGACGTACGCGTTTGCTGGTTTTGTCGCGATACAGGTTTGAGCGATAGCTTTGTCTGAAGTAGACGTCGATCAGATCATCCTCTATTAGTTCGATTTTTTCATAGGCGATTTCAAGATCGATGTATCGTGGCCGCGATAGACGGCTACGTCGCAAGGCTTCCCAGCCACGGCGGGAAAGATTACCGGGCACTGCAAAATCTTCTGAGTAGTTGTCCAGATACTGGGGTACATTCATCTCTGACCAGGCGGCACCCCAAAGATCAACAGTTTCAGTGACTTCCGTCCGGATATCATCGGTAAGAAGAGAAACCGGGCGGTACAGATCCTCTACCTCTGAAATCTCGTCTGTCGTAGCCAGAGATATCGCTTCTCTCGTGGGTTCCTCTGTTTCCGAAGGCGCTATTTCTTCCGCGGGCTGTTCGGCAATGATTGGTTCCAATGTTACTGGTTCTGGCGGTGCTGGCTCCGGTTCCAGTGCAGCAGGTTCTGGCACCGGTGCGGGAGATTCCAGTGCTTCATTGGTGGCAATAGCTTGGGTTTCACCAGTATCTTCAACGTTGGTGGCGTCAACCAGAGCATCGTCTTTAAAGACGCCTGAATAAACTTTACCATCCGGCATGATCATGGTCCCCCGGACCATTTCTCATATCGTCTTCAAACTGCCCAACGAAACGGGTTCCATCCTGCCAAAAAATTGTGCCTTTGCCACTTCGTTTGCCGTCCTCGACACCACCCACGTACCGGGTGCCATCGGACCAAACCAGTGTCCGCGTGGCAGCGTCAGTGTCTTCCGCCGCAACGACGTTGAGCGAAAAGAGTAGCAGTAAGCCGGCAATGATCAGGTTCTTCATAGCTGTTCCTGTTTTAAAAGAGCCTTTGATGAGAAATCCTAGAATACACCATTTTTTGTAGGAACCCGAGTTGCAGCGCAATGTGTTCAAGCCGTTTTACGCGTGAATACCCATTGATCGTCGATGCTCAAGTCTGCATTGAAGTGATATCCATCAACATCGAAGTCTTTTAGGTCTTCCGGTTTGTTAATTCGATTTCTGATGATGAATCCGGCCATTGCACCCCGGGCTTTTTTGGCGAAAAAACTGAGAATCTTGTAGCTGCCTTTACTATAGTCCTTGAATACGGGGGTCACCAGACGAGCCGGTAATAGTGCGGGATTAACGGATTTAAAATATTCATTGGAAGCCAGGTTAATCAGCGTTTTGTTCCGGTGCACGCTCATTTCTTTGACTAGATAATGGGTAATATTGTCACCCCAGAAATCGTAAAGGTCACGGCCTCGCTTAGTAGACAGCTTGGTCCCCATCTCTAGTCGATAAGGCTGAATAAGGTCAAGTGGACGTAACAATCCATAGAGGCCTGAGAGAATACGCAGATTTTTTTGTGCAAAGGTGAAGTCTCTGGCACTGAAGTGTTCTGCATCCAGGCCCATGTAAACATCACCTTTAAATGCCAAAAGCGCCTGTTTTGCATTGCTTTGCGTAAACGGTGGCTTCCAGTCGTGAAATCGTTGTACATTCAACTCCGCAAGTTTCGGGCTGATTCCCATCAGCTTGACGAGTGCTTTTGGAGACTGCTGGCGCATGATGCCAACCAGTTGCCTGGATTGTGCGAGAAAGTCCGGTTTGCTGGCCTTTCGGGTTATGGGTTCTGATTCAAAATCCAGAGTTTTTGCTGGTGAGATGACGGTTAGCATTTTTCAGTAGTCTCAAGGGGAACATTGCGAAAAACAAGCACAGGATACAAGATTTAACAATGAGGCGGAATAGACATGGCAACAATGATGAAGCAAAATCATGCAGAACATAAAGGAATGCATCAACCGATGTATTTGTCTGCAAAGGTAACGCCATGAAGAACCCGCTAAAAAGATGGGATGTTACGCTGGCATTGGTGTTCTTGCTGATCACCATTCCTGCAGAGCGCTATGAAGTATTTTCCTTGTTGGAAGATCAAACCATATCGTTTCGACACATTTTTCGAAGTGTCATGGGCGGTGAGTCAACGACCACACTTCGGGATGAGATTATTATTGTTGCGCTGGATGAAGATCTCTATCAGCAGTATGGCAGTTTCCCGTTCCGGCGCACGGATCTTGGCAAGATCGCAGAGATACTGTCAGGTTTTGGTGCCAAGGTGGTTGCGCTCGACTTTCTGATGGATTTCAAGAGCTCCTACGGCGAGGACCAGCCCACTGCCGCCATGTTCGAACGTGCAGGGAATGTGTTGTTGGTATCTTACGCTAACTTCAAAGATGGCGAGTTTGAGAAGCTTTCCTACCCGACGGAGGTCTTGCGAGCACCAGCGGTGACGGGTTACTCAAACCTGGAGCCGACAAGTGCGGTGGTTGATAACCTTGCCCGGCTGCGGGTCCATAAAAATATCACCACCAGCAAGGATGGTTGGCCCTATGCGATACAGGCTCTATCGATGTATTGGGACGTCACTCCGAAACTTGAAGATAACGTCGTCGTCATGGGCGACAAACTTGTCGTACCACTTGATCAGTTTGGTGACATATATATTGACTTTCCCGCAATCGATCCCGGTACCCAGTATCTAAGCCAGGGACAGGCAGGATTTTCCGCCCTTGAAATTCTCGATCTTGAGGATATCCCCGAGGAAGAAGTTGAAGAATGGCGATATGTATTCGGTGACAAGCTCGTACTGATCGGTGACACCTGGGAGGTTACCCACGATAAATTTAATACCCCGATGGGGCAGGTGTATGGGGTAGAGATCATCGCCGATACTATCAGCACGTTAATGAATGGCGCTCCCCTAAGGCCTGCCAGTATCGCTGTTGAGTCGGGAGCGACGTTGGCTTTTCTTGTTATGTTGTTGTTCACCGGGTCGATCAGGGGGCTGGTCAGCAGGATCGTCGCTTCGATGATCGTCTTTGCGCTGTATATTGCTGCTGTAGGCGCGATTTATATCTATGGTGGCCTGGTCATTTCAATGAGTTATGCACTATTGGCGGGTTTCCTGACAGTCATCGTCATGAGTTTGCGGTTTTACGTCATGAGCGAACAGGCGCAATTGGTTTCTGCGGCTGATTCTGCAGAAAGTAACCGAATGCTGGGCCTGGCGTACCAGGGACAGGGCCAGCTAGACGCAGCCTTCGATAAATTTCGGCATTGTCCGGCTGAAAAAGAAACCTTTGAGCTGGTCTATAACCTTGGCCTCGATTACGAAAGAAAACGGCAGTACAACAAGGCGCAGCTTGCCTTTGAGTTTATCGCAGAAACCGACAATGAATTCCGTGATGTAGAAAAACGTATTAAGCGCTGTGAAAGCATGGAAGATGCGGTGCTGATGGGTGGCGGGCAGGGAGCACTGGGTGCAACGATCATTAATGAAGACGGTAGCGTCGAAAAGCCTATGCTCGGCCGTTACCAGGTAGAAAAAGAATTGGGTAAAGGTGCGATGGGTATCGTTTATCTGGGTCAGGATCCGAAGATCAATCGTGAAGTCGCCATTAAGACAATGGCGTTATCCCAGGAGTTTGGGGAGGATGAAGTCGTCGAGGTTAAAGAACGATTCTTCCGTGAAGCAGAATCCGCTGGCCGTCTGAATCATGCAAATATCGTGGGGATCTATGACGCGGGTGAGGAGCACGATCTTGCCTATATCGCCATGGAGTTGCTCAAGGGTTATGACCTCGATCGCCACATTAAGCCTGAAGAGCTATTGCCCCTTGAGACTATTATCGAGATTGGTATCCAGTCAGCTGAAGCTTTACATTACGCCCATGAACAGAGCGTAGTGCACCGCGATATCAAGCCTTCAAATATCATGTATGATCCTGAAACAAAGGGCATCAAAATTACGGATTTTGGTATCGCCAGAATCACCGATGCGAGCAAAACCAGAACCGGGACGGTACTGGGTACTCCCAATTACATGTCGCCGGAGCAGTGCATGGGTAAAAAGGTCGATGGCCGCGCCGATCTCTTCTCTCTGGGGGTTGTTCTCTATCAACTGGCCAGCGGTGACTTACCATTTAAAGGGGATTCGATGGCGACTTTAATGTATAACATCGTGAATAAGGCGCCGGTTGATATAAAGACCGTACAGCCGAATATTCCCACAACGTTACGCAAGGTTATACATAACGCGATTGGCAAGAAACCGGAAAAACGCTATCAGGATGGCAAGCGAATGGCGGCGCATTTAAAAGTGTGTTTGGAACGTTTGCATACAGAGTCGGGGGTTCAGGCTGGATGAGCTTAAAGGGAAAAATACAGGTTGTCAGTCAGACTGACGTCGGCCAGGTTAGAGACCACAACGAAGATTTCATTAGTGATAATGAGCGTTTAGGCATTGTGATTCTAGCTGATGGGATGGGCGGTCTAAACGCGGGAGAAGTTGCGAGCTCAATGTCTACGCACCTGCTCATGGATGAATTGACCGGATATTGTAATGGGTCTTCCTTGCTGGAGGCTGAGGCGCATTCACGCGATGATGAAGAGCTGAGTTTGGAAGCCAAGGTGGTGCAGCTGGCCATTGAGAAAGCCAATAGTGCTGTATTTCATGTGTCGCAAACCCAACCGCAGTGCCGAGGCATGGGCACTACCATTGTGGCCAGCCTGTTTTATAACAATCGTGTTTCGGTCGCCCACATCGGTGATTCCAGAATGTATCGCTACCGAAATGAACGGCTGGAACAAATCACCAAGGATCACAGTTTTGTACAGGAATTGATCGACAAGGGTCTTTACACCAAGGAAGAGGCGCGGGATTCTGCTAAAAAGAATGTCGTTACCCGGGCGATGGGTGTAGCACCCTCTGTAGAGGTTGAGGTACATGAACATGAGGTGGAAGTTGGCGATGTATATCTCATGTGTTCTGACGGACTTACCGATCTTGTGACGGACCGGGATATTGAACGATCCTTTCACGAACTACATATTAATCTGGATGTGCTGGCGCGCCATTTGGTTTCGCTTGCCAATGCAAACGGTGGAAAAGATAACATTTCCATCATGTTGACCAGAATTATCAAACCGTATCCCACTGAGGGCGGTTTGCTTGATAAAATTGTCAATTGGTTTGAATAACACGGAGTGTAGGCAGTGGTTTTAAGAATCGTTGTCATTAAGGACGATAGGCCTATTGACCAATTCGTGGTTACCGGGAACAAAACCAGTATTGGGCGAAAGTCCGAATGTGATATCTCTATCAAAGATCCCGCTATCAGCGGAAATCATGCGGAAATTCAGGCGGTTAAGGATCGTTTTGTCATTCAGGATCTGGGTAGCACCAATGGTATTCATATTGGTGGAAGAAAGGTCATGCAATACGTTTTAAAGGATGGTGACCTTATTAGTATCGGCGAACATCAGATGCGGGTTGCCTTGACGGAGGGTGAACTGGGTGAAAAGGCCAGATTACAGAAGGCCGCGAGAGAGAAAGCTGCGGACACTACGTTAGATGATGATAAAACTCAGATTTCGGTGAGCTCGGGAGAGGGTCATCTCATGGTCCTAAATGGCAAACAGGCGGGTGAGCAGATAGCGTTGAATCAGGCGTTAACGACCGTTGGTGAACCCGGTGTCCAGGTTGCTGCCATATCCAAGCGGCCACAGGGACATTTCATTATTCACGTAGATGGCGGAAAAGATAAAGACCGAGTACCTTTGGTGAATGGTGAACCCACGGGGTTCAAATCACGTAAACTCGAGCCAGGAGATAAAATCGAAGTGGCTGATATAAAAATGGAATATATCGCCTAGTTTTTCGATAGTTAGTTCCAATAAGAATTTAAGACAGTATCTCTAGTTTCCTAATAGCCGGTATTACGGCAACTAAACCAGTGACGCATTCCAAAAACATCAGCATTTCTAATGATTTGTGAGTTAAATATTGTGGAATATGTGAATTAGCACACAAAAAACACTTGAGCGGTCGGTTAGAATGGATTAAATCACTGGTTAGACAGATAAAAAGCCCAAGTTGCCGACAACAAGCGGTGCTGTGAGCGAGTTGTGATGGTATTAATATATAGATATATACGGTGGCCAGGGTTATATACTGAAAATCAGAAAATCACCGGGCCATGATTCGAGGAGATAGAGCAATGAAGAATAAAAGTGTGGGCATGGGTATGCTGCTGGTTGCCGTCCTCTTAGGTATTAGTCAGTCAGCGTTAAGTAAGGCGCCTCCCGTTGCAAAGTTAGTGCAAGTCGAGGGCAATATTGAATACAGTCGAAATGGAACACGGTGGGTACCCGTGCGTCGTACCAAATATTTGTTTGAAGGTTACTTGATTCGCACTGGGAACGACGGTTCAGGTAAGTTGATTAATCAGGCATCTGGCGAATCACAGCAGTTGGGTAAGAACAGCGAGATTGAGATCAAAGCGGATTCTGTATTTTTGGTATCCGGTAATCTGACACCACCGAAGGAAGAATCCACCAGTATTTTCCAGAGTCTGATGAACAAATTTGCCAAGGCGCAACGCTACACGACGGTAAGGCGTGGCGTGACAACAGGTGAAGACGCCTGTGATAACAAGGTAAGAACCATTAGAAAGCTAACGATATCGGGATCACACCCTGACTTGGTATGGCGTAATGCGTGCCCCGAATATTCCTACAGATTGATGATTGATGGGAATGCAGTCGAGGTGGCGGCGCAATCAACCTCTGAAATGATCAGATTTTCTGTGAAGGACCTCGAGCCTGGAGAGCACACCTACAAAGTGGAAGTGCTTGATAAGGGCGATATTGTTTATAGTCCCAGAAAAGAAAGCGCTTTTTTCGTGCTGGATGGCAACGCGGATCAAGAGTTGACTCAAACACTGTCGATGTTTGGTGATGACGTATTCATGCACACTAATCTCCTTGAAGAAAGGGGTATGCATGTTGCTGCAATGGATGCCTATCGGGATTATTTTCATGAAAACCCAGATGATAACGATATGCGACCGCTGCTTATTCAGTCCTATCAGGATCTTAAATTGAGTGACCTAAGAGAGAACGAAGCACGCCTCTATAATGCGGCACTCGAGGAAGACTTTTAGCCGCTACAAGTTCCGGTATAAAAGCCTGCAAGTATCTTATAAGATGCTTGCGGGCTTTTTTTATCCGCAGTAAATTGCGAGTGTCTTTATGGGTGAGTCGCAAAGACGTTATGATCTAATCATTGTTGCGTTTGTTTTTCTGTTAGCCATCGTTCTTGAGTATCGAGAAGCATTCTCACTTATCGAAGACGAGACCCTGTCTTATCGACAGATCCTGCGTACCCACTATGCCGATGAATATCTCACCAGTCCGTCAGAGGACGTAGTGATCGTTTATACGGACGAAGATTTTTACACCGAATATGATAAATATCCCCTTCGACGAGTCGACCTTTCAACACTTGTTCTGCGACTTAAAGATATGGGTGCCAAGGTTATCGGCGTTGATATGTTGCTCGACTTTAAGAGTGCCTATGGTGAGGATCCGACACTTGTAGATGCCCTCGCTACGGCAGGGAACGTGCTGATGGTGTCGCAGGCAGAGATATCCCGCGGGGAATATCTTGGCGTAAACACCGCGATTGATATTTTTGCTGAGCATACCCAAGACGGGTATTCCAACATCAGTGCAAATAGCGCGATTTCCGAAAGTATCGTAAGATTGCGGGTTCATAAAACCCTGGCAGAAAACTTTGATGCATGGCCTTTCGCCGTAAAGGCCGTATCGATGTTTCTTGATGATGCCGAGGTGACCCTTGAAAACCATACACTATCCATTGGTGAAGAACTCGCCATTGGGTTGG
>Ga0114999_10003841_pt1 | contig 18556 bp, 19 predicted proteins | sample ArcticOcean_MG_C_3_FD_89820 | JGI IMG/M metagenome (GOLD analysis project Ga0114999, IMG submission 89820) | Marine microbial communities from western Arctic Ocean - ArcticOcean_MG_CB8_126 | ecosystem: Environmental > Aquatic > Marine > Oceanic | place: Arctic Ocean: Canada Basin | collected...
CGACTTAATTTATTTAAAAACTTAAACTAAAAATAAACCAATTTGCGCGCAATGTCAACGCAACCTTGCGTAACGCAAAGCGCGTAGAGCACAGCGCAAAGCGTTTACCATCACCTTGCTTTTACGCTCTGCTCCCTGCGCTCTGCACTCAGTATTTATTCTTCACCAATTGCCAAAACAGACAAAAATGAGTACACTGTTCACCTAACAAAGAAAGAGAACCCCATGCACATAACTGACCTGCCGACCCTCAATGCCATCCTCAATGGCCTCTGCGCCCTCTTCTTATTATTGGGATACATTCAAATTAAACAAGGCAACATCCAGCGGCACCAAAAGTGCATGGTCGGTGCCCTCGTCACTTCCGTCTTTTTTCTCACTTCTTATGTTATTTATCACATCCAAGTGGGTTCCGTCCCCTATCCGCACCACAACTGGACACGTTCTGTCTATTTTGCCATCCTCATCCCCCATATCATCCTCGCGGTGGTTAATGTACCTTTCATCATCTTACTCGTTTGGCGCGCCCTGCAAGGAAATTTTGAACGCCACAAAAAACTCGCCCGATATGTATGGCCCAGTTGGATGTTTGTTTCCATCACCGGCGTTGTTATCTATCTCATGCTCTACCAACTATAATTATGAACATCCTCATCACAGGCGCATCGGGCCTCGTAGGATCGGCCCTCACCCTTGCCTTCAAAAATCGCAACGATACTGTTTACACGCTGGTGCGCCGTCCACCGCGAAATACCTATGAAATTACCTGGCAACCAGATGATAGCTATATCGATGTGGCAGCCATTCCTCAAATCGATGCCGTCGTCCACCTGGCAGGTGAAAGTATCGCAAGTAGACGGTGGACGATCAAACGAAAGAAAAGCATCCACAACAGCCGCGTAAACGGTACCCAACTCTTAGCAAATACCCTCGCCCACCTCGATCATCCCCCACACACACTCATCTCAGCTTCAGCCATTGGCTTCTACGGCCATCGCGCAGATGAAGAATTGATAGAAGACAGCCCTCCCGGTACAGGTTTTTTGCCCGAAGTCTGCCAAGCTTGGGAAAATGCGGCCCAACCGGCCATTGGTGCAGGCATTCGCACAGTTTATCCGCGCATCGGAATGGTACTCAGCGCAAGAGGCGGTGCTTTGGGAAAAATGCATCTGCCCTTTAAACTCGGCTTGGGTGGTGTCATCGGTTCGGGCACACAATATATGAGTTGGGTCAGCCTTGACGATCTCATCAACATCCTTCTATTCCTCATCGACACACCCGCACTATCTGGCCCGGTCAACTCCGTCTCTCCCACACCTGTTACAAACCGGGAATTTACCAAAACACTGGGACGCGTTCTGTCTCGGCCAACCCTCCTTCCACTTCCCTCCTTTGCTGCACGACTCGCGCTGGGTGAAATGGCCGACGGCCTCCTGCTTGCAAGTACACGCGTTTTACCCACCCAGCTCCAGGCCAGCACCTTCATATTTACACACCCAACCCTTGAACCCGCCCTTCGCCATTTTCTCAATCGCTAAATCAGTTTCGCGTATAACCATCTCATTAAAAGGTAGCCCGTTAAGTCTCCTATTTTTAAATCCGAGTTTATAAGTCTGGCCAAGTACGACACACTCCTCGGGTCTCATTCTCTGCTCTTTCCCTCTCATCCCCCAGTGCTGTCTACTTGACAACCCGCCATTCATTTCTTATCTACAGAACATATCCCCGTATCAAAATGACTATAGCGAAAGGGCATAACATGGCGGAGCATGAAACAAGCTTCAAAGCAAGTGTTGATCGCATGTTTGACCGAGCAGCTGCAACTTTAGACTTGCCCCCGGGTTTAGGCGATCAGATCAAAGCCAACAACAATGTTTATATGGTTCAATTCTTTGTCAAATTCCGTGATGGCTATCGCCTCTTTAGAGGGTGGCGTGCCGTTCACAGTGAACACCGCCTGCCCGTCAAAGGCGGCATCCGTTTTGCCCCATCAGTTAATCAAGACGATGTTGAAGCCCTTGCAGCACTCATGTCATATAAATGTGCCATTGTCGATGTACCCTTTGGCGGTTCTAAAGGAGGCTTATGCATTGACCCTCGCGACTACAACGAATTTGAATTGGAACGCATCACACGGCGTTTTGCTCAAGAACTGATTAAAAAAGGATATATTCACCCCGCGCTCAATGTACCTGCCCCAGACATGGGTACAGGCGCACGTGAAATGGCTTGGATTGTAGACACCTATCGCAATCTTCACCCCGACGACATCAATGCCATTGCCTGTGTCACGGGCAAGCCAGAATCACAAGGGGGTATCAAAGGACGTGTCGAAGCCACTGGTCGCGGAGTACAATATGGCATTCAAGAATTCTTTCGCCACCCAGAAGACGTCAAAAAAGCCGGATTAAAGGGCGGTCTTGCAGGTAAAACAGCAGTGGTACAAGGCCTTGGCAACGTGGGTTACCATGCCGCGAAATTCCTCCAAGAAGAAGACGATGTCAAAATTGTGGGCATCATCGAACGCGATGGCGCACTTGTTTCAGAAACGGGCATCATTATCGAATCAGTTTCACAATACATTCGTGAACATGGTGGCGTAAAAGGCTATCCCGATGCGCTATATGTAGAAGACGGTAAACGTGTATTAGAAGCCGAATGCGACATCCTCATTCCCGCTGCCCTTGAAGGCCAGATTACACTTGAAAACGCCCCCCGCATCAAAGCCAAGCTCATCGCCGAAGCCGCCAATGGCCCCGTGACGTTTGAAGCTGACGATTATTTGCGCGAACATGGCAAAATCATTATTCCCGATGCATACCTCAATGCCGGTGGTGTTACGGTTTCTTATTTTGAGTGGATTAAAAACCTGTCTCACATTCGCTTTGGTCGCTTAGATCGGCGTCATGAAGCACACAAAGGCGAGCAAGTAATCGAAGCCATTGAAGAAATGGTCGGCAAACCTGTGCCAGAGCACATACGCACCAAACTCACATATGGTTCAAACGAATTGGACCTTGTGCGCTCTGGTCTTGAAGATACGATGCGTGTGAGCTATCAAAAAATCAGCGAAGTTTACAACAGTCGCGACAAAGTTTCCGATTTGCGAACGGCTGCATTTGTCATCGCCATAGAAAAAATTGCTATGGCCTACCAAGAAATGGGCTTGTAAACAGGGGTGATGATGTTCACCATTGGCAGTGTGGCTCAAGACATAGGCAAAATGGAAGCCCTGAAACGCGTTTATCTCAACGCATAACAAACGCCGTCCCATTTTAAAAAACAAAAAAGGCGAGACCGTAGTCTCGCCTTTTTTGTGTCTATTATTTCTTGTAAAACTAAAACCCTGCACGCTTGGCCGCTTCTGCCACCAAATCAGCAGCTGAATCCATACCCAATAGCCCCGTATTTACAGTTACATGATACAACCGAGAATCTGTTAAATCGATATCGTAATGTCGGCGCAAATACGTTCGCCGCCGCTCGTCCATTTGCTTCATATGTTTAACCGCCGCATCCCCGTCTAAACCTTCACGTTCTCTTACAATTGCGACCTTAAAATCTGTGGGCGCAACCACACGCACATGCAAAACATCTGCGCGCCCTTTCAAAACAGCCTGCCCACCACGCCCTACAATCACCACCTTATCTTGATCCGCCATGCGCGTCACGACTTCGGCTGTGAGTTTGACATAAACCTCTTCATCCAAAGTGGACAGTGCTTTGTCTTGCTGATTGGACAATTCGGGAACCGTTGCCGTTGCCCACCATTCATATTCGGACAAACCCGTCAAAGTATCGGCATAACCCGGCGTTAAGAATTTGCGCAAAATCCGCAATGCCGGATGCTCGGGTTGCTCATCATATCGTTCCACCTCAGAAACAGGCACCTGAGCCTCTCGCGCCACAGCAACCAACAGATCTTTATCCACATTTTCATAACCGAGGGCCTCCGCCACTTTTGCAGCTATCGTTCGCCCGCCACTGCCATATTCTCTTGAAATAGTAATCGCACTCATGAACGCCCTCCTTGAATGACATCAAACACGAACAACAAGTGCAACAATATATCGGGACACGCACCAAAAGTCAACCCATCGAATGGTCCCCCCAAAAAATACAATACCCAAGAGAATCACCCCTCGTTCAACCGACGAACCACATCAAACAGAACTTGAACCGCAAAGGTCACATTATCGGTTGAAACACGTTCATCGTGCCCATGACACAAGTCAAAAAAGTCCAAGCCCGCTTCATATCGCATCGGCACAAACCCATAAACATGCATATCCAAATCACACAAAAATCGCGCATCGGTGCCCCCAGTTTGCATATAAGGCACCACCACACTATTGGCATCGACTTGTTTCATTGCCAAATCTATCGCATCAAACAAAGGCGACTCGTGTGCAAAAGCCACACCCTGTCGGAAAGGCTCGGTTAAATCCAAGTTCACCCCATCAGACACCAAAGCTTTCACTTCCCTTTCAAAATCTTGTTGCTCAACACCCGGCACAGGACGTCCACTCAACTGAGCACGTGCTTCTGAAGGAATGACATTGCGTTTCAAACCGGCCTCTAAAACAGTGGGCGCACACGTATTGCGCACCATCGCCTGAAACATCAACCGCGTGGCCTCATTTACAGGCAAAGCCGCAAGTGCCGCCTCAGATGTTTCGGGCACAAGCACGGCGCGCAACAAATCACCCACATGGGCACGCGGCATCGCCTTTGCCATCGATTCAAAAAAAGCCCGCACACACGGCACCACCGTGTGTGGCATTAAACCAGATCCCAGGTTAAATAATGCTTTGCCCAAATGCGCAATCGCATTGTCATTGTGTGGCACAGAGCTGTGTCCAGGTCTTCCATGTGCAACAACATCATAAGGCGCGCTGCCTTTTTCAGCCACCTGGCAGGTATACACAGGCACCTCATCCACCATCAATGCAAAGCCACCCGCTTCATTAAGACCATACTCGGCATCAAACCATTCGGGATGTTGATCGACCAACCACGCCATCCCCAAATGTCCCCCCTTTTCTTCATCAGCCGCCGCGACCAGAACCAAATCGCGCTTTAGAGGCAAACCCAAACGTTTACACAATAACAACACCTGCAACTGCACTGCACCCGTCAACTTTGAATCAATGGCCCCTCTGCCCCACACAAAATCATCAGCAACCACACCCTCAAAAGGCGGATGTGTCCACATCTTAGGTTCGGCAGGTACCACATCCAAATGCGACATCATCAAAACGGGCCGCTCACTGCCGTCACCTCGCAAACGAACAATCAAATTGCCACGCTGATCTGTCGAACAAAGAACCTGAGGCTCGAATCCTTCCGTTTTCAACTCCTCAGCCAAAAACTGGGCCAATGCCAGCTCGTTGCCCGGTGGATTGGTTGTATCATATCGCAACATCGCCTGCAATCGTCGAACAGCTTCATCCCCTTCTCTTGCCCAATCTATATCCATGAGTTCACCCCAACAATTCTTGTAAACGGTTTGCGATCTGTGGCACCTGATCACGTGACAAACAAATTGGGTTAAAACCCAAAACGCCTTCATATACGCCAGCCGTATTCACATGCACACTCGGCGTGCCATCCATCAACTGTTTTACCACATCGATCCCAGTATGCGTGTCCTTCAAACGCACCCTCAATATCGGAACAATACGCTCCAAATCAACTTCAACATCTGCCGCCGACAAATGACCTATCCTATCTGCCAAGAGCGCCACCAACTTTGCCCACCGTGTGTACCGAAGCTCATCGCCCTCATCAACAAACTTTCTCAATGCAACCATCAACCCAGCAATCTGCTCTTTGCCCACTTTACACGGTCGACCGATGCCATGGTGCGGTGCACCCGGCATGGCATGTTTATCAATCAACGAAACAGGCGGGTTCCACAAATCGTAATGCACATCCAAATCCAAATGTTGAAGCGCAACCGCCGAAACCAATTCTTTGCGCCCACACAAAATACCCGACCCTTGTGGCCCACCAACAGCCTTGCCGCCACTATAACATACCACGTCTGCCCCTTCTGCAACAAACCGCTTCAAATGAGCGGCGGGGGGCAGTTGGCCTGCTGCGTCAACGATCACGGGCACACCGTGTTCTTTGGCAACAGCCGTTACCTCGGGCAAAGAAGGGCGTGCGTGCCCTTGCGCCACATACACAATCGCCGCAGTTTGCTTGGTGATCGCATCGGCAATTTCCCACGCCTCAGTATCGCGCACACCCGCCCCGCTAAACCGATCAGAAATACCCACCTCGATCAGCTTCACCCCTACTCCACGCACGGCATGATCGTAAAAATTGCGATGAGAACGCGGTATGATCACTTCATCCTTCATCCCTTGGGTATCGGGCAACCGATTCATCTTACCCGGATCCAAACCCGTCACACATGCCGCCGTCGCCAAAAGCAAACCCGCTGCCGCCCCCGAGGTCACATACCCTGCTTCGGCCCCTGTCACTTCAGCAATCAACTTGCCCGCCGCAGCCTGCAACTCCGCCATATCCACAGAATACTGCCCCGCTTCGCGCATCGCATCTACCACTTCATCATCCATCACAGCCCCGCTTAAACGCGTAACAGGCCCAGCCGCATTAATAAGTGTGCGCACTCCCAATTGCTCAAACACATTTGCCATATCGGTCTCCACTTGGTCATTACCCACGATCGGTCATCGAGAAACAATCATCAGGGTCCAAAAATGGGGTATTTTTTTTTACCCGTTGGGGCAGCCCCCCTTGCCAGCTCTGCCTCATTCGTTTTTTCGGCAATATCACAGGCATTTCGTTCTCTGTCAAGTGAAACCTCCCTGTCGTTAATCCACTTGCACCCGTCCTCTTTGTGCTTTAATTTGCCTCGTTCCGTTTTCGCACGCTTACATAATACGAGGTGATTCATGCAAATTCTCGAAGCTGAACCAAACCGTTTCAAAGGCATAGAAATAGATGCAGAAGCCCTGCCAACAGACCCTGTTGAATTTCAGGGCCGGTTATCGGCATCCCTCCAAGAATGGAAAGATGAAGGTCTCAAAGTCGCCTGGCTCACGGTACCCATTGAAAAAGCAGCCATCATTCATATTGCAACCGAAGCGGGTTTTCAATTTCATCATGCTGCAGAAAACTATTTGTTGCTCACAAAACGGTTAGAAGAAAATGCACTCATCCCCGAGTATGCAACCCACTATATTGGTGCGGGCGGCGTTGTGATCAACGATAAAGAAGAGCTTCTTGTCGTGAGCGAACTGCACCGCCGATCTGAATCGCCTCATTACAAATTGCCAGGCGGGGCACTACACGCAGGGGAGCACATCGCTACATGTGTTGAACGTGAAATTTTTGAAGAGACAGGTGTGCATGCCAAATTTGAATCTGTCGTGTGTTTTCGACACTGGCATGGGTATCGATATGAAAAGTCAGACATTTATTTTGTATGCCGACTCTCCCCATTGAGTGCGGAGATAACCATTCAAGCCGAAGAAATAGCAGAATGTCTTTGGTTGCCCGTCCAAGAATATCTCACGCTTGAAAACGCCAGCACATTCAACAAGAACATAGTCAAAGCCGCACTCGAAAGCCCAGGCGTAACACGCATGGAAGTAGAAGGGTATTCAACGCCAGACCGGCACGAAATCTTAATGCCTCACGGGATGGAGCCGATTCAATGAGCCAACAAGGCCTTTCTCAAAACCATCTGGATCTTTTGGCAAAATATGATACACCAACCATTTGCGCGGAAGATATTGTGTTGGATTATTTGAAGTTGGAAGGGCCTATACCTCAGGGGTTGGCAGAAGTGCGAGATGTTTGTGCGAGGGAGATTGAGAAATTGAAAGAGTGGGTGGTGAAATAAAAGCTTTTTAATGGTATTTCCCTTACGTGCCTACGGCGTGTTCTTTTCTTGAACCCCCAAGAAAAGAACCAAAAGAAGGGGGCCACTGCGTGGTGCTTTAATATTCTTCAGTGTTTTTACGAGTGCAAACCACCCTCACCTGCCCACGCAGTTCCCACTCCCCACCTCGTATTCCATACGCCCAACACCCACACATCACAACCACGCCAACTGCACAACGGCCCACACCACCGGGAGGATGATCGTGCTGGTGTGGGAATTCAAAAAAAGGACTTAGATTATGAAAGCTGGTGTTTGTAGTTATTGTTTTAATGGGATGTTGACGGATAATCAGATTTCGTTGATGGAGATTGTTTCGTTTGTGGGTAAGGAGACAGAGGCGGATTGTTTTGAGCCGTTGACGCGGTTTTGGGATGAGGGGCGGGATGAATTTGTGCAGGCGAGAGAGTTGGCGGATCTGGCGAAGGATGTGGGGATTGAGATTTCGTGTTATGCGCAGGACAACAATTTTCACGTGTATGATGAGGCTAAGAATCGGGAAGGTATTGAGGAAAGTATTCGTCGGCTTGAGACTGCGCAGATATTGGGAACAGATACGGTGAGGCTTGATCCGCGTACGTCGCTGCCCGGATCACCCGATGATGTGGATGTAGATGATTTGATTGTACGTATGGCTAAGAGCATGGCTGAGGTTGCCGATGCGGCAGCAAAGAAGAACATTCAGATTGGCCTTGAGAACCACGGGCGTTTGTTGGGGCGCATTGGAACGACAAAACGCATCATTGATCTTGTAGACCGACCCAATTTTGGCATCAATCTCGATTTTACCAATTTTCGCCATGTGTTTGGCGAAGACCATATGGAAGCCGTCAAACTATTCGCGCCACAAACACGCCACGTGCATGCCAAAGATTTTTTTAAACGGGCCGACAAACCCAATGAAGACGGTTGGACTGAAATTCCCACGGGTGAATACATCAAACGCGCCACAGGGGGCGAAGGCGACATGGGCTGGCAAGAGGTCTTCACGATTCTCCACAACGCAGAATATACAGGCACCATTTCGCTAGAAATTTCTGACCCCGCCGACATCTACGGCAGTGTGGCCAAAGGCGTGGCCAATATCAAAAACATGATTGCACAAGTAACTGCATAAAAAAACGGGCATTTCCAATAGGAAATGCCCGGGGTGATACCATGATCATATGACTCGCTGCGCTCGTGATCAGTGGGGCACCGGAGCTACGCGCACCCACAGGTTCGTCACGTTACTTTGTCACAGACTTCCCAAATGACGACGCGAAGGTCAAGAAATCTGCAAAGTCTACACGCCCACTGCCATCAAAGTCGAAGGCTGTGTTGGAGGATCCAAAGTTCTGTGCAAAGGCCACAAAGTCGGAAAACTCAACCCTGCCAGAGCCATCAAAATCGGTCCGCGGATCGGCGGGAATAAAAATACCGGTTCCACTGAGAGAGACGATCAGAATCGCATCGTCTGGATCATCTGACATCACTTGGATTACACCCGAAAATGAACCTTCAGATGGTGGGTAAAAGGTAACTGTGATGTCTTTTGATTCATTGGCCGCAATGCTAAACTGCTTGTCGAAAAACACAAGACCCTCTACATCCGACTGAATGTCAGATACGTTTAATATGCCGGGACCCGCGTTGGTAATTGGGATAATCTTCTAAGCCTTCTCCGTTGACGGTAAGACGTATATACCCTTCTTGATCGACAACAACAAGCTCAGAGACAGATATGCCTGCATAATCAGCCCCTCGTCCCGCTTGACGCAAAAGCGGATACGTGGTTTTGGTAATCGATTTATAAAGGTTGAGTTGTGTGATCGAGCCGTTCCAAATATCAAGCCCCATCATTTGTATGCCGGGTTTGTTGCGCACTTTTTGCCAGATGTCTGTCTCCACAAATGGCCCAAATCCAACACAAGGCGCACAGTTGTGTCCCAGAAAATACAGAAGGGAGATTTTGCCTTCGACGCCTTCTGTGCCATAAAATTTCTCATCAAGTGCCTGAAGCTTAAAAGCGGGCATCTTGGACCCTGTTATTGCCGTTGCCTGCGCTGAAGACGTGAGACCTAAACACCCAAACAAGAGACAAACAGTCAAACCCATTCTTAAATATTTTTGCATACGCCCCCCTGTTTTTAAACGTGTTTGTTACAATCATCAACAAACTACGGCCTACCAATTTACACTGTTAGCATGAAACTTCTATCACTTTTATATGATATAAATACCGCTAAAAAAGACAATTTGGGGCATTTTCGCCGCAAAAAGCACAGCTGCTCAAAAACACAGCAAAATTCGTAATTAACCCAAAAAGACCTATTCTATAGTAATCGCTTAAAACAACCCCTTGTTCCAATGCCCTTGAGGAGTCACCATGCCCACCAAACGTCTTATCACAACCGATGACCTGCTTGCATTCCAATTCGTTTCCGACGTGCAAACCGCGCCCAATGGTGACACTGTTCTTTTTTCCGTGACCCAAGCACACCCTAATAAGAAGAAAAATACCTATCAAAGCCACATTTGGAAAATATCAACAAAAGGCGGGCGTCCCACACAGTTTACCAACTCCACCCAATCTGAGTCCAACCCCCGCTGGTCACCCGATGGATCCCAGATTTGCTTTGGATCGGGACGCGATCCTGATGAAACCCAAAAAGGGGGCCAGCTATGGCTCATACCTGCCAACGGTGGTGAAGCCACCAAACTCACCCAACAAAAACACGGTGCCGGAAACACCAGTTGGTCGCCTGACGGCAAACACATTCTGTTCTCAAGCCGCGTGCCTATGGATCCAAAAGAAGACAAAAAAAGGACGATGATAAAAGTGACGTCGTGCACACCGATCGTTTGTCATATCGCTTTAACGGACAAGGCTTTATCCACAAATACCGCTCCCACTTATTCATCATATCCACTCGCGGTGGCAAAGCCAAACAGCTCACCTCGGGGGATTGGGACCCGGGTCAAGGGGTTTGGTCAACCGATGGACAATCCATCTCCCTCACGGGCAACAAAGAAGAAGACCCCAACCACACGTATGCGCGCAATCTCTATTGTATATCGACAAAAGGAGGCCGTCTCAAAAAGCTCACCGGCCTACCCGGCAACATCGGCCTGCCAGCCCCATCACCCGATGGCAAAACCATTGCCTTTGTCGGTTCTGACTTTTCCCGCTCTTATGGCACCAGCGGGCGCCTCTACAGCGTTTCCACAACCGGTGGCAAAGCCGTATGTCTCACCGCCCACCTCGACCTAAGTATTGAGCAAAGCCTTAACACAGATGCCCGGTGGGGGTCCCCCGACTTTGGCCCTACCTGGTCCCCCGATGGCCGCTTGGTCAAGTTTGTCGCCACCGTTCGGGGCGCCAACCAACTCTTTGCACTCGACATCAAAACTGGCCACCTTGAAACCTATACCGATTCCGAACGCAGCATCGAATCAGTCTCCTACAGTGCCGACCATACAACTGCCGCCTATACCGAAATTACGCCCACGCGCCTCTCAGAAGTACACCTCTGGCGCGAAAGCAAACCCGACAAACAACTCACCCAATTCAACACCCTATCTCGCCGCCACATATCGACACCCGAACGTTTCTCCTTTAAAGCCAGCGATGGTGCAAAAGTAGACGGCTGGATCATGTTTCCCCCCAACGCTCGCAAACGCAAACACCCCAGTATCTTGCAAATTCACGGCGGCCCACGCACGGCCTATGGCCTCGGATTTATGCATGAGTTTCAACTCTTAGCCGCCAAAGGCTTTGCCGTCTACTACATCAACCCACGCGGATCCTCCAGTTATGGCGAAGACTGGGCCTGTGGTGTGGGCGGTCATTATGGCGAGCGCGATTATGACGACGTCATGGAAGCCACAAACTACGTGCTCAAAAAATACCCCATCGACAGCAAACGCCTTGGTGTAACAGGCGGCAGTTATGGGGGGTTTATGACCAACTGGATTGTGGGCCACACCAACCGTTTCAAAGCCGCCTGCACCCAACGCAGCATCAGCAACTGGATCAGCTTCTTTGGCACCTCAGACATCGGTTGGCGATTTCCGCAAGAAGAGTTGGGCGGTTTGCCCTATGACAACTTAGACAACTACTGGAAACGCTCTCCCCTTGCTTATATCAAAAACGTGAAAACGCCAACCCTCATCATTCACTCAGAAGAAGATTGGCGTTGCCCTATTGAACAAGCCGAACAATTTTATGTGGGTCTTAAAATGATGGGTGTTGAAACCGAATTCGTACGCTTCCCCGGCGAAAGCCACGAACTCTCACGCTCAGGCAGCCCAAAACACCGTGTCGAACGCCTCAATCACATTGTGCGTTGGTTTGAAAAGCATTTATAACAAACAAAGGATGTATAGGTAGATTCCTATACACCCTTAATCACCAGCGATCAAATGTCAAGCATTGATCTCAATGTACTTGCCTGGCACCACATTTTCCAATGCGTCAATGACCTTCGTTTCTATTTGTTTGATGAGTGGCAACCGGTTTGAATAAAGTTGGACAATTGCGATACGTCTCTCGGTTAGATTTCGTTGGTATTTAATGTTTTTATCAGCCGTAATCAAAACATCAAAACAGTCATCAATAACAGAGATCAAATCTCCATTTCTCATGCCTGCCCAACCTTCTTCCTGAACTGTCGAGACATCATATTCTACCAAAACAATTTTTAAGTATTTCGGAATGTTTTCATCTAAGATGATTCTCACTGTCTGTCTCTCTTGCTAATTTGAGGAATTCCACAGCATCTGTTTTTCTAACAGATGGAAAGTTTTCTAAAAAATCCAGAAGCGTTATCCCATCGTCCAAATAGTCTAACAGTGTTTGTGCAGGCACCCGTGTTCCACGAAACACAAGAGTGCCATTTAATATTTCGGGGTCAGAAATGACAGGACTCTGGTTCAACGTAATCATGTGCATCTCCTCTTGGTGTTCATAGTTTCTGAGGCCTTGGACATTCTTATCACAAAACCTATCTCAATACCTTAGGTTCTGTCAATATATTTTTAAAACGTAATGATCTCTCAACCACAATATCACTATTGAATTTGCTACGTTCACGAGGCTCAGGCACTGGCGAAATAGGCTTCTAATTCGGGATCCAATTGCGGAACGTCCAAGGGCACACCGCCGTTGCGAAGAGATTCCGTGGCCTGACAGCCTGTTGCAACGCTATATCGTGCAGCGACCGGAGACGTATTGATAGGCCCCCCACTACGAACAAAACGCAAAAATTCGGCAACAATCTTGGGATCGGCCCCGCCATGCCCACCGGCCTCCTTATCCATATCAAAAACCGCGTCTCCATCTGGGTTCCAGCTTACACGACGATTCCAAAGTTTGATATGCGTCCCGTTTTCGCCCGTCCCAAAATTCTCGATACGCCCTTCGGTGCCAATGATTGTGTAGTTGCGCCAATAATCGGGCGTGAAATGGCATTGCTGATAACTTGCAAGCACGCCATTGTTTAATGCCATTTGGATCATGCTCACGTCTTCAACATCGACAACGGGATTGAGTTGTTTTTGGCTCAACGGCGGCCAGTGGTCTTTATTGACGCTGGCATCACCCCGTTCTTCGGGACTGTGCCGATCGGTGATATCACCATAGACACTCAGAGCCCCCATCGCATTGACACGCTGTGTGTAAGAACCACATAACCAATGGAGCACATCAATATCGTGGGCCGCTTTTTGAAGCAATAACCCCGTACTCAAACGCCGATCTGCATGCCAATCTTTAAAGTAAAAATCACCACCATTCCCCACAAAGTGGCGACACCATGCCGTTTTGACCTCACCGATTGCGCCCTCATCTATCAGTTGCTTCATTTTCAACACAAAAGCCATATGGCGCATGTTGTGCCCCAAATAGAGCCGCAAGTTTCGCTTTCGCGCATTTTCAAGAATGCGGTCACACCCTGCAATGGTGATGGCCATCGGTTTTTCCAAATACACAGCCAAACCCGCATCGAGTGCCGCCATAGCATGTCCTTCATGCAAAAAATCGGGTGTGGTCACAAAAACCGCATCCAGTTCCTGATTTAACAGCTCCCGATAGTCTGCGGTCGTAAAAATATCGTTCCCATATGTCTCACGATTCTTTTCAAGCTGCGCCTCTACAATACTACAGCAGGCGACTATCCGAGCGCCCTTTTCAGGTTGATGCGCATGTCGTGCTACGCCACCACGCCCACCTGAACCTATGACACCAATGCGAAGATCATCCAATGCGTACTCCTTTGATTTTTGTGTTTGCAATATGATACCGTTGTCAATTATGCTGTGATCACTTCATCAATGTTATGCATCAACCACCGGCTCCAAGGGAATAAATTCCCTCGCTACGCTTAAAAAGTCCCTACGGAACTCTCTGTCCTGCGACTTTCTCAATGCCCAGATAGACAATGACACCCTCGTCACTTCGCACAAGTCTCAGCAGGTCTGTTCAAACACGTGGTCCACAGCGGCAAGCAGATCCAACTCTCGAAACGCGTAATTCGTTGCCCGATCTTCGATGTGGACACCGGTTCTTTTAAAAACCGCCAAAATCGCTTGCGGTAGATTCGCACCCTCTTCCTGCCACCGATAGTCACATTTCTCAATCGCCTCTCGAAGAATCATTGCGCACGCAGCCGCATAAGCATTAGAAGACGACGTAGCTTGAGCCGCCACCAAGAGATCGGTGTTTGTGTATTGATCAAGATGCACCTCGTATTTTCCAGGAACAGTCGCCCCAATGCCGAAGCAATTTGTCTGACACGCAGGCCACGAAATCCCCTCTGTATAGTGGTGATTCCCACAAGGTGCGCTAACCCATATGCCCAATTCTCGCAATGCGAGAAGCGGCTCATCGATAATTGTGGATACAGGTTGTTGATGCTGTCCATCATCCAAAGGAGAAAGGTTCACTGTGGTGATGTTGTATCTCTCATGATGGGCCAGTACCCATTGCAGAGCCCCCGCCATCGTAGGCGCTTCATGCTGTCCATCAAGATGAACAATTGTCACACACCGCACTTGGGCCACGAAATTATTGTAGGCAACGCCGTAAACGCCATCGTGATTGATTGATGAAGGATACCCCACCGAAGTGCCATGATACCCCGGTGGAACAGGTGTGGGATCATTGTTCTCATCAATACTATTATAAGTGGCAACAACTTTGGGTCCCCACCCCATCTCGACCTGCCACGGCAGATCGGATAAGTCGCACCCATCATCGAGAATGGCCAAACACTGTCCCTTACCCCACGTAAGCACGTCTTTATATTTACGCCAAGTGTCGATCACCCGAATCTGATTGAAGCTCTCTGCATTGAAAGGGGCGCCTTGCTCAGATCGTGCAACATCCTGTGGATCAATTCCCATCCATATGTCTCTCTTCCCAGATCGCTTTTGTGTAGGCAATTCGAAAACCCATCCGCTGCATAAGCGGCACACTGCGTGTTAAAGGTGAATAAACTCTCCCGATCAACCTTTTGCGGGCATTCTGTTTTGGATATCAAATCGCACAATGGTGCCGTCATATTTGTAGCACGTTATAATATTTGGATCTTTCTTGGTAGATTGTCAAGAAAGGCAATCTGATCGCGTGGATCTGTAATGTCACTTTGTGAGCTAAAGTGTTCAAAGAGGTCGGACGTTAGGTTTAACATCGTTTTAAGCGCATCCTATATTTGGAGGGCATACTTCTGTATCATTTCTAAGATTTCGGAATAAAGCTATCATTTTGAATGACAAGTTAATAGGTGATCTTGAGATCAGAAAGAAAAATCACCCACCCCCATTTTGGGTGGGTGATTTTAGAATAATATCCAGAGGTCGACAGCGTTCTACCTACGGCTATACGATTCTCAACGAAGGGATCAGTCCGCTTCGATCACGACCGTACTGGCGTTGATCTTCTCACTTGGTGAGAGTCGTGGTTTCTTCCCACTGGCAGTTGTGAGTCCACGGACCGTCACCTTCTGGCACGCCTCATAAGGGAAGGGCCGTGTCGTCGTCGGCGTTATGTCTTCGACACCATCGTTCATACCATCCGGATCAGTGAAGAAATACATGCCCTGATAATCTTCTGGATGATTGGTATCATCGACGAACAAACCATCAATCGTCACCTCCGTAGGCATTGAGCAAGGATAGCCAAAATCGTGCATACCGTCATTGCTCACGTTGATCAGGTGCGGCAGGCACGTGTCTCCACCCGCTGGAATCCACCGGCAGTTGCGAATGACAAGATCGCCTTCCCAAGTGCTTCCATAATCACGCCGGAAACTAACCAGTGCATTGCCGTACATCGTGGAATCTTCGACTGTCAGATTGCCGCGTCCAATGGCATTCAGCCCCATCCAGCCCATGGTGCAACCGCGAATCACGTAGGTGCCCGAAACCCCCATATGCGTGTCCATTCGAGAGAGCGTGCAATCCTCCAGCAAGATATTTTTGCAGAAGTTCGATCCGATCACACCCCAGCGCGTGCGATCTTTGATGTGGTTCATCCGGCAGTTGATCATGGTGAAATTCACCACGTTATTCGCGTTATAGTCATAAGAGCCCATGTTGACTGGCTTTCCCGCCGCTCCGATGGTCGAGTAGATCTTGTGACCCGTGGCAAAGCAGTTGCGCAGCGTGATATCGGCACACTGTTGCATGCTGATAAAACCAGAATAGGGACTCCCCAAAGCAGTTTCACCCACAACATAATGGGTCAGCCCCTCGACCTCCGTTTTTGAACGTGAAATCACAATGTTCCTGGACCAGTAGTTGTAGCCGTCCTTAGGATCCATACGGTTGGCGAACGTGGTGAAGACCCCGCCGCGTAGAATCAGGGGGGTGTCATCGATTGGCCGCGCCTCGACGCGCGTGATCTCCTCATACTCCCAATCAATGGGCGATGCCACTGAGCCGTCTTGGCGAAGGATGAAGCAATCGTGCTGGGGTGCGCCCTTATTCTGATTGAGCCCCCGTCGAATAAACAGCCTCTTATTGTCGTTCTCAACCAAGACGTGGCAGTCGCGCTTGGGCCGCGCATCTACCTGTGTCTGATCCCGCGAGAGTCGGTCTATCTGCAAGTCCTCCGGCTCTAAGAGTGAACGCACCTCGAAAATAGGCGCTTTATTGTTCTCAACCTGCACATCGTCAATGGTGAAACGCGAGGTATTCCAATCGGTATCCGTGGCGATCACGGCGGTCAGCGACCGACCACCGATATAGTAGGTGGCATCGGACTTCGTCCGAACGCCCAAACCCTGCGCATTTGCATGATCGTGTGCCTTACAGATCGCGGGCATGTCGTCTGCAACGCCATCCCCCACCGCACCAAAATCCTCATAATTGACCCATCCGTCTTTGATATCCATGATGTCTCCCTTTGTGTTTTGTTTACGATTCGCTAGAGTGAAGTTGTTTTGCTTCTCGGTATAAAGCTTCTAAGATGTTTCGAAAAATCTAAATGGAATTTGGCTTTCTTCGGTTGTCATTATCTAAAACAACGGTTATTTACGACAGCATTCGGCGATATATAAGGATAAATAATTAATTGTGCAAATGGTTTTTAACATTTCCATTTCGCAAACCTATTGATTGCGGAGCGCAAACCATAACATCCAGAATAAATCTTTAAAAAATTCACTTTTAATAATTAAATTGTTATTTATTATTAATTTATAACTTGTATAAAATAATGTTTTCGTCAAGATTTTTAATTAAATAACGAAATCCCGACAGGCCTCCAGTAGAACAAATTAGAATAAAAACAACAGTGCCACACCGATTGGTGTGGCACTACCTTTTCAACACGAATGATCCATTTCGCCTTATAGATTCACGCGGCCTACTTCCGCGACCGCACCCAGGAGTCCACCCCATATCTCCCAGCACCAATCAACAAAAACGCCAGTGCAATGGCCAAAAACAGAAAAGCTTTTTCTTTATTTCCAAACGGATCGGCTGCGTGGCGAATAAACCCAGCCACAACCATCGTAGAACAAATCAAGAATGCCGAAGGCCGCGTGAACAGACCCAATGCCAGAAGCAGTCCCCCGCCAAACTCTGAAAAACCCGCTGCCCAAGCAAAAAACTCTGGCATTGGAAACCCAAGATTTCCCGTGCCTTCTATAAACCGCTCAGACGGAGGCACTTTGCCCAGCCCGTGAGCCAAAGCCATACTCAGCCCAGCATAAACCCTCAAAATCGCCAACCCCACATTTGCCAATGTGGACTCGATAATTGCACCACCAAATATAAATTGTTTAACCATCTGATTCCTTTCGCTCAAACTGTCCACGTTTACAACACGCGTTCAAGCCCATAAGATACTAAATCCAACTCGCCCACCCCACGTCTGGCTTTGCACGCTGAATCGCAGCGGCCAAGTCGTCCCCTCGGCGCGTCTGCCCAACAAGGTGCAAATCATTGTCACCAGCAATCGCGTGCAACGCGACTTGCCCCGTCTTGCCAGAAAACCCATTTACCAACACGCCGACAGACATTCAAGCACCCATCGAGAAAAATTGGCCCGTGCTATAGCACTTCAGATAATTATTCTGAATACCTAATCGCTTAAAACACTGGATTTATAGGGGTATTCAAGGCAGTTTTTCAGATTCTTTTTCTGAAGATCTA
>Ga0114999_10003842_pt1 | contig 18546 bp, 13 predicted proteins | sample ArcticOcean_MG_C_3_FD_89820 | JGI IMG/M metagenome (GOLD analysis project Ga0114999, IMG submission 89820) | Marine microbial communities from western Arctic Ocean - ArcticOcean_MG_CB8_126 | ecosystem: Environmental > Aquatic > Marine > Oceanic | place: Arctic Ocean: Canada Basin | collected...
GAAGCGTATCGAACCCTCTTACACTATGGTTCCATTGCTGCTTAATTCTGTTCACAGTATTGAATATCATATCTCGAAAAAAAGGTAACCCGATAGGCACCGCCGCATTCAAGATAACAGAACGCACGCGTGCGGGATAACCCCGCATCACATGTTGCGCGACGATCGTGCCAGCAGAAGCGGCCAGCATATTAAATTGATCGTATTTCAGGGTTGTCATCACCAGGGCTATGTCTGCTGCGCTTTCGACATTATTGTACGCCGAAAGATTGATGCCCTCCTTGACAAAACGATCGTGTGAGGCCCGCATGGCCCTCAGAAATACCTGGTTCGCTTCATCACCTTTCATGTCCTTATCCACCATGCTGAGCTGCGCTTCAAACACTTCTTCACAGACAAGGTTCGGTTTCGAATAGCGCAATCCACGTAGTTCGATGATAACAACATCGCGTTTCGCGAGAAATGCTTTACCTATAGGACCCGCCATCAGGCGAATGAACAGATCCAAATTTGAATCTCCCGGACCACCGTTGATCAGCACAATAGGATCTGATGCGGGCTGATCCCCAGTACTTTTGCAGCGAGCGACTGCCACCTGAATCACAGGGCCGTCAGGTTTGTTATGTTGCTCCGGAACGCTAACATACCCGAACTCGAGTTTATCGCTCAGATCGCTGCCTTCCGGCAAATCCACAGGGCAAATTGCCGGTTGGTATCGACCTATTTCGGGATTCGGGGTCGTTGCACAATCTGTAGAGGTAGAGAAGCTTAGCACGATAATGCACAGAAAGAAAATCTCCAATATGTTCACAGTTATTCCACCTTTTCATTTAACGGATGTGATTCGCTACGCTGAAATGCTGGGAATGCGATTAAGAAAGATCCCCCCACCCAGGAAGGCGATTGACATCCTTCTTCCAAATAGATACCCAGGATAGAAGAGGCTGTTATATTTTCCCGCTGCCCAGAACGCTCCAGATGAAGTTGACGGCTACATCCGGTACTACCGATGCTCCCTAATTCCCTATTTGTTTATCGATCTGAGTTCTTCCTCGACAATATCACACCCCAGACCGGGCCGACCACTCATCTCAATATAGCCGTCTTTGATCACCGTCGGCTCCGTTACGATAGCATCTCGCCACGGCACATCGTCATACTCATACTCCAGAATCTTAAAGTTTTCCAGTGTCGCACAAAGATGCGCCGCCTGCCATCCTGCCAGAGCACCGTGTGAATTGTGCGGCGCAAACATGATGTCATACGTGTTGGCATAGTCAGCCACCTTCTTCCCCATCGTGATCCCATTCCAAACCGTATCCGGCATCACAATGTCGAGTGCGTGATTCTCGATGAACGGCTTGAACCCTTGCGTGCGATAAAGACTTTCCCCAATACAGATCGGTGTCGATGTCGACTCTCGAACGGACTTCAGCGCCATCGGATCGTGCGCCTCCGCCTCAAGCCACATCATGTTGAACGGCTCGAGCGCCTTTGCAAGTTTCGCGATCCCGGCCATCTTAAACGCAAACGCAACATCCAGCCCAATACTGCACTCGGGTCCCAGCGCATCCTGCCATGCCCCGATCCACCCGACGATCCCATCGAGCGTTGCATTCGTGATATCCCCACGATCTTCACTCGTCAACGGATAGTTCACCTTCACATCCCGAAACCCGAGCCCTTTGATGTATTGCGCACACGCCGGCACATCTGCATTCGAATGCACGGGCGGCACATCCGGATGAAACGGCTTCGCCCGCCCACAGTGCGTGTAATACGTACGAATCCTCGGATTCACCAACCCGCCGAGCAAATCATAAACAGGAACCCCAAGCGCCTTCCCCTTGATATCCAACAGCGCCGCATCGATGGCCGAAATCCCCATGTGTGCCACGCCGCCAAACTGGCGCACAGTCGCCGCATACAGATCCAACTGAATCCGCTCCGTTTGAAACGGGTCCCGCCCGATCACCAGAGACCCCGCATATTCGATCGCCGCCCGGATGATCTCGTGCGTCCACTTACAGTTACACTCCGCCCATCCCGTAATCCCTGCATCCGTTTGGACCTTCACAAAATTCAGATTCCGCCACCCGCCATCACAGTGCAAAACCTCCACAGCCACGATCTTCATACATTTGCCTTTCATTTTATGATCTACGTTGTTCTCCTAAACCTGAGCCTCAATCTAAAAACTTGCGCAACACATTTGCCGTAACAGCTGACACAACATCGTCTACCAAAATAGAACTCACATATGTAATCGATCCCACCGAAAACACAGCCCCACCACTGTCGGTATCAAACACCACCATATCGGCACCCCCATGATCGGGGTTCTCTCCCCGAGCAAGCAGATGTGTATGGGTTGGAGAATCAGGCATAATCTTGTCCGTCTCATGCCCCGATGCACCACCGGGTATACGCTGATGCAAACTCTTCTCGCCAAACAAGTCGCCCTTCTTCATCCCAGTGCCCTCAAACACCCAATGATCTGCATCTATGACCTTGTAAGGTGCCGCCGTCATAATACCTGCAGGCGTGTACTGAACACCCAACAAATTCGCCTCCGATTCATAACCAAATGCCAAACGGCTCTCCGTTCCGTGTTCACGCATCTTGTACCCGTTGCCATTTTGCACCACCATCGTTGTTTTATCCAAAAAGTCCACTTCGCAATTGAGCCCATTCCCGCCCAAATAAAGCAACTTGCCCCCTCGCTCAAATACCCACGATTTTAACCGATCATACATACTGCGCGACCAATACTCAGGGTGTGTGCTAATCACCAATATGCGATACGCGTCCAAATCCATTTGCTCAAAATGAAATTGCGTTTCCGAATAATAATCATAAGCAAACCCCTCACGTTCCATCCAACCCAACAACCGCCACTCAGCAGGTGCCAAATGACACCCCGCACGCCCCTCAATCGGATCCGTCACACGCACATCTCTTCCAACAAAATTAACCAACTCAGGTCGATCAAATGAAAGCGGCAAATACGTGTCCGAATCATAATTCACATGCTCTGGGTTTGTATACCGATTCAGTTGCAAACGTGCATTACTCGTAGGCGTAGGTGGTAACTGACTGGGATGAATATAATTGCTGCGCCCACCAAAATTATTATACGCCGTCCAAGAAATATCCGATGCCAATACCGCAATATCAGCCTGTGGTTTCTCTGGTGCCACGACCCACGGAAAAGAAAAAAACGCCCCAGATTCACCCATGGCGTGCAGATAATAAAGCCCCGAACGTTCGGGTGCTTTTACATATTGTTTGTGATGCGGGCTGGTATACCCAAACGTATTCCACTGCACGCCCGTTTGACTATAGTCGCCATCCGGACTTAACTGCACAGTAGCCCGAGGCCCATGCTCGTCATACCATCCAATCGTTTGAATAAATTCTTTTTCCCACCCATAACGCCACAGCTCCAACTTATACGCTTCATCCGAATGCACACGAAATTCCGATGCCTCTCCCGCCTTGACACACTTTGGCCACATATAACCCAACAAACAATCCGAAAGCAATCGAAACTGATGAATCGCACCTTCCTGAACATCCACCTCAACAATCTTAGCGCCAAAGCCATCTTTGGCCAACGTCACCTGATAAGAACCCGGAGCAAGATCAGCATAAACCGCACCCGAAGCACTCGACCGCGCTGCAACAACTTGACCCTGACCTTCAAATTCAAACAACACATCAATCAACGCAATGTAGCGTTCATCACTCACATAACCTATAAGCATGGCACCATTCCTTTATTCTCAAAGTCCGTCATATTAACACGGTCCTTTGTTAGGTGTTCATCATCTCTCGCATCTTATCCGATACCCACGAAATCGCCGCATCGGCCATCACACGTCCTTTTTTTGGCGTAGCCAAATCGCGTCCATCTCTAAAATAAATGGGATCACGCTCAGCATACCCTTCGCGTTGAATCTTCAAATTTGCACCTTCATAATCCACACCTTCCCAATGGATATTCTCAGGAAAAGCCGCCATGCCAATCGACGTTTCAAACTCAGCCGCATGGGCAGGGCAATCTCCCGAATCCAATGTCTCTGCTACAAATTCTTTCGAATAGGCTTGCCAATATGAACAAAACTGTACATCAATGCCCAAACGCTTTTGAAAGTCCGCCATCTGCTCGCCCAAAGGCCGATTGCCCGCATGGCCATTCACAATGAGAATATGCTCTATGCCGTGTCGGCGCAAGCTGTCACAAATATCATACGCCACAGAAATAAATGTCTCGGGTTGCAAACTCAAGGTGCCAGGAAACTCCATCCAGTGTTCAGAAATCCCCACAGAAATCGGAGGCGCAACCACCACCTTTGGGTACAACTCCAATGCGGCCTGATAAGACATATGGAGCGCACTGGCCGTATCATGCTCCATTTCCAAATGTTCATTGTGTTGCTCTGTACTCCCCGTAGGCAAAATCGCGCCTTTAATATCTCCACGTAACATCGCCTCGCGTACATACCGACGTGTCAACTTCCACAAACGCACTTCACCCGTTTTCATAATATCCTCCAGTCAAAAATTTCACGATCACTCCAATACCTTTTGTTCACCATTTCCCACCTGCATCCATCCAGAAAGCGCTCCTTGTTTTGCAAACCAAATCACCACAGCATCTTGTCCTTCTCCCAGAGCAACCCCAACACGATCCTCTTCTTGTCGCAACACAACCGGTGCCATCTTGTCATCTGACTCATCCCCAATTTCCAACACATGAAGAAAGAATTCACGTTCAGTTGCACCCGATGATGCCACCTCAAGTCGCCACGGCACCACGGGAGAACGATCCCCCCGGTCACCCTTATGATTATACTGCGCTGTAGCTTCATGCGGGTGTCCCCAAAAACCATGCCCATCACCACCCCGCTTGGTTACCACGGCACCCTCTGGAAGCAACGTCTTCAAAAAAGCGCGTGAACGCCCCTCACTCAAGACCTTATCTACACCCGCCGGGCTGCTCACCCAAGTGGCAACAGCACCATCATATTGTGCCACATGCCCATCTACAATCACCGTTTCCAGTCCATCAACAACAGGCTCGGTTGGCATGTGCAAAAACCACGTCTTAGGAAAGTCTTTACGTGTGGCGTCCACCCGATCAAAAATGACAAAAAACTCTTTGTCACCTTTTACATAGGCAAACTGTCGTGTCACCTCACGCACCTTATGAGAGCGATACGCTTCCGTTAGATCTGCTGCAGCATATGTGATTTGTGGGTCATCATGATAACCAACAATCTTCCCTCGCTCTACATCATAATGCCCATTATAAACCCATCGAATCATGCCCCCATCATTTTCATTCTTTGTACCGCCTTCAGACATACCTCTCTCACCTGGTGCAAGCCGCCGAAATTCTTCATCGGCATCATAAACCGTCACCACATTAAATGCCAAACTGCCCCCCGCATAATAATCCCGATCATTATGCCCCATACCTCCCGCACGCCCCACCAGCAACCCCTTTTTAGCAATCAAAAAATGCCCTTCATCATCCCGTGCGTGTGCGCCAAAACGAGGCCCCGCACCAAAAAATGCCCACGTTGCATTTGGGTCATCCCAATCGCTGCGCATATGCACATGCCCTGCGCCCTTAAAATGGCGTGACAATGAATAATTCATTTGTGCAGGCGACTGTGATTTGATCGCAGGATCATAAAACAAAAACCGAAACCAAAGCGGGCGATGATACCGATCTGGTGGTGCCACATCGCTGATCCAATTGCCCACAGGATCGTTATAACGAGCCGCCAATATGGGCGATACCCGTGCCACACCTTTCAAATCCACACCACTGTTGTCATCAATCCACGCGGTCAAATCACACCACGGCATTTTCAAATGCACAGACCATTCGGCCATCTCTGTCAAATAGCTTGTTTTGCTGCACAATTGAAAAAGGTCTTCACCTGTTGCCGTACGCCACCCTTCAAATGCCCACGGAATCACCGCAATCGGACCATAATTTCCATGCCCCATACTTTCCGACCAAACCCCACCCATCCGATCGAATGCCGGAATACACTCAGCAGGCACCCGCGTTGCCCACGAATCCAAAAACTGTTTTGCATCCCCTTCGTGCTTTGTGCCAGCCCCCGCAATCGCCAATGCCACAAACAGCTTAGGCGTAATACCATCCCGTGTATTGGGCGTATTCAAATGCGCAGGTCCCCACGTTTGATTATACCACCACGATCCACTTTTAAGTGTAATCTCAGGTTTGTCAGTATACCAACGCAACCATTCCCCCAACGCATCTCCAAACCGTTTTCGCTCGTCTTCACTCAGCCCATCATAAACCCAATCATAAACCATTGCCTGAAATCCAAAATGCCCCGATCCCTCCAACCCAAGCACCGAACCATCACCCCAATAATCTTTAATGGCTTTCACATAGGCACCCACATCGTTGCCCTTTTCGCGCTCAACTAAATATGCAATGCCCAAGCATACCTGATCCAACGGCATATGATGCCGACTTTTAGGCGGTTGCACACCCTCACGCACAGCCTGATCTGCCGCAGATTTGATCGTCTCATATTCACCCCCAAGCGATCCATTTGCCTTTGCAACCAAATCGACCATCTGTGATTGGGTAATAAATATCCGAGGATGTTCTACCAGTTCATATGCCATAACAGACTCCATTAAAAAATGCGTCACTATTAAAATGGAAATAAGCCATACCAAACATTTTGTAAGTCGGGAAATCATAAAAAACACCTCACTGAATCAGCGCACAGTCGAAGCCTTAACAAGCATAGCGAGTCATCCGCGAATCAAGGATTCGAGACATGCAATGTTTTAGGGTGGAGTTCGTCTATTTGTCTATTTGTCTATTGTCTATTCGTCTATTGTCTATTTGTCTATTGTCTATTCGTCTATTCGTCTATTCGTCTGCTGTTCCAAATGCCTTTACCCAAACAACTCTCCCGCCACAAACGCCATCCCCAATGCCGCCGCCGAATCGCCCCCACTCGCCCATTCAAACCGCGTGGAAATCGCCGTCTCATCCAACGGATTTTTCTGATAAATCGGCCAGGCCCGTGCGTCAAAACCTTCCAAGACCCATGCCATATACCGATCTCGAAACGAGGTTTCAGCCAAGCCGCCACCAATCACCACCAATCCAGGATCAAACAACCGCACCATATCGGCAATGGCATAACCAAGCTTAAACCCTTGATCCTTAAAAAGCCCCACCGCAAGTGGGTCCTCTTTTTCAGCAAAATCGCGCAAACGATATGCCTTTTGCACAAGGTCATCATCCGACTGATTCAACTCATGAGTGGCCCACTCATCTTTTGCCAATTCAACACCCAACCGGCGGCGCAGAGCAACCAACGACACCCAGGCTTCGGCACATCCTTTTAGTCCACATGAGCAATCGGGTAGCCTACCATCTTCTTCATAAAACGGCACCGACATATGCCCCACTTCCAAAGCCAACCCATTCGAACCTTCATAAATCGTTCCCCCCGGCAACACCAAACCACCCCCCAATCCTGTTCCAGGGGCAACCAACAACAAACCACCCACATGCTCAGGGCGCGCGGCATACTCACCCGCCGCCGCTGCATTGCCATCGTTGGTCATATAAACAGGCAATCCAATACGCTGCGAAAATTCATCCCTAATATTTGTGCCCACCCAATCTTCACCCAAATTGGCCTGCACCCAAATCACACCCCCACTACTCGGTGCAGGCACATCCAATCCGACACCTCGAATAGCATCACGACCAACACCCGCCCCTTCCGCCAGCAGATCAAGTGCTTTTTCCAACTGCTCAAACGTTGCCCCATACCCTTCTTTCACACGGCTGGCAACCTCAACCAAATCCCCTCTTTGTGCACCAGAGGCATCACCCAAAATTGCCTTCACACTTGTACCACCAATATCCAATCCTGCAAAATACATATCTGCCATACCCACCTCTCCAATCATCAAATTTTATGACTACTGATGTTCATTTGCCAAGATCGCCAATTTCTCAAGCAACAAATCGATTTCATCTCCCAACAGCAAAAAAAGGCACACTTGAACGCAACACATCTCGCACATCAACACCCTTAGTCCAAAAACCCCAAATCTTCTTTCATCACGTCCCTAACAACAGTCTCATCCACAGACACACCAAGCCCCGGCTCGGTCGGCACCTGGATATGTCCATCCTGAATCAAATCGCGTTCAACTGTCAATGTATTCCAAATCTCATTGTCCAAATGATGGAATTCTAAAACCTGAAAATTCGGAACAGCCGCACACACATGGCACGCCGCCATCGTACCAATGGGACCACAAATATTATGTGGCGAAATGGGGATATAATACAAATCTGCCAGATCGGCAATTCGACGGCCCTCCAACAACCCGCCTGCTTTGGCCAAGTCGGGCGACACAATATCAGCCGCTTGTGCCTGAATCAAATCGCGAAACCCATGCCGTGTATAAAAATTCTCCCCCGTGCAAATCGGCGTGCGAGTTGCCGCAGTCACCTTGGCCATGGCATCAATATTCTCTGGCGGAATCGGATCTTCTAACCAAAGCAAATTCAAATCTTCAAACGCATAGGCCACTTTCAAAATATCATTGGGTGCATATCGCCAATGTGCATCAATTGCCAAATCTGTATTTGGATCCAATGCCTCTCGCACCGCCGAGACCACATCCACAAAAAAAGCGATATCGTTGTTGCTAATCCCTCGGTTATACTTATCGCGCTGCGTTGGGCGCGGATCAATATCAAACTTGATCGCATCAAACCCACGCGCCTCCACTTCCACCGCTTTCTCTACCCACGATGCGGGTGTATCCACATCCCCAGCATGGCAATCATTGTACAACCGAATCGAGTCGCGAAACTTGCCACCCAACAATTGCCAAATCGGCACACCCAGCGATTGCCCTACCACGTCCCACAGCGCCATTTCAATGCCACTGATCGCACTCATCACCGCACCCTGGTAAAACCCAGAGGCCGACATCGTGCGCATCATATCGCGAAACAATTAATCCACATGATGCGGATCTTGCCCGATCAACACCTTGGTCAATCGCTCATCTACCACAATCTGATGCACCCCCGCACCATGATATGCCTCCCCAATGCCAACAAGACCCGTATCCGTTTTCACCTTCACCAACACCCACGGAAAAGGCGTCAATACCACAGCACCAATATGTGTAATTTTCATTTTTATTTTCCGTTCAAAATGCGTGTATTGCCGTCGCTGGCATTCAAATAGGGCACTGAGCGTTCCAAGAAAGTATCCAGCAATTGAGCTGGTGACAAATCAGATGTATCGATATCAAACTTGCGCTGAATCCAAGACAACCTCACTTCATCTTTAAAATGATCCAAAACCATCTCCACATCTTCTTTAGGGACCAAATTGTGTGGATGAAGCGACTTTTCCATCCGTCCACGAATCACTTCTGGGCGCGCGTGCAAATGCACCAAAATCGTATCCTTGGGCAAGTCCACCTCATATTCACGAATCTGAATATTTTTGCCCGGATAATAATACCGAGGGCCATACACCATTTCTTCAATATGAAACCCACCCATGAGAACATGCTCAAACTTGTGCATCAAATGCACGTGATACACAATTTGAAAACGCTGAAACCGTTCCTTAATACCCGGCAACATATCCAACATGCCCTGTTGTTCTTCATCGGTGAGATGAAACGCATCTGGAATGGTAAAATGATCGTCCAAGTGATGGTGAATACCACGCTTCTCACCCCATTCAAAAATGCCATCAATCAAGGTACTCACACCCGAATATTCACAACCAACCACAATCACACGCATAACCGCCCCCTTTATCGTTCATTGCGATGCATTGACACACCACGCGGATTTGCAAACGCATCGACCCACAACCGACACCATTCGTCATAATCATCCATCACGCTATCAGGGTTGCTCGGGCTACGTACCACAAATCCAGGATGCGCCGTCCGCCCCGTATGCTCACCTGTTGGCTGATAGCGCAAATCCAATGACCAGCGACACAAATCGGTTCGATTGGGTGTTGAACGATGCGGTGTAAACTTATTCAAGATCACCACATCACCCTTTTTACAAGACGCCACAACAGGTTCAACATCGGGCAACAATTCGGGCCAAATGGTGGTGCCCCCTTCTCTTTGATGCTTGAGATATCCATGCGATTTGGGCACCCCTGGCAACACGCGCATACACCCCATCTCTTCGGTCGCATCTCCTATGGGCAGCCAAAATGTCACCACGTTTGAGACATCCGCTTCAGGCATCATTACCCCAGCATCTTGATGCCACGGCACATTATGAAAACCAGGACCCTCATTTCTCTCATACGCAGTGGGTGGTTTTGCGCGTATATGCTGAATGGGGCTACAGGTCACCTCGGGTCCGACAATAGAAGCTGCCACATCTAACATATTGTCATTGTGCAAAAAACGAAACATGGCTGGGCCACGCATCTGCATAATATCAATGCCCTTACTCATTTCTTTGCACTGATTGAAAAGCGATCCATACCGTTTTTCAAAGGGTTCATCTTCACACAAATCTTCAATCTTACCTTCTGCTTTTAATTCCTGTGCACGCCCATCGATAAACGCACTCATCTCGTCAATCACGGGCTGCAAGTCGGCATCACGCAATGCCCCCTGTGCAATTAAAAAACCGTTTTTCCAAAATGCCGCCACCTGCTCATCCGTCAATCTCATCGTACCTACCCCCCATTATTCACTTTTCCGTCCACATTTGGCACCTTGTACTGTGCTCATGATCTCATGCCAAGATAACGCGTGTTCAAGCGGGAATACAAATAAAAAAAGGATGCTACATAAAGTAGCATCCTTTAACACTGCCTATTTGTATTGAAGCGTTGCTTAGATCTTCGTCACACTTGCAGCTTGCAATCCTTTGGGACCTTGTTGAACTTCAAATTCCACACGGTCACCTTCAGCCAAAGTCTTAAAGCCATCACCTTGAACAGCGGAAAAATGCACGAATACATCTTCGCCATCTTCTTGCTCAAGAAAGCCAAAACCCTTTGAGTCGTTAAACCACTTTACGGTTCCTTGTGCCATTGTACTTCACCACCTTTCTACAAAAACATTGCTATGTTTCTTAAATTAAAAAAGGCAAGGATCTGAACTTCTGATCCTTGCCTCGTCATATTTTTAAATCACATGCATAGGAAACAGAACTGCTCAACTATTGATCTGGATATGAAATGCTAAATCGGAACCCCGATATCAATATTCATAAAGAATCACTTAGATTTTTACTACGTTTGCAGATTGCAATCCTTTGGGACCCTGTTGGACTTCAAATTCCACACGGTCACCTTCAGACAGAGTCTTAAAGCCATCACCTTGAACAGCGGAAAAATGTACGAATACATCTTCACCATCTTCTTGTTCGATAAAGCCAAAACCCTTAGAGTCGTTAAACCACTTTACGGTTCCTTGTGCCACTGTACTTCACCACCTTTCAGACGAAAACATATGCAATGCTTCTTAAATACAAAAATGGCAAGGATTTAAACTTCTGATCCTTGCCTCGTCATATTTTTTAGATCACATGCATAGGAAGCAGAACTGCTCAACTGTTATATTATAGGTAAAAATACTGCATTAAAACTCCAATGTCAACAGTATTTAATTAAAAATTTTAGGTCTTTACAAAAAAAAATCCTACTTCCAAAAACCCAAACCCACAGACAAAATAACACATAAAGCATATAATATCAATTATTTAGATTAAAAAACCTTCACTCTTCCTCAAAAAAATCCGATGGCTTGTTTAAAAAAACGCGATCATTTATCGTTTTCAACTTCTCTATTTGCCCTGTCCAATCCAAATTTTTCGATTAAGCTGAGCTGCTTTGAGCAATTGTGTTTCCAATTGTGCATAATATGCTGCCGAATCCAAAAGGGTCTTTCTTTCTACCAAGGCTTCCACAGATGCGATGGCAGCTTGATAAGCATCAACCAAAGCTTTGGGGGTTCCTTCTGGCACCCGAACATCCAACAAAAAACAGTGCTCCGCTGCTTTCCCATCCTTTAACACAGACCCCATTTCTGTCAACCGCGTACCCTTGCCATCGCCATTATCATCTAACAAGGCATGCTCTGTTGTCAGATATCCTTCTCCTGTATACCATGCTTCCGTCAGCGATGCAGCTTGCCGACAAATTTCCAATACCGAAATCCGCTCATCGCGATTTTGATCGGCACTGCCCTCCTCCAACGCCTGAATGAAGAAACCCATAAATCGTGTGGCGTTTCGTTCTTCAGCACTGCTTGTGCTGGTGCAAATAATGCGTCCTTTGCCACTTAATGCATTCACAAATACCGCGCTGGTTGATGCGCCATTGATCACCACAACCTGTCGGGCAGACAATCGCTGAATCCATTTGTTGATATGATCGGCCGTCAGATCCTCACCTACGATATTCAGCTTTGCAATATTGCGCCGATAACTACCATGCCCAACCAAATAGACAAAGACATTGTCTATTTTTGAAATCTCTTGGCCTACTCGCTGGAATATTTTTTTTATATCACCCAACGAAGACACCCCATCGGCATCTTTGCCCGACTCTGTCAACAGGCGCACATTTTTATGACCATGTCCCATTTGCTCAACCAACACCCGTCGCAACCGCTGCCCCCAATCTTCAAAGCGCTCAGTATACGGCTCACCTCCTCCACGCCCACAAACAATCACATGAAAAGACTCTGCCATCACCACCCCCGGCATCCCCTTTAGCAAACAGAGTGCAACAAACAAAACCCAAACCCAACGTCTCATGGCTGTCCTTTTTTTCGCCGCAAATACCACTCAACGCCCATCATGACCACAAGCAACCCATAAAAGGGTGGCCAGTGCCACAACGCAAAACGATCCAATACGGCATTGGAATGATCGGTCCAAGGAATACGCGCTGCCAAATCGGCCAAATCATCCAATTCAACAAACGCCCCACTTGTTTTTTGAGCCATCGCCTTCAAAAAGGTAGGATCATAACGCGGAGAGGCATACTCGCGCAAATCGGGATGCGACAAAATAGCCGTTTCCATCTGCCCCACCTGAAGCCCTTGGGCATCTCGCCCAGTAACGACCAATTGGTATAAGCCAGATACCTCAGCCACAAACTCAGCAGTATAAGCACCGGGTTCTTCGAGCGATTCGGTGACAGGCAAATGAACCAAACCACCCTTGTCGGTCTTAATTGTCACATCAACAGACAGACCTTCTCGTGCATTGAACAAAGAATCGTGCACCACAAATTGCAACACACGATCTTCATCAACCACCACATCTTCACCCCCAGATACCAACGTAACAGGTTCAGGTACACGGGTCACCAAATTGCGCGCCAACTGTCGCCAAAACCGTTCATGAGAAACATCCTCCGTGTCGGCCATCATCTGCCAGGCCCAAGTCTCACCGGTGGCCAGCACGGCGCTTAAACCTTCGCCATATCGGTGCCACACAAACAAAGGTGCGTCTTCTTCACCATCGGTTCTGGCCAAAACAGTTGCGCCTGCGCGCGTCATTGCAAAACCATTCACCCCAAAAAGAGCAGGTAATGCCAACCACTTTATCGCATTGGCATCGGGTTCTGCATCCAGCGCCCAAACACCTGAAAGCAGACCTTCAATAGTGGGTTTGCCCTGTACCAATTCTTCGCGATAGCTGCCCGACGAACCCAATACCACAGGCAAGACCGGTTCCAATACAGATTGATCCCAATCTCCTTCAGCAAATGAACGAGGCCCCCCCAACAGCAACAAGCTGCCACCACGTTTGGCTACAAAATCACGCGTCAACTCCAAATGCGACTGCGAAAAAAAATCGCGCTCTACTTCACCCAAAATAACCATATGATACCGATACAACTCCGACGCTTCTTCTGGATATCCCGTAGCCAACTCAGAGGCTCCCACACCCAAGCGCACAAAAACCGCTTCATCATAACGAGGTGCATTTAGGGCTTGATCGTCAAAGCCTTCAAACAACGGATTGGCCATTGTTGCATCACGCCCCCGAAACACAAATTTGCGCTCCGCCCCCGAAATGCGAATCAAACTCGACAGCGCCAATTGGGGCACATCATCCAAAGCCCGGCGCACAAATTTATTCTCCCAATTGGGTCGCCCACCAAAATACAAAATGCGATAACTGCGCTCGCGATTGTCCACTGCAAAATCACGCACATTGTTTTCACTTATCCAATCTAAGCGTTCGTCATCCTTTAATTTCACACGCATGCGATAGGCACGCCAACCATCTCCATGTGGTGAAAATTCCAATCGCACCTGATGATCAATCACACCCTCTGCCACCTCAAAAGAGGAGGTCGCAATGGTTCGTGTGCCATCCAACACCTCAACCACCACACCCTCGTTCACCAAACCCTCAGCTTTCACATGCGCCGTCACTGCCACCCGATCAAAATGAGTATGGGTAACCGAAAGCGACGTAAGCGCCAAATCGCGCCAGCCAACATCTTGCCCCACACCCACCGTAAAGACAGGTACATCTACACCCTCTAAAGAAAATGGTTTGTCGCTCTGCTGTGCCCCATCCGAAAATACCACCACAGCAGAAACCGACACACCCCGCATCTGCTTCAGCACATCACGCACACTGCCGCCAATATCAGACTCGGGTTGATCAAATGTCAACGACCCCAAATTACGTGCCCGTTCTGGACGCGCACCAAATTGAAACGGCACCACCTGATGCGTCTGCCTGAGTACTTCTTCAAATTGTGACGCCCCATAAACCAACTTCAAACGATCTGCACGCGATATTCCACGTTGTTCATCCAACAACATACTTTGAGAATTATCAAACAAAACGGGTACAAAATGCGTGCTCGGTGACACACGCCGCACAACCAGTGTGGGGGCCAAAACCAAGAACAGTGCCAGCACCAGCGCACACGTACGCACACTGGCAATCAACCACCCTGAGCGTTTGTGCCAAAAAAACAGCCCGCCAGCAAATATCAATACCAGCAGAGCCATTGCCACAGGCACACTGACCACATCAAATGCAAACCATATCGACTGATACGCCGTGCGGTTGCCTGTAAACCATGTTAATAGAGCATCAAGCATTTCATTTCCCTACCCCATCCATTTCAGCCAAAGCCTTGAAATATTCGGCAACATGGTCGCGATAAGCCTCAGGTACGGCATCGGCATTTTCAGCCGCAAAACCATATGCATCGCGTCGAGCACGCACCGAACGATCTAATTCTTCGGCCACCAACTTCAAAGGCTTGATCACTTCATCAAAAACCAAATCATATTGCGGCACTTTTGCCGCTCGCTGATAATCGCGCCCAATGCCAGCAAGCCCATCTCGAATGCGCCCCAACTGTTGTCCCGCCCCATCACCTTCGGGCAAAAGCGCTTGTGCTTCACGTACCTCATCCATCCATTCACGAAAACCGCGAGCAGCAAAATCTTGCATCCCTTCGGCATCTTGCGGTGTGCCTTCGGCTTCATTAGCCAACCCACGCACCCGTTGCAATGCCCGTTCCATGGCATCCAAGTCATCGCGCACCAAATCTCCCGCAACGGCATTTAATCGCTCGGCCGCAGCATCTAGCTTTTCTTGCACCCCTTTTTCGTGTTCTGAAGCAGATGCCCACAAACCTTCTTGCATAAAGCGCTCCCCTTCAACCATCTCTTCATAAATGCCCTCACGGCTTGTCGCGCGCAACCAATCACCCAAATTTTGTGACATCAGTTCTTGGCTTTCACCCGAGTTCTCGGCCAAATCACTGGCTTCATCCATCACCTCTTTAAACGCATCGGCCATCGCCCGTTTTTCTGCCAACATGTTCCCAACAGCATCGCCTCCCTCATCTAACGACAAAGCCTCAGGAGTTTGGGTCTGCTGTTTTTCAGCCCCATCTACCACACGCTGTTGTTGGGCACGCAAACTGTCCATACCCGCTTGCAACCGCGCCATACGCTCACTGGCTGCTTGCCGAGACAACTGAGTCAACTGTTCTTGTACATCACGCAACGCACCCAGCGCCCGGTTGCCCGCCGCACGTGCCTGCTGCAATTGATCATTTTCCATACTGCGCGCACTGCGGTTCATCTCTTCGCGCGCCGCCTCAAGTTGCTCACGTGCTTGCCGCGCTTGCTGTGGGTCCAAATCACCCGATGCCATCTCTCCATTCACCTGATCCAAAGAGGCCATTGTGCGCTGCTGAGATTCTTGCAACTGTTCCAAACGCCGTTTGGCTTCTTCGCGCTCAGTTTCTCCCATCGATTCCATTTCTGAAATCAACCGCGCCATATCCTCATTAATTGCCGCCTGCCGACGTGTCAAATCTTCTATTTGATTGCGCGCCTGAGCAGCCTCGGCCAATTGCTGTTGCACCGTAGACGCCTCTTCTCTAAAATCGCGACGCTGTGCCAATTCGAGCCCATCCAACTCGCGCTGCTGACCCCTGCGTTGCCCACCTCCTTGCCCGCGAGAATTTCGATTTTGCGCCACCTCCGATTCTTGAGGTTTGAGTTGCAACATCAACCGATGCGCCCGTTGTTCATGACCCAAGGCACGCGCCAGTGCCGCGTCGGGGTCTGTATACACGGCGTCCTCCAAAGCCGTTAAGGCACCTGTCAATTCGCGGTTCAAGTCTTCAATCAGCGTTGCCCCACGTGCGCTACCATTGACTTCATTCATCGCCTGAGCCTGCACCGCTTTTTGTGCTTCAATAATCGTCGCCTGATTTTGCACAAATTCATCTGCCGACAACTGCTTTGCTTTTTTGCGCAGATTCCACGTTGCAATAATCACCTGTTTTTGATCGGCCTCTGTTTCTTGTTGCCCACCCGCTTGAGGCTGTTGTTGGCCACCATTGCTGATAGACTGCCGATAAAATCGCTCAAAGGGCCTAATTTCCAAAAAGTATGGATCCCCCAACAATTCTACTGCGTCGCGCTCGGGTTTACCATCCTCTGCCCACACCGTCCACGTAATAAAATCACCCGGTTCTACCTTGGCATCTTCTAAAGCCAACATAAACTCATCTTCAGCCTTCTCAACCCGTTCATCCCCTTTTTTAAGAGATACCCGAACTGGGTCTCGACCAGCAACCTCATATTGCAATCCATAATTGACCAGCCCATAATCATCTTTAACAATAAACCCAAACGACACCTCTTCCAACGGTGTGGCCTCATCATCACCCCGAGGAAACCGAATGCGAATATCGGGCGGATCATCCACTTTAGCTGTAATCTTATAGTCGCGTGGTTTGGCATTCTCTTCGCCATCCAAGTCGCGCAATAAAATTTGGTACGTATCATTTTCAGTCACCGTCATGTTGGCGCGCCACACCCCATCTTCAACCCGAAGCAACAACAATTCTTGCCCGTCACCCAATGTCATCATGGTTGTCTCTAAATCTTTATTCACCAACACATCCAACTGTACCTCAGTTCCTTGAGGAACAACAATATCCCCCCCGTGTGGCACCACATGATCAGCCATTTTTAAATAGGCAGGGTACCGATAAGTCAAATCAATGGCCACAACCTCAGGGGGTGTCCATACAGAAATGCGATGCAATGCCGATCTAAGCTGCCCAATTTGAACCTGATATTCTGTATCCACCAACAAATGCCGCAACTGAAACGCAAAAACCCCATCGCCCTGCCCCGGTTCTACTGCCGTCGTTTGCCATTCACCACCTACGTGGCGCCAACGAATGGCCTTGCTGGCATTTTTTTGATCGGTAGTCACCCATACGAGTTGATGATCACCCACACGCACACGCACATCTCCAGGCGCCACATTAAAAGCCGGTAAGGGTTCTGGCGCGCCAGCAAACAACCGATCTCCAATACCCATCGCGCCCCAGTGCAGCATTAAAATTGCACCCATCGCCAAACCAGTTGACCAAACCGCCATCAACTTACGGCGAAACCCACGCACCCATTTAGGATTTGCGACCGAAGTACTCACCACAGCACCGCTCAATGCCCGCGCACTGCTAAGCACCTGCGACACCATCCACTGCGAAGCACTTGCATCACCACCCAATGACACACTGCTCAAAACCAAATCTTCTAACTCCGGATGATGCGCGTCTAAAAAACGCGCCACATCAACCCGTGGAATAGCCCCTCGCCGGCGGGGCAACCACAACCACCGATGCCCACTCCACAACAGAGCCACAGCAAACACCACAAAAAGCCCCGCCAAAGGCACCGACGTATCGACCAACACCTCTACTGTCACACCCAACATCAAAACCAAAACCAACAACACGCTCCCAAATACGAGTCGCCCTTTTAAAATGCGTTGTCGGTAAACCTGTGCCGTCACCTCACGAATAGCGTGGTCTAACTTCAAAGGCAATTTGGGTATCATACCTGCTCCTGTTTGGGATGCGATTCAAGCCATGCGGCATAACAATGCTCCAAAAGGAGCGCACCAAACATCACCATCAAAATCCA
>Ga0114999_10003843_pt1 | contig 18546 bp, 16 predicted proteins | sample ArcticOcean_MG_C_3_FD_89820 | JGI IMG/M metagenome (GOLD analysis project Ga0114999, IMG submission 89820) | Marine microbial communities from western Arctic Ocean - ArcticOcean_MG_CB8_126 | ecosystem: Environmental > Aquatic > Marine > Oceanic | place: Arctic Ocean: Canada Basin | collected...
CATCGGGCTGGTCTGAACGGTCGCGCTCTAGCCCAGTTGCTCCCAGGCGTCGCCATGCTCCGCGAATTGCCGACGCAGATCGGCTACGACTGCCGCGGGTAGCGGACCTTTTTCGACGATCTCGATATTACTCAGCGCGTGCTCCAGGCGGGTTGTGCCAACGATTGCGGTGTCGATCGCGCCCATCGACAGGGTGAAGCGCAGGGAAAGCTCAAGCCGGTCGTCGGGGGCGCCCGCGGGCATCGCCAGCGAGCGGGCGCGTGACCAGTACTCGTCCGCATACCCGTAGGGCGACTCTTCCTTGGCGAAGGCGGCGTTGGCGATCGGTCGTTTAGCCACGATTCCCATCCCGGCGGCAGAAGCTGCCGCGATGACATCGTCCATACCGCTCTGGTCGACGACGTTGAACGAGGTCTGTAAGACCGAAAACACACCCATCTCGATGGCCACCAACGCGTCCTGGCCGTCGCCGCTGTAGCCGATGTGGCGCGTCTTGCCGGCGGCGCGGGCATCCGCAAGCGCCTCCACCGCCTCCCCGGATCGCAGGACGGAGGCGTCGCAACTGTGCAAGAGCACTATGTCCAGATAATCGGTCTGCAGGTCTTTCAGCGATCCATCGATCGCGGCGGTGATCGATTCCTTGGACCAGGTAGGGCCGGAACCGCCGCCGCCGTCGGTCGGCGTTTTCGTTTCGAGGATGAATTCGCTCCGCCGGCCGGCGATCGCGTTGCCGATCATCCGCTCGCTTTCCAGGTAGCCGGACGCCGTATCGATGAAAGTGATGCCCTGGTCGAGCATGCCGTTCAGAAGCTCGGTCGTTTGCTCTTGAGTGGCGTGATTCAGTCCGATTCGGGCGCCGCCGAATCCCAGGCGGGTTACTTCGATTCCGGTCTGGCCGAGCTTACGTGTCTCCATGGGGACTTCCTGGGAATTAGATCTTCTGCGCGAAGTCGGGCGGCTCGTAGCCGGGTATGTCCTCAAGGGGAAGAGTGTTTCCCTGGAGAGGCCAATCGACGCCGGACGGGGCGGCCCAACGGACGGCGTTCCCGATAACCAGCTGGACCTCATCCTGATAGTAGATGGGGAAGGATTCGTGACCGGGGCTGAAATAGAAAACCCGTCCCAGCGACCGTCGGTAACAGCAGCCGCCGCGGAACACGTCGCCTCCCTGGAACCAGCTCATGAAAATCAGCTCGTCGGGAGCGGGAATGTCGAAGCGTTCGCCATACATCTCGCTGGCCGGTATCTCGAAGTACGGGCCGAGTCCGTGGGCGATGGGGTGAGCGGGTTCCAGTACCCAGACCCGCTCGCGCTCGTCGGCCTCGCGCCAGCGCAGCATGCAATCGGTCCCCATGAGCTTCCGAAATATTTTGGACAGATGGGCGGAGTGCAGGCAGATCAGGCCCATGCCGTTGATAACGCGATGATGGACGCGCTCTACGACTTCGTCGGAGACGTCTTCATGGTTCAGGTGGCCCCACCAGGTGAGCACGTCGGTATTGCCCAGCACCTCTTGGGTGAGACCGTGCTCAGGTTCGTCCAGGGTGGCCGTGCGCGCTTCGACGCCGTCCATTTGGTTGAGAAAGCCGGCGATAACGGAGTGGATGCCGTCGGGATAAACGGCACGGACAGCGGGGTCGTTCCGTTCGTGTCGAAACTCGTTCCAGACGGTTACTCGGATGGGGCCGCTCATCAGGCAGATTCCTTTGAGGGGGTCAGGGTTAGACCCCGGCGCCCGGTAGCATGCGGCAGTATCATGCAATCAGAAGCCGGGCGCCAGGGCAACGGAAATCCGGAGGCAGAAGGCCGCTGCCGTTATTCCTCCAGGTAGCGTTGCAGTCTGGCGTCGGCCCGCAGAAGTTCGAGCAGTTCCTGTTTGGCGGAGGCTCGACGGCGATCGGTGAGCTCGGAGCGTGAGCCGACGTCGGATTCGCGATCGCAATCGGCGATTTCGGCTAGAAGACGCTTCACGGCGGCCTCGTCATCGGGACGGGAGGTGGGGCGAAGGGTCGGCGCCCGCCAGGCGCTGAAGGCCAGGACCAGCCCGAATACGGCGACGCCCACGCCGCCCCAGACTCCGGCGGGGACGCGCCCAACGGCCGCAAGGGGGCCGAAGCTGCGCGGTTCGCGCAACCACACGAAGTTGAACGCCCCGGGAGTGGGAGCGTCCACGAACCAGCTTTCCAGGCCCATCCCGTCGAAATCGAGCTCTTCGCCGGGACGGACGGAATCGCCCTCCACCACCAGGTCGCCGGCGGGGGTCAGAATTTGCAATGCGCCGATGGCCGGACGGGCACCGACGGCCAGTTCCATGCCTCCAGGGTCCCAGGGGGAGACGTAGGAGAAGGTGAATTGATTAGCTCCCGGGGTCACGGTCATCGTCACGTAGAACCCGGAAGGATTTCCTTCAAGCTCGGCGACTGCAAATCCTTGCAGCGCTCGAAAATCGGTCACCTCGGGCCGGGTGACGAACTCGATGGCCGGCCCGGCATCGCCGCCGACAATCAGAGCGTGGTGTCCGGGCAGATCGAGAGTGACGACGTGCAGCGCGCCGAGGGAGCGGTCGCCGCCGGAGGTGAGCACGAGGGAATGCTGGGTGGTTCGCAGGCCGGGGTCGGCGGTGACGGTTTCGTAAACAGGAACTACGACCTGCACCGAATCCTCGTTCGCGAAGGCGATCGTGTCACCAGCGAACAGGCCTCCCTGAAATTCGGCCAGGACGCGGTAGGCGGAGGTGGGGCCGGTACCCAACCCGGAAAAAACGAAGCTACCGTCGGCGGAGCTGACAACGGTCTCGTAGCGGTCGAACTCATGCCCGCGAAACACTCGCAGGGTCACGGTGGAGCCGGCCGGGATCGTGCCGCCGGGGGTGCGATTCTCCAGCGTGCCAGCGATGACGCCGTGATCCTCGGCGAGCACCACGGACGGGGCCAAGAACAGGATCGCCAGGGCGAGCAGGGCTACTCGGAGGCCGGCCAAGTAACTCCACCATCGAGACTGCGGTAGGTGCGGCCTCTTGAGTCGATGACGGTGACAGCGGCGGGGCCGCCGGCGGAGACGTCGAGCACGGCGATGTCGCCGGGAAGGCCGAGTCCACGCCAGGAACCGCCGGCGTCGACGCTCTTGTAAAGACCGACGTCGGTGGCGACGTAGATAGCACCCCGGAAACGGCGACCGGAGGGGTCTTCGTAGGTGTCTCCGCTGTCGGGGTCGTAGCCGATGTCGTTGATGCGGACGGTCGGCAGGGCGCCGTTGACGAATCCGTTCGCGCTGGCCCAACCGGTGGTCCCGTCGCCGGCAAGAACGCCCCGATCCAGGGTGGATAGGAAGAACAGTTGCCGGTCGGCCATGATGGTCAGGGCGGAGGTGGACACCGGCGCGGAGGCGGGGAGACGCTCCCAGGAAAAGCCGCCGTCCTGGCTGAAGAACATCCCGCCGGTGGAATCGACGGCGGCGACGCGGTTCGGATTGGCGGCGTCGGAGGCGAGGGCTCGCAGAGGTACGACCATGCCGGCCTGGGCGATGTCGATGGCGACGATCCCACCGTCGCTACCGGACCAGACCATGCCGTTACCGGCGACGAGGAAACCGTCGGCGACGGGCGTTACCGTGTTGGTTTCCATCCGCATCGCGCTTTCCTGCCAGGTGCGGCCCCCGTCGGCGCTGCGCATGAGCCCGCCGGCGTGGAGGAGGATGAGCTCGTTCGATGAACCGCTGGCGGAGGCGAGGGAGCGATAGTCGGCCAGCGCGAGTTCGGAGATCGCTTCCTGGCGACCGGCCGAGTTGGCGAGCAACACCAGCCCGGTGAGCAGCCCGGCGAAGGCGACGACGACGGCGCCGCCGCCGGCGAACCAGAGGCGGGTCCGGCGGTCGGACCCCATCTGTGAGGGTTCGAGCCACGGGTCTGCACCGGAGTCGGTCGCCGGCTCCAGGACGCCGGACAGCCCGGCTACGCGGGTTTCAATAAGGCCGTCAAGGGTGCGCTCGGAAGCTTCGGCGATGGCGAGGGCGGCGGCGGCGTCGTAGCGGATACGTTGACGCTGGCTGGCGAAATCGCCTGGGGCGATGACCCCTTCCAGGAGGTCCTGCTCGAGGACGTCTACCTGGAGGGCGGCGTCGGCGACGGCGGCTGGTTCGGCGCCGGATGCCGATTGGCGGCGTCTGTCGCCGGGCCGGCGCCACAGCGGTTCGGTGGCCCAGCAGATGGTGAAGGCGAGGCCGGCGAAAAGCCCGACGGCCAGCAGGATGGTCATTCGTCTTCGCGCCGGCGGGCGAGGCCGGCGTCGACGCGGGCGACGAAGTCATCGAGGCCGGCCGCGGCGGTTTGGGTGCGCCCGCGCCGCCACAGCACGGTAGCGACCATGCCTAGGGCGACGCCGATTATCACGAGCGGGCCCAGCCAAACGCCGAGTTGAAAGCCGGACTTGGGCGGGTCCAACCTGATGCCCTCGCCGTAACGGCCGACCAGGAATTGAACGATGGCCTCACGATCTTCGCCGGCTTCGAGTTTCTCCACGATCAAGGCGCGAATCTGGCGGGCCAGGGGAGCGTTGGAGTCCTTGACGCTCTGGCCGGAACAGACCGGGCAGGCCAGGTCCGCGGCGATCTCCCACATTTCCTGTTCGTATTCTTCGGCGGAGGCGACCGCGGTGAAGGCGCCGCCGACGCCTAGGGCGAGGACGACTATCAGAATCCACTTCATGGGGAGGTTTGCCGCGGCGCGAGGGCTTCGACGCGGCGTCGGTCTACGGGCCGGCGTAGGGGAGTCCCGGGCCAGGCTACGACCAACACGCCAGCGAAATAAACGAGGCCGCCGATCCAGAGATAACCGACGAGCGGATTAATGATGACGCGGACGGTGACGGAGTCGCCCGACTCGTCCCAGGCGGTAAGAAGGACGTACAGGTCAGTCATAGCGGGCCAGGAGGTATCGATGCCAACGCGGGAGATCGGCTGGCTCTCCCATCCCCGATGAATCTGGCGGCCGGGGACGACGTCGGCGATGATGCCGTCGGGTCTCGTGATCAAGATGTCGGCGTCTACGCGAGTGAGGTCGGGGGCGGTGGAAAAGCGAAGCTCCTTGAACGTGAGGGTGTAGCCGGCGACGACGGCGGGCTGGTCCCTGGTGAGAGCCACCGGCTCTTCCAGCTTGAAAAAGCCGGTACCGATGATGGCGAGGGCGATGAGAGCCATGCCGAGGTGCACGACGTAGCCGCCGTAGCGACGGCGATTGGTGGTCATGACGATTCGGGCGGCGGCGGCAAGACTGACGCCGACGTGCCTAGAATAGGTCTGGGCACCACGGACGAACTCGATGGAAACGGCGCCGATTACGAAGGCCACGGCGCCGAAGGCGATTAGGGGCAGGCCCTGCCGCAGGCCAAAACCGGCCAGGAGGCCGCTGACGGCCACGGCGGTGGCGACGGGAACCGCGAACCGGCGGACGGCACGGCGAAAGGTGGTGCGGTGCCAGGAGAGCATGGGGCCGATGCCGATTAGCGCCAGCAGCGCGAGCATGAGGGGGCCGTTGACCTGGTTGTAGAACGGCGCGCCGACGGCAACTTTGGCGCCTCGGGCGATCTCGGAGACAAGCGGGAAGATCGTTCCCCAGAACGTGGCGGCGGCGATGGAAACGAGAAGGAGATTGTTGATGAGAAATCCGGCTTCGCGGGAAGTGGCCGACTCGAAATGGCTTTCGCCGCGCAGGATGGGACGCCGGTAGATAACGAGGGCGACGGCGGCGATGGTGACGGCGCCGAGGAAGCCGAAAAACAGGGGACCGAGGAGAGAGGTGGCGAAGGCGTGTACGGACGTGAGGACGCCGCTGCGCACGACGAAGGTGCCGAAGATGGCGAGGACGTAGGCGGAGAGGGCGAGAATGATGTTCCAGGTTTTCAGCATGCCGCGACGTTCCTGCACCATGGCGGAGTGGAGGTAGGCGGTGGCGAGCAACCAGGGGACCAGGGCTACGTTTTCGACCGGATCCCAGCCCCAGTAGCCGCCCCAGCCAAGGACGCGATAGGCCCACCAGGCGCCGATGATCAGGCCGGCACCCTGGAAGGACCAGGCAAGGAGCATCCAACCGCGGGTCGTGCGTACCCAGGTGCGGTCGACCTTGCCGACTAGCAGAGCGGCGACGGCGAGGGCGAACGGCACGGCGAAGCTCACGTAGCCGGCGGTGAGCAGCGGCGGATGAATCTGCATGGCGGTATCCCAGAGGAGAGGATTGAGACCCTGTCCGTCGGGGGGCACGATGGGAAGTTCGTCAAATGGTGAACTGGCAAAGACCAGCACGCCGAGGAAGAACACGAGCAGGAACGCCAGGACGGCGGTCATGTGTGGGGCAAGGTCCGGAGCTCGCAGGCGGACGCGCCAGGAGGCGAAGGCGGAAAGCACGGAGAGAATCCAGGCCCACACCAGCAGAGAGCCGGCCTGACCGCCCCAGACAGCGGCGAGCGTGAGGGGAGCGGGCATAGCGCGGCTGGAGTTCTGGGCGACGAAGGCGAGCGAGAAATCGTGAGAAATGAAGGCGGCCATCAGGATCAGGAGGGCCAGGGTGGCGAGGACGGCGACGCCGGTGAGGGCGTTACGAGCGCTCAGGGCCAGCGCCGAGGCACCGGGCCGGAGACCGAGCGCACCGGAAACCGCTGCGTAAACGGTGCCGCCGAAGGCAAATCCCAGAGCTATGCGGCCCAGGTCGCCGAGGTCAAGCATGGGGTTCGCCGGAAGGTCGTCGCATGGGTCTCTCTCCCGGGTTAGTTCGGGTAGCTAGTCGCCGCCCGGCGATTCTGTCCCATAGTTAGCATCGTGGGGCCCGCCACCAAGGCCGGTCAGTTCTTTTTCGACGGAACGGAGTCGAGTGACAGCGTAAACAAGGTATCCAAAAATACCCAGCCACACGATCCCATAGCCGATGAGCAGAAGAAGTAGTCCGGAATCGATAGAGGTCAATACGCACCGTCCTTCGCGAAGGCTGCCATCCGTAAGTCTGCGGCGGCGTCGCTGAGGCGTTCCAAACGTACCTGTAGCCGCAACAGCAGACCAAACAGGAGGATGAACGCGACGAAAGTCACTATCAGAGTCTGGAGCATTTCGGGCGCGAGGCCGCCTCTGCCCTCGACGATTATCGTGGATTGAGGATGGAGGTTGCGCCACCAGAAGACGGAGAGGTAGTTAACAGGCACGACGACGGCGCCGACTATGCCGACGATGGCGGCGATGCGCCGCTTTTGCTCCCGCTCATCGATGTAACCCCTGAGCATCAGGTACCCGACGTAGACGAACCACAGGACGAGGGTGGTGGCGAGGCGGGGATCCCAGGTCCAGCAGGCGCCCCAAACTCCGGTTCCCCAGATACATCCGGTGAGGAGAACAATTGTGGTGAAAACGACGCCGAGCAGGGCGGCGGCGCGAGCCAGGCGATCCCACTTCGGATCGCGGCGGGCGAGGTACATCGTGCCGCCGATAGCGACGATGATGAAGGCGATGTAACAGATACCGGCGGTAGAGATGTGGGAGTAGAAAATGCGCTGCAAATTACCCTGCACCCGGTGTTCGGGGGCGTAGGCGAAGGTCATGAAGACGGAAGCGCCGACGGCGACGAGGGTCAGGGCGAGAACCAGCTTCATCGCGAGACTGATATTGCCGGCGGATTGGGAGCGCGGGCCGACGTCAGTCTTCAAAGATGTAGTCCACGAGTAGCACCGCCAGACTGAGGAGAATTGCGCAATAGGCTAGCACCAATCCAAGCCACGGCAAGCGGGCGGGGACGGCGGTCGCGGAGAGGGAGTCGAGGGTGGCAGCAACGCCTCCTATCAACACGGGCATGGTTACGGGCAGCATCAGCACGGGGGCGAGCATTTCGCGGGCTCGGGTGTTGGTGAGAAGGGCGCCGTAAAGGGTGGCGATAGAGGCGAGGGCGGCGGCGGCCACGAGCACGGTGAGGACGGTCATCCAACCGGCGAAGGCGATTCGGAAGAAGACGGAGGTCACGACGGCGGCGATGCCACCCACAAGGGCGATGGACACGAAGTTGACGATCCATTTGCCGCCGAAAATTGCGGAGCGGCTGATCGGGGCGAGCAATTGCGTCTGCAAAGTGCCGCGATCGCGCTCGACGGCGAAACCGCGCACGGCCCCCAATACAGTGGCGAAAATGAGGCTGGCCCAGAATGCACCGCTGGCGGCCGCGGGCGCGTCCTCCGGCGGAATGGCGAAAGCCAGACTGAACACCATCAACATCAAGACGCCCAGGACGACCATCGCGGGGACAAATTCTCGGCTGCGCAGCTCGGCCCGAAACTCACGGGTGACGAGCGTCCGCCAGGCTCGTAGCCAGCCGGGCCGGCGGCGCGTGATCCGGTCGGGGGTCGAGTCGGCGGCCGTTCTACCCGACTCGGATTCGGCGGGCTGGTGCGGGGGATCGCCGGCTGCGGCCTGATCCAACACTTCCCGCAGGTCCCGGTCTCCGAGCGATTCGACAGTGGCGTCCAGCTGGAGACGTCCGCGGTGAAGGACCAGGACCCGATCGGCGATCGAGCGGGCGTGATCGATTTCGTGGGTGGCGATGAGAATGGCGGCGTTGGGCTTGCGGCCTGCCAGGAGGGCATCCACAGAGGCCCGAGAACGCGAATCTAAGGCGTTGAAAGGTTCGTCCAGCAGGATTACTTCAGGATCGGCTACCAGTGCCCCGGCAAGCTCCAGGCGCTGGCGCATGCCGCGCGAAAGTTCGCGGGCCCGACGGTCTCGGAACCGCCATAAATCAACCTGTTCGAGCGTTTCTCGAATCCGTGGCGAGTCCGGCGCGACGGCTCGCAGTTGGGCGGCGAAGCGGACGTTCTCAATCACGGAGAGCTCGTCGTAGCTGCTGGCGCCGTGGCCAACGAAGGCGAGTCCCGCCCGGGAGATGGGGTCGGTCTGGGAGACGCGACGGCCTCCGGTGCGTACGGACCCGGCGGCGGGTCGCAGCAGACCGGCCATGAGCCGCAGCAGGGTGGTTTTGCCGGCGCCATTTTCGCCGAGGACCACGGCAATCTCTCCGCGCCGCTGAGTAAAGGACACTCCGGCCACGGCTTCGACGGCGCCAAGTCGTCGGTAGAGAGAATGCACTTCTACGAGCGGCCCGCGCCCGATGCCTATCCCGGTGGCGGGCTTGCCGCGCGGGCCGGATTGCGACATCGGTTAATCGTCGCTCCCGGCGAGGGAGTCGACGGTTTCGAAATCCGATCCATGCTGCACCAGGAGATTCCGCGCTTGCAGAATGCCGTTGGCGTCGAGGTGGCCTTCGACGATCACATCCTGATAACGGTTCTCGGTGGAATAGCCCAGCAGGTCGGGTGGAGTGCTTTCGTAGACGACGGGGATCACGTCGACGCCATCGGTGAGGTCGAAGTTGATCCAGAGGCGGGTGGCGTCCTGCTGGATGGAGCCATCGGCGACGGTGCCCTGGACGCGAATGCTGCGGCCCACAACGCCGGCCGGGTCGCCGAGGACCTCGCCGACGGTGAAGTAGTAGACCGAGGCGGACTGGGTGGCGGCCCAGATCAGATAGGCCACGGCGATAAGGATGACGGCGCCGATGACGAGCAGGCGCGGCGATATTCGGGACCGGGATTCTGGATCCAGGGTTTGGTCGGTCAACTCTTGAAATCCATTCGCGTTCGGGGCGGAGAACGTCTCCGATGGCGCGCCGGAATTATAAGCGGATGTTGGCCGCACGAGGTGTGGGAAAAAGCTTGCTAAAAACGGTGAGAGACCGGGCTCAGCGATCTACGAGACCGGCCTCGATGATTCGCTGGAGAACGATCGCCAGGAGATAGGCCACCGAGCCGAGCACGATCGCGACGCCGCCTTTGCTGCGAAAGAGGCGTGGCAACAGCAGGCGTGCCGGGCCGGGGCTGAATCCGGCGAACATCTCACCGCGCTTCCAGACGAGGGCGAAGGCGGTCACGCTTACGAGAGTCTTGAGGATGAGGACGATGACGTAGGCCAGGCTAGTCTGGGGCTCGGCGAGGCGCTGGAAGGTCATGACGACCCCGGTGAGTACGAACACGCCGATACCCCCGCCCAAGACGCGGACGGCCTGACGGGTCATCCAGCCGGCTTCCGGCGACCCGGCGCCGGACTCGCGCAGGCCGCGCGCGGCGGGAATCACGACCAGCAGGTAGACGAGCCCGCCGCCCACCCAGAGAGCGGCGGCGGTGGCATGGACCCAGCGGTTGGCGACCAGCAGGGTGGTCCAGAGACCGCTGTCCATCATGGGGCTGGCTCGTCGAGCAAGGGCTGGATGGAGGCTACGAGGCGGTCTTCGGTCAGGGGGCCGATCCAGTGTTGCACCACGACGCCTTTGCGGTCGATCATGAAGGTTTCGGGAATGCCGGTGATGGCGAAATCGATGGCGATCTTCCCGGAGGGATCGGGGGCGTTGATGTAGGAGATGTCGAAGTCCTGGATGAACGCCAGAGCGTCAGGCTCGTCGTCCCAAACGTCGATGCCGAGCATGACGAGGCCCTGAGGCGCCAGACGACGGTGGGTGGCCTCGAGATGGGAAGCCTCGAGCTGGCACGGACCGCACCAGGACGCCCAGAAATTGATGACGATGACCTCGCCCCGCTGCGCGGAGAGCCGCAATTCGTCGCCATCGAAGGTGGTGAGCCGGAAATCGGGGGCGGGGCGGGGCTGGATGGGAGCTTGCTGAGTCTCGCTATTCACGCCGATGGCGCTGCGACCTCCGCCCTGACCGAGGCGGGAACCGAGCACCGCCAGCACGGCGACTACCGGGGCGACGCCGATGGCGGTGATGAAAAGGCGGCGGGAGACGCCGGAGGAAGTCGCGCGAAAAGGGAACCCGGGAGATGATTGCGGCCGGCTAGCGGAATTGGATTTCTGGTCGGCGCCTCGGGCGGTCATTGGGTCAACCAAGGTTGAGGGTGTAAGGCTGGCCGTCGGTACCCGTCAACGGGGTGCCGCCCAGCAGCGAGGGTTCTCCTGAAAGGGCGCGGCGGGCGATGGCCAGATTGATGGAAGGTAGGGGGTCGATTTGTTCGACCTCGGCCAAGTCCAACCATTCGGCGCGATCAGTCTCCTCACCGTCCGGAGTGGGGTCGCCGGCGGACCAGTTGAGCAGAAAGACGACGTAAGTGCTGTTGCAGTCGTCCTGGAGCCGGCTGCGCAAGGCCAGAACGCCGCGGGGCCGCGCCTCAATGGCGGCCTCTTCCTGGACTTCGCGGACGACGGCCTGCTCCAGGGTTTCGTCGCGCTCGACGAAGCCGCCGGGAATCTGCCAGTAGCCGCGGCCTCGGGCGGTCGCGCGGCGCACAAGTAGTATTCGACCTTCTTTCACCACGGCTCCGCCAACCCCGACGTTGTAGCCGCGATTGTAGGATTTAAAAAAAGAACTGCTCGATCGCGACAAGCTAAAACCTCATCCGGCGGCCGGTGAACTACTGGCAAGCTTAGCAAAGCGTGCGCCCGCGAAACCGGGTTGGCGCAGGGCTGACGGCGGGCCTACGGAACGGTCCGGGAAGCCCGGCCCGGACGATGGCGTGGACGGTGTGCTGGTGGACATTCGCCCGGTGAGGGCGGCACCTGCGATAATTGGTCGGAAAGCGACGCAGACACACGAGGGACGTATTGCCGACCAAGACCGCCAACCCGCCAGAAGACTCCGATCCCCCACCTATCACGGCCACGTCCGAAGAAGCGATGATCCTGCCGGTGTTGCCGGTCCGGGCCGCGGTGCTGTTTCCGATCCCGGAGGCGATGACACCTCTACTGGTGGCGCGGCCGGCTTCGGTTGCCGCTATCGAGTCGGCGCTGGCCGGGGACCGGCGCCTGATTGTGCTGGCGCAGCAGGACCCGGAACAGGAGCAGGTGACGGCTGAGGATCTCTACACAGTGGGGACCGAGGCGCATGTGGGTCGCATGCTGAAGCTTCCGGACGGTACGACCAGTGTCCTGGTTGAAGGGCTCCAACGGGTCCTGGTGGACGAGATCATCCAGGAAGAGCCGTTCGTGCTGGCCCGGGGGCGGCCGTTGTCCGACGTTGAGGATGAAACCGGGGCGTCGGCCGATCTGGGGGCCGTGATCCTGAAACTCTTTGAGCGGGTGGTGGACCTGAGCGACGCGATCGCGCATGACGTCTACATCCGTGCGATGAATGCAGAAAATCCGGGAATCCTAGCGGACACGGTTGCGGACGGGCTGTCGGTGTCGTTCGTGCGGATGCAAGAGCTTTTGGAGATCGAGCAAGTCATCGAGCGCCTGCGGCGATTACAGCTACTGCTGTCGGAAGAAATCGAAATCCTGGAGAGGCAGCACGCGGTCCAGGAGGAAATCGACGAGCGAGTGGAAACGGCTCAGCATGGATTCATCCTGCGGGAGCAGATGAAGGCGATCATGGACGAGCTGGGGGATTCGGACGCGGCGACGCGGGACATCCAGGAATTCCAGGAGAGGCTGGAAGCAGGGCGCTATCCGGACTACGTGAGGGAGCGGATCGAGCGGGAATTGGGACGGCTGAATTCGATGCCGATGGGATCGCCGGAGATAAACGTGGTCCGCAATTATGTCGAGTGGCTACTGGATGTGCCGTGGGCGAAGCGGACTCGCGACCGGCTGGTAATCAAAGAAGCGGAAGAGGTGCTGGCGACGAGCCACTTCGGGCTGGACAAGGTGAAAGAACGAATTCTGGAGTACCTGGCGGTGCGGAAGCTGGCGCGGCGCATGCGCAGCCCGATCATATGTTTTGTGGGCCCGCCCGGGGTCGGTAAGACCAGTTTAGGGAAGGCGGTGGCGCGGGCGATGGGCAGGCGTTTCGCGCGAATCTCGCTGGGTGGCGTGCGCGACGAGGCCGAGATCCGCGGCCATCGGCGCACTTATATAGGCTCGATGCCGGGGCGGATCATCCAGGCGATGAGGCAGGCGGGGACGGTAAACCCGGTCTTCATGCTGGACGAAATCGACAAGCTGGGACTGGATTTTCGGGGCGATCCGACTACAGCGCTGCTGGAGGTCCTGGATCCGGAACAGAATCACGCCTTCTCGGACCACTACCTGGAAATCCCGTATGACCTTTCGAAAACGCTTTTCATCGCCACCGCGAATCGCTTGACTGAGCTTCCGCCGGCGCTGGTGGATCGGATGGAAGTAATTGAGATCGCCGGCTATACAGACGAGGAGAAGCTGGAGATCGGGCGACGCTTTTTGCTGCCAGAGCAGGTGGAACAGCACGGCCTGGAGGTGGAGGGCCTGAACCTGACAGAGGGCGCTTTTCGGAAAATAATTCAGTCGTATACCAGGGAGGCGGGGGTGCGTGAGTTGGAGCGCCAACTGGCGAACATCTGCCGGCGGGCGGCTTACCGCAGGGTGAAGGGCCACGCCGGGCCGTTGCGGGTAACGGCCGGAAACTTGCACAAATACCTGGGGCAGAAACGGCATCGCCATGGCGAGGTGGCGGAGAAGGATCAGGTGGCCACGGCCATGGGCGCGTTCTGGACGCCCTACGGCGGCGAATTGATGCCGGTGGAGGTGACGGCGGTGGACGGGAGCGGAAGGATGACGTTGACGGGCAGGCTGGGGGACGTGATGAAGGAATCGGCGCGTACAGCGCGGACCTATGCACGCGCTTATGCCGGCCAGCTGGGGATCACTGATACTAATTTCGATAAGGTGGATTTCCACGTCCACATCCCGGGCGGGGCGGTGCCCAAGGAGGGGGCGGCGGCGGGGATCACCGTGGCGGCGGCGATGATCTCGGCATTAACAAACCGGGCCGTTCGGCGGGACACGGCGATGACGGGGGAGATTACGTTGCAGGGCCGAGTGCTGCGCACCAGCGGGGTTAAAGAGAAGGTGCTGGCGGCCCATCGGGCGGGAGTGAAGCGATTTGTGATGCCGGAAGGCAACGAGCGGGACCTGCACGACGTGCCGGACTCGGCCCGGCGTGGGCTGGAGTTCATTTTTGCCCGGTATATGCACGAGGTGGTGGACGCCACGCTCATCGCTTGAACAGCCCGTATTGACGCGCTCCAATCCTGTGAGATGCGCGTTCTGGCCGGCCGATAAAAGGTGTTTTTCGTGCTACACTGGCCCGGATCCGGCCCCCTGCGACACTTCCACCTGGCCGATTTGTCAGACGAGTACGTACTGATGTTCCGCCCCCTCAGCGCCCTGATGGGTCTATTTTCGCGCGATCTGGGTATCGACCTGGGGACCGCCAACACGCTCGTCTATGTGCGCGACCTGGGGGTGGTGATCTCCGAGCCGTCGGTGGTGGCCAACGACACGCGGACCAACCGGGTGCTGGCGGTGGGGGAGGAAGCGAAGAAGATGGTAGGCCGCACGCCGACAAACATCATTGCGGTGAGGCCTCTGAGAGACGGGGTAATCGCGGACTTTGAAACGGTGGAGGTGATGCTTCGCTACTTCATCAACCGCGTACACGAAGAGACCCCGTTTTTCCCTAGACCCCGGGTGATCGTGGGTATTCCGTCAGGAGTTACGGAAGTGGAAAAACGGGCGGTGCGCGAGGCTACGCTATCGGCGGGAGCCCGAGAGGCCTATCTGATCGAGGAACCGATGGCGGCGGCGATTGGAGCGGGGCAGCCGATCCAGGAGGCCGAGGGCAGCATGATCGTGGACATCGGGGGAGGTACCACCGAGGTTGCGGTCATCTCGCTGGGTGGGGTGGTGGTAAGCCAATCGATTCGTATCGCCGGCGACGAAATTGACGAGCAGCTCATTGATTACCTGAGCGACCAGCATCATCTCTTGATCGGGGAGCGGACGGCGGAAGCATGCAAAATGGAGATCGGTTCGGCCTTCCCGGGCGTCGCCGAGCAGACGACGTTCGTCCGCGGCCGGGACCTGGATACGGGACTCCCGCGAGCGCAGGAAGTATCGAGTGGAGAGGTGCGGGAAGCGATATTGGGTACCGTGAACGAAATCATCGACAACGTGAGGTTGGCCCTGGAGGCCACGCCGCCAGAGTTGCTGGCGGACATCATGGAGCAAGGGATCTATCTGGCGGGTGGGGGGGCGTTGCTGCAGGGATTGGACCGGCGGATTGAAGAGGCGACCGACGTGCCGGTGGTGACGGCCAAGAATCCGCTGGAGGCGGTGGTGCGCGGGACGGGAGCCTGCCTGCAGAACCTGTCGGCGTACCGGGATCTTTTTATCTCGGACAACGGGTACTCGATCAGCTAGGAGAACGGTTTGCGCGCCCAACGATCACTGGTATGGCTGATCGCGCTATCAATATTGTCGCTGGGGTTTTCGGTTCTCCACAACAACGGAGCGCTCAACCCCATGGAAGACCTGGTGGGGCGGGTCGTGGCGCCCACTCAGAGGATGGTTTCGAATGTCTCGGCCGGGGTGGCACGTACTCTAGGAGACGCGGGGGAATTCGCGAAGCTGCGAGAGGACAAGGCTCTCCTGGAGCGGCAGGTCGGAGAGCTGACGACGGAGCTGGCCCGGCTACGGGCAACCGAACGCGAGAACGAATCGCTCAGGGAAGCGGTCGGGTATACGCGGGACCATCCAGATCTGGATCTGGCGGCGGCCAAGGTGATCGGGCGGGACGTTTCTAATTTGCTGGATTTGCTCATCATCGACCGGGGACGATCGAGCGGAATTAAAGAGGGAATGCCGGTGGTGTGGCGCGGGGGACTGGCGGGGCGGATCATCTCAGTGACCGAAAATACGGCACGAATATTGCCGATCACGAGCAGCGGCAGTGCGGTCAACGTGGTGTTGCAAGGCGAATTCGCGGATGCTGACGGGGTCCTGACGAGTGGGTCGGGCGGAACCCTGTTGATGAGCGACATTCTTGAGGATGAGATCGTGGAACCGGGGCAGTTCGTGATTACGTCGGGCCTGGGAGGCACGTTTCCGCGAGGCATTCTGGTGGGGCAGATCGTCGATGTGCGACGGCTGAGCTCAAGCGTCCTCCAGGAGGCGGATGTGCGACCGTTCGTGCAGCCGGACGCGCTGGATACGGTGCAGGTAATCAAGGCCTTTGACGATGGCTAGCCTCATGGGCGGCCGGCCAGGGGGACCGACGTTCACCAGGCCCTCGCCCGACCGGGGCACGGTCATCCGGACATTGCTAACCGTGGCCACCCTGGTGAGCATGTCGATATTGCAAACGTCGGCGATGCCATTTTTCCCGATACTGGGAATCCGGGCGGATTTGGTGCTGATATTCGTTGCGATTTGGGCGACGGTCGCGCGAGGAACGCGAATCTTGTTCTGGGCGACCGCCGCGGGATTATTACTGGATTTGAGCAGTGGAACACCGACCGGGACGAATATGATGGCGTTAGCGCTGGCGGCGTATGTGGCCGCGATGGGCGGTGCGGGGATGTTTCGCACGACCCTGCCGTGGGCGCTGGCGGCGGTGGCTTCCGGAACGCTGGTGTACTACCCGATCTCGATGATTTTACTGGCTGTGCAGGGGTTCGCCGTGCCGTGGGGGAGCGCCTTCACGAGCACGCTGCCGCTGGCCGTAGCGGTGAATCTGGCGGTGGCGTTGGCGCTTTATTGGCCGATAGCTCTGCTGGAACGGTTGACCAGAGGTCGAAGGCCGTACAGGATTCTCTAGCGACGCGGTCGCAACGCTAGTGGATCTGATACCGATATGGATAGTAGGACGGCGATGCGGCGTTGACCGTCCGCGACCTAATTTTGCCGGTTATCGGGTGACGACTCCCGGACCTCGCCAGGGAAACTGACACGGTGGACGAAACTACGGGACGGGGCGCGGGCCGCCCCAATAGCAGCTCCCGGCGAACCCTGTTAATCGGGGCGGCCGCGGCGGCGGGCGGAGCCGCGTTGATTGCACGACTGTGGGATCTGCAGATCGTGAGGAGTGGGGAATACATCGGCCAGGCGGAGGCGAATCGCACTCGACAACAGGCGGTGAGCCCGGTGCGTGGAGTCGTATACGACCGGAACGGAGTCCAACTGGTACGGAATCTGCCAATTTTCGACGTGTGGGTAATGCCGGGCGATGTGCCGGAGGAGCTGCTTCCAGACGTGGCGACGCGGTTGGGGGAGCTGACGGGGAATGATGGCCCCGAACTGGCCACCGCGATCGGGCTGGGCCAGGGAAGGCCGCTGGACCCGATTCGGCTGATACGGAACGTAACTCGGGAGACGGCTCTGATCATAAAAGAACGCACGCTGGATCTGCCGGGCATCACGGTCCGGGATTCGGCGAAGCGGGAGTACTTCCACGGCGAGGTGATGGGCCAGATGGTGGGTTTCACGGGTCCGATCTCGCCGGAGAGGACGGAGGAGTACCTGGAACGCGGCGTTGGCCTGGACGAAGATGTGGGGCTGTCGGGGATCGAGAACCACCTTCAGGACCTTCTACGCGGCCGCGATGGCCGGAGGTTGATCGAGGTAGGGGCGCTGGGGGAAGAACGTCGGGAATTCGCCTACACCCCACCGGAGTCGGGGCGCAGCGTTTACCTGACCGTGGAGGTGGAGTTCCAGCGTGGGATGCACGAGATCATGGCCCGCTTCCTGGGTGATCTGGGGGCGGGGGTGGCTATCGTCATGAACATCGACAGCGGCGATGTTCTGGGGATGGTGAGCTACCCCGCTTTCAACAATCAGTTATTCGCGGAGGGAATATCGACGGAGGACTTTTCGCGCCTGGCGAGCGATTCGAGACGGCCGCTGATCAATCACGCGATCGCAGGGCTGTACCCGCCGGGATCGACGTACAAGCTGGTGGTGGCGGCGGGAGCGCTGGAGGAAAAAGTGCTGTCGCCAGAGCACATTGTGGATTGCCCCGGTCACCTGACTTTGCCCAGCGGCTGGATTTTTTATGATTGGCTGCTCACCGGCCATGGTGAGGTAAACATCCACCGGGCAATTTCTGAATCGTGCAACGTGTATTTCTACAACGTCTCCGGCGGAAATCCTTACACCGATCTGGTGGGACTGGGGGAGCGCCGACTGGCCGAGTACTCTCGCGCGTTTGGATTTGGGCGGGCGACCGGTATAGACCTCCCGAACGAGCTTGACGGAATCGTCCCGGACAGCGAATGGAAACATGACAATCTCGACGAACCCTGGGTGACGGGTGATACCTACCAGGCGGCGATTGGGCAGGGCTTTGTGCAGGCGACACCGCTGCAACTGCTGAACATGTACGCGGCGATTGGCAATGGAGGCACGCTGTATCGCCCGCGCCTGATCGATAGGGTGGAGAACAGTCAAAGAGAAGTGATCGACATTCCGGAGGTGGAGGAACTGGGGCGGCTACCGCTCTCGGCGGACAATCTTGAGCGACTTCGTAGTGGATTGCTTGAAGCAGTGCAGGGAGTGAATGGAACAGGGAAACAGGCCCGGAGCGAGGTGGCGTCGGTGGCCGGGAAGACGGGCACGGCAGAGTACACGGGGCAGCTGGTGGAAGGCGGAAATCTGCCAAGTCACGCCTGGTTCGCCGGTTACGCGCCGGCAGACCGACCGCGAATCGCCTTCATAGTGCTGATCCGGGATGGAGGAGAAGGTTCGGCGGCGGCGGCGCTGGTGGCG
>Ga0114999_10003844_pt1 | contig 18544 bp, 17 predicted proteins | sample ArcticOcean_MG_C_3_FD_89820 | JGI IMG/M metagenome (GOLD analysis project Ga0114999, IMG submission 89820) | Marine microbial communities from western Arctic Ocean - ArcticOcean_MG_CB8_126 | ecosystem: Environmental > Aquatic > Marine > Oceanic | place: Arctic Ocean: Canada Basin | collected...
AAATTCCCTTTACCGATCCGCTTCGGGCCTTTGCGCCGTTCGTCGATGATCCCGTTGTGGCATTTTTCGACAGTGCGACTGAAACCGGGGGACAGGGCCGGTATAGCTATATTGCAATAGACCCCTTTCGGGTCTTGTGGACAGGTTTTGGAGAGAACGTCAACTCGTTTGATGCCCTGGAGCAAGAATTATCGAAATACAATCTGCCGCGCCATCCGAACCTGCCCCCTTTTCAAACTGGTGCTGCTGGTGTTCTAAGCTATGAGGCGGGTCGCCACCTGGAAAAATTGCCCGCACCCGAGACTCAAGGGCAGGGATTTCCTGAAATGGTCATTGGTCTTTATGACACGGTTGCCGCTTTCGATCGGAAAGAAGGTAAGGCGTGGGTGTTGGCCAGTGACGTTGCCGCCAGTGACGTTGCCGGTGATCCGGCCCTGCCTCTGCGATTGCCGTCGGAAGTTCGCGCCAAGCACATGGCGCAAAAAATTGCCGCTGCACCAGAACTGAATGAACCAGACTGGACACCGACAGGAACCTGGCAGACCGAAGTCAGCCGCGAAGACTACGAAGCGGCCCTCGAACAGGTGATCGAGTACATTCACGCGGGCGATATCTTTCAAGCCAATTTAACCCAGCGGTTCTTGGGGACCCTGCCGGAGAATCTTAGCGCTTTCATGTTGTATCAGCGGCTTCGCGATTTGAGTCCGGCGCCGTTCGCGGCTTACCTGTCTTGCAGCCCGAATGAAGCCGTATTGTCTGCATCACCTGAACTTTTTTTGTCGCTCGACGATGCGGGTCAGGTCGCAACCCGACCGATCAAAGGAACACGACCCCGGGGTGCCACAGAAGCCGAAGATGCGGTCCTTCAGGGTGTGCTGCAAAACAGTGAGAAAGATCGCGCCGAAAATTTAATGATCGTGGATCTGCTGCGAAATGACCTTTCTCGGGTATGTGAGGTAGGCTCTGTTCGTGTTGGCCATCTATATAGCCTGGAAACGTTTGCGACGGTGCATCACTTGGTTTCTGAAATTACCGGCCGGCTCCAGGTCGGGCTCGGACCCGTAGATTTACTGCGGGCGACTTTCCCAGGCGGATCAATCACAGGTGCTCCAAAAATACGCGCCATGGAAATCATCAATGAATTGGAACCAGCCCACCGGGGGCCCTATTGTGGAACGATTATTCGCATGGGGTTCGATGGCTCGATGGACTCAAGCATTGTCATCCGCACCTTGACGATTAAAAACAAAACCATCGTCGCTCAAGCAGGTGGGGGCATCGTTGCGGATTCCAGCCCCGCTGCCGAATATGAAGAATCCATGACCAAGGTCGCGCCTTTATTGCGGGCGCTCGATCCTAAGGCCCTACGATGAAGATAAATCTGAACGGCACCTTCGTCGACCGGGACGAAGCTCGAATTGACCCTCTAGACCGCGGGTTTCTTTTAGCAGACGGCTTATTTGAAACCATCCGAGTAGAAGACGGCAACTCGACCCGCACGGACCGCCATCTCCATCGGCTAAGCCACGGATGCGATGTGCTGGGGATGTCTTTCCCAAAGGCTCTAAAGTCCGCTATTGCTGAAACCATCTCGGCCAATAAGGTATCAAACGGCGTCCTGCGTCTGACCATTACGCGAGGCCCTGGGCCCCGTGGTGTACTGCCGCCGAAAGAACCTGACCAAACTGTGATGATTTCAGTAACGCCAAGCGATACTCGCCCGCCCAACCCGATGAAAGCCATCATCGCTGAGACCACTCGACGAAATGAGTTTTCGCCTCTCTCCCGATGCAAAAGTTTGAATTATCTCGACAACATCATCGCGCGGCAGGAAGCAAATGATCGTGGTGCGGACGAAGCCTTGCTGTTGAACACGGCGGGGAATTTAGCCGAAGCTACGGCGGCTAATTTGTTTTTGGTGATTGACGGTATGCTGCTCACACCGCCGGTTTCAGATGGCGCATTGCCAGGGGTGATGCGAGAAGAAGTTCTGCCAGACGCAGAGGAACGGACCCTGGAACCCGGTGATTTCGCCCGGGCGAGCGAGGCGTTTTTGACAAACAGTCTTGGCGTGCGACCTCTGGTAACGGTCGACGGTGTTCCTATTGGGGCGGGCGTTCCGGGATCAATGACAAAAAAATATCTAGATAAATAAAATCGAGCCGTCCTTGGACGCATTATTCAGGAACGTGACCACGCCGCCTTCCTCAAACGGGATGTCCTCTCTGAGGTCGGCTCGGGAGAGGCCTTCGGCACGCAAGCCCATTTCACAAACCATGAAGGTCACGCCCATTTCCACACAGGCGCTTAGAAGTTCTTCAAACGCCCCGACGCCCAAATTCTTAAATTGATCGTCTCGAGCGCCTCCATTTTCGGCAACATTTTGGCCACTTAAAGCCATTTCACGCCACGGATGCTCCCCGTCCGCGCCTGTTTTTAGAAGCGCACGGCAGGCCCCCATGGTGAAAAACAATGTTGTCTGACGGTTGCTCGATTGTGCCCCACTGGCCATGACCAAGGCGTAATGGACCTTGTCGAATTCACCTGAGAATACGACCACGGACAGTTTGTCAGGTCCTAATTTAGTGGTCATGGATCGATAAATCCGTGATTGAGGGGCCCGTGCCACAAAGCGGGCAGCCCGGGTCCCGCCGAACTTTGATTTTCCGGAACGTGGTGCCCAAGCCTTCATAGATCACCAACGATCCCGACAGGCTGTCACCAATTTGTAGAATTTCTTTAATCACTTCCGTCGCTTGCAGGGACCCAACCATGCCACAGAGCGCGCCAAGCACACCGGTTTCGGCGCAAGTGGGAATTTGCCCTTCTGGGGGGGGCTCGCGGTAGAGGCAGCGATAACACGGATTCTCGCCTTCTTCATGGGCCTTGAAGGTGGAGACCTGACCATCAAAGCGCAAAATCGCTGCTGAGACCAAAGGTCGTTTGGCAAAGTAGCAGGCATCATTGATCAAAAACCGAGTGGCGAAGTTATCCGTGCCGTCGGCGACAATGTCATAGTCGCCAATCAGCGACATCGCATTGGCGACCGACAATCTTTCCGCATGGCGGACCAAGGTAACTTCAGGGTTTATGGCGGCGAGAGTCTCGGCGGCACTGTCTACCTTGGGCAGCCCAACCGAAGGTGTGGTATGAACGATCTGGCGCTGTAGATTACTCAGATCAACCGTGTCGTCATCGACCAGTCCAATGGTTCCGACACCGGCGGCGGCGAGATACAACAACAATGGTGAGCCCAAGCCACCGGCGCCAACGACCAGAACCTTCGCTTCCATAAGCCGCGCTTGGCCTTCGCCGCCGACTTCGGGAAGCAAAATATGGCGAGCGTAGCGTTGAATTTGGGCTTCGTTGAAGTCCATTACTCCAGGCCTAGGCCCTCGAACAACGGCGTTGATAAATAACGTTCGGCGAATGACGGTAGAATAACAACAATCATCTTCCCGGCCATATCGTCCCGTTCACCCAATTCCAGCGCTGCGGCGAGTGCTGCACCGGATGAAATACCAACTGGCAGCCCCTCCAACAGTGCGACCTTTCGGGCCATGGCGAATGCTGTCTCATTGCCGATCTTGAGAACCTCATCAATCAGGCTCGTATCCATATTCTCCGGGATAAAGCCAGCGCCTATCCCCTGAATTTTATGAGGGCCAGGGACGCCGCCAGATAGGATCGGGCTATCTTCTGGTTCAATTGCAATCATTTTTAGTCCCGGCTTTCGCTCTTTTAAAACAGAACCCGTGCCGGTAAATGTTCCGCCGGTGCCAATGCCGCTGACAATTGCATCAACTTTACCGTCCGAGTCCCGCCAAATTTCTTCGGCCGTCGTTTGGCGGTGAATTTCCGGGTTGGCAGGGTTGTTAAATTGTTGGGGCATTATTGAATTTGGCGTCTCTTTTACAATTTCTTCCGCTCTTTCAATTGCGCCGCGCATGCCTTTGGCGGCACGGGTCAATTCAATTTTTGCCCCAAGCAAGACCAGCATTTTTCGGCGCTCAATAGACATGCTGTCCGGCATGGTCAGAATTAGTTTATAGCCCTTGGCTGCGCAGACGAAGGCCAGGGCGATGCCTGTATTGCCGGATGTGGGTTCGACGATGGTTGCGTTGGGACCTAATTCGCCGCGTGCTTCTGCGGCCTCAATCATGGCTAAGCCGATGCGATCTTTGACCGATGAAAGTGGATTAAAGAATTCACATTTTGCAACGATATCGGCTTTTGAGCCCGCATCTTCCATCAACCGGCTCAGGCGGATTAGCGGGGTTGCTCCAATTGTTTCGGTGATATCGCCGTAAATACGACCCCTGAATTCTCTGTTGGTGCAGTCGTTCGATGCCATTGTTTGAAATCCTTCGTTCTATTAAATGATGAAATCAAGATTGCGTTGGCCTTCGCTCACAACGCCCTCGTCTTTGGCGCGGGTACAAAGATCGTCAATGCTCAAATCTTCCAAACGCGCTGTCATTTCGACCTGAAGTTCGGACCATAGGGGTTGGACGACCTTGCGGCCCAAATCTGATTCCAACAATTCATCGTCCTTATTTTCATTTTTTTCAATCACCTGGACGACACGAATGACATCGGCAACAGAAATACGGCGGCGTTCTCGAGCCAGGCGATACCCGCCGCGCGGGCCGCGGACGCCGATCAGAATATTGTCCCGCACCAAGTGCTGCAGGGCCTGTTCCAAATAGCGCCTGGGAATGCCTTGGCGTTTGGTAATTTGGTGGCTTTGGACTGGCTCACTAGCGGAATGATAGGCGATATCCAGCACCGCCTCGATCGCAAACAGCATTTTTTTCGATAGTCGTAGCATAGCCTAAAGTGCTCTCCCCAAAATTTTAGCCCTGAATTTTTAGCCGGTTGACCCGAAACCTCGGTCGCCCCGTACTGAGGCGGGCAATGTATCTGTTTCGGACCAGGTTACTGTTTCAATGGCGGCAACGACCATTTGCGCGATCCGCATGCCGCGGTCTATGTGAAATGTATCATTGCCAAAGTTCACTAAGATAATGCTGATTTCACCGCGGTAATCGGCATCGATTGTGCCGGGGCTGTTAAGAACAGTAACCCCATGTTTTGCCGCCAATCCTGACCGGGGCCGGACTTGCGCTTCAAAGCCTTGCGGCAGGGCGATGGCAATGCCGGATGGTATGACCGCGCGTTCGCCAGGTTCCAATGAAATTGGGTCCTCCACAGCGGCGATTAAATCCATACCTGCGCTCAACTCCGTGGCATAGCTTGGGAGATCCAAATTATTCCCATGCGGCATGCGCTGAAGCGGAATTTTCAGTTGGGTAGCGGTCATGCCGACTTTTCCATCGCATCAGCAATATATCCGGCCAATTTATCTGCGGCCGCTTGTTTGTCGAGACGGGGCCAATCCTCAACACCTTCGCCCGTGACCAGATGCAGCGTGTTGTCGTCTCCGCCAAAGGTTCCTGTCTCAGGCGATACGTCGTTAGCCAAAATCCAATCACAATTTTTCTTTGTGCGCTTGGCGATGGCATTTTCGACCACGTGTTCGGTTTCGGCGGCGAACCCAATGAGCAATCGGGGGCGTTGTTTCGAGCTGCCTAAGCTTGCAAGAATATCAGGGTTTTCTGTTAGTTCCAGGGTCGGGGTTGTATTCTTGCCGTCTTTTTTGATTTTATTTTTTGCCGTCTCACCGACACGCCAATCACCGACTGCGGCAGCACAGACGGCCACATCCACAGGCAAAGCCGCCTCACACGCCTCCAGCATTTGCCGCGCTGTTTCGATGTGGGTTACGCGCACGCCTATGGGATCAGGCAGTTGGGTCGGTCCTGTCACCAGCGACGTATCCGCGCCTAAATTTAACAGCGCCCGCGCAATCGCATGACCTTGTTTGCCGGAAGATCGGTTAGCAATATAGCGGACGGGATCAATAGGCTCGAACGTTGGGCCGCTGGTAACCAGGGCACTTAGGCCTGCCAAGCGGCCCTGAGTTGCGGGCACACCTTCCAAATAATAAACAATCGCCGAGACGATTTCAGGCGGATCCGCAAGCCTGCCTTCGCCGGCTTCGTTCCGCTCCGCCATTTCGCCAAAGCTTGGACCGATGCGAATGATACCGCGTGCGTCCAAGGTGGCCACATTGGCCCGCGTTGCCGGATGCTCCCACATGCGCGGGTTCATGGCCGGGGCCACAAGGACCGGCTTGTCGGTTGCCAACAATGCCGTAGTTGCCAAGTCATCAGCCAGGCCGTGGGCCATCTTAGCTAAAATATCCGCGCTTGCCGGTGCAACAACAACCAAGTCAGCTTCTCGGGACAAACGGATATGGCCGATTTCATTTTCGTCATTAAGGGAGAACAGGTCGTCATAGACTTTATCACCACTGATGGCGGCAAGAGATAACGGCGTTACGAACTGGCTGCCGCCCTTGGTCAGGATGCAGCGCACGGCAATGCCGCGTTCGCGCAAGCGACGGATGACTTCCAGACACTTATAGGCCGCGATGCCGCCCGAAACGATAAAAAGAATTTGTTTTCTACTTAACAAAGAGAGTTCCATTTAATCTACGCAAATTGAATGTAGAACACTAACGATTGTTGGAGTGCATTGCAAGTGCAAGAGAATTCTTGTTCAGGTTAGGACGAAAAGAAGCGCTGCCAACAAACCCGCGATCACCCAAAGCGGCAGGGATGCACTGGGGCCCTTGCTGCCGACCATGGCTCGAACGGTATCTGGGTGCAGTTTAAGGCCACCTTGGGTGACTTGGACGACACTTTTCTCCAGACCTTCGATGATGGTCGGCAGCCGCCGGAAGGTGCCGGTGGCCTCATCAAAGGCCTCAGCCACCAGATTCTCAGGTGCTAGGGTCTTGGCCATCCATTCCTCAACCAAGGGTCGGATCAGAAGCCACATGTTTGCGTCTGGGCACAAACGACGGGCGGTGCCTTCTGCAACCAGCATGGTTTTTTGCAACAAAAAAAGTTGCGGCTGGGCTTCCATTTGAAAGGTTTCGGTGATGCCGAACAACTGCCCTAAAAGCCGCGCGATGGAAATTTCGTTTTGCGGCCGGTCCAAGATAGGCTCGCCAATTGATCGGCACGCCTGAGTGAACAATTCAACTGATTGGTCGGCGGGAACCCATCCGGCGTTGAAGTGAACCCGCGCCGCGCGGGCATAATCACGGGTGAGGAAGCCTAGCAGCATCTCTCCCAAAAACCGCCGCGTGCGCCGGTCCATACGCCCCATGATGCCGAAGTCTACGGCGGCGACATTGCCGTTATCATCGACGAATAAATTTCCGGGGTGCAGGTCGGCATGGAAGAATCCATCTCGGAAGACTTGCTTGAAGAAGGCACGGGAGGCTTTTTGGACGACGTCTTCCGGATCAAGCCCGGCTTTTAGGACAGCGTCCCGATCATCCATGGGAATGCCGCCCATGCGCTCTGTCGTCAAAACCCGACGACCGGTGAGGGTCCAATCCACAGCGGGGACATTGAAAGACTCATCGTCTTTAAAATTCTCTCCCAATTCTACCGCTGCCGCTGCTTCGAACCGAAGGTCCATTTCCATGGCCACCGTGTCGGCTATGGTCTTTATTGATTTAACTGGTTTCAGCCGGCGCAAATCGGGCCGGGTTTTTTCTATCAGCCCCGCAACCCACGTGAAAAGGTCAAGATTAGCCTGAAAGGCGCTTTCGATCCCGGGGCGCAGGACCTTGACGGCAACCTCTCGACCATCTGCGGTAACCGCAAAGTGGACTTGCGCGATGGAGGCAGCAGCGATGGCCTTATCATCGAATTCAGAAAACAGCTCGTCCACCGGTTTGCCGAATTCCGCCTCGATTGCAGCGCGGGCTTCGGCCCCACTGAAGGGCGGCAGACTGTCCTGCAGGTCAGATAAATCGGCGGTTAATTCTTCACCCAATAAATCAGAACGAGTCGAAAGCGCTTGGCCCAGTTTGATAAAGCTCGGTCCGGCCTCTTGCAGGGCTTTGGCAAGCCGCTGGCCAGGGCGGCCCTTGACGCGTTTCCTGGAAATCAACCGGGTGGCGGTGACCACTGCGGGCGCAACCTCCAGTTTCTCCAACAAAAACAAAGCGTCATGGCGGGCTAAAATTAGAGCGATCTTCAGCAGTCGCCGGGCATTCCGCAAATTTGAGGCCATTGAATTAGATCCGCCACGCCGAATGGATGGCGACGATCCCGCCTGAGAGGTTGCGGTACTTGACCTGGTCAAGGCCCGCATCGGTGATCATCTCGGCGAAGGTATCCTGGTCGGGAAAGCGGCGGATGCTTTCGGCTAAATATTGGTAGGCCTCCGCATCGCCCGCGACCCACTTTCCAAGCTGAGGCAGCACCTGAAATGAATAGGTATCGTAAATTTTGTCCAGTATCGGCCATGCGACGCGGCTGAATTCCAGGCACATAAATCGCCCACCGGGTTTCAGGACGCGTCGGGCTTCGCTTAGGGCGTTCTCGATGTGGGTGACGTTGCGAATACAGAAGGCAATCGTGAAGGCATCGACTGAATTGTCCTCGACGGGGAGTTTCTCTGCATCGCCACAAGTCCAACTGATGCCGTCCAAAATTCCTTTATCTGTGGCGCGGTCGCGGCCACAGGCGAGCATTTCTTTATTAATGTCAACAACCTGGACCTTGTCTCCGCCTCGTCCTAGAAACCCGAATGCGATATCGCCGGTGCCACCGCCGACATCTAAAAGCGTTATGCCGGGTCGCGGCGCCAGCCAATCCAGGAACGCAGATTTCCACAAACGATGGGCACCCAGGCTCATCAGATCGTTCATGATGTCGTACTTAGGCGCGACACTATCAAAGACGCCCCGGACCAAAAATTCTTTCTCATCCTCGGCGACGGAGCGGAAGCCGAAATGGGTCGTGCCGCCCTCGTCTGATATTTTTTCTTTATTAGTCATGGCCGAACCATAGCCTAACTGCCCTGGACACGCTACCTTACATCGCATGCCAGAATTACCAGAAGTTGAAACGGTTCGTAGGGGGTTAGCTCCCGTTCTTGAGGGCCAGCGCCTAACCCGAGTCTTGCAACGTCGCCCGGATTTACGGTTTCCGTTTCCAGATAAATTTGTCGAGCGCTTAACAGGCCGCCAAGTTATGTCGGTGGACAGACGGGCAAAATATCTGTTGGTGCGGTTGGATGATGGTCAAGTGCTGATCGGCCATTTGGGCATGTCGGGCCACGTGACGATATTCGAAAAAGACGATGTTCTTCCTGAGCCCGGCGCTCACGATCACGTGGTGTTTGAAACCGATGCCGGGGCGACGGTGATCTTTACCGACCCGCGGCGGTTTGGATTTATGGATCTGGCCCGACCGGGAGAACTCGACAGCCATAAAATGTTGGCCAAGCTAGGACCAGAACCCTTGTCCAACGCCTTTAATGGCCCGGCATTGGCGGCAGCTCTCAAGGGCCGCAATACGCCAATCAAGGCCGCCCTTTTGGATCAACGTGTGGTCGCAGGGCTCGGTAATATTTATGTCGCAGAAGCCTTATTTAGGTCGGGGATCTCGCCGCGCCGTAAAGCCCGGACAGTGCAAGGCGGTCGCGCCGTGCGATTGGCAGGCAGGATCCGGGATGTACTTTTGGAGGCGATTGAAGCTGGCGGATCATCGTTGCGCGACCATCGACAGACTTCTGGAGAATTAGGCTATTTTCAGCACAATTTCGCAGTCTATGGCCGGGCCGGTGATGCGTGTCCCGGCTGCGACTGCGATTTAGCGAAAACCGGCGGTATAAAACAAATTGTTCAATCCGGTCGATCCACTTTTTATTGTGCGCAACGGCAGCGGTAATGGTATAGCGAAAGGGATGATAGTTCGATTTCACACAGTTATTTTCCTGGCAATTGCCTTGGCCTTGGCGGTGCCGACGGTTTCTTACGGTGCTGAGCCGGTCCAAAGTAATTTATCACAAGGTTATTTCTCAGGCGTTGAGGATTTGCCGATGGCCCCGGGTTTAGATGAGGTTCGGGACGCCAGTATGATCTACGACACTCCATCCGGGCGAATTGTTCACGCGATGGCCAAAGGGTTGAGCCCACCCCGCGATGTGATCGGATTCTACCGGGCGACCTTACCACAATTAGGTTGGCGGATTGTCGGGGCGACACGGTTTCAGCGAGAAACGGAAATTTTAGAACTCAAAGTCACGCGTATAGCTAACGGAGTTAAGCTTGCCGTTACGTTGACACCAATCGAACGATAGGCAGGGCGACATGAGTTACGAAAATATAATACTGGAAAAGAAAGAAACCGGCGTCGGGCTCATCCAGTTAAACCGTCCTGAAGCCATGAACGCGCTAAACGCGGCGTTGGTTGAGGAGTTAAGTCACGCGCTTGATAACCTGGAAGCCGACAGAGATATCGGTGCAATTGTAATCACCGGGAATGAGAAAGCTTTTGCCGCTGGAGCTGACATTAAAGAAATGCAATCCAGTTCGTTCATGGATGTCTATCAGGCTGACTTCATTACAAAGGATTGGGAACGGATCGATCAATGCCGCAAACCGGTGATCGCGGCGGTGTCCGGCTACGCCTTAGGGGGCGGCGCTGAAATCGCCATGATGTGCGATATGATCATTGCCGCCGACACGGCTAAATTCGGTCAGCCGGAAATTTCCATTGGCACCTTGCCAGGGGCCGGAGGTACCCAACGCCTCACCCGCGCCGTCGGTAAATCCAAGGCAATGGAAATGTGCCTGACAGGACGCCTAATGGAGGCGAAAGAAGCCGAACGTTCTGGCCTGGTTACGCGAATAGTACCTGCCGCTGACTTGCTTGATGATGCTTTGGCGGTGGCTGCAAAAATAGCAAGCATGTCCCATCCGATGACCATGATGACCAAAGAAGCCGTGAAGAGGGCGTTCGAAACATCGCTGTCCGAGGGGCTACGATTTGAGCGCAGAATGTTCCATGCATCGTTTGCAACTGAGGATCAAAAGGAAGGAATGGCGGCCTTTATTGAGAAGCGTTCTCCCAAGTTCACTGGCAAGTAGGAAAAATGGAGTCCTAGTATGGCTTGACGGGGCCTAACACGGGTTATATAAGCCAGCCTTCGATTTCAGAATTCAGATCAAGATTGAGAGCAAACGATGGCGCATCACGCATCGGCAAAAAAACGTATTCGGCAAACTCTGCGGCGGACTGAAGTTAACAACACGCGCAGAGGCCGCATTCGGACCTACATCCGGAAAGTAGAAGAAGCAATTGAGTCCGGCGATCAGAAAAAAGCGCAGGGCGCATTTCGTAAAATGCAGCCTGAACTTATGCGTGGAGCTGCTAAAGGCATCTTCCATCGCAACACGGCGTCGCGGAAACTTTCCAGATTGTCCGTAAGAATCAAGGCGATGGCACCCTAACTGAAATTAAGCATTCAAGTGGGGCCGTTTCCTTTACGGGGGACGGCCTTTTTTGTGCCTGATTGGGATGGGGCGGCGGACTCTTCTCGTTAATTTTTGTCAAGAAATTTATTTTTGTTTTTCCCATTTGGACTCTGTTGCAACCATCATCCGGGCTCGTTAGATTGGCTTCAGGGAGTTTCTGGTCGCGGGGATTGAATTCTGAATAAATCAACAGGATAAAAGCGGTCGGAATAAAACGAATGTGAAGACGTTATTCCCTTTATTACTGTACATCAGAATTTTCTAAGTGATCAAATTAGGCTACTAAAGCAAAAAAGCTTTATTGTTTTTTGGCCGTAGTTTTGAGTTGGCTTGGGTTGTGGCGTGATCCAGATGGCGAGTCTATTTTCGGCCATGACTGTTGTTGGTTATGGCTGGTGAACAGAAAAAATTAAGGACTGGCTTAATAGGGCACGGTTCAAGATAGAATACAGCGGGGGATAGGGTTGCCTAATGGGGGCTCACTTAAAAAATGAATGATGGAATGACCGACGGCCTTATTCAGGAAACGTGGCTAAGGGTTTGCAATAACCTCCGCGCTGAGGTTGGCGAAACGTCGTATAAAAGCTGGTTGAAACCGATGGCTGTGCGTGAAGTGCGCGATGGCAAGGTTCGGATTTCTGTACCGACTCGGTTCATGCGGGACTGGGTTATGGCTCACTATGCAGAACGTTTGGAAAACCTGTGGTGCGACGAAATGCCCGAAGTAAGCTCGATCGATGTATTTGTGCAAACCGAACGCGCGGCGTCGCTTCCAACCTCAAAAAAAGTTGAGGAAGCTCCGAAACCAACCCAGGATATAAATCCCAAAAACAATAGCTACGATTCCTATCGTAATGAAATTAGTGCGCCGCTGGACGCGCGGTTTACGTTTGATCAATTTGTTGTCGGCAAGCCAAATGAATTTGCCCACGCAGCTGCCCAGCGCGTGGCAGAGGCGACGCGGCTTCAATTTAATCCCCTGTTCCTTTATGGCGGTGTTGGCCTGGGTAAAACCCATTTGATGCACGCCATTGCTTGGCACATCCGTAAGGCTGATCCATCCCGTACAGTAATGTATCTGTCGGCGGAAAAATTCATGTACCGGTTTATCCGGGCGCTACGCGAACAAAATACCGTAGATTTCAAAGAACAATTCCGCTCAGTCGACGTGTTGATGATCGATGATGTTCAGTTTATCAGTGGCAAGGACTCAACCCAGGAAGAATTCTTCCACACCTTTAACGCCCTCGTTGACCAAGGCCGTCAGATTGTTATTTCTGCTGATAAGTCCCCATCCGAGATGGAGGGCATGGAAGAACGCCTGAAATCACGTTTGAACTGTGGCTTAGTCGCGGATATTCACGCGACGACGTACGAACTCCGGCTTGGCATTTTGTTATCTAAGTCTGAGCAGGCTGGGGTTGAGGTGCCACGGAAGGTGACTGAATTCCTTGCTCATAAAATAACTGCGAATGTGCGCGAACTTGAAGGGGCCCTCAACCGGGTCATCGCGCATGCGCAACTGGTGGGCCGTGAAATCTCTCTAGAAACAGCACAAGAAGTTCTGCACGATTTATTGCGTGCGAACGACCGTCGGGTGACCATCGAAGAAATTCAGAAACGGGTGGCGTCTCATTTCAATATTCGTATGTCGGACATGCATTCCGCACGCCGGGCGCGCTCGGTCGCACGGCCGAGGCAGGTCGCCATGTACTTGGCAAAGCAGTTGACGTCGCGGTCGTTGCCGGAAATTGGACGTAAGTTTGGCGGTCGTGACCATACAACGGTCATGCACGCGGTTCGCAAGGTTGACGAACTCCGCGAATCGGATGCCGGATTTGCTGAAGACGTAGAACTTTTAAGGCGGATGTTGGAGGGCTAGAGGCCTAGAACCTCCCAGAATAGGCGTCTAATCGTGAACGATGTCCTCTAATCCCGTGTTCAGAGCTTTAAGTAGGCTAATTTTGCCTAAAAACAAGCGAAAAAGCTTCTGATTCCAAGGACATTTGTTATAATACTTTCCTCCTGGCATGGCCGCTTATGGTCGCTGCATCACCTTTTGTATGGCTCGGGTGAATGGGGGTAAAAAGGGGGCGGGCCATGCAAGCGAAGGTACGGACAAAAACAACTGATCGATTATAAAATATTGCCATGAAATTGACCATCGAACGAGCGGCCCTTCTGCGGTCGCTGGGGCATGTGCAGAGCGTTGTTGAACGTCGCACAACGATCCCAATTCTCTCCAACGTCAAGCTTGAAGCAGCGGACGGTCGCCTGAGTTTGAGCGCGACCGACATGGACCTGGATATCGTCGGCTCTATAGAAGCCGAAGTTGCAAACCCAGGGGCGCTTACAGCACCTGCGCTGACGTTATATGAAATTATCCGGCGTCTGCCCGATGGCAGCCAAGTGGAAATAGACAGTGACGGTATGGATGGCCAATTGGCGCTCCGCTCCGGTCGGTCAAATTTCACCCTGGCGTGTCTGCCGGTGGAAGACTTCCCGGCCATTGATGGTGCCAACCTGCCGCATGCATTTAAGCTGTCGGCAGGCGACCTTCGGGTTCTCATCGACCGCACCCGGTTTGCCATATCGACGGAAGAAACCCGCTATTACCTGAACGGAATCTACTTACATCCGGCAGAACGTGATGGTGTCGATGTGATGCGGGCAGTTGCAACGGACGGCCATAGGTTAGCAAGTGCCGAAGTGCCTTTGCCCGATGGTGCCGCCGGTATGCCAGGCGTAATTGTTCCGCGTAAGACGGTCACAGAAATTCGAAAGCTGATTGACGAAACCGGCGATGAAATCGACATCGCTCTTTCCGACACAAAAATTCGGTTTGCGTTCGACGATGCGGTGATGACGTCAAAGCTGATTGATGGGACTTTCCCAGAATACGAACGGGTTATTCCTTCCAATAATGACAAGGAATTGGAAGTCGATCGTAAAGCGTTTGCCGGCGCCGTTGGCCGTGTCTCAGCCATTTCAAATGAGAAATCCCGCGCCATTAAGCTCGAATTGAAAAACGATGTTATGATCCTATCCGCCAGCAGCCCAGACTCGGGCAGTGCTATTGAAGAAGTCGAAGTAAATTACCAGGGCGAAGGGTTGGAAATTGGATTTAATTCGCGCTACTTGCTGGACATCACTCAGCAGATTGAGGGCGATAATGCTCGCTTGTCATTGGCCGACGGCGCATCGCCGACAATCGTGCGAGAAGTGGACGATGAAAGCACGCTTTATGTACTCATGCCTATGCGTGTTTAAGGGGCTGGGCCACAGTGTGCCGAAGGCGCATCTTTAAAGAAAGATTAATTCTGATCGAGTTGCAAAACCCTGCAATCAAAATCATTGAGTCTGTTAATGCCGTGGCGAGTGATCCTTCCGCCATTGACGTTTCGGTTGCTCAGGTCACTTTAACCGACTTTCGGTGCTATGCTTTCGAACGTCTAGAATGTGGACCTGAGCCTGTTGTGCTGTCAGGCCCAAATGGTGCTGGGAAAACTAATTTACTCGAAGCGCTGTCATTTTTGGTTCCGGGACGGGGCCTTCGTCGTGCCCGATTGAGCGCAGTCGGCCGCGCTGACGCCGGGGGCCTCCATAAGCCGTGGGCGGTAGCCGCATCGATTGAGACGACCGCCGGGTCTATTAATCTGGGCACGGGCTTAGACATTACCAAATCTAGCGAAGGGCGGGAGCGCCGGGCTGTTCACGTAAACGGCGAAACCGTTAAAAGCCAAGCAGTACTGGGCGAATACCTAAACGCCCTTTGGCTGACACCGCAAATGGATCGTTTGTTTATCGAAGGGCCTTCCGCGCGCCGCCGGTTCTTGGATCGTTTGGTCTTTGGTTACGATCCTGCCCATGCGGGCCGGGTCGCAGCCTATGAAAAAGCAATGAGAGAGCGTTCAAGATTACTACGCGATCAAGGTGCTGGTGCAGATGCCGCGTGGTTAGCGGCGCTAGAAGAAACCATGGCGGCGAGAGGAATAGCTGTCGTCGCGGCCCGTCAACTTATGGCAGCCCGGCTCCATAAAATTTGTGCCGCACGAACCGGCGTGTTCCCCGCATCTGAAATCGCGGTTGCCGGCGGGCTGGAAACTTGGCTGGGGGAAATGCCAGCCCTGGCAGTAGAAACCCGTTTTCTAGAAACATTGGCGATGTCTCGGTCTTCGGATGCAGCGGCGGGTGGTACGGCAATGGGTCCGCACAAAAGCGATATGGACGTGCGCCATTTGGGCAATGGCCAGCGCGCGGCGCTGTGTTCAACCGGCGAGCAAAAGGCGCTGTTAATTGCCCTGATCCTGGCCAATGCGGAACTGCAAGCGGAAGAGCGCGGGTCTCAGCCGTTGTTGCTGCTTGATGAAGTTGCGGCACATCTGGATGACAAGCGCCGCCAAGCTCTGTTTGCTGAAATACTCGACCTTGGTGCCCAAGCCTGGATGACTGGAACCGACCGTTCGCTTTTTGTGCCTTTAGAAGGCCGAGCCCAATTTTTTGAAGTAAAGGACGCCGCCCTTCTTCGCATATCCTAGGAAGTGAGATAAATGCCAGAAAATAGTACCGAAAACAATACTGAAACTAATACCGAAGAATATGATGCAGAATCGATCAAGGTCCTTAAAGGGCTTGAGGCGGTTCGAAAGCGCCCCGGCATGTATATCGGTGATACCGACGATGGCTCCGGCCTGCATCACATGGTTTACGAAGCTGTTGACAATGCGATTGACGAGGCGCTGGCCGGTCATTGTGATCTGGTCGATGTAATCCTGAACGCGGACGGATCGGTGACGGTTTCTGATAATGGTCGCGGAATTCCGGTGGATATTCATAAAGAAGAAGGTGTGTCCGCAGCTGAGGTTATTATGACCCAGCTTCATGCTGGTGGTAAATTTGACCAGAATTCCTACAAGGTTTCCGGCGGCTTGCACGGGGTTGGGGTTTCTGTGGTCAATGCCCTTTCGAAATCGCTCGAACTCTGTATTTGGCGAAATGGCAAGGAACACATTGTCAATTTTGAGGGTGGCGAAACCGTGAAACCCTTGGAAGTGGTTGGCGATGCACCGTTGATCGATGGCAAACCCTTAACCGGCACTCGGATCACGTTCCTGCCCTCAACCGAAACTTTCACCATGACAGAATTTGATTTTGGGACCCTGGAACATCGCCTGCGAGAGTTGGCGTTTCTGAATTCTGGCGTGGCATTGAAGCTAACCGATGCCCGGCACGTGGATGAAAAATCGGTCGACCTACGTTACGACGGCGGCCTGTTGGCGTTCGTGGCTTATCTTGATAAATCAAAAACCGCATTGCATGAAAACCCAATCGCCGTAATGGGTGAGAAGGATGGAATGACTGTTGAACTCTCTATGCAGTGGAACGACAGTTATCACGAAAATACGCTCTGTTTTACCAACAATATTCCGCAGCGCGACGGCGGCACGCATCTTGCTGGCTTTCGTGGCGCACTAACACGCACCATCAATGCCTATGCGACTTCTAGCGGCATCACTAAAAAAGAAAAGGTCAGCATCACCGGCGACGATGCGCGGGAGGGAATGACCTGCGTGCTATCGGTTAAGGTGCCCGATCCCAAGTTCTCCTCGCAGACCAAAGACAAGTTGGTCTCGTCAGAAGTTCGCCCGGTTGTTGAAAGCATCATCAGTGAGAAGCTTAACCAATGGTTTGAAGAACGGCCCGCGGATTCCAAAAAAATTATCAGCAAAATTGTCGAAGCCGCGGCTGCGCGGGAAGCCGCCCGAAAGGCCAGGGACCTTACCCGACGAAAGGGCGCGCTGGATATAAGTTCGTTGCCTGGGAAACTTGCCGATTGCCAGGAGCGCAATCCGGAACTCAGCGAAATTTTCATTGTCGAGGGTGACTCTGCAGGCGGGTCAGCAAAGCAAGGCCGGGACCGGTCTAATCAAGCGATCCTGCCGCTTCGGGGAAAAATTCTAAACGTTGAGAGGGCACGTTTTGACAAGATGCTTGGTTCGGCTGAAATAGGCACCTTGATCGCGGCACTCGGCACCGGAATTGGCAACGAAGAATTTAATATAGAAAAATGCCGCTATCACAAAATCATTATCATGACCGATGCTGATGTGGACGGCAGCCACATCAGAACGCTGCTGCTCACATTCTTTTATCGGCAAATGCCGGCAGTTATTGAACGCGGCTTTCTGTATATCGCACAGCCCCCACTCTACCGTGCCAAACGGGGCAATTCAGAGGTTTATTTGAAGGATGATCCGGCCCTGGAAAACTATCTGTTTAATGCCGCCATTGATGAGGGCACGGTCCTTGTAGATGGTGCCGGCAATCAACTTGCTGGACTGGATTTGCGGAATCTGGTCGAAGAAGCCCGCGAGGCGAAAGTCCTGCTGACCCATCTGGCCCAGCACGTGCCGGTGAAAATTTTGGAACAAGCTGCAATTTTGGGCGTATTAAACCCGAAAATACTTTCCGACGAAAAGCAAGCAGGGGAAGTTTCAGAATTAATTGCAAAACGCATTGATGCCCTTGAACCCACGACAGAACGGGGATGGACGGGCAGGCTTATTGAAGGCGATGGGTTGGCCTTTGCGCGGACACTCCGAGGTGTAACAGAACAATACTTGATCAACGAATCGGTTATTCGCTCAAGCGAGGCGCGACAGCTTGATGAACGCGCGACTGAACTGAAGCGGGTCTATGGCGCGCATGGAATTCTGACTATTAAGGATAAAGAATATCCGGCGACTGGGCCGGTTTCATTGGTTGATGCGATTATGGAATCTGGCCGTAAAGGTGTCGGTATCCAACGGTATAAGGGTCTAGGCGAAATGAACCCGGAGCAACTTTGGGAAACCACATTGGATCCGAATGTTCGTACGTTACTGCAAGTTAAAGTCGCTCACGCTTCGGATTCAGACGAAGTCTTCTCAACCCTAATGGGGGATGTCGTTGAGCCTCGTCGCGAATTTATCCAGACAAACGCTTTAAAAGTAGCTAACCTTGACGTCTAATAGATTCCCAAGTTCCCATACCAAGTGCATAATTTTCGGGCGTGTCAGTGAGCTTGGCGAAGACCTCGTTGGTTGAGTGGTAATTGAGTGCTTTTCGCGGTCGGTTATTAAGTAAATCTTCCAC